>JGI25383J37093_10000322_pt1 | contig 10742 bp, 7 predicted proteins | sample GraSoi013_1_20cm_4_FD_37093 | JGI IMG/M metagenome (IMG submission 37093)
TTCCCAGGGGCGGATTTTGGTGCGAATGCAGGGGTGATAGTTATACGGCGCTACAGCTTCTTTGGCTTAAAGCGAGAGCCAAAATACGCCTTCCTTCTGCTGCCATAGTGCCGGCGCGGCCACGCCCTCGGCTTGCCACGTAACCTGCTGAATTCAAAAGTGATATTTGTTGGAAAATGATCGCAACCGGTCTTGAGAATGGGCCGGTACTCAGGTACAATTATCCTCGTCAGGAAGAGGTTCGGTTTCCTCCAGAACGGCACGTCGGCCAGCCTCCCAGCGGCCTAGAAATGCTTGCCCGCGCCAGAGCAAGCGCGCCGCTCGAGCCTGGAAGAAAATAGCCTTCGCCGCGTCCCACCGAGAATTCGGAGCGGGACGGGATGGAGCAGAAGCCCTTCGAGTCCCCCGACGAGTCGGGGGGCCACAGGGTAAGGCGACTGTCGCACCTTCCGCGTGGCAGCCTTCCCCAATTCGCCAGGCATCGCCCGGCAGGAGACGCAGACAACATGGGTGAGAAAGAAACCGTCGTCGTCAAAGGACCGGGACACCGCTACGATGCTACCTCGATCAAGGTNNTGGGCGACCTGGANGCGGTGCGCAAACGCCCGGCNATGTACATCGGCTCGACCGGCGAGCAAGGACTGCACCACCTGGTCTGGGAAGTAGTGGACAANTCGGTGGACGAGGCCCTGGCGGGCTACTGCGACGAGATNAACGTGATCGTGCACGAAGACAACAGCGTCACGGTGATTGATAACGGCCGCGGCATCCCCGTGGATATGCACGCAACCGAGAAAAAGCCCGCCGCCGAGGTGGTCATGACCGTGCTGCATGCCGGCGGCAAGTTCGACAACGAGTCCTACAAGGTTTCGGGCGGGTTGCACGGCGTGGGCGTCTCGGTTGTCAACGCGCTTTCCGACTGGCTCGACCTCGAGATCTGCCGCGACGGACAGGTTTGGGAGCAGTCCTATGCGTGCGGCGTGCCCAAAGGCCACCTGAAGGTGACCGGGAAAACGAAAAAAACGGGCACCAAGGTGAAGTTCCANCCTGACCCGAAAATCTTTGAGAAGATCGTCTACAGCTACGACATCCTNGCGCAGCGCCTGCGCGAGCTGGCCTTTCTTAACAAGGGCCTGAAGATTACGCTCACCGATGAGCGCAGCGACAAATCGGCCGAGTTCCGCTTTACNGGGGGAATCGTCGAGTTCATCAAGCACCTGAATAAAGGCAAACAGACCTTGCATGACTCGCCGATCTACATGGAAGGCAAGCGCGATCAGGTGGAGATGGAGATCGCGCTCCAGTACAACGACAGCTACACCGAAAACGTTTTCGCCTTCGCCAACACCATCAACACCGTGGACGGCGGCACGCACCTCTCCGGGTTCCGCTCGGCGCTGACCCGCACGATCAACAGTTTCGCTGCATCCACGGGAATGCTGAAAGAACAGAAAGATGAAGTCTCCATTACTGGGGATGACGTNCGCGAGGGCCTGGTGGCGGTGGTCTCGGTCAAGCTGCCGCAGCCGCAGTTCGAGGGGCAGACCAAGGGCAAGCTCAACAGCGATATCAAGGGCCAGGTCGAGCAACTGGTAAACGAGCGCCTGGGCGAGTACTTTGACAAGCATTCGACCGTCGCGCGCCGCATCGTCGGCAAGTGCATCGACGCGGCGCGCGCTCGCGAGGCCGCGCGCAAGGCCCGCGAACTCACCCGGCGCAAGTCGGCGATGGACTCGAGCGGCTTGCCCGGCAAGCTGGCCGACTGCCAGGAACGCGACCCGGCGCGCTGCGAGGTATTCATCGTGGAGGGAGAATCGGCCGGCGGCTCGGCCAAAATGGGGCGCGACCGCCGCTACCAGGCCATCCTTCCGATCAAAGGCAAGATCCTGAACGTCGAGAAGGCCCGCTACGACAAGATGCTCAGCCACGAGGAAATTCGCGCCATCATCACGGCCCTTGGGACCGGCATCGGCAAGGACGACTTCGACGCCTCCAAATTGCGCTACCACAAGATCATCCTGATGACGGATGCCGACGTNGACGGCAGTCACATCCGCACGCTGCTGCTCACCTTCTTCTTCCGCCACATGAAGGAGCTGATCGAGCGCGGGCACGTCTTTATCGCCCAGCCGCCGCTTTACCGCGTCAAGCGCGGGAAGATGGACCGCTACATCCGCGACGAGCGAGAGTTCGCACGCGAGCTGATGAAACGCGCCACCGAAGACCACGTCGTCAAAGGCAAGGACGGGAGCACTTTGCAGGGCGGCGGGCTGACTGAGTTTCTGCTCAAGGTCCAGGAGTACGAGCAGGTGGCGGCCAAGCTCGGCCGGCGGCTGCGCAACCCGCAACTGGTGGAGCTGCTGGCGCACAGCGACCTCGACAAGAAAACCGACTTTGCCGACAATAAGGCGCTCGAGAAACTTCACAAAGCCATTGAGAAGCAAGAGCTCAAGTTCGAGGCAAACATCGCCTTTGACGAGGAGCACAGCCTGTACGAGCTGATGCTCAATGTCGGCCCCGGCGCGCCCGGCGGGATCAAGATCAACTGGGCGCTGGCGTCGGCGGCTGAATACAAGCGGCTACGCTCGCTGGCGCGCGCCATTGCCGAGGCGGACCGGCCGCCGTTCACCGTCACGCGCAACGGGGACAAGGTGGTGAAAGAACGGGCGGGAGACGTGCTGGCCTTCGTACTCGAAGACGCGAAGAAGGAGTTCACCATCACCCGGTTCAAGGGCCTGGGCGAGATGAATCCCGCGCAACTCTGGGAAACCACCATGAACGCGGAAACGCGCACGCTGCTCCAGGTGAGACTCGAGGACGTCGTCGAGGCCGAGAAGATTTTCACCACGCTGATGGGGGAAAACGTCGAGGAGCGGCGCAAGTTCATCGAAGAGAACGCGCTGGAAGTCGTCAACCTCGACATCTGACGCAGCCTCGTAGCGCCGCCCTCTGGCCGGCCGTTTTTCCGCGCACTGCCATGCCCTGCTGTACGTTATGAGCGCGGGGCGACGAAATGATTTATCAACTGAGCTGGAAGATTCTGCCAGGGCTGCGGGGACTATCGTGCTCCGAGTTTCGCGCGGTGGCGACAGCCACGCCGGATCATGAACAGGGTGTGGCGGTGGAACTGGCCGAGGCCGAACGGGACGCGCTGCTGCGGCAGCTCGAAGAGCATTTTGGCCCGCTGCGGTACTCCAACAACGCGGGTGCATTTGAAGCAGTGAAAACCTACNTGCTGGAGTGGACCGCANGGCGGGCGAGGAATCTCTTGGAGAGAGGACTCNCTTAGTTCGGCATGACAGCCGTGGAATCAAAAAGCAGAAGAGCTAGAGGAGCAAAGGACTGATGGCGGACGAGACAAGGCAATCGTTGGTGCCGGTGGACATCGAAGTCGAGATGCGCAAGTCGTATCTCGACTACGCGATGAGCGTGATCGTGGCGCGCGCTCTGCCCGACGTGCGCGACGGCCTGAAGCCTGTGCAGCGGCGCATCCTGGTGGCCATGAACGATCTGGGGCTNGCTTCCAACCGCGGCTTCCGGAAGTGCGCGAAGGTNTGCGGCGACACCTCTGGCAACTATCACCCGCACGGCGAGGCGGTGATCTACCCCGCTCTGGTACGCCTGGCGCAGGACTTCAGCATGCGCTANCCGCTGATCGACGGACAGGGCAACTTCGGCTCGGTGGACGGCGATCCCCCGGCGGCAATGCGCTACACCGAGGTGCGCCTGACCCGCATCGCTGANGAGNTGCTGGCGGATCTGGAGAAGGAAACCGTCGATTTCGTTCCGAACTTCGACCAGACGCGCGTGGAGCCCGTCGTGCTTCCNTCGCGCATCCCGAACCTGCTGGTCAATGGCNCCTCCGGCATCGCTGTCGGGATGGCCACCAACATCCCGCCGCACAACATAAAAGAAGTGATCGATGCCGCGATCTTGCTGATCGAAAAGCCCGACGCCTCGCTGAAGGAAGTGATGAAGCTCGTGCCGGGGCCCGACTTCCCAACCGGCGGCTACATCGCCGGGCGCGAGGGCATCGAGGAGGCCTACCGAATCGGCCGCGGCACTTTCCAGATGCGCGCCAAGGCCGCCATCGAGCAGATCGGCAAAGACCGCGAGAACATTGTCATCACCGAGATCCCCTACCAGGTGAACAAGGCCAAGCTGATCGAGCGCATCGCCGAGCTGGTGCAGACGAAGAAGCTCGATGGCATCGCCGACATCCGCGATGAATCCGACCGCGAGGGCATGCGCATCGTCATCGAGGTGAAGCGCGGCGAAGAAAGCAAGCTCATCCTGAACAATCTCTACAAACATACGCAGATGCAGGAGTCGTTCGGGATGATCCTGCTGGCGATCGTGGCCGGCCAGCCCCGCGAGCTGGGCCTGCTGCCTCTGCTGCGCCTGTTCATCGAGCACCGCGTCGAGGTGGTGCGCCGCCGCTCGCAATTCGAGCTGCGCAAGGCCGAAGAGCGGGAGCACATCCTGCTCGGCTTCAAGAAGGCGCTCGAGCACCTCGATGAGGTGATCAAGCTCATCCGCCACAGCAAGGCGCCCAAAGAGGCCCGCGAAGGCTTGATGACCACCTGGAAGTTCACCGAGCGCCAGGCCCAGGCCATCCTGGACCTGCAACTCCACCGCCTGACCCAGATGGAGCGGGAAAAGATCCTGGAAGAACTGAAAGAGATCCAGGCGCGCATCGCCGACCTGAAAGAAATCCTGGCCAGCGAGAAAAAGCTGAAGGGCGTGATTATCGCCGAACTCCGCGAGGTGGCCAAGCAGTATGGCGACGCGCGGCGCACGCAGATCGTTGAGCACGTGGAAGAGATCAAACTCGAAGACCTGATCGCCGACGTGGATATGGCCATCACCGTCAGCCACGCTGGCTATATCAAGCGCACCCCGGTGGACGTCTATCGCCACCAGTCGCGCGGCGGCAAGGGCCGCATCGGCGCCAGGACCCGCGAAGAAGACTTCGTCGAGCACCTCTTNATCGCCTCAGCGCACAGCTACATCCTGCTCTTTACCTCAAAGGGNCGCATCTATTGGCTGAAGGTGTACGAAATCCCCGAGGCTGCCGCNGCNACNCGCGGCAAGGCCATCACCAGCCTGGTGAAGTTCCAAGAGGGCGAGACGCTGACCGCCGTGGTACCGGCGCGTAACCTGGAAGAGACCGGCCGCTACGTTTTCCTGGCCACGCGCACCGGCACTGTGAAGAAAAGCGAGCTGGCCGAGTTCAGCAACCCGCGGCCCTCGGGCATCATTGCCATCAACCTCGAAGCTAACGATGCGCTGATCGGCGCCAAGCTGACCGACGGCAAGCAGATGATCTTTCTCGCCAGCCACGAGGGCCAGGCCATCCTGTTCCGCGAGACCGAAGTGCGCGCCATGGGCCGCCAGGCCGGCGGCGTGATCGGCATGGATCTGGCCAAGGACGACTACGTGGTGAGCATGGACGCGGTGCAGCCCGACTTTGAGATCATCCGCAAAGAGCACAAGAAGGAGACGCAAGACCTCGACGAGCTTGATAATGACGCTATCCGTGACTCGCTCACCTCGCTGATGCTGACGGTCTCGGACAAGGGCTATGGCAAGCGCACGCCGCTCGCCGAATACCGCATCACCTCGCGCGGGGGCAAGGGGGTCATCAATCTGAAAACCACCGAACGAAACGGCTCCGTGGTAGCCGCGCTCCAGGTGACCGAAGAGTCTGACGTGATGATCATCACCGAGCACGGCAAGGTGATTCGCGTTCACGCGAATGAAATCCGCGAGGCCGGCCGCTCGACCCAAGGCGTTCGGCTGCTGCGCCTGGNAGAGGNCGACTCCATCGCCGCCGCGGCGGCCATCCTCGAAGAAGAAAACGGCGAAAAAGAACCGGCGAAGAGCTAACCTAGTTCACGGCTGAACGGAATGACAGCGAGCCTAAGGGTCGCTGCCGCTGCTAGGTAGCCGGGCCAGCAGCCNAGGCCCGGTTGGAGAGNGGATGATGGCGCCCAAGCTAGCCTACATAATCAAGTTCGTACCGGACATGGATCGCGCTGTGCACTTCTACCGCGAGACGCTGGGCCTGCCGCTGAAGTTTCAGTCGCCCGGCTGGAGCGAATTTCTCACCGGCGAAACTACTCTCGCACTGCATGCCGCTGACGCCGACCACCCCGCGGGCCAAATGCGCTTGGGCTTCCGCGTGCCGGACTTGAGGGCGTTCTGCGCCGAGATGGCCGCCAAGGGCATGCAGTTCACGATGCCGCCTACCATGCAGTTCGGCGTGCTGATGGCTCAGTTCATGGACTCGGAAGGCACCGAGGTCAGCATCAGCGGAGATTCGACGCAAAGCTCTTGATGGAGGGCCGGCCAGACCCTTCCGCTGGGCGAGCATCGGCGATGGCCGCGGTTCAGGTGGCGCGGAGGGCGGCGCCTAGGCGCGACTCGAGCGCGGCCACGATGCGGCCGCTGAAATCGGTCAGTTGCGCTTCGGTGAGTGTTGCATCGTGGCTCTGAAAGGTGACGCGCACCAGCAAGGAATATTTTCCCTCAGGAATGTGGCCGCCGCGATACACGTCCACGGCCTCGACGTCAGTGAGTTCGGTGATGCCGAGCGACCGAATCACCTCGACGACCTCCTCGAAGGGCGTGCCGTCGGCCAGGAGCAGCGAGAAGTCGCGCTCGACTGCCGGGAAGCGAGGCAGCGGCGCATACCGCATAGCTGCTCGCGCCTGTCTATAAGCCGCATAAAGGTCGTCGAGTTGCAGCTCGGCGACGAAGACATCTTGTCGCAACTTTAGACGCTCCGCGACGCGACGCGCCAGTTGCCCCGCGCAGCCGATGGGGGTTCCATCTGCTTTCGGGGCGGCGTGTGAGAGCGCAAACTTCCCCGCGCGCGCCGGATGGAGCCATGCCGGCGCGCCTCCCTCCCAGCGCAAACCACCGGCCAGAGCGGCGACCTGGTCGAGATCGCCTTTAATGTCGGCGAAGGCATACTCGCGCGCCGTTTCGTGCACGCCCTTCTCGCGCGCCTCGCCGGTCGCGCCGAGGGTGAGGACGCGGGTCTCGAGCGGCTCCGCGCCTCGGAGTCGGTAGGTTCGGCCCATTTCAAAGAGCCGCAAATTGCGCTGGCCGTGATTCAGATTCCATTCCAGCGCGCCGGCCATGGTGACCACGCCCGAGGTGCGCAAGACGGAAGCGTCTTCGGCCAGGGGATTCACCATGCGCGCTGGCACAATTCCTTCGGCACGGAAGATGGCGTCCCTTTCTGGATCCACCAGCGGAATAGTGATGATTTCTTGATAGCCCAAGCCAATCAAGCGTTCGCGCAGGCGGTCTTCAGCCTCCGCGTGCTCCAAGCGCGCCGCTGGCTGCTTGGCCCCAGGCAGCCGCGCGGGAAACTTGTCGAAGCCGTAGTGGCGCGCCACTTCTTCCACCAGGTCGATTTCGCGCGACACATCCTGCCTCCAGGAAGGTCTGCGGCACTCCCAGGCGGCCATCAGCGAGCCACTGCTGCCGCGGGTGCCGTCCACGCGCTCCGGCGCAAAGCCCAGAGCGCTCAGAATCGCTTCGATCTCTTGGTCAGGCACATCGGCGCCCATCACGCGTAGTAATTCTCTGCGCGTCAGCTCGATCTTCTGCGGCTCGCGACGCCCGGGATAGACGTCCACCGCGCCGCCGAGGAGCTCGCCGCCGGCGAGTTGCAGGATCAGCTCGGCGCATCGCCGTGAGGCCAATTCCGCCATTTCCGGGTCGGCACCGCGCTCGAAGCGTGTCGAGGCCTCGGTGCGCAGGCCCAACGTTTTTGAGGTGCGTCGAATCGAAATGGGATTAAACCATGCCGCCTCGAGCAGCACGTTCTTGCTCGAAAAGCTGATCTCCGTCTCCGCGCCGCCCATGACCCCGCCAATGGCTACCGCGCGCGCGCCGTCGGCGATCACGCACATCTCGGGCTCGAGCACGCGCTCGAGGCCATCAAGCGTGCGCATCTTTTCTCCGGCTTGCGCCCGCCGGACGAGGATGCGCCGCTCCGCGAGCGTATTGAAATCGAAGGCGTGGGTCGGATGGCCCAACTCGAACATAACGTAGTTGGTGGCATCCACAACGTTGTTGATCGAGGCCTGTCCCAGCGCCTCGAGGAGCTGCCGCAGCCAATCGGGCGAGGGCGCCACTCTTACCCCGCGAATCAGCCGCGCGGTGTAGCGCCCGCACAGCTCGGGACATTCGATTTCGACACGCGTGATGCGCTCGACTTTCTCCGTCGCTTCCTTCAACTGCGGCGCGACCCGCTTCAGCCGCAGCCGGTAGAGCGCCGCCACCTCGCGCGCGATGCCGTAGTGCCCCAGGCAGTCGGGACGGTTGGTGGTCAGGTCGGCGTCGAGCAGCGGCCCCGCATGCGAATCCTCGATGGCGTCAATCCCGATGCCCGCCATCGAAAGACGCGCGCGCAGCTCTTCGGGCGGCGCCGTGAAGTCGATGAACTCCTTCAGCCAGTTGTAGAGAATCTTCATCGTGAGGTCACTTCCTCCCGAGCCGTTACGGGAACTGGCGCAGGAAGCGCACGTCGTTCTGGAAGAAGAGCTGGATATCGCTGATGCCGTATTTCCGCATGGCGAAACGCTCGACGCCCATGCCGAAGGCGAAGCCGGAAAGTTGCTTGGCGTCGTAGTTCACGAAGCCATAGACGGCTGGGTCCACCATGCCGGCGCCGAACAGCTCAATCCAGCCGGAGAACTTGCAGACGCGGCAGCCGCTGCCGCCGCACACGTGGCAGCTAGCGTCTACTTCAGCCGAGGGTTCGGTGAACGGGAAGTAGCTGGACCGCAGGCGCGTCTTGACCTGGGGCCCGAAAAACTGGCTGACGAAGTATTCGACGGTGCCCTTGAAATCGCAGAAGGTGATGTCGGTGTCGACCGCGAGGCCTTCGATCTGGTGGAACGCGAAGGCGTGGGTGGAGTCGGGGTTGTCGCGGCGATAGACCCTTCCCGGCACAATGATGCGCACCGGCGGCTGCTGGCTTTCCATCACGTGTATCTGCATCGGGGAGGTATGCGTGCGCAGCAGGCGCGGCGGCGCACCGGCGGGCAAGTCAAGATAAAACGTGTCCATGGTGTCGCGCGCGGGATGGTGCTCAGGGATGTTGAGCGCCTCGAAGTTGTAGTAGGGCGTCTCGATTTCCGGGCCTTCGACCACCGGGTAGCCGAGCGAGAGGAAGATGCGCGCGATTTCCTGGAAGGTTTGCTGGATCAGGTGATGTGTGCCAATGGGCCGCCGCACGCCCGGCAGCGAGAGGTCCACGCGCTCGCGCGCCGTCGCCTCCCGTTCGGCCGATGCTTCCACGGCGGCGCGGCGCGCTTCGACGACGGCTTCGACGTGCGCGCGCAGCTCATTGAGCGCTTGCCCAACCGCGCGCTTCAGCTCCGGCGGCGCCGGCTTTAACCAGTTGTCGGTGATGTGCGCGAGGACGCCGGACTTACGCCCCAGCCAGGCGTCGCGGAACTCCTTCCAGAGCGCTTCATCGTTTACGGCCGCGGCATCGCGGTCGAATTCCGCGCGCAGTTCAGCGAAAAGTGGAGGCACTTGGGCGTCCCCGCTGACGCCAAGCTCCGCAAGTGTCTGCAAGACGTTGCTGGTCTTCGTGGTCATCGCCTCACGTTATCGAGTCCTAGGGCCTGAGGGCCGGACTGAGAATGCGGCATCCCGAGGTAAACTCGGGCAGGTGCCGAGCCCCACGAGACCCTAGGAAAGGCCCAAGATTACACTATTTTGGTGTCATTCCGAACGGCAGTCTGGGCCGAAAGGCCCAAGTCATAGCGAAGAATCTCTCGGAGAGATCCCTCACTTTCGTTCGGGATGACAACGGCGGGTGATCGCGTTACGCCGTGACGGTGAGGTGCTGCTTGGCAGTTCCAGCGAGCTGCGCGAACGCGGCCGCATCCTTCACGGCCATATCGGCCAGCACCTTGCGGTCGATCTCCACCCCGCCGGCCTTAAGCCCATGCATGAACTGGCTGTAGGAAAGGCCGTGNGCGCGCGCTCCCGCGCCGATGCGCTGGATCCACAGCTGGCGGAACTGCCGCTTGCGGTTGCGGCGGTCGCGGTAACTGTATCGCTCCGCGCGTCCAACGGCCTCCTGGGCGCTCTGGTAGAGTTTGCTTTTGGTGAGGAAGAAACCTTTGGCGCGCTTCAGATATTTTTTCCGACGCGCGCGGCGCTTGGTTCCGCGTTTGACTCTGGGCATCTCTCTATCTCCTGCGGCCCGCGTCTTTAGACGCGGGCGGCCTTCGCTCGGTCATCTCGGGTCTTCCCGGCTAGCCGGGATGCACAAAACACGGAAGACCGGGGCTACAAGTCTTAAGGAGACAAACATCGGAGCGGCGCCCGCTCCCGCACCCGAAAACTCATTCCAGAACTTCGGGAAGAGCGAGCTGCGACGGATTTGTCTCCGGTGTGACACTTGGCGGCACTTGGCGGCTCGCCCGGCTCGCGCCTCATCCCCCAACTGACGGCTTGGGAACGACAAACGCGGCTCGCGCGGAACCTATCGGCCGGCAGGCACCCGTCTCGCGCTGCCTGGCACGACTGAATCTCTCCATAACACCTACGGCGAAGACCTAAGCGTACGGCAACATCAGGCGAACGTTGGCGACGTCCGCCTGATGCACGCGGGTCAGCTTCTTCAAGTGGCGCATGCGCTTGGCAGGCTTGGTGCCGAGCAAGTGCCGCTTACCAGAATGCATGCGCAGGATCTTTCCCGTCGC
>JGI25383J37093_10000329_pt1 | contig 10697 bp, 9 predicted proteins | sample GraSoi013_1_20cm_4_FD_37093 | JGI IMG/M metagenome (IMG submission 37093)
CCCCGAGCCATGAAGCTCGCGACGAACACGAGCACGACCACGAGGCCCATCTCCGCATGGTTGATGATGTAGAGGCGGGACGCTGCGCTCGTATCCGGGGCGGCGCCTCGGCGAAGCTCCCGCCGCCATCGGATGAACGTGGCCATCGGCCAGGCTTCGAGCAGGGCCACGGTCGCGAAGAGGGTGATCTTCAGCCAGAACAGCGGGGAGGCGAGGTAGAAGGCGCTCCCCTTCTCGAGGCCTCCGAACGCGCGCGCGAGGCCCGTCGCGAGCCAGAGCAGCGCGGCAATCCCCCAGACCGTGTCGGCCGTGAAGAGGCGGTGGAGCCCCGGACCGTCGAGCGAACCCTTGAGGGCGCGCCCGCGGAAGAAGATGCTCGGCAGCCCGAGTGCGAGCGCGAGCACGTGGAGAGCCGAGACAATCGCCGAGATCATGGCCGCACGTCACTTCTCACTCGAGCTCGCGCCGTGGTTGCTTGAGCTCGTCGCGAATGGCCCGCAGCGAGCGCTGAAGAGCGAGTCGATCGTGACCGTTGTGTCGACGCCGCCTTCAGACTCCAAGTTTGAGCCCGGCCTCCAGAAGCCGTGGGAACACAACGTCGCGGAATGCGGCGATCTCCTGCTCCGGCGGCCCGAAGGTCAGCGTCGGCATCAGATAGAGGTTCCTCACGCCGAGCTTCGCCATCTCCGCGATCCGCCCCGCGCAATCCCCCGGCGCCCCGATCAATCCGAGCGCGTCGCACAGCTGCGCGACGACCTCGTCGGAGACGAACGACGTGGCGTCGATCGCCGCCTCCCAGTCCCGCGCGTGCGACAGATCCGGATAGATCGTGTGGACCGCCTCCGGAATCTCGAGCTTCGGCAGCCGGATGCCCGCGGGCTCCAGCCAGTACCCGCCCCACCGCAGCACGCCCCAGTGAACCGCCGTCGGCCGCGCGAGTCGGCGCGCCCCGGCCGTGGTCGCCGCCGTCGCCGTCCGCGCCGCCCAGATGACCTCGAGGTCCTCGACCCGTCGCCCCGCCCGCTTGGCGCCGCGCTCCAGGTGCTCGAGCGCGCGCTGCACGATCCCACGGTTGAAGCCGACGAGCAGCAGCACGCCGTCGGCGATCTCGCCGGCGAGCTCGATCGCCTTTGGGCCAGACGCCGCCATGATCAGCGGGATCGGTCGCCTCGCCGCGAAGGTGAGCCGCCCCGGCGTCCCGCCAAAATCCACCGATTCCCCTCCCAGCAGCGCGCGCACGGTGCGCAGGCACTCGCGCATCTCCGCCAGCGTCGCCGCGCGCCGGCCGATGGTGCTGGCCGAGGTGTAGCCCGTGCCCATCACGAACTTCACCCGCCCCGGCGCCAGTTCCTCGACGCTCTGGATGGCGCCGGCCAGGACGGAGGCGTGGCGTGTCAGCGGGTTCGTGACGGCGGGAAAGAGCGTGAGGCGTGACGTGGAGGTGGCCGCCTGCGCGAGGACGACAAACGTGTCGCGGGACAGGAGCTGGCTGTCGAGAATGCCGGCGCCGTCGAATCCCGCCGCCTCGATGTCCTGGACGAGCCGCACGAGCCGTGGCATCGGCTGGGTTCCGGGCACGCGCATGTAGACACGGACAGGCTCGATGGTCGTGCTCCTTCGTTGCCGGGATGACGACCCCCCGCAGTCTGCATCGGTGTCCCGCCCACCGCAAGGGGCCTCCCCCGTGTATTCTTCCGGATGAATGAGAGCCGTGATCTGCCGCGCGTGGGGACCCGTGGACGACCTCAAGCTCGAGGACGTCGCGCCGCCAAAGCCTGGCCCTGGCCAGCTGGTGATCGACATCAAGGCGACGGGCGTGAACTACGCGGACTCCATCATGGTGGCTGGCCGCTACCAGACGCGCCCGCCGTTCCCCTTCAGTCCCGGCCTCGAGACCGCCGGCGTGGTAACGCGCCGTGGCGAGGGCGTGACTCGCTTCAAGACCGGCGACCGCGTGATGGCGATTCTCGCCTACGGCGGGTTCGCGGAGCAGGCGCTGGCGGACGAGGCCGAGACGTTCCCCATCCCCGACGCGATGCCGTTCGACGAGGCGGGCGCGTTCCCGATCGCCTATATCTCCAGCCACGTGGCGATCCGCTGGCAGGGCCGGCTGGAGGCTGGCGAGACGCTGCTGGTGCTGGGCGCCGCGGGCGGCGTCGGCCTGACGGCGGTGGAGATCGGCAAGGCGATGGGCGCGCGCGTCATCGCCGGCGCCAGCACCGCGGAGAAGCTGGCGGTGGCGCGCGAGCACGGCGCGGACGCGATCATCAACTACGCCACGGAGAAGCTGACCGAGCGCGTCATGGAGCTCACGGACGGTCAGGGCGCCGACGTGTGCTTCGACCCCGTCGGCGGCGATCTGTTCGACGCCGCGCTGTCCTCGCTCGGCTGGGGCGGACGCATACTATTGATAGGCTTCGTCGGGGGGATCCCGAATATTCCCGCCAACCGGCTGCTCGTGAAGCACCGGGCGGCGCTCGGCTCGTCGTTACGCTACTTCCGTTGGCACGCGCCGGACAAGCTCCGTCGGTCTGTCGAGGAGCTGCTCGAGTGGTACGCGAAGGGCACGCTGAAGCCGCTCGTCACACATCGGCTGCCGCTCGAGCGCGGCGCCGAGGCCATTCGCCTGCTCAGCGACCGCAAGGCGCACGGCAAGGTCGTCATCATGCCGGAGCTTCGCGCCTGATGGAGCTTCGCGCGGAGCCACACGGGCCGCACGTCGTCGTCGTCGCCATCGACAACCAGCCGCGCCGCAATGCCATGCCGCGCGCCATGATGGCGGAGCTCGCCACGCTCTGGGACAGGCTCGAGCGCGACGGCACCTGTCGCTGCATCGTCCTCACCGGGGCGGGCGCGCGCGCGTTCAGCTCGGGCGCCGACGTGAGCGGCGATCTCTCCGCCGACCCAGAGACGGCGCGCATCGTCAATCACGCGCTGCTCAAGAATCGCGCGTACGCGAAGCCCATCGTTGCGGCGGTGAACGGGGATTGCGTCGCTGGAGGCCTCGAACTCCTGCTCTCGACCGACGTCCGGGCGGCGGCGCCGCACGCGCGTTTCGGCCTGCCCGAGGTCCGCTGGTCGATCTATCCGTTCGGCGGCGCGACCGTGAAGCTGGTCCAGCAGATCGGCTACGTCCACGCCATGGAGCTGCTGCTCACGGCCCGGCTGATCGACGCCGCGGAGGCGGCGCGGATCGGGCTCGTCAACCGCGTGGTGCCGGCGGACGCGCTCATGCCGTGGGCGCTCGGGACGGCGGAGACCATCGCCGCCAACAGCCCGACCGCCGTGCAGGCGGTCAAGCAGCAGATCAGCAGCACCATCGCCGACCACGCGGCGTCGCGCGAAGCGCTGGAGCAGGAGCTCGGCGACCGCGTGCGGAAGAGCGATCACTTCAAGGAAGGCGTGCGGGCGTTCTCGAGAAGCGCAACCCGAACTACACGTGAGGAGAAGACCGATGAAGCCACTCGCGATCCTGCTGGCCGTGCTCGTCGCGGCCCCGATGCTGCTCGCCCCTCCCGTCGCGACCGCGGCCGACGACTTCAAGATCGCGCTGGTGGCGCCGCTCTCCGGCCGGTGGGCGCGCCAGGGCCAGCTCAAGAAGATGGGCGCGGAGATGGCCATCGCGGAGATCAACGCCCAGGGCGGGATCAAGGCGCTCGGCGGCGCCAAGATCGTCCTGCGCGAAGCGGANGCGGGCGACAGCGTGGAGAAGGCGGTGAGCGCGGCCCAGCGCGTGCTGGCGCGCGAGAAGATCAGCGCGGGGATCGGCGCGTGGCTCAGCTCCTTCACCCTCGGCGTCACCGAGGTGGCCGAGCGGCTCGAGGTGCCGTGGTTCACGCTCTCCTACGCCGACTCGATCACGGAGCGCGGCTTCAAGTACACATTCCAGACGAGTCCGGTCTCCTCGCTGCAGGCCGAGCAGGCGCTGGATCTGGTCGTTGATCTGGCGANGCGCAACAAGCAGACGCTCAGGAAGGCGGCGATCGTCGGCGACAACACCGCCGCCACCGTCTTTTTCTTCAAGCCGCTGCGCGAGAAGCTCCTCAAGGCCAAAGGGATCGAGATCGTCGTGGACGAGATCTGGACGCCGCCGCTCGCCGATGCGACGGCCATCGTCCAGAAGGTGCGCTCGACCCAGCCGGACATCGTCTTCTACGGCGCCACCAACTTCCCGGACTCGATCCAGGTGCTCCAGAAGGTCAAGGAGTTCGGCCTGAACGTGCCGATCCAGGGGGTGGGCGCCTGGCTGGTGACGCCGGAGTACGTCAAGACGGTGGGCAANGAGCTGCTCGACAACATCATGACCGTGACCGCCGCCCACCCGCTCAAGGGCCAGGAGGAGCTGGTCAAGCGCTTCACGGAGCGCACCGGCGAGCCGTTCATGACGCAGGACCCGCTCATGACCTACGCCCACGTCTGGATCATCAAGGAGGCGGCGGAGATGGCGAAGTCCGCCGACCCGAAGGCGATCCGCGACGCCGTGGCGAAGCTCGACCTCAAATCGGGGCCGGCGGCGAGCACGCTGGCGCCGGGGCGGATCAAGTACGACGAGCGCGGCCGCCGCGTGGGCGCCGCGCCCATCATCGTGCAGTGGCAGAACGGCGAGCCGTTCACCGTCGTGCCGGTGGAGTACGCCACCAAGAAACCCATCTGGCACGGCGCCAAGTAGCGGCGTCATGTCGGTCAGCGACCTCGCGCAGTACGTGGTGACGGGCCTGCTCGTGGGCGGCGTCTACGCGCTCATGAGCATCGGCCTGGCCCTGATCTTCGGGGTCATGCGCGTCGTCAACTTCGCGCAGGGCGACTTCATGATGCTGGGGATGTACCTCACGTACTTCCTGGCGGTTGTCTCGGGCGTCGATCCCCTGCTCGGCGCGCTCCTGACGATCCCGCCGTTCTTTCTCGTCGGGGTCGGGGTCCACCGTGCGCTGCTCGTCCGCGTCACCGGCGGCGGCGACCCGCAGCGCCTGATGGACGCGCAGCTCATCCTCACGCTCGGGCTCTCGCTGATCATCACCAACGGCACCACCATGCTGCTCACGCCCATGCCGCGCGGGATCAAGACGGCTTACGCGACGCAGGCCTTCGCCATCGGCCCCGTGTTATTGAACCAGGCGCGCTCCTACGCCTTCCTGATGGCGCTGGTGCTCGCCGGCGTCGTCTNCGTGTTCCTCACGCGGACCGATCTCGGCAAGGCGCTGCGCGCGGCGGCGGATGACCCGGAGGCCGCGGGCTACCAGGGGATCGACGTCCGCGCCATGCACGGCCTCGCCTTCGGCGTCGGCATCGCGCTCGTCGCGGCCGCGGGCGGGCTCCTGGCTACCTACCACCCGATCGAGCCGACGGTCGCCGTCAACTTCATCGTCCTCATGTTCGTCGCCGTCGTGCTCGGGGGCCTCGGCTCGATTCCGGGCGCCTTCGCCGGCGGGCTCCTGATCGGGCTCGTGCAGTCGCTCACGCTGCTGGTGCTGCCGTTNCAGCTGCAGAACGTCGGCGTCTTCATCACCTTCCTGCTCGTGCTNTATCTCCGGCCCCAGGGTCTCTTCGGCCAGCGGCTGCGCGCCGTCTGATGCGACGGCTCCTGCCGATCGCGCTGGTCGTCCTCGTCGGCGTCGCGCTGACGTTCACGCTCGCCGAGCGCTACCACCATCGCGTGCTGACGCTCGTGCTCGTGTGGGCCACGATGGGGCTCGCCTGGAACATCATCAGCGGCTACGCGGGCCAGACGTCCTTCGGGCACCAGGCGTTCTTCGGCATCGGCGCCTACGTCACGGTCTTGCTCGTCGTCACCACGGGCCTCACCCCGTGGATCGGGATGGCCGCCGGGATGGTGGCCGCCGTCGTCGCCGCCGTGCTCATCGGCCTGCCCACGTTCCGGCTCGCCGGCATCTACTTCGCGCTGGCCACCCTCGCCTACCCGCTGATCTTCCGGATCGGCATGGAGTTCCTGGGCTACCAGGAGGTTCCGATCCCGATGATGCGCGACCGCCCCGCGGCGTACATGCAGTTCCGCGATCCGCGCGCCTACGACCTCCTCGCCCTGGCCGCGCTGGGGGGCACGCTCCTGCTCTCGCACTGGATCGAGGGCTCGCGGCTCGGCTACGCGCTGCGCGCGCTGAGGGCGAACGAGGAGGCGGCGGAGGCGGCGGGCGTCGACACGTTCCGGGCCAAGATGGTCGCCTACACGCTGAGCGCCGCGCCGGCCGCCGTCATCGGCGCCATTTACGCCCACGCCATCCTCTTCGTCGTCACGCCCGACGCCGTCTTCGGCGTGCTCGTGATCGTGCAGACGCTGGTGGTCTGCCTCGTGGGCGGCGTGGGCAGCAAGTGGGGCCCGCTCATCGGCTCGGCCATCATGGTGCCGATGAGCGAGACGCTGGACGCCACCGTCGGCGACCGGCTACCCGGGATCCAGGGCGTCGTGTACGGCGCGGCGCTCGTGCTCGTGATGCTCTTCGCGCCCGAGGGGATCTACTGGCGGCTCCACGCCTTGCGTCCGGCGCGGCGCGCGGTCGAGGCGCCGCGCGTGAGTGCGGCGGCGCCGCGCACCGACACGACCGTGGCGGGCCGCACGCCGGTGGAGCGCGGCGCCGCGCTCCTGGAGGTGCGGGGCGTCTCGCGGGCGTTCCTCGGCCTCTGCGCGCTCGACGACGTGAGCTTCAGCGTGAGCACCGGCGAGATCGTCGGCGTGATCGGACCGAACGGCGCCGGCAAGACCACGCTCTTCAACGTGCTGAACGGCTTCCTGCTGCCCGACGCGGGCCAGGTCCGCTACCGCGGGACTCCGATCCACGGTCTGCGCCCGAGCGCGATCTGTCGCCGCGGTATCGGCCGCACCTTCCAGGTCGTTCGCGCCTTCCCGCAGCTCACCGTGCTCGACAACGTCATGGTCGGCGCCTTCGCGCACGAGACGTCGCCGCCATGCGCGCGCGAGCGCGCCCTGGCGGCAATGGCCGCCGTCGGACTGGGGCGGGCGGACGACGTCCCCGGCGCGCTGACCACGCTGGATCTGCGGCTGATGGAGCTCGCGCGCTGTCTCGCCAGCGCGCCCGACCTGATCTTGTTAGACGAGCCGCTGGCCGGGCTCTCGCGCGACGGGGTGGAGACCATGGCCGCGCTGGTGCGGCGCGTGCGGGACGCGGGCGTGAGCGTGGCGATCATCGAGCACACGATGTACGCCGTGGTGCAGCTCGTCGACCGGCTGGTCGTCCTCGACCACGGCCGCCGGATCGCGGAGGGGCTGCCGAACGACGTCGTGCGCGATCCCGCCGTCATCGAGGCCTACCTGGGCAAGCGCTGGCTCCGCCATGTTGAGAGTATCCGGCCGTGAGTGGGCGCCCAGGGCTGATGCGAGTGACCGGAATGGGACGAATGGAGGGGCATCATGAAGATGACAGGGTTCGTCCTCGTACTGGGGCTGCTCTGCACGGGCAACGATGCTCGAGCGCAGGAATCCAGGATGCTGGCGACCTGCCGACCGGCGAGCGAGCGCACCGGTCCGGTGGGATGCTGGATCATCGCGCACGAACGGCTCGGCGAAATGCCGGCCGCACCGCTGTTCTGGCACCTGAGCACCTATGCCAGCCGCACGGCTGCGGACGCCGAGAAAGTTCGCGGCGCTACCGTCGTGGAGGCGCTCGATAAGGTGTGGATGTTGGCGATAGCGCCGACGGGTTCAAGGACGCCGGGAGGCACGCGCGTGGCCGAGATCGGACCGCTCGTGGTCAAGGCGGGGACCAGTTATACGGCTCAGTACATGGAGGCCATCTTCCCGCCGGGGGCGCGGACGCGGCCGCATACCCATCCAGGCCCTGAAGCCTGGTATCACGAGGCGGGGGGCGTCTGCCTGGAGACTCCAGAAGGGCGCGACTTCGGGCGGGCGGGCGACAACGGCTTCATCGTTCCTGCCGATCGGCCGATGCAGCTGACCGTGGTGGGGAAAGAGCAGCGTCGATCGCTCGTGTTGATCCTTCATGAGACCGGCAAACCCGCCAGCGGATTCGATACCAACTGGATGCCCAAAGGGCTGTGCAACGAATAGCGCATGCTTAGACTCTCGGGACTCAGCGTCTCGTACGGCGGGCTCCACGCGCTGGCCGACGTCGCCCTGGAGGTCGGCGAGGGCGAGTTCGTCACCATCGTGGGGCCGAACGGCGCGGGCAAGACGACGCTGCTCAAGGCCATCGGCGGCGGCGTGCCGGCGGTCGGGCGGATCGAGTACCGCGGCGAGAACATCGCCGGGCGACCGTCGCACGTGCGCGCGCGGCTCGGCATCGCGCACGTGCCCGAGGGCCGCAAGGTGTTCTCCTCGCTGAGCGTGCTCGAGAATCTCGAGATGGGCTCGTACCGGTCGGCGGCCCGGGCGCAGCGCGCCGAGGGCCTCGACAGCGTCTACGGGCTCTTCCCGGTGCTCCGCGAGCGCCGCACGCAGCTCGCCGGCTCGCTGTCCGGCGGCGAGCAGCAGATGCTCGCCATCGGCCGGGGGCTCATGGCGCGACCCGACCTGCTGCTGCTCGACGAGCCGTCGCAGGGACTCGGGCCACGGATCGTCGAGATCATCTTCGAGGCGATCGCGGCCAGCCGGCGCGCGCGCCGGCTGACCATCCTGCTCGTCGAGCAGCGCGTCGTCGAGGCGCTCGAGCTCTGCGATCGCGGCTACGTGCTGGAGACCGGGCGGGTGACGCTGGTCGGCGAGCGCGAGACGCTCCTGGCCGACCCGCGCGTGCAGCACGCCTACCTGGGCGCGTGATCGTCAGCCGAGCTCGTCCCTGAGCCTCGGTTTCTGCACCTTCCCTGTCGGCGTGCGCGGGAACTCGTCCGCCTTCCGGAACACGAACCGCGCGGGCACCTTGTAGCCGGCGAGCCGCTCCCGGCAGAACGCCGCCAGCGCCTCCGCCGACGCGGTCACGCCGTCGTGGAGCTCGACTGCCGCCACCACCAGCTCGCCCCGCGCGCGATCGGGGACGCCGACCACGTAGGCCTGCTTGACCGCGGAATGGCTCAGCAGCACGGCCTCCACCTCGAGCGAGGCCACGTTGATGCCGCCCGTCTTGATCATCTCCTTCAGCCGTCCGCGGAAGCGCACCCGCCCGTCGTCGCCGATGAGGCCGAGATCGCCGGTGACGAAGGACCCCTCGGCGTCGAAGGCCGCGCGCGTCTGCTCGGCGTCGTTGAAGTAGCCGGGCGTCACGCGGCCCTTCACGCGAAACTCGCCGACGTCGCCGGGCGGCAGTGCCCGGCCGCTCTCCGGATCCACGACGCGGATCGTCATGCCGGGCAGCGGCCGCCCCTGCGTCTCGAGCCGCAGCGCGAGCGCGTCGTGGGCGTCGGTCACCGCGCAGTTGCCGTAGGTCTCGGTCGAGCCGTACACGTTGCAGAGCTCGCGCGCCGCCACCGCCTCTATCGTCATCTGGATGTCCTCGGGCAGGCCGATCGTGAGGCCGGTCCGCATCGCCGCGAGCGCGCGGTGCGGCCGGTCGGGATGCTCCAGCATCGCGCGCGCCATGTGGGCCATGCCGTAGTAGACGCTGCAGCGCTGCTCGTCGAGGAGGGCGAGCGCCTCGCCGGGCTCGAAGCTCTCCTGGAGCACGAAGGCTCCGCCGTGCGTCACGATCGCCGGCAGCGCGTTCGCCGAGCCGAACGACCAGAAGAGCGGCACCGCGAGCCAGACGCGATCGGCGGCGGTCAGGTGCTGGCGCTCGCCGATGTTGAAGCCGTTCTCGACCACGCTGCCATGGGCGAGCACGACGCCCTTGGGCGTGGCCGTCGAACCGGACGTGTAGAGGATGTAGCACGGGTCGCTCGCCGTCACCGAGGCCTGCGCCGCGCGCAGCGCCTCCGTCCGGACCGCCGATGCGCGCGCGACGAAATCGCCGAGCCGATAGACGCCGTCGTGCCGCCGTGAGTCGAGGCAGACGACCGCGCGCAGCTCGGGCAGGCGCTCGCTGCGGAGCTCGCCGGGCGACGAAGTCGCCAGCTCAGGGCAGGCCGCGTACAGCGGATCGAGGTAGCTGCGCCCGCGGAAGGCCTCCATCGTGATGATGACGGCGGGCCGGCAGTGCTCGATCGTCCACGCGATCTCGCGGGGCGCGGAGAAGGTGCTGACGCCGACGGTGATGGCTCCGAGCTTGCCGATCGCGAAGGCCGCGACGAGCCACTCCGGACGGTTGGGGAGGAGGACGGCGACGCGGTCGCCCTTCCGGACGCCGACGGCGAGGAGCGCGCGCGCCAGCTCATCGGCCCGGGCCCGGAGCGCGCCGTACGTGAGCCGCTGATCGCGGACGATCACGGCGTCTGCGTCGGGACGCGCCCGCGCCGCCTCGTCCAGCAGGTCGCCGAGTGTCCGGCTGCGAGGCGGCATACTGGCCTCGACTATAGCCGGCTCTCCGGCGTTGGGAACGCCGTGACACGCAGTGCCTTCCGCCTCCGCTCATCGCGTGCTGCGGAAGATACACCTCGTGCCCCTCCTTCTCGAGAAGGTGGGCAAGCTCCTGGGAGGTCGTTGAAGCGTCACGAGGAAGCGCAGAGCCAAGAGGCGACCAGCGCCCCGAGCACGGCCAACGCCAGCATCCATTGCACCGACGGGCGCGGCGCTCTCGGCAGCGCGAGTCCAGCGGCCAAACCGAGCACGCCGCCGACCAGGAGCCCGAAGAGATGGGCAAGGATGTCGGCGTCCGGGCTCGTGCCGAGGAGGGCGA
>JGI25383J37093_10000336_pt1 | contig 10571 bp, 8 predicted proteins | sample GraSoi013_1_20cm_4_FD_37093 | JGI IMG/M metagenome (IMG submission 37093)
TGGCTCATGACCATGAGGAGGCTGCGGATCTCGTCGATGCTACGGAGGTTCGTCTGAAGCTGGTTCCGGTACTCCTCCCTCGTTGACTTGTACTCCTGCTCGGGAATATCGCCGGACATGAAACGGCTCTCTAGCCCGAGTAGGTTCTGGGGAGCGTTTGTTACTTGGTCCCTGAGATCGCGGACCCTCCGGGTAAGATTCTCGCCTAGCTGAGCCATCTTGTCGGCCATAGCCCTGTTGGCCCTTGTGTATTCCTCCTTCAGCATTGCAAGCCTCTGGCGGAAACCGTTGATCTCAGTAACTACCTTGTCTATTGCTACCTCACTCATCTGGTTGCACCGAAGAGTAGGCTGAGAGACGGTGCAGCCGCAATTACAGCTGTTGTAACCAGAAACGCTGAGAAAGAGTAACCTAAGGTCGGAGAGATCTAATGCTTCTCGTCTGGCTTAGAGCTGCTCGATCCGGTACCCGCGCTTGTAGTGCTTGGCTCAGCTTCCAACGGCGCCGGTGGCGGAGTAGTGAGCATCGTCCAACCTATCCAACCTGTTATTCCAAGTATCCCTAGGACTCCGAGGACGACTGGAATTTCGATCGCATATGTCCTCCAGGGGTCTCCTGTCAGCGAGATCAGATACACAATGAACACGATCGCGGAAACTGCGAATATTAGGCCGCCGTATGATTGGTCTTTGTTCAAGTCCAGCTGTCACTTATCGCGACGGGCTATGAATGACTGCATATAAATTACTTATTCTCTGTTGCTCAGCTTACATTCTCTTGTAGCCGGGACGCTGAGACAAGAGGGTTGGATAGGTGAGGGGCTTGATCGGATATCCTTCGACTTCTGCCTTGAACCGTTTCAGAAACGCAGCCAGGGTGATCTTGCTCTCCTTCGCGTCTGCTCTCGACCGGATCGACAACTCCTTGGTCTTGATCTCTTTTTCCCCGTAAATAATTGTATACGGAATCCAGCTTAGCTCTGCGTCTCGCACTTTGCTCTGCATGGTATCATCTCGATCGTCGAGATCAGCTCGGATCCCTGCCTTCTCCAACGTCTCAAGAAGTTTCATTCCTTGTTTGACAAAGTGATTCGCGATCGGGATAATTCGAACCTGTGCCGGCGAGATCCAGACNGGAAGCATAGGCTTCTTGCCCTGCCTCTCCAAACGAACTGCAGAGTCTAGAAGCGTGAACAAGTATCTTTCCAGTCCACCTATCACCGCAGTATGAATGATGACCGGGAATTGCTTTTCCCCCTTCTCATCCGTGTAGGCAATTCCGAATCGTTTCGCGTTGCCAATATCTATCTGGAAAGTTCCAATCTCTCTCGGTCTATCGAGGTCGTCGATGATGTTGTACTCGACGTTTAGGACCCAGTAGTACAGCCCTTCAGGAACAAAGTTGAGTAGTATCGGTTTCTTCTCTACCTTTGCCAATTCCATAAAGGTGTCTCTGTTTGCTTCGAAGAAAGATCGTGTAGTGTTGTAGAGAGAGACGTATTCTCGGTTTAGCTTCCTGATCTCTTCGTGGATGGTGCGATGTATCTTGTCTCCGATTTTGATCGCTTCTCCAACGCTCTTGAGATAAATGTGGAGATCAGGCATGAGGAATTTTCTAAGCCGGAAAGAGAGGAGTAGTTCGCCGCTCTGCTCCATTCTATAGCTATCTGCGACCTCGAAGGTCCCGAAGGGAAGTGTCCTGTAGCTTAGGGTCCAGTCTTTGACCATCGAGAATTGTTGAAAGCACGCGGCATATCTGAGAACGAAAGTTCTCTCGTCTACTTTTACCTCGTAAGCTCTGGACCCGAAGAGCTGGAGGTGTTCTTTGATCGGTTTGACAGCAACATCGAACATGTTGGTGCCTTTCACGTTCAGTATCGGGATGCCAATCCGCCTGATCACTTGTCCCGCATATTCTGCGAGCAGGTCCATGATCAGGTTGGCTTCAGGTCCGAACCTCATCTGGCCGACGTCTGCGAAGGATTCCCATTCGATCCCGAATCGACGGGCATAGTCGAGGAAATGCGGTTCCCCGCCTGTGAGTCCCTTCTTGAGAGCTTCTTTCTCAACTAGAGACTTGAATTCTGCGTCTTTTGGTCCGAATTGGAAATCCTCTGGCGAGTGCAACTTTCCCGTCTGGTCCATGATTACGTATTCGGTCTTGACCGCCGGGGCAACTTGTCGTGACTTTGTGTCGACAGTAATGGTTCTGGACAGTTCTGAGAGCGGATGACCCTTGGCCGTTATTGTGAAGCTCTTGTACCATCCAAACGGACTTCTGCTGACTTCATAGCCCCTCTGGACAAGTTTGTCCTCCAAAGTCTTGAGGATCGAGATCGCGGGTTCGCGCGACGCCAAACTCGTGGATAGATGGGCGTATGGATACACCATCACTTTCTTTGTCTTCAGCCATCCCAGCACCTCTTCTATTGACGAGGCAGCGTTTGTTGTGATCTGTTCAGGATCTTGTTCATCATTCTTCTCGACAGTAGAGAATACAACGAGACCGTCTTCGAGGGCTCCTTTCCTATGTGAGTCATCAAGGGGCTCGGGTTCTTTGACCGCTTTTTCGCGAGTTTCGTATTCGAACCGATCTGCGTGTATCAGAAGAAGTCTCAACGTTTCATCCGCCATTGGTCGATCTGTTTGTCTTTCTTGAGTTTCTTTTTGAGTTCCTTGTAGTGGTTTTTACAGAGATAGCCTCGGCCTGACGCGGAGGCTTTCAAGCCGGCCCTTGAGATCTCCTCGAGTGAGATGGAACGTACAGCATCATCTTTGCAGCCGATGACTGAGCATTTGATGCCCTTTGCTACCTTGCCCAAGCACGGAGACCTTGGGTCATCGCATCTCGCGTACCATAATACAAGGTTTTGCGAGGTGGATGACAATCCTATAATGGGGTTCCACGGAGGTCTGTTTGGTTCCATGCTCTCGAAGTTGCAATATCTTGTCGAAGGGCACTTTCGATCGTCTGCCGGGGCATTCTACAAAGCGGGATTTACTCCCAATGCTGTAACCGCTGTGGGCTTTCTGTTAACTCTCGTTGCCGCCACGCTCTATGCCACTGGACTCGGAACAATATGGTCACTGAGCGGAGCTGTCTTGGCACTTTTAGTTGGCGCTTACTTCGACGCGGTCGATGGGACTATGGCTAGGAGGTTTCATCAGATGTCGAAAATGGGAGGAATACTGGACAGTGTACTAGATCGCTTGGGTGAGGCTGCTCTCTACACAGGTCTTGCAATTGGGAATCTCATCCCAGGGTGGCTCTCTCTGTGGGCGCTTTCAGCTTCTTTGATGGTGAGCTACGTTAGAGCAAGAGTCGATGTTGAGGGCGTAAAGTTGAAGGGGGTTGGATTCGCTGAACGTCCAGAGCGACTCTTGATTCTTCTCATTGCAACAATCGCAGCCGCGTTCAACTCATTGTCGTTGGAGTACGGAGTCGGATTAGTCGCAATCCTATCTACGGTAACTATCGTCGAGCGTCTTTTCAGAACTCGAACACTACTTTCGGGGTCGGAAAGAGGCCTCGCTTAGAGGCGTCTGTCTTCTGCCGATCTGACTTTGGAGACTCCGAAATGGACAGCACAGGAGACGCAGAGGTTCTTCAGGACTCTCTGACGGGCGATATAGGCTCCTCGAGCTCTCAGTTCCTTTGCCAGCGACGGCTCAACCAGGGACACCCAGCTCGTCACCCTCTTGACCTTGTCTCGTGGCGTGAGCATTCCGCAGTTCGCGCATTGGACCAGCTCACTTCTTCCCTTGCCTCCTTTGCTTCGTCCCCTAGATCGTCTTTTCTTAGGCACTATCTAACAATCCTACTATGCGAGGAGTGCCATGAGTACATAATCTCTTCCCGGAGGGTGGGCGCAGGTTCGCAGGAGGCTGACCTGTGAGAATCGGAGTCTACGGCAACCTTACACTCGACGAGTTAGATCGAAATGGCAAGCGAGTAGTCCGTCCAGGAGGTTCCGCACTGTACTCGTCTCTTACCGTTGCATACTTAGGTGCAAGAGTGTCAGTTGTCTCAAACATCGGTCGCGACTATCCGAGAAACGTTCTATCCTTGATCCACAGTCGTAGCATAGATATTACCGGCGTCAAAGAGTTCGATGGTCTCACAACTCGCTTCAGAATATCCTACGATGGGGACTCGCGCAGGTTAGAGTTGATTCACCCCGGCCAAAGACTCAAACCCGGTAAATTGCTGAGCTCGTTAGAGGCCGTTCACTTAGGCCCTGTCTTCATGGAGGTTGGATTCGACACTTTAGGTTATTTGCGTCGTAATTCCGAATTCCTCTCCGTGGATGTACAGGGGCTTTTACGGACCGTGGGGAAAGATAGGTGTGTTCGGCTCGTAAGAAAAAACATCGACCCATTCTTGTCAAAGTGCAATCTTGTGAAGGCGACAGAGGAGGAAGCTCGCGTTATGGCTCCGGCTTCGACGATAGTCGCCACGGCGAGGAGGCTCCTGCATAAAGGAGCTCAATACGCGATAATNACTCGAGGTCGATCAGGCTCTCTTCTGGTAAAAAAGTACGGTCGCGCTGTCCACATACCATCGGTTCCGGAGAGCGAGGTTGTTGATCGGACTGGGGCGGGAGATATTTTCATCGGTAGTTGGCTTGCGACTTTTTTGTCCGTCGGGGATGCTCTGTGGGCGGGGGCGGTAGGTGCAGCCTTTGCCTCTCTCTCGGTACGGGCTATTGGGCTCTCGAAGTTCCGATTTGCTAGAAGTGAACTGTTCCGACGCGCCTCATGGGTTTACACAAACTCTAGACTCGTTAAGGGTTAGTAGGAGCGTGCGAAGTAGACCTCGTTCGAATTGTCCGCTCCACAATATACACAATTCCCCTTTTTCGCCGTTTTCATGGGCACAACTCGGACTGTGGCTCCGGTCTCGATTTTGATCTTCTCCTCACAAGAGTCGTTGGAGAGAAATGCTTTGATGAATCCTCCTTTTCCTTCTAGGACCTTCTTGAACGATTGCATGTCCGATACAGTCGTTGTCAGACCTTCCAAGGACGTTCTTGCCCTTTCGAACAGGTGGTTCTGAATCTCGCCCAGTATCTTGTTGATTCGGTCCTTCGCTTCACTGCGGCTGACGGCGATCTTCGCTCTAGTGTCGCGCCTGACCACTGTCACCTGTTTTGCCTGGAGGTCTTTAGGTCCAATCTCGACACGGAGGGGAACCCCTTTCATTTCCCATTCATGATATTTCCAACCAGGAGTGTATTGGGCTCGATCGTCGATCAGTGTTCTTATCCCGGTCTCGTCGAGTTGAGTCGAGAGGTGTCTTACTTCATCGGAGATATTTTTCTGGTCTGTTTCCTTGTAGTAGATTGGAACGATTACGACCTGTATGGGGGCGATTTTGGGCGGGAGGACTAGTCCTCTATCATCGCCATGGCTCAGGATAGAGGCTCCGATGAGTCGCCAGGACATTCCCCAAGATGTCGTCCAGGCGAAGTGTTCCTTCTCATCCTTCCCAAGGTATTTGATATCGAAAGGTATAGAGAATTTCTGTCCCAGGTGATGAGAGGTTCCCATCTGTAATGCTTTACCATCAGGCATCATCGCCTCCATTGTCGTTGTATAGACGGCGCCCTTGAATTTCTCTCTCTCNGTCTTCTTGCCTATCAGTANAGGAATCGCGAGCTCTTCCTCGACCAGTTTCGCGTAGATGTCCAAGATTGTCATCACTTCNTTCTCAGCCTCTTCCTCTGTTTCATGTACTGTGTGTCCCTCTTGCCAGAGGAATTCTGTGGTCCGTAGGAAGGGCCGGGTGGAAGTTATTTCGGCTCTGACGACCGAGTTCCAAACGTTGATGAGAATGGGTAGGTCTCGCCAGCTCTTCACCCACTTGCTGTACGACTCATAGATTATGGTCTCCGAGGTCGGCCTCACAGCTAGCTTCTCGGCTAGCTCCGTGTCTCCAGAGTGCGTGACCCAGAAGACTTCGGGAGTAAATCCTGCGAAGTGTTCGGTTTCGGTCTTGAGCAATCGTTCAGGTATCAGGAGGGGGAAGTATGCGTTCTTGTGCCCTATCGCCTTGATTTTCTTGTCAAAATCCTCTTTGATTTTTTCCCAGATGGAAAAGCCATACGGCATTAGAACCATGAACCCTTTTGCACTGGAATAATCCGCAAGTTGTGCCTTAGTGACTACTTGCGTGTACCATTCAGAGAGGTCTTGGTCTTTCTTTACAGTAATCCCTAGATCTTTGCCGCTCATAGGAAAAATCTCCAGATGGAGTAGGCCCGAAGATGGTTACGGCAAGGCAGGTGATTCTGGAAGTAAATCGCCCATTTTGGACTCCTCGGGAGCAACCGAGCAGAGGCGTCGAGATCGTATTTAGTCTTTCTTTCCCTAACGCGGTTGCCTATAGGAGGATTCGAAATACGCAAGACCTGTCGCTTGGTTTCTAGCGGCCTAGTCCTCAGTCAGCGATTGGTTTTCGGTCGCGCTTGTGTGTGTAGAGAACAATTGCTGACACGGTGCTCTTCACGCCCGGTATCCTGAGGATCTTGTTTTTGAGAACTTCGCGGAAGGCGAGTATGCTCTCCGTTTTTAGCAAGCAGACAATGTCGTATTCACCAGTGACTTCGTAGACATCGGTGACCTCGGAAAGTTTCACCAGGCCGTCGGTGACCTTTTCCAGTTCCCTCGACTCGACGAACAGGTTTAGGATGACTATGACTTCGTTCGGCAGGGATGTCCCTCGCGCTCAAGCCCCGATCTTTTCGAACCGCTAATAAAGGGGCCGGTTGATGCAAAGTCAACTTTTAGCTACTGGAGAGATAATTAGAAAGTCGTTGAGGATCCCGTGCGTGTTTTTGCCGACCTTCAAGTCCACAGCCCGTACAGCAGGGCCACGAGCAAAAACATGAATCTGAAAGAGCTCGCCCGTTTTGCTTCCATGAAAGGACTAGACATTATCGGAACTGGCGATTTCACTCATCCTGATTGGAGAAAGGAGATTCGGAGAGACCTCCAGGATATCTCGGATTCTGGATTGTACCGGCTCAGGGATGGTGCGTTCCAAGTCCAGTATATGATCACTGGAGAAGTCAACACCACGTTCTCGTTCGGCGACAAGTCGCGAAGAATACACCATTGCTTGCTTGCTCCCTCGATAGAGTCGGCGGACGCGGTGGGTGATCGATTGGCGAAGTACGGAAACCTGTCAAGCGACGGTCGGCCAACACTCCGGGCAACTGCCCCAGAGCTCGTGGATGAGGTGCTTGAAGCCGACGGAGAATGTGTAATCTTTCCTGCTCACGCCTGGACTCCATGGTTCAGCCTCTTTGGGGCAAACAGCGGATTTGACAGCTTCACCGATTGCTACCAAGATCGATCTGACAAGATATTCGCACTCGAAACGGGCATGTCCTGCTACGACTCCCAGACTGAGGCCCTCACAAGTCATGGTTGGAAGAAAATTTATGAAATAGAATATGATGATGAGGTCTGCACGCTGAATACGGAATCTGAAGCTATTGAGTTTCAGAAACCGCAGGGAATATTCGTGTATGACTACAACGGGGCTATGTACAAGCTAAAGACTCAGCGAGTGGATTTGCTGGTGACACCGAATCATAAGTTGGTATACCGTCCTTGTGACTTCAGACTTGAAAAGGCCCTTAGGCTGGACGAAGCTCGAATTTTGCTTGGCAAGTCCAAACGCCTCAAGAAGGATGGAACATGGAGGGGGAGGGACGGCGATAGCTTTCTCTTACCCAGCACTGAGAGTAAGCATGGCAGTCGGTACTATTCTGGCAGACGAATTATCCGAGAGAAGAGTGTCCCTATCATACCTTGGCTCAAGTTCTTCGGGTTTTGGATTGCAGAGGGATGGGTAACTGAATCCATAGGGGAATATTCGGTTTACCTTTCCAATCGCAAGATGAGGCTTCTTACCCAGTTGAAACAGATTTTGAAGACATTTGGATACAAGCCCATTATCGCAAAGGACAGGAACGGATACAGACTTAGGGTACGGAATGTTCAGCTTTTTCACTATCTTCAACAATTCTCCGGGGCGAGCAACAAGTTCGTTCCAAATAACATCAAGAATCTTTCAGCGAGGCTCCTGAGAATCTTCTTTGAATGGTACATCAAAGGAGACGGCCATAGATATGGTAGAAAGGGGCGGGGGTTGTCTGCAACTACAATTTCCTTGCGTCTCCGAGACGATCTACAAGAAATCGCTCTGAAGCTGGGAATGTCCGCATATTTCAAACTCCATAGAGGGAAAGGCACCCTATTGTCTTCACTTTCACAAGAGAAACATTATCGACAGAGCGAAGATTCATGGAATGTCTATTTCATACGAAAGAATGAGCCCGCTGTAATCCCCTCCATGATCAAGGCCCGCGGCCATACAGAGCACTGGGTGTCCTACAATGGCATCGTCTCATGTGTAAGCGTACCGAACAAGACCGTCTACGTGAGAAGAAACGGTGTACCGGTCTGGTCTGGCAATTCGGATCCTCCAATGAACTGGCGACTGTCCCAGCTCGATCGCCTTTGTCTCGTTTCCAACTCCGATGCCCACTCCGCGTGGCCNTGGCGGCTGGGAAGAGAGGCCAACGTGTTCGATCTTGACCATGTCACCTATCAGAATCTCGTTGACGCAATCAGAGAAAAAGATTCTAGACGACTCTTGTTCACGATAGAGACCTCGCCCGCCTACGGCAAGTACCACTGGACCGGCCATCGCGAATGTCAAGTTTCAATGTCTGGGAAAGACGCTCAGCGGTTGAATGATAGGTGTCCCCGGTGCGGAAAGAAAATGACTCGCGGCGTTGAAGAGCGGATAGAAGAACTTGCGGACCGAGCCGAGGGCTACGTGCCGAAGGACCCCATAAGGTACCGCCATTTGCTCCCGCTCTCTGAGATAATCGGTCTTGTGTTCGGTCAAGCCAATCCTGCATCCACCAAAGTCTGGAATATTTACAATCTGCTTGTTGGAAAATTCGGAAGGGAATATTCAGTGATGCTTGACGTCCCTGAAGACCAGTTGCTGGCGACGGCAGGACCAGAGGTCTCTAGTGCAATTATTCGCGTGCGCAATGACGATATCTATGTAGAGCCGGGTTACGATGGTGTATATGGAAAACTTGATTTAAGCAAACCCGCTCCGGTCAGGAAATCCGCCGCTTCGGGGCTTCAACAGTTTGCCTAGTTTGACTTGATCTTTAGTTTCTTTGGCAGATACTCGTCAACAATGTAGGTTAGCCCGTACCTGCTGAAAGCTTCTTGTTCCGATTTCTTCTTGACCTTCCGGAAGGTATCTATCTCCCGTTGCCAGAGTCCGCCGGCATAGCGAGGATCCTTCTCCAGCTCGTTCAACCTCTTGACATCCAAGTCCGTAAGAGGATCACTGGGGAGCTTATAGTCGACAATGTCGGTCGCCCAAACCCCACCCCAGATCGCGTCTGGAGTGTTCAACTCGCGAAGATGGGCTGCATTTGCAGATCCAGAAATGATGACCATGGCGATGTGCATTCCCCATGGATCACCGTCCGTGAAAATGTAGACCGGAATATCCAATTCCTGGTTCAGCCTCCGGAGAAGGAACCGCGTGGCTCGAGGCGCCTGCCCTGCCGTATGGATGAGGACAGCTTTGAAACGCTGGTGCACGCGTTCTTCGATGAACCTCGTAAATAGGCCACCCTTCTCAATTGCGATTACTTTATCGACCTTCTTGCTGTCGGGCTGGATGAATTCTGATGTCGTCAGGGCAGGCCCGATCATTACGCCATCAGGGTGAGAGGCCAGGTTTAGCCTGCGTCCTTCGTATCCTGGAACAGTGTACTCGATCGTCAGATCTCCGAAAATGGCGCTTCTTTCTTCTGGATAGACGTTGAAGTCTTCTCTCGAGTATCCGGTCACGGTTTCTAAGTCGGTGATGAGATTGTCGCTTTCCTGCTGGTCTTGGAAATCCATCTCGTATGCTTGGGCCGAGTANAACACGTCTCTAAGTGTACTAGTCTTATTCTGCTCGGTGAGCTCGTCGGCAAACATAGCTGTCCATAACAGTTGTGTGAAGGGCCGAAGATGTCTGACGTTTCGCGCGCTTCTCTTGACTGTTCTTTTTCCCAGGATGTACTGTCTTGTTTTGGAGTCGTAGAGTATGTTGGCTATGGATCGGCTGGGCATGCGGAAGGTTGGAAATTCTTTCTTGTTGAGTTGAGCGTAGACTTGTCCGCCAAGGTCCCGCATCGCGGATAGGACCTTTTCTTTCCGTTCTTTGATTACGCCTTTACTCTTGCTCTTCTTCCTCTTCTGCACCATACTTGATCACTCCTTTGAGCAGCGGCTTGATATCTGGCTCCTTCTTCTCCTTGGCCAGTTTGGTTGAGAATTGGGCAACTTTCGGCAAATACTTCTCGAACACATCTAGACGTCTCTTCTCTTGGGTAAGGTGTTCGCGTTTTGACAGATAGAGCCTGAGGTTCCGGCCGACTTCTCGGATCGCGTTCAGAATCTCATGTTCTACTTCAGGTCTGTCGGCTATGAACTCTTTTCCTACAGTCTTGTAAGGAATCTTCGTGCTGCAAACGTGGA
>JGI25383J37093_10000362_pt1 | contig 10323 bp, 10 predicted proteins | sample GraSoi013_1_20cm_4_FD_37093 | JGI IMG/M metagenome (IMG submission 37093)
GGGCACCGCGCCCAGCGCGGCGCCGGCAGATGGCCGCGTTCCACGAGCGCTGGGACGTGCTGCTGACGCCGGGGCTCGGGACCCTGCCCCCGAAGCTCGGTTGGATCGATATGATGATGGACGACGTGGACGAGTACTGGCGGCGCGTTTTCGCCTTCTCACCGTTCACGGTCTGGTTCAACCTGACCGGCCAACCGGCGATCGTTCTGCCGCTCGGGCGCTCGGGCACCGGCCTGCCCGTCGCCGTCCAGCTCGTCGCGCGCGCCGGGGACGAGGGGACACTCTTCCGTCTCGCGTCGCGGCTCGAGACGGCGCGGCCGTGGCTCGACCGGAGGCCCGCGCTCGCGGCCTAACGCGCGGAGGACGCGTGGTGCGGCGGCGTCAGGGACGGAGGTAGACGAACCCCTGCTCCTGAAGCTCCATCACGCGCACGACGCCGCCCTGCGGCAAGGGGCGTGTGCCCTGCGGGAGTTGCTCGAGCGTGATGTTGAACGCCTTCATCGTGTTGCCGCAGGCGCCGACCGCGAGGCCCTGGGTCTGCAGCCGGTCGAGCGCGGCGCGGAGCGCGACGTCCATGCTCGCGGTGACGAAGTTCCGAAGCGCGGCGCCGTGGACGACCAGCTCGATCGCCTCGATGTGGTCGGCGCCGCCGACGCCCCGGATGTGGTTCTCGATGTTCCCGAGGACGGACCTCGCCTTGTCCAACCCCGCCTCGTCCAGGTGGTAGACGATTTTGTGCTTCTTCGGTTGCTCCTTGAGGTGCGAGGCTCGAGCGGTCGGCGGCACGAGCGCGACGAGGAGCACGGCCGCGAGGGTGAAGAGCACGCGCATAGCAGGCCTCCTTATCGTGTCAGCGCCCGTTCATCGGCGCNAAACGGAAGCCGCCGTCCTTCCGGACGATGAAGCCGGGTGTCGGGAAGTGCGCGGCCAGGATGAGGACGCCGGAGTCGGCGTGGACCTCGANGAACGCGCGCCGCGTGGCGCGCGCTTTCGCGGGGTCGTAGCAGAAGCGGCTCGACCACTGCGGCTCGGCGACCTGCACCGTGCGGTGCATGAGGTCACCGGAGAAGACCGCCTCCCCCGCGGACGTCCTGAGGCGGACCGAGATGTGGCCCGGCGTGTGGCCGGGCGTCGGCTCGAGGCGGAGCCAGTCGTCGACCGCATAGTCGGCGTCCACGAGGGCCGCCTGGCCCGCCTCGACGACCGGCACCACGCTGTCGGCGATGCACGCGTCCTTTTCGTGGCGCCAGAACTCCCACTCCTCGCCAGCGAAGACGTAGCGCGCGTTCGGAAACGTAGGCACCCAGCGGTCGCCCACGCTCCGCGTGTTCCAGCCGACGTGGTCGATGTGCAGGTGCGTGCACAGGACGACGTCCACCTGCTCCGGCGCCACGCCCGCCTCGCGCAGGTCGTCGAGGTACGCCCCCCGGCGCATATGCCAGGCCGGCGAGCCGTCGCGCGGCTTGTCGTTGCCGACCCCGGTGTCAATCAGCACGGTGTGACGCGGCGTCTTGACGACGTAGGTGCCGATGCGCGAGCCAAGGTCGCCCGTCCGGTCGTCCCAGAAGTGCGGCCGGAGCCAGTGGTGGTGACGCGCGATCGCGTCCGGCGTCGAGTCCGGGAGCATGGACAGGGTCGGGAACGACGAGCGGTCGATCTCGATCACGCGAGTGACAGTGACCTCCCCGAGCTCGAGCGGGCTCATGTGAACCGTGGCATCACTTTCTCGCCGAAGAGGCGCATGGACTTGACGATCCGGTCATGGGGGACGCCGCCGCGGTTGAACGATCCCATGAGATACGTGACCCCGAGGGCCTCGTGGTGCTGGCGGATCTTGTCGGCGACCTCCTCCGGGTCGCCGCAGATCGCCGCCTGCTCGAGCGCCTTGTCCTCGGAGAGCGACATCAAGTTCTCGCGCACGCGCCTGTAGAACTTGTACTGCGCGGGCGGGACACCGGCGGGATCGGCGATGAGGTCGGCCTGGGTGCGGAAGAACCAGCGCGTCGGCTCCCGGAGGTCGTCCCGCGCCTGCTTCGAGGTGTCGGCGACGTGGATGATCTTGTTCATGGCGATATCGCCGCCCGCGTCGGTCCCCTGGGCCTCGCGCCAGGCCGCCCGGTAGGCNTCGAAGTTCTTCCGGAGGATGTCCCACGGCGTGAAGGAGGGCGCGGTCAGGATCTTGAAGCCCTTTCGCGCGGCCAGCGTGTAGGTGTCGGGGGAGACTGCCGCCGTCCAGAAGGGCGGGTGCGGCTTCTGGATCGGCTTCGGCAGGACGCGGACGTCGCGTACGGTGTAGAACTCGCCCTCGAACGTCACGCGCTCCTCGGTCCACGCGCGGCGGATGATCTCCAGGCACTCGTCGAACCGCTCGCGCGTCCGCTCCATCGAGACGCCGAAGCCGCGGAACTCGTTGGGCTGGTAGCCGCGCCCGAGGCCGAACTCGAGCCGCCCGCCCGAGAGGATGTCGACCATCGCCCATTCCTCGGCGATCCGGAGCGGGTGCGCGAAGGGGGCGACGACCACCGAGGTGCCGATCCGCGCGCGTCGCGTCTCGCGCGCGATCGCCGCGGCCAGGACCGCGAGCGACGGGCAGATGCCGTAGGAGGANAAGTGGTGCTCGGCGAGCCAGATCGCTTCGAAGCCCAGCTCGTCCGCCAGCCGCGCCTCCTCGAGCGCGTCGGCGTAGACCCCGGCCTCCGTCTGCCAGTCGCGGAACGTCAGGAGCTGCTGGATGCAGAACCGCATCGACGCCTCACTCCCCTCGAAAGTCCGGCACGCGCTTCTCGAGCATCGCCCGCACGCCCTCCCGCGCGTCGCGGCTCCGGCGCGCCTGCGCCGCGAGCGCGTCGAGGTCGGCGTGGTCGATCCCGTCACGCGCGGCGAGCGCGCGGAGGATCGTGCGCTTCATGCCGCGGAGCGACAGCGGCGCGTTCGCGGCGATCGTCCTCGCCAGTCCCTCGACCGCTCGCTCGAGCTCGGCGNCCGCCACGACCTCGTGGACCATCCCGATCTCGTACGCCCGCCGGGCCGTCAGGGGCCGCCCGACCATTAAGATTTGGCGCGTCATCGCGGGGCCGATGATCTCGACGAGTTTCTGCCCGAGCGTGAACGGCACCACGAGCCCGAGTCGCGCCAGCGGCATCGCGAAGCGGGCCGGCTCCGCCGCGACACGCAGATCGCAGTGGAGCGCCAGCTCGCAGCCGCCGGCGAACGCATCGCCGTGGACGACGGCGAGCGTCGGGTGGCGGCACTGCTCGATCCGCCGGAGCACGCTCACCACGCTCGTCTCCGGGTCCGCCGAGGCGTCCTGCTGGCGGGCGAGCTCGTCGAGATCCATCCCCGAGCAGAATGCGGGCCCGGCGCCGCGGACGACGACGACCCGGACCGTCGGGTCGCCCTCGAGTCGCTCAAAGGCGCCGGCCAGGCCCTCGAGCACCGCGCGGTTCAGCGCGTTCCGCTTCGCCGGACGGTTCAGCGTCACCGTCGCGACGCCGTCGGCGACCGAGCACAGGAGTTCGTCCCCCATCGCCTCCTCCCTGCCGCTACGCGAGCGCGCCCACGACCAGGCGCTCGTGGAGCATGCTGAGCATCTCGTCCACGGCGGCGCACTGCCAGACGTGGAAGAACGGCGAGTCCAGCAGCTCGAAGAAGAGCCGGGTGCCCCGCGTCTGGGTCTTCTCCGGAGTCTCGCCCGGCCGCGGGGCGCGGAGGTGGCCGACGACGCGGTCCTTGTGGTAGATCGCCGGGTACTCGACGTAGTGGTAGAGGTACTCGAGCGTCTTGGTGTAGAAGGCGACGACCGGGATCGACTGCCAGGCTTGGCCGTTCTTGACATTCAGGAACTCGGCCATGAGATCGGCGTTGCTGTCGGGCGCCTCGGCGAGCGACGGCGCCTGGCTCCGGCTGAAGCGCTGGCCGTCGCGGCGGAAGACCCGGAGCTCGATCCCGCCCGCCTCCGCGAGGCGCGCCAGCATGGGGAGGTCCCGCCGACAGTCGGAGGACCACTCCTCGGAGATGACGAGGACCTTGGCGGGGCCGTTGGGCTGCGCCGCGAGCCAGCGAATCGCGGCGGTCTGCGCGTCGGTGAGGCGCGCGCGCTCGTACGCCTTGCGGAGGTACTCGGACCAGTCGCGGCGCGCCTCGCCCTGCGAGCCCTCGCGCTTGAGGTTCTCGGGGGTGCCGACGTAGGCGATGTACTGGTCGAAGGTCATGCCCGTGGCGAACCGCTCGGGCGTCACGGCGCTCGGCTTGTCCTCCATCGCGGCCTCCCCCTGGGGCGCACTCTAGCACGAGCCTCCGATCGCGACGCGGCTTCGATTATGTGGTGAGGCCGGCGACGATCTGCGCCCCGGGCAGGCGCCGCAGGACTTCGGGTGACGTCCGGATCTTTGAGGAGCGGCTCCCACCGCCCAGGATGAGCCACGGAAGATCCATGAGCGTGTCATCGACGTAGATCGGCAGCCCGTCCGGCAGTGCGAAGACCGTCACGCCGCCGATCATCATGCCGGTCAGCGCCTTCGTCTCATCCGCCGAGGCGAACGAGAGCCTCGCGACTCCCATCAGCCGCCGCACGACGTGGTTCACGTCGAGCCGCCGTGTCGCCTTCACGACGCAGGCGGCGTACTGTCTGGGTTCCTTCTTCGACGCGACGATGATCGTGTTCGCCGAGTGCTCGAGGGGCACGCCGTATTTCTCGCAGAACGGCCCGGTGTCGGCGTAGTCGGGGTCGATCGGCCAGAGCTCGTAGGGTACACCGAGGCCGTCGAGGACCTCGACCACGCGGCGCTCGACGTCGTCCACGGCTCTGCTCGCCCTCCCGGCCGAAGTTGACGGCGAAGGTACCACGAATGTACCTTCGGCGCGCATGGCCTCCAATCTCGGCGACAAGTTCTCGACGCTCCACGAGATCGTCCGGGCGGCGCGCAACAACCTGGCGCCCGGGCCCTGGGACTACCTGATCGGCGGCGCGGAGACAGAGACGACGCTGCGGCGCAACCGGCAGGCACTCGACTCGGTCGCCTTCCGGCCCCGCGTCCTCCGCGACGTCTCGAAGGTCGACGCGACCTCCACGCTCTTCGGCCGGCCGGTGCGCCTGCCCCTCATGCTGGCGCCCATCGGCTCCATCGAGACCTTCGCCGAGGGCGGCGGCGCCACGGCCGCCAAAGCGTCCGAGGAGTTCGGGGTGCCCCAGATGCTCAGCTCTGTCTGCAACCCGGGCCTCGAGGCGGTCGCGGCGGCGGCGAACAACTTCCGCATCTTCCAGCTCTACGTTCGCGGCGACGACGCGTGGGTCGACGCCTGGGTGCGGCGCGCCGTGGACCATGGCTACGCCGCCTTCTGCCTCACCGTGGACACCGCCAGCTACAGCCGGCGCGAGCGCGACCTCGCCCGGCGCTTCGTCAAGCCGTGGCGGACGCGCGCCGGCGGCTTCGAGTTCCAGGCGGGGCTCAGCTGGGACCACGTCAAGCGCTTCAAGGACACGCACGCGATCCCGCTCGTGCTGAAGGGGATCGCGACGGCCGAGGACGCGGCGCTCGCGGTCGACCACGGCGTCGANGGCGTGTACGTCTCGAACCACGGCGGGCGCCAGCTGGATCACGGCCGGGGCGCCGTCGAGGTGCTGCCGGAGGTCGTCCGGGCGGTCGGCGGCCGGGCGACGGTCGTCGTGGACGGCGGCTTCGTGCGCGGAACCGACGTCGTCAAGGCGATCGCCCTCGGCGCCCAGTCGGTTGGGATCGGACGCCTCGCCTGCTGCGGCCTCGCCGCGGCCGGCCAGGCCGGCCTGGTCCGGGTGCTCGAGCTGCTCGACGACGAGATCCGGATCGCGATGGCGCTCCTCGGCGTGGACCGGCTCGCGGCCCTCGACCCGTCGTACCTCCACCCGGCGACGCCCGTCGGCCCGCCGCGCGCGACCAGCGCGTTCCCACTCCTGGACGAGGACGGCTACTGAGATGGTAGTGCGAGCCGAAGCCGCAGGCGAGGCGAGTCTGTGATCCAGCCCCCGCCGTCCGAGGCGAGCCTGAGGAGGACACCGTGACGCTCGACGAGGTGCGCGCTCGTATGAAGGCGGCGGGGATCGAGATCGCCGAGAACCGCCTGGAGATGGTCCGCCGGCTCCTCACCGACGCTCTCGCGCCCGTCCACGCCTTCGACTCGCGCGGGGCGCGGGCGCTCGAGCCCGCGGTCACCTTCGACGCGATCCAGGGCGCCGAACCGCCGCGGGACGACGATGACGAGTGACGACCTCGCGTACGCGACGATCCTCGAGATCGCCACGCGCTACCGCCGCCGGGACCTCTCGCCCGTCGAGCTGACCAAGGCGCTCCTCGCCCGGATCGAGCGGCTCGACCCGGCGCTCCACGCCTTCGTCACCGTGACGACCGAGCGCGCGCTGGCCGACGCGCGCGCCGCCGAGGCCGCCTTACTCCGCGGCGGAGACGGCAAGCCTCTCCTCGGGATCCCCGTCGGTTACAAGGACATCTACGCGACGCGCGGGATTCAGACCACCGCCGGCTCGGCCCTCCTCGCTGACTGGGTCCCGGAAGACGACGCGACGTGCGTGACGCGGCTCCGGCAGGCCGGCTCAGTGATGCTCGGCAAGCTCATCACCCACGAGTTCGCCTTCGGCATCCAGTTCCCGGGCCACCGCTTCCAGCCGGCGAAGAACCCCTGGAACCTCGACCACATGCCCGGCGGCTCCTCGAGCGGCTCGGCGGCGGCGCTCGCGGCCGGGCTCGTCCACGGCGCGCTCGGCTCGGACACGGGCGGCTCGATCCGCGGCCCGGCGGCCTTCTGCAACCTGGTCGGTCTCAAGCCGACGTACGGGCGCGTCAGCCGCGCGGGCGTGCTCACGCTCTCGTGGTCGCTCGACCACACGGGGCCGATGGCGCGGACGGTAGAGGACTGCGCGCTCTTGCTGCAGGCGCTCGCCGGCCACGACCCGGCCGACCCGGCGTCGAGTCGCGAGCCCGTCGCCGACTACGCGGAACCGCTCGGCCGGGGAATCCGCGGGCTCCGCGTCGGCGTGCCACGCGCGTACTTCCTCGAGGGCGCGGACGCCGAGGTCGAGAAGGCGTTCGAGCAGGCGCTCGCTGCGCTCCGTCTGCTCGGCGCCGTGGTGACCGACGTCGAGATCCCGTCCATCCTGGCGTCGTGGGCGTTCCTGGCGATCCTGATGGCCGAGGCTTTCGCCTACCACGAGCGCGACGTGCGCGCCCATCCCGAGCTCTACGGCGACGTCCTGCGCGAGCGGGTCCTCGCCGGCGGGCTCATCCTGGGCTCGGAGTACNTCCAGGCGCAGCGCCTGCGCGCGCGGCTTCAGGCCGAGATGCTCGAGGTCCTGAGGCGCGTCGACGTCCTCGTCACCCCCACGACGCCCAAGCCGGCGCCGACGTTCGCCGTCGTGTGGGACCCGAGCTTCGGCTTCCCGAAGAGCAACATGCCGCCGTTCAACATGACGGGGCTGCCGGCTCTCGCGGTGCCCTGCGGCTTCTCCTCGCAGGGGCTGCCGCTCTCCCTCCAGATCGCCGGACGGCCATTCGACGAGGCGACGGTGCTGCGCGTGGGCCACGCCTACGAGCAGGCCACCGAGTGGCACCGACGGCGCCCGAGGATCTGAACCGGGGGATGACCATGGACCACGTGCGGCTCTCCATGCCCGTCGGCGAGACGATGTTCACCCAGCGCTCCATCCGTCGGTTCCGCCCCGACCCGATCCCGATGGACGACATCCGGCTCATCCTCGAGGCCGCCTCGAAGGCGCCGAACGGGGGCAACCGTCAGATCGCGCGGTTCCTGGTCGTGACGGACCGGGCGCTGATCCGCGAGTTCGGCGCGCTCTACCACGAGGCGTGGTGGGCCAAGCGTTGGGACGAGCGACGCTGGACGAAGCTGGAGGACATCCCGCCCGAGGACAAGAGCTATCGCGCCGCGGCCCAGCTCGCCGACGAGATGAAGGACGCGCCATGCGTCGTCCTGGCGCTGGCCGTCCCGCCGGGCGGGGCCAACTCGGTCATCCCCGCCTGCCAGAACCTCATGCTCGCCGCGCGCGCCCTCGGTATCGGCTCCGTGCCGACGACGCTCCACGCCAAGGTGATGGACCGCTTCCACGCGCTGTTCGGGATTCCCAAGGACACGAGCTTCCACTTCGCGATCCCGCTCGGCTATCCGCGCGGGGCGTTCGGCGGAAGCCGCCGACTGCCGACGTCGGCGACGACCTTCGTGAACCGCTGGGGCACGGCGCCCGCGTGGACCTGAGGCCCGTCGCGTGATAGCCTGCCGGAGAGTTCGCCCCACGAGGAGGAGACGGCTATGGCGTCCGGCGTCACCGCGAAGGTCCTGCACGTCGATCTGAGCGCCCGTCAGACCCGCGTCGAGGAAATCCCCGAGGTCACGATCCGGAAATACCTGGGCGGCGGCGCCCTGGCGTGCCACCTGCTGCTTCGCGACATGCCGGCCGGCGTCGATCCCCTCGGCCCCGACAACATGCTGGTCTTCATGACCAGCGTCATCAACGGCCTGTCCCTCTCCGGCACCAACCGTTACACCGCGGCGGCCAAGTCGCCTCTGACGGGGGGGTACGGGGAGTCCGAGGCGGGCGGCTGGTGGGGGCCCGAGCTGCGCGCAGCGGGGTTCGACGGCGTGACGGTCCGCGGCCGGTCCGAGAAGCCGACGTACCTTTGGATCAAAGACAGCCAGGTCGAGTTCCGGGACGCCCAGCCGTACTGGGGAAAGCTCTCGGGTGAGGTCCAGGACGGCCTCGAGGCCGAGCTCGGCGACAAGCGGATCCGCGTGCTGCAGACCGGAATCTCTGGCGAGCGCGGTGTGCGGTTCGCGGCGATCGTGAACCAGCTCAAGCACTTCCACGGCCGCGGCGGCCTCGGCGCCGTGATGGGCGCGAAGAACCTCAAGGCGATCGTCGCCCGCGGCTCGAGGCCCCCCGCCGCGGCGGACAAGGAAAAGGCGAAGGGCCAGCTCGTCTGGTTCAAGGAACACTACGACCGCGCCAAGGACCGCTTCCACCAGCTCGGCTCCGCCAGCGCCGTGCTGGCGCTCGAGGCGAGCGGCATCCTGCCCACGCGCAACTTCCGCGACGGCTCGTTCGAGGGGGCGCGCGCCATCAGCGGCCAGACGATGCGCGATACCATTCTGGTCAACCGCGGCACCTGTTACGCCTGCGCCGTCGCGTGCAAGCGCGAGGTCGAGGTGAAGGAGCTCGGCGTCACGCCGAAGTACGGCGGGCCCGAGTACGAGACGCTCGCGGCCTCCGGGTCCCTCTGCGGCGTGAGCGATCTGAACGCGCTCGCGCTGATCAACCAGCTGTACGCCCAGTACGTGCTCGACTCGATCTCGACGGGCGCGGTGGTCGCGTTCGCGATGGAGTGCTACGAGCACGGGATCATCACCCCGGGGATGACGGGGGGTGTCGAGCTCACGTGGGGCAACGCCGACGCCGTGGTCCAGCTCGTCCACCTGATCGGCCGGCGCGAGGGGCTCGGCAAGCTCCTCGGCGAGGGCGTCAAGCGCGCCGCCCGCGAGCTCGGTCGCGGCGCCGAGCGGTTCGCGCTGCACGTCAAGGGGCAGGAGCTGCCCATGCACGACCCGCGGGGCAAGAAGGGGCTCTCGCTCGCCTACGCGCTCTCGCCGACCGGCGCCGACCACATGGAGGCGCCGCACGACCCGCTCTACGCCGGCTTCCACCCGCAGGGCCACCCGCTCGGGGTGCTCGGCCTCATCGAGCCCCTCGATCCGCTCGTGCTCGACGCCAAGAAGGTGCGCGCGTTCTTCGAGACGCAGAAGGTGTGGAGCGCCTACAACTCGGTCGGGATGTGCGACTTCGTGGGCACGCCGCTCAACGGGCTCGAGCTCCAACCGATGGTCGACTACATCAACGCGGTCACCGGCTGGAACATGAGCCTGTACGAGCTGATGAAGGTCGGCGAGCGCAACAACACGCTGGCGCGCCTGTTCAACTGCCGCGAGGGCTTCACGCCCGCGGACGACGTGCTGCCCCAGCGGCTCCACGAGGGCATCGGCAACGGCGCCCTGAAGGGCCAGAAGATCGATCCNGACGAATTCTTCGCGGCGCGGCGGACGTACTACGAGATGGCGGGCTGGAGCCCNGAGACGGGCGAGCCGACCGCGACGAAGCTCGCGGAGCTCGGGCTGCACGACGCCATCAAATAACGCGAGCGAGTAGTCCACCCGCGGAACGCGCGCGGCATGCGCGCCGGCACCGGTCGGCGCCCGACACGAGGCCGTCCTGCACTGAGCCCGGGGCCAGAATTCCGGAACCGGCCGGTCTTTTCCGAAGCCGAAATCCAG
>JGI25383J37093_10000366_pt1 | contig 10282 bp, 9 predicted proteins | sample GraSoi013_1_20cm_4_FD_37093 | JGI IMG/M metagenome (IMG submission 37093)
CGCTTTATCCAAGCAAGGTTAAAAATAGGCCAGGAACCCGCTCTCGCATAGTAAACTCAGCTCTAAGGATGAATCAAGAAAGTTGGGTGTAAGGAGCTTCCTACAGTCGACAAAGAGGCTATTCCAAGTAGCCCAAAAGCCGGACTGGCAAGAAGTNTCTCTGCTGATCAAGATCACTGCGATTGGNGTCCTGCTTATCGGATTTACGGGGTTCATCATTAGAATTCTCTTCTGGCTTGTAGGGCTATATCAAATCCCGACGGCGCAACAACCAACAACGGCCACTGGATAAAGGGAAGAAGGCATCGAATTGACCACCCCTCAAACTCAACAGAAGACGGCAATCTATGCTGTCAGGACCACTAGCGGGCAAGAGAGGACTGTGGTGGATCTGATGGCGGGTAAGGCAAAACCGAAGAANCTACCAATCTCAGCTATTCTCGCGCCTGAGGTCATCAAGGGCTATGTATTCGTTGAAGCCGCCGGTCCACACTTCGTAGACGAAGCGATCGCGGGCACGAGGCATGCTCGCGCGAGGACACGAGGAGTCGTGTCCACTTCAGCGATAGAACGTTTCATCGTCACCAAGCCAGTAATAGAGGAGCTAAGGGTCAGCGACACGGTCGAAGTAGTCGGCGGACCATTCAGAGGATTGAAAGCGAAGATCACCAGCATTGACAAGGTCAAACAGGAGGTTGTGATAGAACTGTTAGAGGAAGGGTTCGCGACTCTGCCAATCACTGTGCATGCTGACTACGTCAAACTAGCTGGAAGAGGAGGAGGGGAGCAAGCTGGGCGAGAAGAAGCCAGTTGACGCGCTGATCGAGGGCGGCAAGGCAACGGCGGGCGTGCCGTTGGGACCAGCTCTCGGACCCTTAGGCGTCAACGTGATGCAAATAGTCAACAGGATCAATGAACTGACTAAGGCCTACGCAGGGATGAAGGTCCCCGTAAAGGTGATAGTTGATGTCGAAGACAAGAGCTTCGATGTCGAGATAGGAACCCCAACAACATCAGCATTACTCGTCAAAGAATTGGGCGTAGAGAAAGGATCTGGAACCCCGAAGGCGACCAAGGTCGGAAATCTGACACCGGAAAGCATCGTCAAGATCGCTCAGATGAAAAGTCCTGACAGTTACGCGAAGAGTCTCAAGACCGCTGTCAAAGAGATAGCGGGAACATGCGTTAGCATGGGAGTCAATGTCGATTCCAAAGATCCGAAAGAGTTCATCAAAGAAGTCGACGAAGGAAAATATGACCAGGTATTCGCCGGGTCGGATGACAAGCAGGGCAAGGAGAAGGAGGAACAGTAGAGCAAGTTGCCACTATCAAACGAGACGATAACGAAAGCATTGGAAGAACTCAAGGGCAAGACCACCAAACGAAAATTCAACCAAGCAATCGAGATGCAGGTCAAGCTCAGAGACATCGACCTGAAGAAACCGGAGACGAGAATACAAGAGATGGTCGAGCTTCCTGACCCGGCAGACAAGAACGTCAAAGTGGCCGTCATAGCAGGAGGAGACTTGGCTACTAGGGCGCGAGAAGCAGGTGCGGACTTGGTCATCGGCAAGGATGTCTTAGACAAGATTGGCAAGGAGAAGAAGGAAGCACGAAAGATCGCGAACGGCTACGATTATTTTGTCGCCGAAGCACCATTAATGCCACTGGTTGGTCGAAGCCTTGGTCAGATCTTGGGACCCAGAGGGAAGATGCCTCTGCCAGTGCCTCCGACATCACCCATAGGCGATGTTATCAAACGGCAACGTCGCAACGTCCGAATACGGATGAAAGACCAACCAGTTCTCCAGTGCAAGATCGGAACAGAAGATATGCCCACGGAGGCCGTAGTCCGAAACATCCAGGCGGTTCTGGCCAGGATCGAAGCAAAAGCAGAGAAGGGACCGAAGAACATCTCATGGGTCCGGCTCAAAGCCAGCATGGGACCTCCCGTCAAGATATCCTACAGAGAGTAGAGGAAGAACGATGTCAACGACCCGGACCAGAAAGATAGCAGAATGGAAGATTGAAGCACTCAACCAGTTACAGGTATTACTGAAAGAATATCCAGTGATCGCAGCAGCTGATCTTACCAAGGTNCGTTCCTCCCAGATCCACGAACTCAGGAAGAGGCTCAGGGACAGGGTCACAATGCTCGTGGCCAAGAACAACTTGTTGCGAAAGGCTGTGGAAGCATCTGGGGGACAAGAGCAACGAATGGGCGAGTTCGTCAAAGACCTGACAGGGTCTAACATTCTACTCCTCACACAGATCAACCCATTCCGACTCGTCATTCTCCTCGAGAAAAGCAAGATCAGAGTGCCTGCAAAAGGCGGCGACATCGCCACAGGCGACATTATGATACCCGCGGGAAACACTAGTATACCCCCGGGACCAGTCATCGGCGAGTTCGGCGAGATCAGGGTCCCAACAAGGATCGAGGGCGGAAGCATATGGGTTGCCAAAGACACAGTTGTTGCATCGAANGGTGACACGATCACTCCGAAGATGGCCAGTGTNCTCTCGAAGCTCGGCATCAAGCCGATGGAGGCAGGGCTTACGCTGACAAGAGCATTTGACAATGGACTGATATTTGGCCCGGAGGATCTACGGTTCGATCTCACTGCGTATCGGAAGGACATTGCGCAAGGAATCACGAATGCCTTGGGCTTGTCGATAGAAACAGGCTACGTCACACCAGAATCAGCTCCGAGAATCATCGGTAAGGGATTCAGACAGGCGATGGCATTGGCGACCGAGGCAGGCTACGTTACAAAGGACACGATCGAATTCGTATTGAGACGAGCAGTTGCTAGCGCAACTGTCTTGGAGCGATTAATTCCCAAACAAGAAGCACCATCTTCCGGAAACCCTTAAAGGGAAGGGAGGACTTGAAAATCCAAAATCAACAGGTAACGATTCGAGAGGTAGAAAAATCATGGCAATGAAGTATGTCTACGGTGCACTGTTGCTCCACTCGGCCGAAAAACCGATAACCGAAGAGAATCTTGCGAAAGTAGTACGGCCGCGGGAATCAAAGTGGAAGAGGTACAAGTTAAAGCACTAGTTGCCGCCCTCTCGGAGGTAAACATTAGTGACGCACTAAAGTCTGCGATGACTATGACCGCTGCTCCTGCAGTTGCAGCACCGGCTGGGCCTGCTGAGGGTAAGAAGGATGAGAAGAAGGCGGCAGAAGACGACAAGAAGAAGGAAGAAGAAGCACTAGCAGGGCTCGGAGCCCTCTTTGGCTAGATCAAGATTGGAGGGACGCGAGATAGCTTCGCACATCCTTCTCCATGACCTGTCCTGCTAGAGATCAAGGGACACTTAGACTCAACTACTACCGCTACTGTTTTCATTCGTCGATGAAGCGACAGGGGATGCGCTAAATGTTTGAGATAGCACCCGACGAGTTCGCACTGAATTTCTTCAAGGAAGAAGGAATCACTAGGCAGCCGTGTCCGAGGTGTAAGAGTTGGTTCTGGGCGAAACCAGGACGAGAGACCTGTGGAGAAGTCCCTTGTTCGCCTTACACGTTTCTAGATAATTCACCGATGAAACGGAACTGCACCCTGCATGAGATGCGACAACTATTCCTAGAATACTTTAAAGAAAGAGATCACACTATTATTCGACCATATCCAATCGTTGCCAGATGGAGGGACGACGTCTATCTAGTAGGCGCCTCCATTATGGACTTTCAACCCTACGTGATCGAAGGAACCGTTCCTCCACCAGCAAATCCATTGGTTGTCAGCCAACCTTCCGTACGATTCACCGACATCGAGAATGTAGGGCCAACCGCCGGTCGACACTTGACGATCTTCGAAATGGGAGGTGCACACGCGTTCAACTATCCAGACCACGAAGTGTACTGGAAAGAGGACTGTGTACGATATCATCACAAACTCCTGACCGAGGTTCTCGGCGTACCCTCGGAAATGATCAGCTACAAAGAACACTTCTGGTCAGGCGGAGGTAACGCCGGTCCGGATCTTGAAGGGATCGTCGCTGGCCTAGAGATTTCGACGCTTGTTTTCATGCGATACAAAGTCGAGAATGAGACCCTTGTTCCGATGAAGATACGAACAGTCGACACAGGGTACGGTATAGAGAGATGGACGTGGATGTCCCAAGGCTCGCCGACGGGATTCCATGCAATCTACGGCTCGCTACTAGACACACTCTTCGACTTAACCGGTGTTGAGGACAATACGGAACTGTCGAGAATGCTGAGTCTTGCGGCGGGAGCCAATGATGTCACAACGATGGCGGGGCGTGAAGCCTCGTACGGATGGATTGCAGAGAAGACAGGGCTCGAAATCTCGAAGGTGCGGGAAAAAATCACTAGTCTTGAGGCGGTTTTTGCATTGGCGGATCATACGAAAACGGCGTCCTTCCTCTTGGCCGATGGAGTTGTCCCATCGAATATCGGAGGGGGCTACCTGGCACGACTAATAATCAGGAGAGCCGCGAGACTGGCTAGACAATTCGGGATCGAGAACAAACTGGAGGAGATCGTCGAGATGCAGGTAAAGCATTGGGGCACCACATTTCCCGCGGTCCGCGAGATGCGCGGAGAAATTCTGGACGCGTTACGTGTTGAGCTGCGAAAATATCAAGAAACGATCGCGAAAGGCTCCGAGATGGTCGTCCGACTCTCGAAGGAACTGTCGAGCATGGGCGAGCACAAGATTCCTTTGGGTCCGCTGATCCAGTTGTACGATTCCCATGGTTTGTCTCCAGAGATCGTGAAGGAAGTCGCGGAGAAGGCAGGCGTGGAAGTGGAAGTACCAGACAATTTTCTCACGCTCGTTGCGGAGCGACACCTAAAACCTGCCCAGAAGACAAAGGCAGAGAACGCAGACAAACTGGCCGGATTAGTGAAAGGGCTGATGCCTACGAGGACCTTGTACTATGAAGACTCGTACCAAACCAGCTTCACAGCCAAGGCGATCGCGAAGGTAGGGGATAACGATCTCGTCCTTGACCAGACATGCTTCTACCCCGAAGGCGGAGGACAACCCGCTGATCATGGCTCGATCAGGATCGGGGAAAGAACATTTCGTATTGTTGACGTCCAGAAATCGAACAGTGTAATAGTCCACTTCTTGGACGAACCCGTCCCGGAAGGGATCAAAGATCAGCCGGTGGAGGGATTGATCGATTGGTCGCGACGACAGAACCTCATGCGTCATCACACTGCTACCCACGTCCTCCTTGGGTCAGCTAGGAGAGTATTAGGAGAGCATGTGTGGCAGGCGGGAGCCCAAAAGGAAGTGGAGCACAGCCGACTGGACGTAACACATTACAGCGAGATTACGTCTAAGGAACGCGAAAAGATTGAGCAGACTGCCAACCAGGTCGTACTAAGGAATCTGCCTGTTCAAGCAACTTGGATGGCTCGTGAGAAGGCCGAGGCCAAGTATGGGTTTCGGCTGTACCAAGGCGGACCTGTTCCAGGGTCGAAGATCAGGGTTGTGACGATCGAGGGATGGGACGCAGAGGCTTGTGGGGGTACACACTGCAAGACGACTGGTGAATTAGGGGTGCTCCGGATCGAGAAAGTGGAACGGTTACAGGATGGAATAGAACGCTTCACATTCACGGCAGGCGAACCCGCGTTGAAAAATATCCATCGCGACTCTTCACTGTTGTCAGAGACGAGTCAGATACTAGGTATTAGTCCAGACAACGTCCCTGAGACGGTGAAGAAGCTGTTGAAGGAGAAGGAGGATCTAGAGCGGGAACTCAAGCGGTTCCGGGAGAAGCAGGCCGATTCGAGGATCAACCGGCTTGCGAAGAAGGCTGAATCTATTGGCACAGTAAGATTAGTTGTTGCAAAGATTCCGAAGAGGAAAGACACTGACTTGGTTGCTGTTGCCAACCAACTAAAAGAGTCCGATCCGAATATGGTGGTGGTCCTGTTCGAGGTCTCAAAGAGAGTACAAGTGGTGGCAGCGGCGGGCGAAGAAGCTGTGAAGGCAGGAGCAAACGCAGGACAGGTCGTCACCGAAGTAGGAAAGATCATCGGGGGCGGAGGGGACGGAAGACCCTTCTTCGCAACAGGTGGTGGAACACGAAAAGAAGATGTTGGGAAGGCACTCGATAGGGCTCGTGAAGTAGTCAGAAGTCAGGTAGAGTCGAGTGGCAGGGGCGAGGCCCAAAGCCAAAAGGTGGAACCAACACGTGCAGACTAGTGCAAAAAGCGCGAGAAGACAACGGGCTAGGGGAACTCTTGACTGGCGCAAACTAGAATCCAAGTGGCAGAAGAAATGGGCCGAGGCAAAGATATTCGAAACAGATCCTAAACCAGACCGTCCAAAATTCTTCGTCACAGTAGCATATCCCTACGTCAACAGTCCACAACACATAGGCCACGGACGAACATACACCATGGGCGATGTCGACGCGCGCTACCATCGCATGCGAGGATACAACACTCTGTTTCCAATCGCCTTCCATTATACCGGGACACCAATTGCGGCGATGAGCAAGCGCTTGAGCCAGGCTGACCCGGAAATAATTGAGACATTCACAAGGATCTACCATGTTCCAAGCTCCAAGCTGGACGAGATGAAGGATCCATTGCGTTTAGCGCGTTACTTCCATGAAGAGATTAGGAAGGGGATGAAAGAGATCGGGTTTAGCTTCGATTGGCGTAGAGAGTTCTCGACTGTCGACCCGTTGTACAAGAGGTTCATACAGTGGCAGTTCCGAAGGCTTCGAGACAACGGCCGGATCACAAGGGGAACCCATCCGGTTGGGTGGTGCACGAACGACAATGGGCCAGTGGGTATGCACGACACTATGGGCGATGTTGAGCCGGAAATCGGAGAGTTCTTTCTAGTCAAGTTCGAGCAAGATGGGATTGTTTTCCCCACGGCGACACTCCGTCCCGAGACCGTCTTTGGTGTCACGAATCTCTGGATCAATCCAGACGCACAATATGTCCAGGCAGAAGTAGATGGAGAGAGGTGGATTGTCAGCAAGGATACGGTGCAGAAGCTCCAGTTGCAGAATAGAAAGGTCGCTGTCGAGAAGGAGTTGTCGACCAAAGACTTGCTGGGAGGCACAGTTTTCAACCCAGTCGTTAGAAGAAAGATCCCGATCTTCCCCGGCGCTTTCGTGGATCCAAAGAATGGGACAGGAGTAGTAATGTCCGTCCCAGGCCACGCGCCTTACGATTACCAAGCCCTAGAGGATTTGAAATCACGAGCAGGGCCGATGGTCAATGCTGTACTTGGATGGGACGAGATCAAACCCGTCTCGATCATCCAGTTGGATGGTTACTCAGATATTCCGGCGGCCGATGCTGTCAAGAAATTCCACGTGCANAGCCAGGAAGATCCCAAGCTTGAGCAAGCCACGAAGGAGATCTACTCGGCAGAGTATCANCGGGGCGTTATGAAACAGAATACNGGAGCTTACTCGGGCATGAATGTGGCCANGGCACGTGACACCGTAGTCCNAGACTTCACTAGTCAGGGATTGATTACTAAGATGTATGAGATATTGAACAGACCGGTGATCTGCCGATGCGGCACAGAGGTCTTGGTAAAGATCCTGTCCGATCAATGGTTCTTAGACTATGGGGAGGCGGACTGGAAGAAGCTGGCTCACGAATGCTTGGACAACATGACACTACTCCCTGAAGACATCCGTCCCCAGTTCGAGTATGCAATCGATTGGTTGAAGGAGAAAGCATGCGCTCGACGTGTAGGACTCGGTACTCCATTGCCATGGGACCCTTCTTGGGTTATCGAGGCGTTGTCAGACTCGACCATCTACATGGCCTACTACATTTTGTCGAAGTACCTGTCAAGGGAATGGATGACGTTCAAGAAGTTCGAGAAAGCTCCTGAGAAGTTGATGGACGAGTTCTTCGACTATATCTTCCTAGGACGCGGAGATCCCGGAGAAGTCTCAACAATCACTGATATTCCCAAACGGGTAGTCGAAGGTATACGGAGAGAATTCGAATATTTCTATCCCGTGGACATGCGACACTCTGCCAAGGAATTGATCCCCAATCATTTCTCATTCTACATCTTCAACCATGTCGCACTCTTTCCAAGAAAGCATTGGCCTAAGGGAATAGCCGCGAATGGACACGTCCTGATGAACGGGCAGAAGATGTCGAAGTCTTTGCAGAATATCATACCATTGCGACAGGCAATCCAGACGTTCGGGGCTGATCCAGTCAGGATCGGGGTATTGGTTACGGCCGAGATGGGTCAGGACACCGATTTTAGCGAGCAGCTTGCCCGGTCGATAGAGGAACGATTGGTGAATCTGCTGGTCCAGGCGAAGAAGCTCGGAATATCGAGGGGCAAGAAGAAAAGTGGACGTCCGGTTTCGATTCTGGACAGGTGGATGCTTCACATGTTGAACGAGATGGTCAAACAAGCTACGAATGCGATGGACAGTCTGCGTGTCAGAGAAACGATTCAGAGAGTACTCTATCAAATGGATAATGACATTGCATGGTACCTGAAGCGCCTAGGACCATTGAAGCGTGGAATCAACTCGCGAGATCTAGTTCTTAGGAAGATTCTAGAGGTGAGGGCAAGAATACTCTCGCCCTTGTCACCNCACGTGGCTGAAGAGGTTTGGAGTCTTCTAGGTGGTAGGGGCTTCGTTTCTATCGCCCCTTGGCCAGAGCCGGACGACCGGTCGTTGTATCCCGAGGCCGAGATCTCTGAGAATTTTGTGAAGCAGGTATTGGAGGATACGATCGAGATCATGAAGGCGACCGGGATCAAGCCGAAGACAATAATGTACTATACTGCTCCCGACTGGAAGTGGAAAACATACTTGAGAGCGCTGGAGTTTGCGAACTCAGGGACTGACGCATCAAGAGTCGGCGATTTCATTAAGATGATAATGTCCGATCCAGAGATCAGGAGTGAAGGTAAGCTTGCCGCGGACTATGCTAACAAGTCGTTCCAGCAAGCCAGACAACTGAAGGAGTTGAGAAGTTCCAGGGTTAAGACAGGGAGTGTCGACGAAGCAGGAATCTTGGAAGATGCGAAAGAGTTCTTCCAGAGAGAGTTCAAGGCAAGTGTGAAGGTGCGGAAGAGCGGTACGAAGGAAATTGATGATCCCAAAAGCAAAGCGAAGACTGCGGAGCCCTATCGGCCGGCGATTTACATCGAAGAATAATAGTTCAGGATTAGAGAATTCTTACGGCAGATTTGCACGCGGCACAGTACTGGTAGACGGCTACCAATTCATCCGGCCGTTGTAAGAGGCCTGTCTCGTCTCCATGAACGACTACCGTGCTCATCTCCTGCATGCATGACGTATGATGCATCTCTTCGATCGGTGTTACTTCAACAAGGGAGCCCGCCGGCTTCGACTTCTCTAGCTCGGTGACAAGTTCGTCGAGAGTCTTGACCTGGAACTCTTGGAATGGTGGATGAGCCATCCCATTGTTCATCTTAGAAGCCGGACGTTTCTTCTTAGGAGCTGCTTTCATCATCAACCCAGTTACTAATCCGGTTAGCTTGAGCCCTCGTCAATTGAACGGTATCAACTTGGACGAATCTTAAGCGTTGAGTTACTCCCCCATGTTACGAGAGGGTGTGAGAGGGCTTATTTCGCAGGAGAATCTGGGAGCGAAAACTCAGCCAGTTCCGGGGCTAGCGGTAGGGGACCGGCTAGACATCGCGGTAGTGACGTTTGAACTTTCGAATCGCATGCTGCTTCTCGACAGTAAACCATTCATTCCCGCACTCTCCGGGGCATGTCTTCTCTCCCAAACGTACCATTTCTCCCTCAGAGTAGCTCTTCTGTCTCTTCTCTTCGAAGCTCCGCTTGAAGCTGGTCCCGCAACGTAGGCATTTGAGGTCGAGAACCATGCGGCTCAGAAGCGCGTCACTGTGGGCTGGCGGGCTCCTCGTGACATATTAAAACAGGCACGGGGTTGAGGTTCCAACTGGCTTTGCAGGCAGTAGAACCTCTCGAGTTGGAGGATGGGTTGAGAAACGAGCTGGCAAAAGTCTACGGTCCACGGTTAGACCATGTTATCGAAGCTTTGGGAAGTATGGGTTCCCGATTCTACTTTAGACTCAACACTTTGAGGGGTGATCCTGAGACGATACTCCGCGAGCTTGCGTCAGAAGGGCTTCACCAACTAGAGGCTCATGATATGATTGGGGATGCTGTCTCTCTCCCTGTGAGACGGTCCGAGACTGAACCTAGAGGATGGCCCGTGGAGGCAGACAAGTTTGCAGCGGAGGCTGTACTGCACGGTGCGCATCTGTATGCTCCCGGGGTC
>JGI25383J37093_10000370_pt1 | contig 10245 bp, 10 predicted proteins | sample GraSoi013_1_20cm_4_FD_37093 | JGI IMG/M metagenome (IMG submission 37093)
CCCCCCCTCTTTTTCTAGAGGTGATTAGTTGTCTGACATTGATAACGGGCGAGTCTCGCGATTCGGGGCAGGGTCCTGGCTTGGATCGCTGGGCAAAGAGACGGGAAATCGTCGCCGATTCTCGAACGAATTATGGGCGAAATTTTAGGCATGTCTCAGATTCGATATCAGGGCTGATTCCGGGCGATTCATGCTAGCACTTGTCCGAAGAGCTAGAGTCTTGCCGATTGGGCGAGTGTCTTTGACGCTTCGGATACAATCCTCTGAGCAAGCTCTACGCTCTCTTTTCGCTGAGCTTGGTGAGTTTGGGCGCCAATGTGGCAGGTTGCTACGGTAACTCCGTTCGGCAGGGATACTATCGCTTTCTCCCATTCGTCAACCGGGGGTTCAAGATGGAAGACATCGAGCCCAGCGCCGGCCAGCTGGCCTTGCCGAAGCAGTTCCAGGAGGCTCGGACCCTCGACAATGTCCCCTCTCGAAGTGTTGATCAAGTAGGAACCTCGCCTCATCATCGCAAGCCGTTTACCATCTAGAAGATGGTGAGTCTGAGGGGTGTATGGAACGTGGATCGTGACAATCTCGGACTTTTGCAGGAGTTCTTCGATAGATTCGGTGAAGTCATAGCTGAGTCCCGGAACGCCGCGGGGCTTGACGACGTCGTAGCCAAGTACCTCCGCCTGGAAACCCACTGTGAGAATCCTTGACACTTCATTCCCTATTCGGCCTGCGCGGCCGATGACCCCGACCCTTTTTCCCTGCAACTCTTCACCCATTAGCTGGTTCTTGATCCAGCGACCCGCCTTCATCTCCTTGTCGGCTAGAGGAATCTTTCTCAGCAACGACAAGATGAGACCAACGGTTAGCTCGGCTACGCTGGTCGAGGGTGCGCCTGGTGTATTCCAGACTTGGATTCCCGCCCCTTTTGCTGCTTCGACGTCTATGTTATCGAGTCCCACTCCCGCTCTCCCTATGATCTTGAGTTTTCTTGCCGCCTTGACTGTGCTGGCATCAAGCTTTGTTCGACCACGAACAATAGCGACCTCGTAGCTCGGTATCAATTCTAGCAGCTTTGTCTTGTCAATGCCCGCCTGGTCATCGACTTGGAAGCCTGCGGTTCGGAGGATCGCTAATCCATCAGGGTGAACGGAGTCGCAAACGAGAACTCGCAATTTATCTAGTTCTCCACAGTTGTAACGGGGCGTGACTTTGCTAACTGTGAAGTTTGGAGTTTCCGCAGCAACGCTTGGGCCGCTATCGTCACCGGGTCCCACACCGGAGCGAGCGGAGGCGAGTAGCATGTCTCAATCTCCTCGAACTCCTGTACGGTCAACCCTAAGTGTCCGGCCATGGAAGCGAAGTTGGCGCGCAAAGTAGCGCCCTCCTCGCCCACGAGTTGAGCGCCTAAAAGTCGACCGTCTTTCGGATCCGCCAGAAGCTTGACCGTGAGATCTTTCCCACCTGGNTAGTATGGGAGCCGCGTAGACCCGGTCACTCTGACAGATACTGGGCGTATTCCCAACTTTTCCGAAAGTGCTGTCGTAGGTCCGAAGGAGGAAACCTCTAGACCGAACAATTTGACGGTTGTCACCCCCGTCGATCCGGGGTATTTTGCGTTGCCTCCTGCCGCGTTGATCCCTGCGACCAAAGATACTGGGCGTATTCCCAACTTTTCCGAAAGTGCTGTCGTAGGTCCGAAGGAGGAAACCTCTAGACCGAACAATTTGACGGTTGTCACCCCTGTCGATCCGGGGTATTTTGCGTTGCCTCCTGCCGCGTTGATCCCTGCGACCAAGGACTGTCGCACGGCTGTTGTTGCGAGCTGAAAGAACACGTGCCTACGAGTGATCCTGTCATATGTTTCTATGCAGTCCCCCGCAGCGTACACGTTCGGCGCAGAGGTGGCCATTCGCTCATCAGTTTTGATTCCACCTGATTCTCCCAGCGCTATCCCTGCACTTTTGGCCAACTCGGTGTTCGGCTTCACCCTCACCGCTATGACAACCGCGTCCACAGGATGCTCTGTTCCAGTTATGCGGATTCTCGAGACTCGACCATTGCGTCCCTTAATTTCCTCTAGGGTTGACTGGAGATGATACTCAACGCCATGTTCCTCAGCGCGTGTCCTTATGATCAAAGCCATGTCAGGGTCGAGGATTACCGGGAGAATTTCTGGGACGATCTCCGCCTCGAGAACAGCCAAGCCGCGTTGGAGCAGTGCTTCGGCCATTTCTGAACCTGTCAGCCCTGCTCCGATAACTGCGACCCGTTTAGCGTGGTTTTCAGCTAGATGATTTGTCAACCTCTCGACGTCATTCATTGTGCGGATGGTGAATACTCCCTTGAGGTCTGATCCCGGGACTGGCACTGTGCTGGTCCGTGCTCCTGTCGTGAGAACTAGCGTATCGTACTCGATAGTTTCGGTCGAGTCGTCCTTAGTCCTGATGGCTTCAACACCTCGCTTCTCCGTGTTGACGCTTGTGGCTTTCCAGCCGAGGCGGAGGTCTATCCGGTTCATCTGCTCATAGAAGGCTTCGTCATGTCCTATCAGTGCCTCAAGGCTGGGCACTACGTGGCTGAAAGCGTATGGGAGCCCGCAGCGGGAGTATTCGGGCAATTCCTCGTCGCCAAGTAGAACTATCTGTGCGGTTCTGTCTGTTTTTCGTGCGTGAAACGCGGCAGTTGTGCCAGAAACGCCGCACCCGATGATCACGATGCGCTTGGACATGATGTTTCATCACTTCTTTCGTCCGATAACGGTTTCCTTGACACTGTGAACATGGGTTTGGGCCTAGGGATTAGTTTAAAGTGGGGAAGAGGGAATTTTGAGCCTTAGACAATCCTTGAAGGCTAACATGAATAATTTTCTTAGAGACGGGAAGGGGATGCTACTGGCATATGACCAGGGTTTCGAACACGGACCCTCAGCGGACTTTAACGATAAGAACATCGATCCAAACTACATTCTCGATATCGCGGCGAAAGGAGAATTCACTGGACTAGTTCTCCACAAGGGCATTGCTGAAAAATACTACACGGGAAAAATCCCGCTAATTGTAAAACTCAATGGAAAAACCAGCCTACCCAAGGGTGAACCTGTCTCAACGCAGGTTTGCAGTGTGGAAGAAGCTGTCAGCCTAGGAGCGAAAGGTGTCGGTTACACCATCTATCTCGGCAGCGCTCATGAGAGCTTGATGCTGCAAGAGTTTGGGGAGATTCAGGAAGAAGCACACGATGACGGTATTCCGGCTATCGCCTGGATCTATCCAAGAGGTGAGGCTGTGAAGAACGACACAAGCCCGGAAATAGTATCATACGCTGCCAGAGCAGGCCTTGAAGTTGGGGCTGACGCGGTCAAAATAAAATACTCTGGATCGCCTGAGACTTTCAGCTGGGCGGTTAAGGCCGCTGGATTGATCAAGGTATTCATGTCGGGCGGCCCCAAGGCTCCAACTGACGAGACTTTTCTCAGCCAAGTTAAGGGATCAATGGACGGAGGGGCTGCTGGCCTCGCCGTTGGACGAAACGTCTGGCAGCACCAAGAACCGCTCAAGATGGCGTCGGCTCTGAAGGAGATCATATTCAACGGCCGCGGAGTCGACAAGGCATTACAGCTTGTAGTAGCACAGTAGAGAAGTAGGTCCTCGATGGCCGCACGGAAACTGCGCGAGCTTCTTGAGACCGAAGACCGGAGTCTCAGCAAGCTTGTCGAGCTTCTCGCCGAGCTGAGCCTAAGGATCGTCCGGGAGATTCCCCGAACGCTGGGAATGACGGAAGGCATGAACATTTACGGGGAGCAACAGACAGAGCTCGATGTATGGTCGAATGGACTTCTGACAAAGAAGCTCCTAAGAAGCGGGCTCGTTAGACAAGTCGCTTCCGAGGAGATGGAGACAGTCATGACTGCCGATCATGGTGAGTACACTGTCGCCCTTGACCCGTTAGACGGATCCTCGAACATCAAAACAAACAACCTCATGGGCACGATTATCGGAATCTATCACGACAAACCTCTGCCAGCAACAGGTCGCGACCTCTTGTCCGCGCTCTATTTCCTCTACGGACCCTACGTTGAAGCGGTCGTAGGAACAAAGAGCGGTGTCTATCTTGCGGCCCCGGCGGGGAGGGGCACGGGTGCCTCCAAGTTCATCTCAACCGGAGAACCCCACCGTCTGCCCCAGAAAGGATCAGTCTACGGGATCGGAGGATCGCGGGACAAATGGACCCCGAGAGTTCACGAGTTTGCCGACACGCTCGAGAAAAAGAAGTTGAAGTTCCGGTACGGAGGGTCCTTTGTCGGCGATTATAACCAGGTATTATGCAGCGGTGGATTCTTTGCCTATCCGGAATTGCTGGATGCGCCTGATGGAAAGTACCGATTACAGTTCGAATCCAATCCCATAGGGTATATCACCGAGAGGGCCGGTGGAAAAGCTAGCACTGGAAAAGGGAGAATTCTAGACGTCGAACCTGTAAGTATCTCCCAACGTGTCCCTACCTATTTGGGGAACAAGGAGCTCGTTTCCGAATATGAAGATCTCTCACGCACGAGTCTTGGCCTTTCCGCGGAACGCTAGGGGTTGAGTCGAATAGAACGAATCCGAACCCCCCTCATACTTGTGAACTTCAAGACTTACATTGAGGCCACAGGGAAGAGAGGCGTTGAGCTTGCGAAAATCGCTGATCAGGTTTCGAGAGATAGCGGAGTAACCATTGCGGTTGCGCCACAGTTCACCGACTTGAAAACCGTAACTGAGGCTGTTGAGATACCCGTTTTTAGCCAACACATTGACCCAATCAAGCCTGGAGCATACACGGGCCATGTGCTGGCCGAGGCGGTCAAGGCTGCGGGTGCATCGGCAACCCTTCTGAATCACTCTGAGAGGCGGATCAAGATCTCAGAGATTGAGGAGGTTCTTTCCCTGGCAAGAATCTCTGACCTTGTCACTCTGGTATGCACTGACACACCTGGCGTTAGTGCGGCGGTTGCTTCCCTTAACCCGGACATGATCGCAATAGAACCTCCAGACCTCATAGGAACTGGGGTTGCGGTTTCGAAAGCTAGGCCAGAGCTGATCACTAATGCGATCAGGCGAATCCGGTCGGTCAACAACTCCGTTGATATTCTGTGTGGCGCAGGAGTGACCACGGCAGAGGACGTCGGCAAGGCACTTGAGCTCGGAACCCGTGGTGTGCTGGTCTCCAGCAGTGTCGTGAAAGGAACGAATCCAGGTCAGTTATTGGAGAACATGACCGACGAGGTCCTCAGGTCAAAGTAAGGGTTCTTCATGGTCATTGGCTAAATAGAAGCGAAGAGCCGCCAGGGTCGGCTGATAGAACTATGGCGTTATCAAGGGGAACTGCGGGCCTTCGAATCCTAGCTTACGGGTCAGCTCTCTCAACCTACGTGCTGATAGTCATTGGTGGCTATGTTGTCTTTAGTGGTTCTGGGGTTGCATGCGGCAGTTCGGGCACAGATTCATGGCCATTATGCAACGGACAGGTCATCCCCACATTATCAGGACCAGTCCTGGTAGAATGGACCCACAGGCTGTTCACGTTAGTCGTTGGACTTTTCGTACTCGGGACCACGATAATCGCGTGGACACGATTCAGACAGGAAAGGAGAATCCTCCAATTCTCAACCATCAGCTTCCTTGTTCTTCTCGGGCAAATCTTGCTAGGTATGGTGACCGTCAAGACCGATCTGAATCCTCTAGTAAGCACCGCCCACCTCGCGGTTGCCTCCGCACTATTAGCCGTGGTCATGCTAAACGCGATTACGGTTAGAAGGTTCACTTCTTCATCGGATTTGGTTCTGAGATAGTCTCTGCGTTTGCATTCGTTATAGTCAGTGCATAACGCTTTAAAAACGACCGATTGGAACCGAAGAAAAACTGAGACCCTAAGATGGCAGTCTCCAACACTCAGATTGTGTTTGACGATCTCTACCGCATCTTCACCGATCTAGCCATCGTCGTGGGAATAATCGTTTTCGCGCTAATGGTATACCTGATTGTCAGGTACCGTGACAGGCGTTCGTCCCAAGACCCTGAAGACACGCCGAGGCTTGGTCGGATTCCTATCGGCAGAGGTCATGGGAGAAACGTCTTGGTGACAGTCACTCTGTCAACAATCCTCTTGGCCGTGTTGATTTTCACCTCTTTCGCCGCCGTAGACGTTCTCTTCCCCGCGAGCGAGCCAGCTGCCACATGGTGTTACGGAGTTCCGGCCTACAACCAGACACAGGCAGCGGGGCAAAGCTGCCCTCGTCTCGAGGCGAGTGGTCACCAGTTCTACTGGACCTTTAGTTACCCTAGACCCAACGGTACAATTCACCAAGACGTCGGCATGTTCAGGGTTCCCGTAAATTCAACGATTGTGTTAGATGTGACAAGTAACGACGTTTTCCACGATTTCGGGATCATCGAGTTCAAGATCAAGACAGATGCGATTCCAGGACGAACCAACACTATCTGGTTTGTGCCTTACCATGCCGGAAACTACACTATCCAATGTTTCGAGCTTTGCGGCACCGGTCACTACTATATGACGGCCACTCTTGACGTGATGTCCGTACCCGCCTTTCTGAGTTGGTACAATAGCACTGGTTTGACAAAATGAGCAACGAGATAGTGCCCGCGCGAGCAAGACGTTGGCTATTCACGACCAATCACAAAGAGGTCGGGATACTCTATCTCGTAACATCACTCTTCTTCTTCGTCGCGGCCGGGCTNCTCGCGCTGACTTTCAGAAGTCAATTGTCGGTTCCTAACAACAATCTGCTTTCGCCTGATCTCTACAATCAATTCGTAACAGTGCATGGTCTCTTGATGATCTTCTGGGTCCTCTCACCTTTCGCGTTCGGCTTTGCAAACTACATTCTTCCATTGCAAATCGGCGCTAGAGATCTTGCTTTTCCGAGACTGAACGCGATGAGCTACTGGTTCTACCTGTTCAGCGGTGTTGCAATGATCATGAGCTTTTTCTTCGGCAGTGCCCCGGATCTCGGATGGACACTCTACTCTCCACAGACCTCAGCGCAGTACACTCCTTCTATAGGTTTGAACATTGGTGCTGCAGCCCTCATACTCATTGTTGTCTCGATTACGATGAGTTCGGTGAACTTTCTTGTGACTATGTTCAAGATGCGAGCTCCGGGCATGAAGCTCAGACACATGCCTGTTTTTCCATGGGCGATTCTCATAACGATTTTCATGATGCTCTACGCTTTCCCGTCGTTTCTAGCGGCGGTGTTACTCTTGTACGTCGACAGGGCATTTGGAACGTTCTACTTCTCCTCGATTCAGGGAGGAGCGTTGCTCTGGGACAATGTCTTCTGGTTCTTCGGTCATCCTGAGGTCTACATTGTTCTCTTCCCGGCCCTGGGTCTGATTGCCGATGTGATTCCCACCTTTGCCCGCAGGCCTCTCTATGGGAGCAAGTACATCATCGGTTCAATGATTGCCGCGGCGATCATAAGTTTCATCGTCTGGGGTCACCATATGTTCGTGACCGGCATCGGGGTAACATCCACCAAGCTGTATACGGTAACAACCATCGCTGTCTCACTACCGTTCGATGTTATGGTGATTGCGATGATCGAGACACTTGTGAAGGCTCGCGTCAAACTGAAGGCCGCTTCTCTCTTTGCCTTGGGTGCCGTCGCGTTATTCGTTATTGGAGGTATCACCGGCGTCTACCTTGCATCGGTAGCTCTCGACCATGCATTGCGGGGCACCTACTTCGTCGTAGCGCATTTCCACTACATAATGGTCGGAGGAAGCATCATGGGGCTCATAGCTGGCCTCTACTATTGGTTCCCTAAGTTCACCGGGAGAATGTATCATGAGAACGTGGCTAGGATTCACTTCGGACTTTCCTTCATAGGGTTCAACATTCTCTACTTCCCACAATTCCTTTTGCTTGACATGCCTCGTAGGATAGCCACTTACTCAGCCAGTACCGGGTGGGGTCCACTGAACTTTACTTCTACTATCGGCGGTTTCATCTTCGGAGGGGCCCAAGTATTATTGTTCCTTAATTTGTTCTTGAGCCAAAGACGCGGCTCTCCTTCCGGACCAAATCCATGGGACGCTTGGACCTTGGAATGGTCTCTCCCCTCTCCCCCTCCACCACACGACTTTGACACAGTTCCAACGATCGCAGAGGACGGGACCTACCACTTTGGGAATGGCCAGGGTTATCCAAATGGATCGAGGATAGGAAACGGATACGCGCACTCTCACCTCGAAGGTCTAAGTCCCTGGCCAATTGTCATGGCGTTTGCGGCATTCATCTTCTTCCTCGGTCTCACAATCGGACAACCTACCAGCCCAACCCCCGTCAGCTACAAGCCATTCTGGCCCTTGATCTTTGATGGAGCCATTTTGGGAGTAATTTCCCTGTATGGATATACTAGGGAAAAGTTCTCAGTACATGAAGAGAGCCGCGTGGAGAGCTGGCCGTTCAAAGAAGTTCCCAACGTAAAACTCGGGATCTGGACGTTTCTCGGAGCAGAAGTGATCTTTTTCGGTGTGCTAATAGGCGCTTACTTCTTCGTTCGAACGAATTCGCCTACTTGGCCAGCCGTCGGGTCCCTATTCACGATTCGAAACGGCTTCGCCATGACCTTGATCCTACTTACGAGCAGCCTTACAGCGATCATGGCTCTCGTCTCAGCCAAGATCGGTTCTCGAAATGGCTTGATCGCAAGCCTGCTGGGCACTTTCGGTTTAGGCGTCGCATTCCTTTATGTCAAGGCAGGCGAATGGATTGAGCTAGGATCGAGCGGCGTCTTCTCAGTGGCAAACGGTCTTCCAGCGACAAGCTACTTCATTACGACTGGAACCCACGGAGTCCACGTCTTCGCGGGCATGGCCATGACAATCTACCTGTTGGCCAACACTTTCAAAGGTCGTTATTTGAAGGGAGATTACCACGCGATCGAACACTTCGGTCTTTACTGGCACTTCGTCGACATCGTCTGGGTATTCCTGTTTCCGCTATTCTATCTCATCTAGGTGATTGAATGAACACTACATACTTGTATCTGCTCGTCTTCGCGATCCTGGTGGGCGGGACAGACATAGAAGTGAACCTCGCGTCAGTTCAGAACTCTGTCCCATACGGTGAATACGTCAGCATCCTTCTAGGACTTGCTGCTCTAAAGGCCGCCTTGATTGCGATGTTCTACCAACATCTCAAGTATGAACCGAGGTCGCTCTCGACATGGGTCTTGGTTGGGTTGGTTATGGCTTCCCTTCTGATGAGTCTTAGCTTCATACAATTGCACATAGGTCATTAGCAGATGATCGAGGCACCCTTGTTGGCGCCGACTAGAATTGTCCCGTGGAGAAGGGTCGCAATAGGAACCGCCTTCGCGTTATCTTCTATTGTAACCTATCCTGTCGCTCTGTCACTTGTTCAGTTGAGAAGCGCCAACTCCGTCTTCATGATGGAAGGCGTAGGATACCTTACTCTAACGACGTTATTTCTCGGTCTCATGTTGGTCCTAAGCGGTGTCAGCAGACTTCTAACTAGGCCGATTATGACTCCGGCACGGAAAAGCATTCTATCCTCGGTAGTGAGCCCTCTGACATTTGTTCTGCGTGACAGATTATCAGCCAGGGTTCGACTAGTGACAGCATTCGGGTATGCAATTTTCTTTGCCTTTTTCTCCGGGATATTAGTGTATCAACCGGACTTGAACTTCTCGACTCTCTATGGCGTTGATGTTCCATCGAGTGTCGTTGTTACATGTTGCGGCTCAGCTGGGCAGNTCCCTCAACTCGTCGTCTATCTGACAGGGCATTTGGGGCTCCTTTTATCGCCCTTAACTTTGANTCTCCTCGTCACTGTGTCTTGGCTTGTCGGAATCAATCTCGCCGTGTTGGCCAACGCTTTTACAACTCGCAACACAAAGGGGCGTGAAGGCCTCGTTAGTGGTATGGGTGCCATGTTGGGAGTACTTACTGCATGCCCGGCGTGCACGGGAGCTTTTTTGACCACGATCATTGGCGGATCAGGAGTGGTGCTCGTCGCTGCGCTTTCCACGTACCAAGCGTACTTCATTGTCGCCTCGATACCGCTCCTGATCATTGCCCCAATTTGGACGGCGAGACGCGTCTCTGCTAGCCTCGCGACTAGTTGTGTACTACCCTGTTGAGATTTAGGGGTGGTTCGACAAAGTCAACATTTCAAAAACAAGCAGGCGGTGACATCGCCTGATTCTTGCCCCTAAAAAAA
>JGI25383J37093_10000373_pt1 | contig 10224 bp, 9 predicted proteins | sample GraSoi013_1_20cm_4_FD_37093 | JGI IMG/M metagenome (IMG submission 37093)
AGAGTCGGCACGGAGATGGGGGCCGGCTGCCCGGCCCCCATTACGAATACGCCGCCTATTCGTAGTAGAACCGGACCTGGGCGAGCTTCAGTCCGTGGTTGTCGTACTGCCAAAGGAAATCCTGAAACCCGTCCGCGAAGAGCGCAACGCTCTCACAGACCACCACCGGGTTGCCGGCTGCGTCCACACCTTGCGTGAAGCAGACGTTCTGCAGCGACGTCAACGCCTTCGTGACGTTGGTGAACAGCTGCTTACCTTTGCTTCGCATGAGCTTGTTCCCGGTCGAGCAAACGAAAGAGCCATCCGGCGCCGTGGCGCAAGTCGAGATCGTGGCCCAGGGCGTGCCAGTCGGCGTCCCGAGCGCACGCGCCCAGACAGTGTAGTTTCCTTGAGCCGTATCGGCGCTACAGCCAATCGCCACGGGGGTGACGTTGTTATTGCAGGGGAGCTGAAACACCGCCCCGTGGCTTGCTATCTCGGCCCCGCTGCAGTCGTAAGCCGAATCAAACGCGTTGCCATCGCACACTTGGAACTCGCCAGGGGTTAGATAGATGTTGCTCGGTACGGAGCCGTTGTTGTCGAGCGCGACGAAGATCGTGTGCCGGTCGCTGTTGGTCAGGGGCGCGGTCTTGGGGTCTTTGACGCCGATGATGTTGAGGTTATAGTGCGTCCCGTTCGGGGCACCGTTGCCGGCCCCTGCCGGCCAAGGACCTATGATCGCGACGGTCAGCAATAAGAAAAACGCTGTGAGAGTGAACCGTTTCATACTGTCCCTCCTTGGGTGCGGATGAAGACCACCAGTGTCCCGGGAGGGGCGTTGCGCCCTCCTTCGGTAGCCCGGCCGTCAAGCGCGGCGCTTGACCCGTGGCTTTGCGGCCCCGTCTTGCGGCGGGTGTGCCCTTATCGGGAGGGGTCTTCTCTCCGAGGTAGGTTCGGTGCAGGCGAGGTGCCAAGCAGCGGTCCGGCCAGGTCAGTGCAGCTCAATATCCGGAAATCGTGGGACTTTCTGGGCCTCGGAGCTTCTCTTCAGGCGCCCGGGCACGACGGTTGGATGCTGTTTAGTAACGCGTTTGGGCGGTGAGCTTGGCCATTCTGACACCCCCTTTTAATGGATCATAGTTTTTTCAGTAACTTGCGCCTCACCAGTGCCCGGTGGTTGTCGGGCTCTCTTCCTCAGACAGGCTCCTAGCGACAGCGAAGAAGTATTCGGCATGCCCCTCTCCCCCGCCGACCCCCTTCCGCGACGAAGAATTCGCGTCCTGGATACCGAGCTTGCCTACGTGGACACCGGAAGCGGCGACCCGATCGTCTTCCTCCACGGGAACCCCACGTCCTCGTACCTGTGGCGCAACGTCATTCCGCACGTCGCGGCACGCGGGCGCTGTCTCGCGCCGGACCTCGTGGGCATGGGCGAGTCGGACAAGGCGCCGGCGGGCTCGTACCGCTTCGTGGACCACGCCCGCTACCTCGACGGCTGGTTCGACGCCCTCCGGCTGGACCGGAGCGTGACCCTCGTCGTCCACGACTGGGGCTCGGCCCTCGGCTTCCACTGGGCGCGTCGCCATCCGGAGCGGGTGCGTGGGATCGCTTACATGGAGGCGCTCGTCCGCCCGATGACCTGGCAGGAATGGCCCGAGCCGGCGCGCCGGATCTTTCAGGCCATGCGCTCGCCGGCAGGCGAGGAGATCGTCCTGGTGAAGAACGTCTTCGTCGAGCGCCTCCTGCCGGCGAGCGTGGTTCGCGGCCTCGGTCCCGAGGAGCTCCAGCGCTACCGGGCCCCGTACCGCGAGCCCGGCGAGTCGCGCCGGCCGACGCTCACCTGGCCGCGAGAGATCCCGCTGGACGGCGAGCCCGCCGACGTCGTCGCGGTCGCCCGCGCCTACGCCGATTGGCTCACGCGGAGCCCCGTGCCCAAGCTCTTCGTCAACGGCGATCCCGGGTTCCTCCTGACCGGGGCGCTACGCGACTTCTGCCGGACTTTCCCGAACCAGCAGGAGGTCACGGTTCGCGGCACGCACTTCGTCCAGGAGGACTCGCCCGACGCGATCGGCCGGGCCGTGGCAGACTTTGTCGCGAAGCTCACATGAGCCGGTGAGGACACCGCATGCGCTATGGTAAGCGCCGGAGGCGGCCATGAAGATCCGCGAAATCCGCACCTGGGTCCTTCGCCACGAGCTGCCCGAGGCCGAGGTGTTCGGCTCCTCGAAAGGCTGGCACACCGTCCGTCAGGCGCTCGTCGTCGAGATCCTCACCGAGGACGGCCTCACCGGATTCGGTGAGGCGTACGGCCCGCCGGCGGTCAACCGGACGCTCGTCGACGAGGTCTACGCCCCTCGCCTCGTCGGAAAGAACGCACTCGAGCACGCCGTGCTCTGGGAGGACCTGTACACCACGTTCCGCGACTACGGGCGAAAGGGCTGGCCGGTCGCCGCCATCTCGGCGATCGACATCGCGCTCTGGGACCTCAAAGGTAAGGCGCTCCGCCAGCCGGTCTCCCGGCTCCTCGGCGGCCCCTTCCGGACGCAGGTCCGCGCCTACGCCACCGGTCTGTACCGCCATCGCGTCGCCGACAACGCCACCGCGCTGGCCCGCGAGGCCGAAGCGTACGCGGCCGAGGGCTTTCACGCGATGAAGATGAAGGTCGGCTTCGGCCTCGACGAAGACGTGCGGAACGTGCGGGCGGTGCGCGCGGCCATCGGCGGCGACCGGCTGCTCGCGATGGACGCCAACCACGCGTACGACGCCGGGCAGGCGATCCGCCTCGGCCGGAAGCTCGAAGGGTGCGACCTCGCCTGGTTCGAGGAGCCCGTCGTCCCCGAGGACCTGGACGGCTACTGTCAGGTCAAGGCGGCGCTCCGGATCCCGATCGCGGGCGGCGAGACCGAGTACGCACGCTGGGGCTTCCGCGACCTCTGCGCGCGCCGCGCCGTGGATATCGTGCAGCCCGACATCTGCGGTTGCGGCGGCTTCACCGAGGCGTGGCGGATCGCGGCGCTCGCCTCGGCGTCGTCCCTCACGGTCTACCCTCACGTGTGGGGGACCGCCGTCGGCCTCTTCGCGAGCCTCCATCTCACCGCGGCGCTGCCGCCGAACCCACCTGCCCTGGTTGCGACCGACCCCTTGTTCGAGCTCGACCGTACGCCGAACCCGCTGCGGGACCAGCTCGCCCTCAACCCGCCCAAGCGCGCGGGCGACATCGTGGACGTCCCGACGGGACCCGGGCTGGGCCTCGAGATCGACCGCGCCGTGCTCGAGCGCTACCGCGCGTGAGCGCGCGCGCGCTCACGCCACGCCTCGACGCGCTCAAGCCCTACGGCGTCGCGGTGGTCACCGTCGGGCTCGCGCTGCCGGTGGCGCAGGCACTCTGGCCGTCGATCCGTCCCACCGTGTCGCCGGTGTTCCTCGCCGCCGTCATGGTGGCGGCCTGGTTCGGCGGCCTCCGCGGCGGCCTGCTCGCGACGGTCCTCGCCTCCCTGTTGATGGATTACTTCTTCTTCGAGCCCGTCCGCTCGCTCTTCTCGTTCAGCCATCGCGAGGACGTGCTACGGCTCGGCGTCTTCGTGCTCGTCGCCGTCCTCATCAGCCTGCTCAACGCGGCGCGCCGGCGGGCCGAGGCCGTCCTCGACGAGTCGCGGCGCTTCCTCCAGTCCACGCTGGACTCGCTCACGACGCGGATCGCGATCATCGACGGGCGCGGCGTGATCGTCGCGGTCAACGAGGCGTGGCGCAACTTTGACGAGCCACCCGGTGTCGGCAGCGATTACCTGAGCGCCGACGGAAGAGCCTCCGGCGACGCCGCGGAGGCGACACGCGCGGCTGCCGCCGGCATCCGCGACGTGCTCGAGCGCCGACGCGACACCTTCTCGGCGGAGGTCCCCGAGGGCGGTGGCTGGTTCGCGGTGCGCGCCACGCGCTTCGAGAGCGGGCGCGAGGTCCGGGTCGTGGTGGCCCACGAGGATGTCACCGAGCGGCGGCGCGCCGAGGAGGCGAAGCGGGCGGCCGAAGCGCTCCGCTCCGTCGCCCGCCTGGCCCTCGCCGCCGCCCACGAGATCAACAACCCGCTGGCGACGATCCGGGGTAACCTCGACCTGCTCGGCAGGCACGTCGGAGAGGAGCTGGCGCGGACTCGCCTCCAGCCGGCGTTCGACGCCGTGGAGCGTATCCGGGCGGTCGTCGCCCGCCTGGGCAATATCACTGAGCTGAGGGTCTCGGACCGGTGGCCAACCCTCCCGGAGATGCTCGACCTCCAGGCCTCGAGCTCTCCGGAGGCAGAGGGCTCGGACGGCCCTAGTCGGGCTGGACCATCAGCCTGACCGTCACCCGGCGCTTCTTCTCGTCGGGTAAGCCGGCGGTCATGATGGGACCGAGCCCGACCGAGCTGATCCGCGGCAACTCGACGCCCTTCTCGACCAGGTAGCGCCGGACGGTCTCGACGCGACGCTGGCTCAGCCCCACGTTGTACTCGTAGGTGCCCGTGGGATCCGCGTACCCCTCGAGGTCGACCGAGAGCCGCGGGTTCGCCTGGAGCTCCTTGGCCAGCGACGCCAGCGAGGTCTGCGCGGCGTCGTCCAGGTCCCAGCGATCGAAGCCGAAGCGCAGCTCGAGCGTCTCGACCAGGTCCCGCTTGTTGCGGTTCCCCCAGAGCCGGGAGAGCCGGCCCGCCGCCTCCTCCGCTTGCGCCTGGGCGGAGCGGGCGAGCTGGCCCGTCTGCGTCAGCGAGCTCTCGACCGTCTGGAGCCGCGAGCCCATCCCCTCGATCTGCTGGGCGTCGTCGGCCAACCGCTTCTCCACGCCGGCGAAGCGCTGGTCGATCTCCACTTCCTGCTTGTTGACCAGCTCCCTGACCCAGCTCCTGGTTGCGCAACCGGTGGTCAGAAGCACGGCCGCGGGAAGAAGGATCGCGCACGTCCAGTGCTGTCGCATAGCCACCTCCTCGGCGTCGGGTCGCATCACCATGCAACGGCTTCGCCAACTCGGAGCGGCGCGGATTGTCGGGGGAAACCCAAACCGGGCGCGGCACCGCGGGTCCGACGGTGTCACGCTACCGGACGCGGCGAGTCAGCCGGCTGACGCTCGGTCAGTTCAGGCGGGCGCGCAGCGAGTGGAGGGTTTTCCTCAGCTCGACGTCGGTGGGCGCCAGGCGCACGGCGGCCTCGAACTCGCGGAGCGCATCCGCCCAGCGCCCCTGCCGTAGATAGATCCGCCCGAGGTTCATGTAGGGGAACTGGCGCGGCTCGTAGCGTGGGGCGTGCTTGGCTTTCTCGAGCCAGGGGATCGCCTCTTCGAGCTTGCCCTGCTGCATCAGGTAGCAACCGATATCGTTGTAGGGGTTGCCGAAGTCCGGGTCGACCTCGATCGCCTTGAGACACTCGCGCGTCGCTTCCTCGAGGCGCCCCTGGAAGCTCATGGTCCACCCGAGGAACGTGTGCGCCTCCGCCGTCGGGCACACGTCGATGGACCGCTGGTAGAGCTCGACCGCGCGCTCGAGGTCGCCCTGCATCTGGTGGGCGTACGCCTCCTGCCAGAGCGTGGTCGCGCGCCGCACGAGCTCGGGGTCACGCATCGGCGCGCCGCGCCCTCAGAGCGGCCACGCCTCGCGGCGGTGACCCATCTCCCAGAACATCCACTCGTAGCGGCTCGTCGTCACGAAGTGCCGATTCATCGCGTGGCGCTCGGCGGCGGAGAGACGCTCCGCGATCCGGTCGGTGGCGTCGATCACCGCGCGCACCACGTCGCCGAACTCGCCCGAGGCGTAGGTGGCGATCCAGCGCGCGTAGAGCGGATCGGGTGAGCCCGCGCGCTCGAGCTCGCGGCCGACCTCCCAGTAGATCCAGTAGCAGGGCAGCACCGCCGCCATCGCCTCGTGGTACGGCGCGCCGTACGCGATGGCGAGCAGGTAGCTCGTGTACGCCAGATTCGTCGGAGCCATCGGCGTCGCGGCGACGGCGTCGGGTGTCAGGCCGAACTCCTTGAAGAAGGTCTCGTGGAGGGCGCGCTCGACCTTGAGCGCGCCGGCCGCGTGCTCGTTGAACATGATGATCCAGTCGTCTTCGGGCGCGCGGGCCGCCGCGAGCGAGAGCGCCCGCGCGAACTCGCGGAGGTAGAGCGCGTCCTGCACCGCGTAGAAGCGGAAGCTCTCCCGCGGGAGCGAGCCGTCGGTGAGCCCGCGCACGAAGGGGTGGCGGAGGATGGCCGCGTAGATCGGCCCGATCGCCCGCCAGAGCTCCTGCGCAAACCCCATGACGTATTCTCGACTAGGAGCCCCGGAAGACGGGGTCCCGCTTCTCGACGAACGCCTTCGCGGCCTCGCGGTGGTCCTCGGTCAGCCCGCAGCGCGTGTGGTGCCACGCTTCCAGATCGAGCAGGTCTTTGAGCGTCCCGCTCTCCGCCGCGTTGAAGTTCCGCTTCATGTAGCGGTAGGCGATCCGCGGGCCCCGCGCGAGCCGTGCGGCGAGCGCCAGCGTTTCCTCCTCGAGGCGCGCGTCAGGGACGACCCGGTTGACCATCCCGAGCTCCCGCGCTTCGCGGGCGTCCACGATGTCCGTCGTGAAGTAGAGCTCGCGCGCCTTCCCGGTGCCGACGAGCTGGGTGAGGAACCAGCTGCCCCCGAAGTCGCCCGAGTAGCCGACGCGGGCGAACGCCGTCGCGAAGCGCGCCGTGTCGCCGGCGACGCGCAGGTCACACGCGAGCGCCAGCGACAGGCCCGCGCCGGCCGCTGCGCCCCGCACCATCGCGATCGTCGGCTTCGGCATCTCGTGGAGCCAGCGCGACACCTCCATCCGCGAGCGGAGCGCCTGCGCCTTGTCCTCGAGGGTGGTCCCGCCGAACTCCCGCCCCTCCGCCATCGCCTTCACGTCCCCACCCGCGCAGAAGGCGCGGCCGGCGCCCGTGAGCACGACGACCCCGACCTCGGGGTCGGCCGCAAGCCGTGGCAGCGCCTCGAGCAGCGCGTCGAGCATCGACGGCGACATGGCGTTCAGGCGGTCGGGCCGGTTCAGCGTGAGCACCGCGACCCCGTCCTTGAGGGCTTCGAGCAGGTCCTGGCTCATGGGATCCTCCGTCGGCGGATGTGCCGCGATGGTACCATCGCGTGGGACTCGTCGCCCGGGCCGGGTGCAGAGGGGGAGGGGACCGATGGAAGCGGTGAAGGACTCGAGCCACCTCTACGAGGTCGAGCGGCGCGCGCGCCACGCCGAGCGGCCGGGATTCTGGATCTCCGAGCTCCAGATCGCGCCGATGCAGAAGGTCCCCTGGCATTACCACACCAACGTCCNGGACACCTTCTATGTCCTCGAGGGTCGGATCCGGCTGTTCCTGCGCGAGCCGAAGGAGGAGGTGATGCTGGGGCCGGGGGAGACCTATGCGGTCCGGCCCCGGCGGCCGCACCTCGTCACCAACGCCGGGCGGGTCTCCGCGGTGTTTCTAGTCCTCCAGGGNATGGGCGAGTACGATTTCGTCCCGCTGACCTAGACGCGTCGTGACGAGGCGACGAAGTTGACCGCCGTCACCGGGGCTTCCCGCCCTCGACGCGCTTGAGCTCCAGGAGGAGGTCAGCGCGTAACTTCTGGTCCTCTGGCACGAGCGCGAGCGCTTCCTCGAAGGACTTCTTCGCGCGGTCGGGCGACTTCAGCGCCGCGTGGATCCGCCCCAGGAGATGCAGAGTTCTCGCTCTGAGCGGCCCGCGATCCAGCGCTCGCTGGGCGAAAGCGAGCGCTTCCTCCGGGCGGCCGAGCCGGAAGTGGACCCGGCTCGTCTCTAGCAAGGCCGGCTTATGGTCCGGCTCGAGCTCGAGCGCACGCTGGAAGTGCGCCAGCGCGTCTTCCATGGCGTTGCGCCCGAGGCACCCCATCCCGATCCAGTAGCGAACGTCCGCCCGCTCCAGCTCGCCCCTGCTGCCCGGCGCGAGCTCCGGCAGCNGGGACGTCCTCGCCTTCCGGATCGCCTCCTGGTTCGTACGGCTCGTGTCGAGGTAGAGGGCCCGCGGCGCCGAGAATTCGAGCGTCAGGCGGTCGTCGGTGTTCCGCTCGGCGTCCTCGACGAAGCGCGCCGTGTCCGTCTCTCCCAGGGCGAAGAAGCCGAGNACGCTCGGCCAGGCGCCGTTTCCGGGGTAGCCGAGGTCCTCGCCGACGCGTCCCTCGGCGAACCGCGCCTTGACGCGGCCGAGGTCGAGCGCGCCCGGCTCCGTCCTCCGACGAGCAGCAGGTCCTCGCTGATATTCCACACCGTGGTCGCCGGAAACACGCCCTGAAAGGTCTTCAGGATCATCCTCAGATCGTCGGGGCGGAGNTTATAGAGCTGGATCCACTGGACCATGACTCCGCCCGGCGAGAGGTGCGCGCGCGTGAGCCGGAAGAACTCCTCGGAGAACAGCGAGGCGAGTCCGCTGATCCACGGATTCGACGGCTCGGAGATGATCACGTCGTAGNGGTCGGGCGTGGTGAACAGGAAATTCCGGCCATCGGCGACGAGCGTCCGCGTCCTGGGGTCGAGGAGCACGTGCCCGTTCGCCTCGCCGAAGAACCGACCCGCCGCCTCGACCACGGCCGGCTCGATCTCGACGACGTCCAGACGGCGGATGCCGTGGCGCGCGACGGCGCCGGCAGTGACGCCGGTCCCCAGTCCGATCACGAGCACGTCGCGCGGNTCTGGGTGCGTCAGGAGCGGCAGATGGCCCACCAGCTGCTGGGTCGGCATGTCGAGCGAGGTCGACCCCTCCGTCTTGCCGTTGATGCGAAGATACCGGTGCGCACCCGATTGGCCGACCGAGACCGTGCCGGAGCGTCCGTCGCGATAGAACAGAACGCGCTGTGACCGCAGCGTCGCGCCGATCGACGAGGAGGACGCCGCGGCGCTTCTGAGGTACGGGCCGACGTAGATGGCCGGACCGCTCGACATCACCCGCGGGTCCCACGGCGCGATCCCGACGGCGACGGCGACGGCGGCAAGCAGGGCGGCGCCGGCGCTTCCCCATCGCCAGGCCGGCCGGAGGTCGGCGGTCGCCGTGAGGAGCGCCGCCAGCAGCAGATTCACCACGACGCCGACGACGATCGCGGCGTGCACGCCGAGGGCCGGGACCAGCGCGAAGCCGGTCAGCACGGCTCCCCCGACCGCCCCGACGGTGTTCGCCGCGTAGATCCGACCCACGGACTCGCCGACACGCGCCGCCCCCGGCGTGGCCACCGCGACGGCACACGGAAAGGTGGCGCCGATCAGCAGAGTGACGGGCAAGAGCACGCCGACGCTGAGCCCGAGCTGGATCCACATCACGAAGGGAGGCGCGTACGACCAGCGCAGCGCGGCCAGCAGAAGCTCGGGCAAGCGCTCGAACATCAGGAGGACGGGAACGACGAGCACCGCGATCCCGGCCTGCAGCGCGCCGAAGGCCACCGGGGACGGCTGACGCGTCCCCCAGCGCCAGGCATAGAGGGCGCTCCCGCCCGCGAGCCCCAGAAGGAACGCCACGAGCATCGCCGTGAACGCNTAGGTCGAGCTGCCGAGCACGAGGGCGAGGGCTCGCGTCCAGGTCACCTCGTAGAGCATCGACACGGCGCCCGAGATGCCAAGCGCGACCACGGTGAGCCTGACGCCGAGGGGCTTCACGTCTCGGGACGGCGCTTCCCGCGCATCGGCGTCCGACTCGCTCGCCGNCGCCAGATCGATCCCGGCGGACCGCGCCGAGTGGGCGCGCCCATAGACGAGAGCGGCGAAGCCAAGCGCCAGGTTCAACGCGGCCGCGGCCTCGATCGTGGCCCGGTTCCCCAGTGACGGGAGCAACACGTAGCCGGCCATCGCCGCGCCCACCACCGCGCCACACGTGTTGACCGCGTAGAGCCCGCCGACGAGGCGTCCCACGCGGCTCTCGGGCTCGGCCAGCGCCTGGCTCAGNACCGCGAGGGTCCCTCCCATCAGCGTCGTCGGCACCAGCAGCAACGCCGAGCCGAGCGCGAACTGGATCCACGGGAGGACCGCGTGGGACTGCCCGAGCGCCCGGAAGAGGTCCGGATACCAGGCGGCACTCCACGCGAAGAGCATCGGGAGGAGGGCCGCCCAGGCCCCGATACCGAGCTCGAGCCAGCCATAGGCCTGGATCGGGCTCCGGATCCGGGGCGTCAATCCCCCGAATAGGGCGCTGCCCAGCGCCAGCCCCCCCATGAAGACGATCAGCACCGTGGCGACGGCGTGGACGGTGTGCCCGAAGACGAGGCCGAGCATTCGCAGGAAGAC
>JGI25383J37093_10000375_pt1 | contig 10202 bp, 10 predicted proteins | sample GraSoi013_1_20cm_4_FD_37093 | JGI IMG/M metagenome (IMG submission 37093)
ACCGCATTGTGGGCGCGCACGAGGTCGTGACGAACGAGGCGCACGAGAAGCTGGTGGCCCTGCACAGCGATCTGGTCCGGCGCGGCGGGGCGACCAGCCGCTCACTCGGCGGCGTGTTGGGNCCGATCCTGCGCGACTCGCTCATCTTCGCGATTTTCTGGGTGCTGCTGGTGTTCTACCGCCGCGAAACGTATCGCGAGCGGCGACAGGTGGCGTTGATCGGCGGGCTGTTCGCGCTCGTATTGCTCGAAGCGGCGGCGGTGGCGCGCTTCGTCCCGAGCCATCCAGAAATCATCTTCCTGCCCTTCATGGCGATGTTGCTCACGGTGTTGTTCAACGGGCGGGTCTCGATGATCGCCGCGATGATTCTGGCGATCGTGATCGGCCTGCAGCCCGTGTTCCACGACATCCCCGCGCTGTTTCTGTGCCTCATCGGCGGCGTGACGGCGGCGCTCACGGTCCGGGTGCTGCGGCGCCGGAGCAATTTCTACGTGCCCGTGTTGATCATCGCCCTGGGGTACCTCGCGGGCGCCGTCGCGCTGGGGCTCGCCGGCAGTTGGACGGTCGCGGACATCGGCCTGCGGGGCGTGTGGGGCGCGGCAAACGGCCTGGTGTCCGCCGGACTGACATTCTTCCTGTTGCCGGTCGCGGAATCGATCACCGGGATCACCACCGATCTCACGTTGCTCGAGCTTTCCGACCCCAGCCGACCGCTGTTGCGGCGGTTGTCGCTCGAGGCGCCGGGAACCTACGCCCACTCCGTCGCCATGGCGAACCTCGTGGAAGCGGCGTGCAACCGGATCGGCGCCGACGGCCTGCTCGGTCGCGTGGGCTGCTATTACCACGACATCGGGAAGATCAAAAACCCGCAGTACTTCGTCGAGAACCAGACGCGCGGCAACAACCCGCACGACCGGCTCAAGGCCACCAGTCGGCGCAAATCATCAAGGCGCACGTTACGGACGGGCTCGCCCTGGCCCGCGAGGCCAGGCTTCCCGAAGCCGTGGCGGCCTTCATCCCGGAGCACCACGGCACGACCGAAATCACCTACTTCCTCGATCGTGCGAAGAAGAGCGGCGACGGGGGATCGCCGCGCCCCGGTGACTACGTGTACCCCGGTCCCAAGCCGCACTCCGCCGAGACGGCCATCACGATGCTCGCGGACTCGGTCGAAGCGGCGCTGCGCGTGCTCGAGGACCTGACGCCTCAGAAAATCGAAGAGGTGATCAACCACATTGTGCGCACCAAGCTGAATGCTGGACAGCTCGACGAAGCGCCCATGACGTTGCGGCAAATCGACCAGGTGAAGCAGGAATTCGTGCGAATCATCAGTGGCATGTACCACAACCGCATCGACTATCCGGAGTCCAGTGGCGGCATCACGGCGACGTGGCAGCCTGCGGCCAAGGCTTGAGCGCGCGGTCGGGCGGCTCCTGGCCTGGGAAGGCGTCCCGCGGGGGCGCGCGCGTGTGGAGCTCACGCTGCTCGACGCCGCTGCCATGCGCCGCCTCAATCGCCGCGCCACCGGCCGGCGCGGTCTGACCGACGTACTGGCGTTCGCGCTCCCACAACCCGACGGTGCCCTCCTCGGGGACGTGTACATTTGCCCCGCCGCCGCTCGTCGCTGGGTGAAGAACGGGGGAAGTGGGAAGGGGGAAGAGGGAAGGGTGGAGGAAGAGCTCGTGCGGTTGACGGTGCACGGCGCGCTGCACGTGCTGGGCTACGACCACCCCGCTGGGCCGGGCCGAACCCNGTCCGCGATGTGGCGTCGCCAGGAGCGTTACGTACGCCGGCTNCTCNNACGCGGGNGGGAACGGTGACCCTCACCGACGCGGCGTTGACGCTCGGGGGCGCCCTCGTCGCCGGAGCCGCGGCGCTGTGGGCCGGACTGCTGGCGCTCGGCGAGGAGGCCGCCGTGGGCGAGGCGCTCCACACATTGGGCGACGCGCCGCCCGCGACCGTGGGCGCACGGGTGCCNNTGCACCGCGCGCTGCACGTCGCCCGCCTCGCGCTACTCGTGCTCGGCGCNGTGGCNGCGGGCAACGCCCTGGGNTGGTGGGGCCGGCCCTGGGCGGAAGCGCTGGGCAGCTGGGCGGTAGCGGCGACCTTTCTGTTCATTGTGGGCGACGCCCTGCCGCGCAGCCTGGCGCGTGTCGCACCCGAGCTCGCGGCGACCGCGCTCCCGCTCGCGCGCCGCACCCTCGCCCCGTTCGGCCTGCTCCTCTGGCTGCTGGCGTGGGTCGACAAGGGCCTGCACGGCCTCGTCGCCACCCGGCGCCCCCTCGAGCCCGACCTCGGCGCCGCCCAGCGCGATATGCTGCTCGGCGTGTTCACGCTGGCCGACACCCGGGTCGATGAGGTCATGACGCCCCGGCTCGACATGGTTGCCGTCGATCTGGCGGCCCCCAGCGACGACGTCATCGAGGCATTCCGCCAAAGCGAACATTCGCGCCTCCCCGTGTACGACGGGACGCCGGACAACATCGCCGGCGTCGTGTTCGCGAAGGACCTCGTGCCGTTCGCCATGGGTCTCGGCGGGGAGGACGCCGCCGCCACGGCCCGTGGCAGGATCTGGTGCGGCCCGCGGCCTTCGTCCCGGAGACCAAGACGCTCGATAGCCAGCTGCGCGACTTCCAGCGGGGCCCCGCGCATCTGGCGATCGTGGTGGACGAGTTCGGCGGTACGTCGGGGCTCATCACCCTCGAGGACATCCTCGAAGAGATCGTCGGCGATATCCGCGACGAACACGACGTGGGCGAAGCCCCGTCGATCCGTCAGGACGGCGACCGCTACTGGGTCGACGGCCGAGTCACGCTCGACGACCTTTCACAGGCGCTCGGGCGCCCGTTCGAGCATCCGGAGGTCTCGACGGTGGGTGGGCTCGTCTACTCGGTGCTGGGGCGCGTGCCCCGCGCCGGCGACGAGCTGACGCTCGATGGCTATCAGGTCGTCGTGGAGCGGGTAGACCGACGCCGCGTGACCAGCGTGCTGCTGCAGAGGCAACGGTGACCCTTCCAGCCGTGCTGCTGCTGTTGGGGTTGATCCTCGCCGCTGCGTCGGCGGCCATCGGCGTGGCCGCAGCGGCCGTGAGCCAGCTCGAGCTCACGCGCTGGGTGTCGTACAAGCTCCGCGGCGCGGGCGGCGCGGCCGGCGTGCTCGAGAACCCGGGGCGCGTGCTCGCGACCGCGAACGCCCTGACCACGGTGGGTATCATCTGCGCGGCGGCAGCGATGCCCGCGCTCCTCGCCCGTACCACGCCGACCGTGCTCGGCGTCTTTACCATTGCGCTCGGCATCCCGCTGCTCGTGAGTGCTGCGTACCTCGTGCCGCGCGTGGTGGGCCGGCGCTGGGCGGAGCCGATCGTGGCGCACGCGGCCCCGCGGCTCGAGAAGCTCGGCCGCGCGTTTGCGCCTTTCGTCCCGTGGCGTGACCCCTCGACCCGCACCACGCTCGCGGCGGTGCTCACGAACGCCGACACCGAAGCGCTGGCGTCCGCGGACGAAATGGCGGTCGTGTCGGGCGTGCTGGCCTTCGCGGATCGGCCGGTGCGGGAGTTGATGACGCCCCGTACGTCGATCGTGGCGATTCCCGAAGGTCTGCTCGCGGCNGAGGCGGCGCACGTGTGNCTCCAGTCGGGCTACAGCCGATACCCGGTGTACCGGGGGTCGCTCGACGAGNTGATCGGCGTGACGCACGCCTTCGATCTCCTCCGCCTGCCGCCCGATGCCCCCGTCCCCGTCCTGCCGGCCCTCGTGGTGCCGGGCACCACGCGCGCGGCCGACCTCATGCTGGAAATGCAGCGGGGCCGGAGTCACCTGGCCGTCGTGCTGGACGAGTTCGGCGGGACGGCGGGCCTGGTCACGTTCGAGGACCTGCTTCGCGACCTCGTGTCGGAGATCTTCGAGCCGGGCGGCTCGCCCCCTCTCGACGAGCCCCCAGTACGGATCGTCGAGCTTGAGGGAAGCGCCCCGGCCAGCCGGCTCGAGGAGGCGCTCGGTGTCACGCTGGCGACCCGCGGGGTCCAGACCGTGGCGGGGCTGCTCGTGCAGGCGCTGGGGCGTATTCCCAGACCAGGTGAGCGGTTCGCGCTCCATGGGCTCGAGTTCGACATTCTCGCCGCTACCGCCACCCGCGTGGAGCGCGTCGCCGTGCGGCCGGGGCCGGTGCGCACCGTACCGCTCGAGCGCGCCGAAGAGCGGATCTGACGCATGAGTCTTGTGTGATGACGGAGCAGATTCTCGAGGGGCTCGCCCGGCGTGAGCCCGCGGCCCTGGCCCGCGCCATCACTCTCGTCGAGAACCAGCGCGACGGGTTCGAGCGGGTGTTGGCGCATGCGCACGGGTTGCTCGGGCGCGGCGGCACGCGGCGGGTCGGCATCACCGGCCCCCCGGGAGCGGGCAAGAGCACGCTCACGGAAGCGCTGATCCAGCGGTTCCGCGCCCGTCACCTCTCCGTCGGCGTCGTGGCCGTGGATCCGACCAGCCCGTTCACCGGTGGGGCGCTGCTCGGCGACCGGATCCGGATGGAATCCGCCGGCGTCGATCCCGGCGTGTTCATCCGCTCGATGGCGACGCGGGGCGCGCACGGCGGACTCGCCACGACGACGGAGGAAGTCGCCGATCTGCTCGAGGCATTCGGCTTCCAGCGCGTGCTGCTGGAGACGGTGGGCGTCGGGCAGACCGAGCTCGACATCGCGCGCACGGCCGAGACGACCGTACTCGTGCTCGTGCCCGAATCGGGCGATGGGATTCAGGCGCTCAAGGCCGGGGTCATGGAAATCGCGGACATTTACGTGGTGAACAAGAGCGACCGTCCGGGCGCCGACAAGTTCCGGCAAGAGGTCGAGGTGATGCTCGGTATCCGGCGGGGGAACGCGTTCCGTCACATCACCCCGCACCACCGGGCGGACCGGCCGACGGTTGAACCGTCCGGCGACTGGGAGCCGCCGGTGCTCGCGACCGTGGCGTCGACGGGTGCCGGAGTGGACGAGCTCGCGGCCGCTCTCGATGGCCATTACGCCTATCTTCAAGCGAGCGGCAAGCTGGCCGAGCGACGGCGGCAGCGCCTGGCGGCGCGGACACGCGCCGTCCTGGAACGAAGCGTGCGGCGCTGGCTCCTGGAAGGGACGCGCGTCGAGGAGCTGCTGGCGTTGCGGCTGGACGAGGTAGCGGACGGCCGGCGGAGCCCGTACGACGTGGCGGCCGAGATCCTCGATCAAGTGAAGGCCGGGGAGGGAGGGGACGCGATTCGATGAGCGGCATCGAGAAGAAGCCCGTCTATACGCCAGACGACCTGGCCGGCTTCGACCCGGCGAGCCGGTTGGGGCACCGGGCGCCTACCCGTTCACGCGCGGCATTCATCCCACGATGTATCGGGGGAAGCTGTGGACAATGCGGCAGTTCGCGGGCTTCGGGAGCGCGGAAGACACGAACCGACGCTACAAGTTCCTGCTGGAGCACGGGCAGACCGGCCTCTCGGTAGCGTTCGACTTCCCCACGCTGATGGGGTACGACTCCGACCACCCGCGCGCCGAAGGTGAAGTGGGCAAGTGCGGCGTCGCGATCTCGTCGCTCGCCGACATGGAAGACCTGTTCCACGGGATCCCGCTCGATCAAGTCTCGACGTCGATGACCATCAACGGGCCGGCGGCGATGTTGTTCTGCTTCTACGTCGCCGCGGCCGAGAAGCAGGGCGTGGCGAGCACCGCGCTGCGCGGCACCGTGCAGAACGACATTCTCAAGGAATACATGGCGCAGCACGCCTGGGTGTATCCCGTCGAGCCCGCCCTCAAGATCATCGTGGACATGTTCGAGTGGTGTGCCACGCACACGCCGCTATGGAACACGATCTCGATCTCGGGCTACCACATCCGCGAGGCGGGTGCCACGGCGGCACAGGAGCTCGCGTTCACCCTCGCAAACGGGTTTACGTACGTCGAGCGGGGGATCGCGCGCGGGCTGGACGTGGACGCGTTCGCCCCGCGCCTCTCGTTCTTCTGGGACATCCACAACGATTTCTTCGAAGAGATCGCGAAGCTCCGGGCCGGCCGCCGGATCTGGGCCCGGCACATGCAGGAGCGCTACGGCGCGAAGAACCCGCGCTCCGCGATGATGCGGTTCCACTCCCAGACCGCGGGAGTTACGCTCACCGCGCAGCAGCCGATGAACAACGTGGTCCGGGTGGCCTACCAGGCGCTCGCCGCGGTGCTCGGGGGCACGCAGTCGCTCCACACCAACTCACTGGACGAAACGCTCGCGCTCCCCACGGAGGAGGCGGTCCGCCTGGCGCTCCGGACCCAGCAGATCATCGCGCACGAGACCGGCGTGGCGGACGTGATCGACCCGTTCGGCGGCTCCTACTTCGTGGAGTCGCTCACCGATCAGCTGGAGCGCGAGGCGGAGGGCCTGTTCGCGGAAATCCAGTCGGTGGGTGGCGTGGTCAAGGGAATCGAAAGCGGCTGGTTCCAACGGCAGATCGCGCGCTCCGCCGAGCAGTTCCAGCGCGATGTCGAGGCGGGCGGTCGCGTCCTGGTCGGCGTGAACGATTACTTGAGCGACAACGACCACCCCGTCGAGATTCTCAAGGTCTCGGGTGACGCCGAGGAGAGCCAACGACGCCGGCTCGCGCGACTGCGGGCCAAGCGCGACAACGCCCTCGTCGCGGAGCGGCTCGCGGCGTTGCGCGGGGCGGCCCGCGCCGATGAGAACGTGATCGGCCCGATGCTCGATTGCGCCCGCGCCTACTGCACGCTGTACGAGATTCGCCATGCGCTCGAGAGCGTGTACGGCGCTTACCGCGAGCCGGTATTCTTCTAGCCCATGAGCGCATTACCGGTATCTCCCAGCGAGAGCGCGGTGCGCGCCGCCATCGAGCGGCTGTCGCGCGTCCAGCCCGGCGCGTATCACGTCGTGTCGTGCTACTTGAAGCTCGAGCCCCGGGACAAGACCCGCGGCAAGTATCTCATCAAGATCAAAAACCGCATCCGCGAAGCGCTCGCCGCCCTGCAGCGCCAGGAGCTGGAGCGCGCCCTCCGGGCTCAGGTCGCGGCGGACCTGGAGCGCGTGCAGGCCTATTTCGGGGAGCCGACCCGGCTGCCGCCGGCGCGGGGGATCGCGCTGTTTGCCTGCGGCGCGCTCGATCTGTTCGAGGCGCTCCCACTCCCTCACGTCCATCGCTCGCGGCTCGCGGTCGCGCCCGTGCCGCTGGTACGGGAACTCGTGGCACTCGAGGAGGAATTCGGCACCATCCTCGTCGCCGCGTGCGATCGCACCAGCGCGCGGTTCTTCGAGGTGACGGCCTATGACGTCGTGGAGCTGCCCAGCCTGACGGCGGAGGCGACGCGACCGGGGAAGTTCCACGGCGAGCGGCAGGCCAAGCGGGGCAACATGCTCGCGGGCGGCTTCGGCGAGCACAATTACCATATGCGCATCCGGGTGGAGCGGCAGCGACACTATGCGCAGGTGGCGGACCGGATCTTCCAGATCCACACCCAGCGCCCCCTCGCCGGGCTCGTGGTCGCAGGCATCGGCGTGGACGCCGCGGCCCTGCTGCCGCACCTGCACACCTACCTCCACGACCTTGTGCTCGGCGTCGTACGCTTGAACCCCAAGCGCGTCACGGCGGCCGAGGTGCGCGAGGCGGCGCTCTCCTTGCGCGAAGAGCGCGAGCGCGCCTGGGAGCGTGCGCACGCCGAGGCCGTGCGTGAGGGCGTCGGCACCGGCTGGGCGGTGAACGGAATCGAGTCGACGCTCAAGGCGCTCCAGCGTGGCCAGGTGCGTACGTTGCTCGCCGACGGGCAGGACGACGACCGCCGCATCGACGACGCCATCGAGGAGGCCCTCGCCCAGCGCGTCCAGGTCGACGTCGTATACGACGACCGGGCGCGCCGCGTCGTGGACGGGCTCGCCGGCTTGCTGCGGTTTCGGCGCTGATGCCNGGCTCGAAGCGCCCCATCAGGGTCCTGGTCGCCAAGCCCGGCCTGGACGGGCACGACCGCGGGGCGAAGGTCGTGGCCGCCGCGCTGCGCGACGCGGGTATGGAGGTCATCTACACGGGGCTGCACCAGACCCCCGAGATGATCGCGCAGGCCGCGATTCANGAAGACGTCGACGTCGTCGGCCTGTCCATCCTCTCGGGCGCCCACCTTACCTTGTTCCCACGCGTCAAGCAGCTCCTGGTCGCAGCGGGACGCGACGACGTGCTGGTGACGGGTGGCGGGATCATCCCGCCGGAGGACAGCGCCGCGTTGCGCCAGCAGGGGATCGGGCGGTTGTTCGGACCGGGCACCCCCACGACAGACCTGGTGAAATACATCGAAGAGTGGGCTGCCGAGCATGTCTCGGCGTGACCCCCATCTCCCTTGAGCCGTCTTAAAACCCTCACCGCGGAATACCGCGAGCTCACAGCGCGCCTCGAGCAGGGCGGCGGGCCCGACAAGGTGCGCCGCCAGCACGAGCAAGGAAAGCTGACGGCTCGCGAGCGGATCGAAGCCCTGCTCGATCAGGGCGCGACCTGGTTCGAAATCGGCCTGCTCGTCGCGTCCGACCAGTACGACGGGCAAGCGCCGGGTGCCGGCGTGATCACCGGGATGGGGCGCATCGCCGGTCGGCCGGTGGTGGTGGTGGCAAACGACGCCACCGTGAAGGCGGGCTCCTGGTGGCCGGAGACGATCAAGAAGATGCTGCGCGCTCAGGAGATCGCGATGCGCCAGCGCATCCCGATCGTGTACCTCGTGGACTCGGCCGGCGTGAATCTGCCGTACCAGGGCGGCGTGTTCCCAGGGCAATACGGCGCGGCGCGCATCTTCTACTACAACTCGATCATGCGACACTACCTCCGCGTGCCGCAGATCGCCGCGGTCATGGGACCGTGCATCGCGGGCGGGGCGTACCTTCCCGCGCTGTCGGATGTGATCTTCATGGTCGAAGGCACGTCGTTCATGGGGCTCGGGGGCCCGAACCTCGTGAAGGGCGCCACGGGACAGACGGTGGACGCGGAATCGCTGGGCGGCGCGGCGACGCACACCGCGGTGAGCGCGGTGGCGCACTATCGCGCGAAGGACGATCGCGAGTGTCTCACCCGCATCCGGGAATACGTCGCACGCCTGCCGCGCACGCTGCGACCTCCCGCGCCGGGCGGCAAGCCCAAACGCGGTCCCAAGGAGCTGTACGACCTGCTGCCGTCGGATCACCGCATGAGCTACGATGTCCGCGCGGTGCTCGAGTGCCTGCTCGACGCGGGCAAGTTGGACGAGTTCCAACCCGACCGCGCACCCGAGATGATCTGCGGTCACGGCGCGATCGAAGGCCGCACGGTCGCGCTGATCGCCAACTCGCGCGGGGTCATCAAGGGTCGCAAGGGTGGAGGGGAGACCGGGGCCCCGAAGATCGGCGGAATCATCTACACCGAGAGCGCCGAGAAGGTGGCCTACTTCATCGAGAACGCCGACCGCGAACGGATCCCCCTCCTGTTCGTGCAGGACGTGTCGGGGTTCATGGTCGGCACCGATGCGGAGCACTCCGGGATCATCCGTGCGGGGGCGCGCTTCGTGGAGGCGATGGCCACCGCGACGGTGCCCAAGCTCGTGCTCACGGTGAACCATGCCTCGGGCGCGGGCTACTACGCGATGGCGGGGCAGGGCTTCGATCCCGACTTCATCGTATCGTGGCCGACCGGACGGATGGGCGTCATGGAAGGCGAGTCCGCGATCCAAGCGGTCTTCGGCAACGACGCGGCGAAGCCCGAAAACGCGCCCGCGGTCGACGCGATGCGCGCGGATTACGAGCATCAGCTCGACGCCAGATTCGCCGCCGCCCGCGGGTTCGTGGACGCGGTCGTCCTGCCAGAAGAAACGCGCGAGACACTGGCATTTCTCCTCGAGACGACGGGCGAATTCACCGGCCCACACCTCGGAGCCTTCGTGCTGTCGAGTCAACCATGACACCGCGGCACATCCCGGTGTTGCTCCTGGGGCTCATCGCCGGCTGCGGCGGTTCGACGCCCACGCCGACAACGTCTCCAACGCCGGTCTCGTCCACTCCGGCCCCGTCCCCGGTCGCACCGGCCCCACCACCGGCCTCCACGGGCGTCGCGACCCGGCTGCCCATTCTGCCGCCGGCGCGTGCGCTGCTCGTCGGCCTCATGCCCCTGCAGAGCGCCGGCGTAAACGACTTCCGCGCCAAGCACCCCACGTACGACGGGCG
>JGI25383J37093_10000379_pt1 | contig 10184 bp, 7 predicted proteins | sample GraSoi013_1_20cm_4_FD_37093 | JGI IMG/M metagenome (IMG submission 37093)
GCGAGCTTGATCGCCTCGCTGTGGGTCGGGAACACGTGGACCGTGTCGATGATGTCCTCGAGAGTCAAGCCGTGCTTCACCGCGAGGACGCCCTCGTGGATCATCTCGGGCGCTAGGGAGGCCAGAATGTGTACCCCGAGGATCTTGTGGCTCTTCGCCTCCGCGACGATCTTCACCATGCCCCGAGTATCCTCCACAATCAGCGGCTTGGGGACCTGCCTCAACATAATCGTATTGCAGGCGCACCGGACTCGTCCGTCTGCGTTTGCTTGGGCGTCGGTAGGCCCAACGGAGGCGACAGCCGGGCTTGTGAACACNGCGTGAGGCACCGCTCGGTAGTCCATCTTAAGCCCACGATTCGCGAGGGCGTTCTCCGCCGCGATGTAACCCTCTTTCGCCGCCGTCGTCTCGAGCATCGGTTTNCCGATCACGTCGCCCGCTGCGAATATATGCGGCGCGGTCGAACGCATCTCGGAGTCGACCTTGACCCCTTGATCCTCCTTCACATCGACGCGCGCCGCCTGGAGGTTAAGCCCCGCGGTGTTGGGGGTGCGGCCGGTGGCCAGGAGCAGCTCGTCCGCTTCGATCGTTCGTTTCCGGGCGCCAACGCGAACGACCACGACCTTCCTGCTTTTTCGTTGTTCGGCGGAAAGGACTTCCGCGCCGACATGGATCTCGACTCCATCCTCCTTCAGGTACTGCTCCAAGTACTGCGAGATCTCCGGTTCTTCCTCCGGAACGATCCGCGGGCTGCGCTGCAAGACAGTCACCTGCGTGCCGAGATGCTGGTACATCTGCGCGAACTCCAAGCCAAGGGCGCGGCCGCCGACGACGATCATCGAATCGGGTCGCTCCTTCAGGGACAGGGCCTCCACGTTTGTGAGGTACTCCACCTTGTCGATTCCCGGAACCGGCGGGATCGTCGGTGAGGAACCGGTGCCGATGACGAATTTGTCTCCTTCATGCCGATCCTTCCCGACCTTCACTTCATGGGAAGAGACGAAGGCAGCATGGCCCCGCACGTACTCCACGCCCTTCAGGGACGCGAGGACATCCGCGTACTTCGCTTTCCGGAGATCGGCAACCAAACGGTCTTTCGAACGGACCACGCCTCGGAATTCCGCGGACCATCCGTCCTCGAATCGGAGGCCCTTGAAGGGATGATTCGACACGCGAAAAAACTGATCCCCGACGGCAAGGAGGCGTTTGCTGGGAACGCAGCCCACGTTCACGCATGTGCCGCCAATCGTCCCGCCATCAATCATCAGTGCCCTCGCCCCGTTTCGGTCCGCTCGGATCGCGGCGCTGAATGCCGCGGCCCCGCCCCCAAGGACCACCAAGTCGTACCGTCCCGCCATGCACTCGCCTTCGGTCGGCCAGAGCGTAGCGCTGTATGAGCTTGGCGACGCGAGGGCACGCTTGGATGTCTCGGGGACCATCGGTACACCAGCTGTCGACACATTGACCCCGACACTAAAACTCGCCAGATCCCAGAACTTGCGGTGGCGCGTCGCGATGCGTGGCAGCTAAGTCCGGACAGTCATGGCAAGCCATTGGAGGGGAAGGATGAATGTGCTGAAGCACCGATCGCGAATTTAGCGCATCAGGAAGCGCCAGATGGCTTTCTTGCCGCGAGACCCTGGCTCCCAACGCCGACTAGCGGCGAAAGGTACGCAGACAGGACCCCCACCGATCGAAGCCAATTCCACTTTTCGAGAAGCGTCCAAATGGATTGATAGTCCGGGCGCTGGTACGATCCCGTGATGGGCTGGATTCCGACGTCCGAGAGGTCAAACGAGCCGGGTGAGCCAAAGCGTCCGGCGAAAGCCTTCGCCGGGGTGGAAGGGATTCCGGCCGGCGGTGCGACTCCCGAGCGGGGTCAGGCCCGACCGCTCTTGCCCCGGATGCCATCGGATTTCTACCGTGGCCGGGCACGGGCTCGGCGAGCCGCATTCGTCGCTTTCGTGCTCGTCATCGGATCCCTTGCGTTCATGGCGGAGGCCCACGTCATGGACCTCGGCGCGCTCTTCGGCCCCCACGTCGCCCGATCCGACTGGGCCTTCTCGATGACCGGGGCTCGGGACCTCAGCNCACTCGGGCTCACCGGAAGGGGCGTGACCGTCTGCCTCGTCGACAGCGGGATCGACTTACAGCACCCGGACTTCGCCCATCTCCGCCTCGTCGCGTGGAAAGACTTCGTGAACCTGCGCCCGGAGGCGTACGACGACCGAGGTCACGGTACCGTGATGGCCGGGCTCATCGCCGCGAATGGCAGCTTGCGGGGGATTGCTCCGGACGCGGGCCTCCTCGTCGCGAAGGTCATCAACTCGGCGGGCTTCGGGAGCGTTCAAGCGGTCGCCGACGGCATCCGGTTCTGCCTCGACCCGTTCGGCGACGGGACGCGTGGCGCTGACATCATCTCCATTTCGCTGGGCACGTCAGCCCCCCAGTTAGGTGGCACGGGGGTCTCCCTTGCGGCGCAGCAGGCTTTGGACCGAGGCGTGTTTGTTGTGGCCGCGGCGGGAAACGACGGCGGGCCTTTCGACGACGGGGACGTTGAGGTCCCTGCGGATGCCTCGTTGGCCATCGCTGTCGGAGCGGTCGACGCCTCCGGACGGATCGCTCCGTTCTCGTCGATCGGCTCCGGCGCGAATCGGACGGACCCAAACCTCAAGCCTGAGGTGACCGCCCCTGGGGTCCAGATCATTTCGACGGCGCCCGGCGCCCACTATGTGACTTCGACCGGGACGAGTCCCGCGACGGCGATCACGGCCGGGATCGTCGCGCTCCTCCTCGAAGCCCATCCCGAGCTGCTCCCGGCGGGATCAACAGCGAACATCCTCGCGCTGAAGTGGGCCCTGGCCAGGTCCGCCGCGACCGCGCGCGGTCAGGTCACGCCCCACGACCCCTGGTACGGCTACGGGGTCATCGACGGGAGGCGGGCGTTGGGGTACCTCTAGGTCTGCGAGATTTCGGGAGTCGGCTCATGTGGGCTCGCCGGCCGGAGATCCGGAAGGACGGGTCCCGGAAGGCCTCAAGCCCCAGTGGTCTGCGTCGAGCTGGCGAACGACGACGAGTCGTTCCTCTACGGGAGCGTGGATGTCGCGCAGGCCTTCGATGATCCGCAAGCGTCGCAACAGACCCGCGGCGTTCGCGTTCTGGATCTCCAAGCCGGGACGACGGTTCACTTCCATGACGATTGGTCCCCGGTTCGCAGCAATGGCGATGTCCACCCCCGCGAAGCCGAGGCCGGAGAGCCGCTGGGCTTCCGCCGCGAGTTCGAGGATTTCGTCCCAGAACGGGACTGTCCGGCCGAGGAGGCGCGTGTCGGTATCCGGATGATCCGGTTGCGGCTCGCCTCGCCACACGCAATGAATGATTCTGCCGGTGGAAAGCCGGACGCCGGCCGCAACTGCGCCGAGGTGGAGGTTCGCCTTTCCCTCTGAGGCTTCGGTCGGAATGCGCATCATTGCCATCGCGGGATATCCGCGGAAGCTGATTACGCGGACNTCCGCGAGTCCGATCGGCGAGAGTTCCCGCAACGCCTCATGGGGCTCGAGGAGTTCCTCGAGGACCGCCACGTCCCGGTGATCGCCGCCGTAGTCGCCGGAGAGAATTGCGAGTGCGTGGGCCTCGATCTGTCGGGCGGTCAAGGGTCCTAGGCTCGTGTCGTAGACGTCCTGGCCTTCCGAGCGAACGAGCAAGATTCCCTCCCCGCCGTGGCCGGATGCGGGCTTGAGGACGAATCGATTGTGACTCTCGATCCAAGTTCGGAATGCGCCGACGTCATTGCGATCTCGCAAGATTCCGTACGTCTTCGCCATGGGGACACCCAAGGGGATGAGGATATGTTTCGCTTGATCCTTCCCGAGCTTCGCCATCGTCGCGGCCGGATTGTACTTGGCTATGTACTCTCGGTTCCGGACGCTCATCGTCAGGACGTCGTCGCCGAAGTCCCCGCGAATCGGGTCGTCTCCCAAGGCGTACCGCGAGATCCCGCCGAACCGGTATCGCTCAAGGAGGCGGAAGCGAATCCGTGTGCCAAGGAACCAGTTGATGAGGACCAGGAGGGGCCACGTGAGGGGCGTCAGCATAACGAAATTCACGAGGGCGTCTTGAGTGATCACGAGGAACGACACGATGATTGCGACGATCGTCCAGATCAACGATTTCGTTGGCTCGTCCCAGCCAACCCGGGTGACGCGTTCGACATACCGCTCCGCGAACCACGCGCTGATCAGGACCGGGAACAGGACGGAGAAGAAGAGCTCGTGAAGTTGCCACTCCAAACCGATGATCGCGATCGAGGAGATTGTCACACTGACAATCGTGACGAGGATCGCGACTCGGTGGGCCTCCTGAACCCGTTCGCGGATCAGAGCGCCGCGGACGAGGAGGACGACCCCCATGATCAATCCGAGGATCACGAGGCCCAGGAGGAGCCCCGTGGCGAGGAACGCGAGGGCGACGATCACCGAAGCAAACATGCCGAGCGTCCTCGCCCCGACAACGTTGCGGAGTGACGCGATGACCGCGGCCGCGATGGCGACTTGGAAAAAGATGCGGACCAGGTAGAGGCGGTTCAACGCGTCGGTCAGGTAGAACTGGAGGTAGGCGCAGTACGCGGTGAAGGCCGCGATGAAAGCGAGGAAGGGGAGATGCCTCCGCACGGACGCGCCCAGCCGCCTGGACGGCGGTGCCGCCTTACGCGTCGGTCGATTCACAGATATCCTCAAGGCCATGGAGGCGGCGGAACCTCACTCTGCACGGCTTGCGGGGCGGCTACCCTGCCCGTCGGGCGGAAGCCCCAGTAAATCTCGATCGCCCCGAGTGCGAGGAGGGCGATGCCCGCGAGGATCGCGGCTTCGTCCACGGAGGTATATGTTCGCTGGAAACCCACGGTCTGGGTCGTGGTCAACAGGCCGGAGCCGTGCCGGAAGACCAGATAGTACGTGTCGGGCACCGTGGAGGTGAAATCGACATTGCCAATCGCCGTCTCGGGGAGCGAGTACAGGTTCGTCGTTATGTTCGTGTTCGTCTGGAATTGGGCGAACTGGGCGCTGCTCATGATCATGAAAGCGATGGGACGCCCGGAGGTCTCCTGGAACGTGCCAGTAATCCGCGTCGAATCCCGCAAGTTCGCGAGGATCTTCGCGTACTTCCCGGGGAGAACGTTGAACGTGGATTGAAACGCATGGACGGGGTTGTAGCTGTAGAGGAAGTAGCCGCCGAGTAGAAGCAGGATCAGACCGACGGCGATCAGGCCGCGTTTGCGAGCCGTCATCGAACGCGTCCACGTGGCGATTCTGGGATAAATCTTGTTGGACGGTTATCACAATACGCTGATGCACACCGTGCGCTCACAAAGGAGGGTCGAGCTGAGACGGTGGCGTGTTCGCGAAAAGGGGAAAAGGAGGAGGACCGGCGGGTTCTCCTCATGCTGGGACGGGACGACCTGAATTTGCTCTTAGCGTACCTCAATTCGTTCGCTGTTCCGTCGAATCATGACGTCTCCATAGGGGGAAATGACGAATCCCTCCCGGTCCGCGCCTGATCCACCCGCTCACCGGCGCGCACCCGAAAGCAGTCGACGGTCTGCAGGTTCTGACTATCGGAACCGCCATCCGCCCAAGAAGAAATTGGTGAGCCCAGGGGAAAAAATACCGTCCGTTTTGCCACTGGAAAGTGTCTTGCCATTGCAATCGTCGGGCTTTGTCACAGGAACGGGAGGCAACTCCCAATTTCGGTCCATCCGACAAAGATGGGCGATGACGTCTCGCCAGTGGCATTTCGCGGGCTGGCCAAGGCGACCCGGCGCTGATTCCCGTGCCGGGAACCGGCCGCAAGTACGGCTTCAAAGCCCGACGGTAGAGACTTTCCACTGGCATATCCCTTGATGGGCTTGCCGGGTTTGCTTGCCAATGTACCGACTTCCCGCCGGAATAGCGGGAATGCCGCAGTCAGTTGTACGAGAACAATCCATCCCAGCACCGTCGTCAGCGATCCTCCAGGATTCGAAGAAAACCACGGTACCGGACTCGCGTTCCCCGGTACGAGTGCGACGAACAAGGAGTACCGGCAGATTCCGTGCGCAATCGCCCCCAGCCATCCGACGAGGGCCTGCCACCGTCGCCAAAGTCGGACTCGAAGAAGACCGAAGGACGCGACCCAAAGCACGACCGGGAGGATGAGAAAGGGGGCCCCCTCCTGGATCGCAAAGGCGACACGATCGTATTCTCCGAACCGCAGCCAAACGAAGACGCCGATGCCGAAGATGACCCTGGCAACGAACATCATCACGATCGCGGAGGTCAAGACGAGCGCGAAGAGATACCGAACGATCGAATCGGGGACCGTGGATCGGTCCTTCTTGCGCGGGGAAGGAAGACGATCCCGGCGAACATCAGGCCGAAACGACACCACGAGCCCCGAGGCGAGCCAGAAGGACATGAACGGCGAATAGAGACCGACGACAAAGGTCGCGACGCTAGCGAATGGGATGCACACGCCAGTAACGATTTTGTCGAAGCGGTCCACGGCGATGCCTCTCAATGATTGGCGGGAACGATGTTTTGGTTCGTGCTTCAGTGTTTCGGCCCTTTGCAGCGGAAGGCGACATCATCGCGACGCTCGGGGCACCGGGCCGCCGCAGGTCTTTCAGAGCCGCTGCACGATCTCCGCACGACCTCCATCCCTACAGTCTCAGCAGACTTTTTGTATCACCCTCTCCTGGGCGTGTCATGCCAGGAATCGACGTCGTCCGCGGGACCGGGCTGAAAGAAGGCCAATNGACTCCCGGGATCCTCCGGGAGCAGGCGTTCGAGTCGAGCAACGTCCTCGTGTCGCGGACGCGGCTGGACCCTGCAGCGGTGTCGGGTTGGCATCATCACGGGACCCACGATCTGTACGGGTTCCTCCTCTCGGGGCGGCTCCGACTGGAGTACGGCACGACGGGGTCCGAGGCGGTGACCGTGAGTCAGGGGGATTTCATTCATATCCCTCCCGGCCTGGTGCACCGCGACGTGAATCCGGACCGCGCACGCGGGCTGATCGTGGTCAATATCCTTGTGGGAAGCGGGGTCCGCGTTGTGAACGTGGACCGACCGTGAGGTCCGCGAGATGTCCGTGAGCATCGAGAACCGCGTATTCCTCGTGACCGGCGCGAACTCCGGAATCGGCAAGGCGACCGCGCTGGGTCTCGCCCGACTGGGCGGGACCGTTGTGATGGCGTGCCGGAATACGGCGCGAGGGGAGACGGCTCGACAAGAGATCATCCGCGAGTCTGGAAACGCGCGGGTCTTCCTCGAAATCGTCGATCTCGCGAGCGAAGCCTCGACCCGGTCCCTCGCGGAGGCATTCCGCCGCAAGTATCCGCGGCTCGACGTTCTGATCAACAACGCGGGCGTCTACACGTCACACCGCGAGATCACGCCGGACGGCCTCGAGAGGCAGTTCGAGGTGAACTACCTCTCCGGGTTTCTGTTGACGCATCTCCTGCTCGACCTCCTGAAGAAGTCGGCGCCCTCGCGCATCGTGAATGTGTCTTCGAGCGCGCACGGACCCAGTGCAATCCATTTCGACGACCTCCAGGGCGAACGCCGATACAGCGGCTATCGCGCGTACGGCCAGTCGAANCTCGCGCAGATCCTCTTCACGCGGGAGCTCGCGCGACGTCTCGAAGGCACCGGCGTCACGGTGAACGCCTGCCATCCCGGAGTCATCCGGACGAACCTCGGGATCGGAGGCGCCTCGGTCGTCGTGCGATTCGTACGGATGTTCTTCAAGGGTCCGGCGAAAGGCGCGGAGACGCCGATCTATCTGGCGACATCTCCCGACGTCGAAGGAGTCACGGGGAAGTACTTCGCGAATAAGCGAGAGCGAACACCCTCCTTGGCCGCCCAGAATCCGGACGCGGCACGTCGATTGTTCGATGTCAGCATGGAGCTCACGCATCTCTCCGGCTGAGCCACAGGCCATCACCGGAACCCTTATGGCCGTCTCCTTCCGTGCGGCGCGAGCCCATGGAAGGGACACGGGTCCTCGTGACCGGCGGCGCCGGGTTCATCGGTTCCCATCTCGTCGAACACCTCGGCGCGCGGAATGACGTCGCGGTCCTCGACGATCTCTCGACGGGCTCGTTGCGGAACCTCGAGACGGTCCCTCGGGAAATCCGCGTGAAGAGAGCCTCGATCCTGAACCGCAAGGCCTTGTCCGCCGCGATGGCCGGCCACGAGGTCGTCTTTCACCTCGCGGCGAAGACCTCGGTCCCGGACAGCGTCGCGCGCCCGGAGGCGTACTGGCGGACGAACGTGCAAGGCACGCTCGCGGTGCTCAAGGCGGCCGTGGACGCGCGCGTGCGGCGGGTCGTGTTCGCTTCGAGCGCCGCGGTGTACGGGAGCTCGGAGGAGAACCCGAAGGTCGAGACGATGCGCCCCGCGCCCGCCTCGCCCTACGCCAGTTCGAAGATGGTCGGCGAGTTCGCGTGCGAGGAAGTCGCCTCCCTCAAGGGAATCGAGACGGTTATCGCACGGATCTTCAACGCGTACGGCCCGCGCCAAGATCTGACGTCGCCCTATGCCAGCGTCATCGCGAAATTCTCCGCATCGATCGCGGCGAATCGGGGAATCGAGATCTTCGGAGACGGTCATCAGACGCGGGACTTCCTGTACGTCGGAGACCTGACAACGGCCCTAGAGCTCGCGGGGGAACGCCCCGTCGCGGGACAGATCATCAACGTGGGTTCGGGGACCTCGACCTCGATCAACGAACTGGCCCGGCTCCTCTCGGAGATCGCCGGCGTCCCGGCCCGCACGAAACGCGTCGACCCGCGTCCCGGCGACGTTCGCGATTCCCATGCCGACGTCACGAAGGCCGCCGAGAAACTCGGCTTCGCGCCGCGGACCCCCCTTCGCGAAGGCCTCGAGCGGACCCTCGCATGGTATCGGGCGCAGGCACATTGAAGGGCCGACTCAACCGGCCTCTCGGAGCCACGCCTCGAACGGTCCGAACCCCATCTCGCGACCGAGGAAGTCCCGCACCAAATCGGCTGCGGGCTTCTCGCTTCCCCGTCCGAGGATGCGATCCCGGTACCGCTCCGCTTCCACCGGGTCGAGCAGCGATCCGTGCGCCCGGAACCGGCTGAACAGGTCCTTCGCGATGACGAGGGACCACATGTACGTGTAATAGATCGCCGAGTATCCGTTCAGGTGGCCGAAGTTGCATTGGAAGTGGGTCCCCTCGAAATGGGGGATGAGCGGGAAGCGGGCATGGGCCTCCCGCAACACCTCGGTCGTGTCGATCCCCGCGGCGTCCCGCGTGTAGTACAGGAGCGATAAGGTCGCGTACAGCAGCTGTCGCTGGACCTCATACGCTCGCCCGAACGCTTCCGCGCGTCGCATCTGGGCGATGAGGTCCGCGGGCACGGGCTCGCCCGTCTCGTGATGGTGGGCGAACGTCTGCAACACCTCGGGGTCGCGGACCCATTCCTCCAACATCTGCGACGGCGCCTCCACGAAGTCCCATTCGATGCCGCCCATCGCGTTCCGGCCCCACCGGACCCCGCCGGACAGGAGACTGTGCAAGAGGTGGCCGAACTCGTGGAAGANCGTCTCCACCTCGGTGAAGTCCATNAGGGCGGGTCCATGGCCCGNGTCCGGCTCGGGGAAGTTGCACATGAGTGCCGCCTGCGGGAGTCGATGCCCGGCCGTGCCGATGACGAGGACCGCCGCGGCCGCGTGCGTGTACTTGTCCTTCCGCGGGTAAAGGTCCAGGTAGAATCGACCGAGGCGCTGACGGCCCCGGTAGAGGTCGTAGACCTCCACGGAGGAGTGCCACACCGCTACCCCTGAAACGCGGCGGCACCGGACGCCGAACATCCGACTCGTGATCGAGAACAATCCCTCCCGGACCTTTCGGAACTCGAAGTACGGACGGAGCAACTTCGCGTCGAAGGCGTAGGATTCGGCGCGGACGACTTCCGTGTAGTAGTTCAGGTCCCACCGCTCGAGCGCCTTCGCCCGCGGGACATCGCGACGCTTCCGGGNGAGCAGTTCCNCGTAGTCGTCCCGCGCGCGCGGTTCGGCGACGCTCGCGACCTTGGACACGAATCCCTGCGCCGCCTCCGCGGTTCCGATCATCTTGTCCGCCGTGATGTATGCCGCGAAGTGTTCGTAGTCCAGGAGGCG
>JGI25383J37093_10000383_pt1 | contig 10148 bp, 10 predicted proteins | sample GraSoi013_1_20cm_4_FD_37093 | JGI IMG/M metagenome (IMG submission 37093)
CGGAAGTCTCCGGATCATGGCTGTCTCTCGGTGAGGGGCCGATCGGCGAAGTGGCGCGCCACGGCGGTGATGTCCAGCGCCGCGACGCGCTCGGCGGTGAACGGGCCGGTGCGGCCCCTGCCGCTCACGGCGAGGATGTTGCCCGCCGCATCCACGCGGACGCGCAGCGGAGGATCGGCGCCGATCGCGACCGCGAGCGAGTCGCCGGCGCCGCCGGTCACCGTCGCCGCGACCGGGGCGAGGCTCGCGAGCGGCAGGAGCTGCGCCACGTACGGCGCGCGGCCCATCCGGCGGGCCTGGCGCGTGACGAGCTCGAGTAGCGCGTACGACTGGTTGACGAACGGGATCGCGCCGCCCGGAATGACCAGGCGCTGCGAGCGGCTCGAGTCGCCGATCACNAGCTCGATGACCGCGGTGTCGGCGTCGAAGCTCACCCGCAGCGTCTGCGGGCGCGCGTCCGGCGTCGCGGCCGGCCGGCCGGCGAGCTCGTAGCGCACGACGCCTCCGCGGCGGTCGAGCGTGGCGGTGAAATGGCGGACGGTGGTGACGCGCGCCGCCCGGAACACCTGGTCCCCGGCGAGCGTGTTGCCGCTCAACCGGTACTGCTCGACGAGCAGCGTGTCGTCTCCGAGGCGCACGACGAACGCGCCGTCCTGGGCCGCGAGCGGCGCAGCCGCGAGCACGAGNACGGTCGCGAAGGTCGCTCTCATCGGACCCGAATCGACTTCACTTCGTCGTTCTGCGCAATCTTNTTCACGACGTCCATCCCCTTCGTGACCTGTCCGAAAACGGTGTGGACCCCGTCAAGGTGCGGTTGGGGCGAGTGGCAGATGAAGAACTGACTCCCGCCCGTGTCCTTGCCGGCGTGCGCCATCGAGAGCGTGCCCGCGAGGTGACGGTGGACGTTCTTCGCCGTCTCGCACTTGATGGTGTAACCGGGCCCGCCGGTGCCGACCCGCCCCTTGCCGGTCTTCGAGTAGGGATCGCCCCCCTGGATCATGAAGTTCGGGATCACCCGATGAAACCGGGTGCCGTCGTAGAAGCCCGCGTTCGCGAGCTTCTCGAAGTTCGCCACCGTGTTGGGCACCTCGTCGGCGAACAGCTCCAGCTCGACCGTTCCTTTCGCGGTCTCGACTATCGCCTGCTTGTTCGGCATGCCGTCTCCCAATGGATGGTGGTCATGTGAGCAGCTCCCGCAGGGCGTCCGGCGTGGTCACCGGGAGCGAGCACGTCGTCCCCACGCACACCGTGGCGGCCGGACGGTCGGCGACTTTCCGAACGACGACCTTGCGGGGTCGGAAAACCTGGAGTGCGAGCAGATGCATGTCACACGCCGCTCCCTCGCCCCTTGGCCCCAGCACCTCTACCCGGGTAGAGGGATTGACCGCCCAATCCACAGCCCGTAGCAGCGTAGCGCCGTACAGCGAGAGGTCGGCGGCGGCGCCCGCGAATGCCGCGAGCTGGCGGTCGAGCAGCCGGCGCCATTCCTGGTCGTCGGTCAGCGCCCACAGACGGGCGAGCACGAGGCCCGCCACACCGTTCGGCGAAGGCGTCGGGGAGTCCTGGATCGGCTTCGCCCGTGTCGCGAGGTAGGTCGTCCCGCCGGTCGCTCGGGCGGGCGCCACGTCGTAGAAGCCGCCCGCGCGTCATCCCAGTGCGCGCGGCCGCAGTAACGCATGACGGCGACGGCGCGCGTCAGCCATTCCGCGTCGCCCGTCGCTTCGTAGGCGTCGAGGAAGGCGGCGGCCGCGTGGATGTTGTCCTCAAGCAGGCCACCCGGCTTCGGACGCCCGATCACATGACCCATCCCCCGTCCCTCGTCCCACGCCTCGCGCCAGACCCGGTCCAGCACCCGGAGCGCAAGCTGATTGCACTCCGGCCGGTCCAGNACCGCGCNCGCGTGCAGAAACGCGGACGCCATCATCGCGNTCCAGTTCACGTAGGGCGTCGTGTCGACGTATGGTGCCTGCCGGGCGCCGCGCGCCGCCTTGAGCCGCCGCANCGCGTCCCGCAGGATCGGCCATTCGTCGTCGCCCGCCGGGTCGCGCTTCCACCACAGCACGTTCTTGCGCGGGTTGTGATGCATTTCCCCTTCAGCCTCGACGTCGTACACNTGACGTATCACGTGATACGCCTTCTCGTCTTTCAATGCGTCTCGCACTTCATCGGGAGTCCANGTCCAGTAGTCGCCGTCGTCGCCCACCCCGACGTCCGCGTCCTGNGAGGTGTGGAACACNCCGCGCTCCCCGTCCGACAGCACCTCGAGCACCCAGTCCACGATTCCCCNGGCGACCTCTCGGAACAGCGGGTTGCCCAGGCCCGAGTAGCCGTTGAGATAAGCGTGCAGCAGCTCCGCGTTGTCGTACGCCATNTTCTCGAAGTGCGGCACGATCCANCGCTCATCGACGGAGTAGCGGTGGAACCCGCCACCGACATGGTCGCGGATCCCGCCCTGCGCCATCGCGGTGAGCGTCTTCTCCACCACCTCGCGCATCCAGTCTTCCCCGGTGTCGCGCCAGCGGGCGAGGAGGAAGTCACACGCGGCGGGGTGGGGGAATTTGGGCGCGGTGCCGAACCCGCCGAAGCGGATGTCGAACAGGCGCGCCATCCGGCTCGCGGCCTCGTCCAGGATGGCCGGCGCGATTGTTCCGCCCTTCGCCTCGTTCAAGGACTCGGTCACGTGTTGCCGAATGGCTTTCGCATTTTCCGCCACTTTCTCGCGCTGCTGGCGGTAGATCCCGGCCACCTGCTTCAGGACGGAGACGAAGCCGGGCCGGCCGTAATGGTTGTCCTCGGGGGGAAAGTACGTGCCTCCGAAAAAGACCTCGCCCTCGGGGGTGAGGAAGGCGGTGAGCGGCCAGCCGCCCTGCCCGGTGAGCGCCTGCACGGCGCGCTGGTAGCGGGTGTCCACGTCGGGCCGCTCGTCGCGGTCCACTTTGATGCAGACGAAGGCGTCGTTGAGGAGCGTGGCGACCTCGGGATCGTCGTACGACTCGCCGTCCATCACGTGACACCAGTGGCACCACACGGCGCCGATGTCGAGCAGGATGGGCTTGTCCTCGGCGCGGGCGCGCGCGAAGGCCCCCTCGCCCCAGGGGTGCCAGTGCACCGGCTGATGGGCGGCAGACTTGAGATAGGCGGAGGGCTCGGTCGCGAGGAGATTCGGCATGACCGATTAAATGTACCCGGGGCGGGTCCGGGATGGCTTGTCTCGTCTAGGTCCCGGGCTGAGAGACCGGGCTCGGCCCTGAGTGCGTCCTTAAGGACGCAGCCGCGCCGAGCGCGCCCTCTCAGGGCGCGGAAACAAAGTGCGCCAAGCTCCGGACCGTGGCTGCCGCGCCGAGCAGGAACGCCAGCGCCAGGTAGCCCATCACGACGCGCGTGTCGCCCAGCACGCAGCGGCTGCGGTGCAGGCCCCGCCGCCAGGCGCGATAGTAGGCGGCCAGTCCGAGGCCACCCATCGCGGCGACGACGACGGGCGGGCTCAGCGCCCAGGCGAGCAGGCCGATCGTCGTGAAGATGCAGAAGCGCAGCGGATCGTACGCGGCGGGGGGGGAGGTCGTCTCCATGAGATCTCCTAGACGGGCGGCGCCGCCAGCTCGAGCGGCCGAGCCGCGCTNCCCGCGCGCGCAGCCGGTTTCTGACGCGCCAACGCAGGCCACGCCTGCACGGCACAGAACGGGGCGCACTGATGCTGCGCATCGCTCTGCGTGCCGACGTGCACGCAGCACTGCAGCAAGCGCTCTTCCAGCATCGTGTCCATGTCCATGAACGGCTTGATCGTGANGCGCTTGATGCGCTCCCCGAAGAACCGGCGCATCCGGTCGCGCTGCCCCAGCAGGGCGCTCCCCGCGAGTCGCAGCAGCGTGCTCAGGCCGAGGTCGCAGTTCTCGCAGATGTTGCGGAACAGATCGGTGACCGTCGGGTCGGTCAGGGAGGTGCGCTCGCTCAGCAGCCCGAGGAAGGATTGCTTGACGAGCTCCCGCAGCTGGGCCGGGATCTCGCGGTCGGCGATCCGGTTGCTCACGAGCTCGAGGTGCTGCTTCAGNCGGTCGTGGCCCACGATGGCGACGAGGGAGCGCCACTCNCCGGCGTCCGTTTTCAGCATGTAGCCCACGCTGCAGCAGTGCGGGTGCGAGCACGGCAGGGCGGTCAGGTCGCGCCACGTGACGAGCCCGTCGGTCTGCGGACCGAGTCGGGCGAGCACGCCCGTGTGCGTGAGCCGGTTCCGGGGATCGAGCGCCGCCGAACGGCCCGAGCCGAACTGCGGCTGGATGGAGATGCCGCCGACGAACGGCGTGGCCAGCCCGTAGCGCACCACGGCGCCGATCTCGTCGTCGTTGACGCCCAGGGCGGCGGTCATGGTCAACGTCGTGAAGATGCCCGCTCCGCTGAGCCGCTCCAGGGCCTCCCGTTTGACCCGCCGCAGATCCGCGTTGCGGTGATGCCGGTGCGTTTCCGGCTTGAAGCCGTCGAACTGCAGATAGATCTCGATGCGGTCGTTGTGACGGGTGAGGAAGTCAAGCAGCTCGTCGCTGCGCGCGATCTGGATGCCGTTCGTGTTGATGAGGATGCGAACGATGTCCCGCTCGAGCACGCGCTCCAGCAGCTCGAGCAGCCGGGGGTACACCGTGGGCTCGCCCCCGCTGATCATCAGCACGTCCAGCCGGCCGTGCTCGCGCGCCANCCGCCGGTCGACGTTCTCGAGCACCTGGTCGAGCGGGNCCACGCCNNTGAGCTGCGGCGACGAGTCCGCGAAGCACGTCGGGCAGCGNAGGTTGCACTGCTCGGTGATCTCTTCCAGCAGAATGCAGGTGTGCTGCGTCTGCATCTCGCCGAGCCCGTGCAGGTAGGCGGCGGGGACCGGATCGTAGTTCCCGAGTGTGTCCGGCGTGTGCACCTTGGTCGGCGCGGTCCATTCCTCGAGGTAGCGGAGGATCTCGGGGACTTCATCGTACAGCGTGACCACCTTCCCGTGCCGGGGGCAGCCGCGCACCAGCCAGACCTTGCCGTCCTGCTCGGCCAGGTAGCCGCTGAGCCGCGGCACGAGGCCGAGCGGCCGATCGGGATGCTCGCGGTGACACGCGGCGCAGAACGCTACGACGTAGCGCAGGATGCGGTCGGTGCGGAGCGGCATGCCCCGGCTCGGCCTCCGCTGCGGTTCCTCGTTCATACTCGTGCGCCTCGCCGAGGGTTGGTCAGCGTGCCACGAACAGGCAGACGCCGGCGAAGGCCAGGATGATTGCGAAGGTCCCCAACACCACCCACACAACGAGCTTCCACAGTCCGACCGCGAGCTTTTTGAGGAGCTCCAGACCGTCCGTCATGGCCGGCCTCCGTGCAACGCGAGGGTGGTGTAGTGCCCCCGAGCGCGACGCCCGGCGAAATAGACGCCGAGCGCCACCGTCGCCGGGATGAGGAACAGCTGCGGCCGCGTGAGCCCCGCCCACACCACGTCGTTGCCGCGCACGAACTCGACGGCGAACCGGAAGAGCGCGTAGGCCAGGAGGTAAATCTTGAACAACTCCCCTTTCACCGAGACGCGGGGCCGGGCCCACCAGAGGAGCCCGAACAGGCCGAACTGGAAGATGATCTCATAAAGGAAGGACGGGTGACGCGGCTCGCCGTCGTAGAACGTGACCGCCCAGGCGAGCCGGGTCGGCGTGCCGGGGAGCTCGGTGAAGAAGCAGCCCCAGCGGCCCACCGCCATCGCCAGCGCGACGGCGGGTGCGAACAGGTCGCCCGTCGGCTCGCGATACCCCACCAGCCGCTTGGTGAGGACCACGCCGGCGTATGCGCCCGCGAGCCCGCCGAGGATGCTGCGGCCGCCGCCGACCAGGAAGCCGCGCAGCGTCGGCTCGGGCGCGATGGCAACGTAGCGCCACAGCGCGGACAGCCGGGCGGCGACGGCGCCGCACAGCAGCGCGCCGACGACGATCCACAGAATGCGCTCGTCCACCATGTCCCGGCGACGCGCTTCCGCCAAGAACACGAGCAGCCCGGCGAGGACGCCGAGCAACACGAAGAAATCGTGGGTGGGGACGGCGTAGGACCAGAGGTGGAACAAGACGGGCCGCACGCGCCAACATATGGCGCCCCGGAACGGAGCGCAAACCTCGCGACGTCAGCCGGCGGCCTCGAGGTATCGCACGACCGTGCGGGTCAGCAGCTCCGCGCCGATCGTGAGGCTCTCCTCGTCGATGTCGAACGTCGGGCTGTGGTGCGGCGCGCCTTTCCCGGCGGGCGGCGCCGAACCGACGAAGGCGAAAGCCCCGGGCACTTTCGCGAGGTAGACCGACATGTCCTCGCCGCCCATTGTCCGCACGCCGTCGACCACACGGTTCTTCCCTACGATTTCCTCCCCTACGCTTCTCATCAGCTCGGTCATGGGCGCGTCGTTCACCAGCGGTTTCGAAAGCCGCCGGTAACGCACCTCCGCAGTCGCGCCGAACGCCCGCGCGATCCCCTGCGCCGTGTCCGTCACGAGCTGGGGGGCTTCCTCGTAGAACCGGCCGCCGAATGTTCGCACGGTGCCGCGCAGATCGGCGCGGCCGGGAATGACGTTGAACGCGTGGCCGGCGCTCACCTGCGTGACCGACACGACGCCCTCCTCGAACGGATTGCGGCGGCGCGACACGAGGCTCTGGAGGGCCGTGACCACGTGCGCCGCGATCAACACGGGGTCGATCGCCTGATGCGGCGCCGCGGCGTGGCCGCCCTTGCCCAGGATCGTGATCTCGAACTGATCGACGGACGCCATCACCGGCCCAGGCATCAGGCCGATCGTGCCCGCCGGGAGGTCGTTCCAGAGGTGAATCCCGAACGCGGCGTGGACCGTGGGCGCCTCGAGCACGCCGTCCCGGACCATCGCTTCGGCGCCGTCCGAGATCTCCTCGGCGGGCTGGAAGGCGAACTTGACGGAGCCCGGGAGCGCCGTCGTGTGCAACCGCCGCGCTACCTCCAGGGCGATCGCGACGTGTCCATCGTGGCCGCAGGCGTGCATCTTGCCCGGGTAACGCGAGCGGTAGGGGACATCGTTCGCCTCCTCCACCGGGAGCCCGTCCATGTCGGCGCGGATCAGCACGCAGCGGCCGGTGCCACCGTCGCGCAGGGCGACGACGCCGGTCTTGGCCACGCCCTTCTTCACCGCGTAGCCGAGCCGTTCGAGGCGCTCGGCCACCAGGGCACCGGTGCGGCGCTCCTCGAAGCCCAGCTCAGGGTGTTGGTGCAGGTCGCGGCGCGTCGCGACGAGCTGAGCGCGGTCGACGGGCGGCAGGCTGATCATACCCGAGAGCTCGGGCACAGCTGATTCACCACACACTCCTCGCACTTCGGCCGCCGCGCGATGCACACGCGGCGCCCGTGCAGGATCAGTGTGCGAGAACCACGTCCACTTGTCGCGCGGCACGAGCGCCATCAGGTCCCGCTCGATCTTCGCGGGGTCCTCTTGTTTCGTCAGGCCGAGCAGCGTCGAGAGGCGCTGGACNTGGGTGTCGACCACGACCCCTTCGTTCTTGCCGAACCACGTCCCGAGCACGACGTTCGCGGTCTTCCGGCCCACGCCGGGCAGCTGGACCAGCTGCTCCATCGTGTCGGGNACTTCGCCGCCGTGGCGCTCCACCAGGGCCTGGGCCATCCCGATGATCGACTTGGTCTTGTTGCGGAAGAATCCTGTGCTGTGGATCTCCTGCTCCAACGCCGCCGGGTTCGCAGCCGCGTAGTCCGCGGCCGTGCGGTACTTCGCGAACAACGCGGGGGTCACCATGTTGACCCGGGCATCGGTGGACTGGGCCGAGAGGATCGTCGCGACGAGCAGCTCGAGGGCGCTGCGGTGGTGGAGGGCGCAGGTGGCGTCGGGATAGGCACGCCCCAGCCGCGCGACGATCTTGCGGGTGCGCGCGCGCAGGTGGGCCGGCGTTTCCCGCGGGCGGCGCCGTGACGGTCGCGTGTGGCGGACTGCTTGCTTGTCCATGCTTCGCGGAACGTACGAACTACGACGGAAAGACGGAAGGACGGAACGGGGATGAGAGACCGGCCTTGCATCCCCCTTCCGTCGTTCCGTCATTCCGTCGCCTTCGGCCCTCGCGGCAGGAATCCGTCCAGCGCCCGCACGAACTCTTCCGTCGCTTCGACGTGCGGCGCGTGCCCGGTCGCAAGCTCGATCACGCCGGCGTGCAGCAGGGCCGCCGTCTCGCGGGCCGATTCGAGCGGAATCGGGTCGTAGATGCCATGGAGGACCAGGGAGCGGGGAGCAGCGTCGTTCGGGAATGTCCGCCGGATGCGGTCGCGCAGGTCATAGGCTCCCAGGCTCTCCCACACCGCGTCCTGGGTGCGGGCCGTGACGCGAAACGGGGTCATCTCGGCCGCCCGGCTCGGGTCCCGGAAGTAGCCCGCGACGGATAGCGCGAACGCGAGGCGGCGATACTTTTCGGGGTCGCTCCGGGCGAGCCCGGAAGCCGTGAGCTGGGCCTTCGACCGAGCGATCCACGGCTCGGCCATGCGCGCGCTGAAGCGGCGCTGGAACTCGTCACGCCCCGCGGCCGTGACCGGGGCGGGCGCGACCAGCGCCAGCCTCTCGATCGCGTCCGGATGCTCGAGCGCGTACAGCACGGCGAGCAGGCCGCCCCAGGAGTAGCCGAGCAGCGTGACGTGGTCGAGCGCCCAATGCTCGCGCAGCGCCTCGAGGTCGGCCACCTGCTCGCGCCAGCCGACGGCCAAGTCCCGCGGGACGGGTGACCGTCCTCCGCCGCGCTGGTCGTAATAGTAGAGTGCACGGCCCCGGGCCAGCCGGTCGTACTGCGGCAGGAGGTAGTCGTGGTGAGCGCCCGGGCCGCCGTGCAACACGACCACGGGCGGACCGTCCCCGGCGCGCCGGGTGTAGAGACGGACGCCGTTGACCGCGACCAGCGTTTCGTTCATCGCGTCACAAGTTAAACGGATGAAGCCGCTTCGCTTTCCGACCGCGCTCACGCCGCCGGTGCTCCGGCGACTCGGCCTCGCCGACGTGGTGATCCTGTGCCTCGTCGCCGGGGCGATCGCGACCGTGGTCGCGTTCGCCCGCGAGTTCGAGGCGCCGTTCCTGCAGGCGGTGCGGATCGATCTCCGTCCCGCGGCGCTGCCGCGCTACACGCTGTACTCGCTCATGCGCGGCGTGCTGGCGCTCCTCATCTCGTATCTCTTCGCGCTGGGCTTCGGTTGGGCGGCGGCGCGGTCGCGCGCCGCCGAGCGGCTGCTCCTGCCGCTGCTCGACATCCTGCAGAGCATCCCCGTGCTGGGCTTCCTTCCCGGGCTGGTGCTCGGGCTCGTCGCGCTCTTCCCCACGCGCAACGTGGGCCTCGAGCTGGCGGCGATCCTGATGATCTTCACGGCGCAGGCGTGGAACCTGGCGCTTTCCTTCTACAACTCCCTGAAGGCGCTCCCCGACCCGCTGCGCGACGCGTGCAAGGTCGCGGGCTGGCCGCCGCGGCGGACCTTCTGGCAGCTCGAGGTGCCGGGGGCCGCGCAGGGGCTCGTCTGGAACGGGATGCTGTCGATGGCGGGCGGCTGGTTCTTCCTGATGGTGAACGAGGCGTTCCGCCTGGGGGACCGCGACTACCGTCTCCCCGGGGTCGGCTCGTACATGAGCGTGGCGCTGGACCAGGGGAACGTGTCGGCGATGGCGCTGGCGATCCTCGCGATGACCGTGATGATCGTCGGCGTGGACCAGCTGTTGTGGCGCCCGCTGGTCGTGTGGGTCGAGAAGTTCCGGCTGGACGAGACGACGGGTGGCGCGGGGGGAAGGGCGTCGTCCTGGGTGCTCGACTTCCTCCGGCGGGCGCGCTTGCCGCGCCGCGCGGCGCGGCTGCGGCGGCGTGCCTATCTCACCGCGCGCCGGGCGACCCGGCCGCTCGAGGGTCCGCTGCGCGCCGCCACGCCGGTGATCCTGCGCGCGCCGCGGCTCGCGCTCGAGAATCCGGTCGCGCGCAAGCTGGCGGGCGCGCTGCTCGTCGCGGGAATCGCCGCGGTCGCGGCGCTGGGCCTGTGGCGGCTGTGGCTGCTGCTCGCGCAGCTGGGACCCCCGGAGTGGGGCCAGCTCGCATCGTCGGCCGCGCTCACGTTCGCGCGGGTGATGGGGGCGGTGATCGTCTCCACGGCGTGGGCGCTTCCCG
>JGI25383J37093_10000384_pt1 | contig 10140 bp, 9 predicted proteins | sample GraSoi013_1_20cm_4_FD_37093 | JGI IMG/M metagenome (IMG submission 37093)
GCATTCGAAACAGCCGAAGCTGTTCCTCCAAGTTCTCCGTCAGCTTCGACAAGTTGAACCCCCCAAACGGCAAGAGCCCGATACTAACCACCGAATCAACGCCCAGCCTCACCTTCTCCCGTAAAGGGAGCTTCCGAAGGGATCCCACCGTCGTTCCAATAGGAAGATCAACGAAAGCCACCCTCGCCCCAACCATCCTAGCAGCCTCAACCGCTCGGAGCATCTCCTGCCCTGGTGGGGAACCCGTCATTTCGCCAGCAAACCTCTCGAGCAACATCATCGCCAAGAAAGATGCACCACCGCCGCGGCCTGAGGATTTCCCAGGATTCTCCAGCGCCATCAGCCTCCCCTCATCCAGCTCCAGCGCTACCACCTCCGGTTTTATTCGCAGAATCGTTTCCCGTGCAAAGCTGGCGCTCTTAGGGTCCACGTGAATCGTCCCAATCAGACTGAGGCGATCACCCACCTTCTCAATTGCCGACGAGTCCGCAACCGCCCCCGATTTTCCGCTTCAATCCCTATAAGGCGGTCAATCTACCTTTCCATTCATTCCAGTTATCCAGGCACAGCGAGGTCCAACAAGTGAGCGAGATCGACAAGCTCGACGACGAACGACAACAACTGAGAATCGAGCAATCAAAGAGTCTGGACCAGCTTAACGACACCAAGGTCAAGCTCCAGAAAGTGCGTGAAGAACTACAAGACCTTCGCAAGACCCGGGATGGTCTGAACGTCACGGTCCGAGCCCTCAAGCAGACCCGGGACAGGCTTCGAGATACGTCGCGCGAGAAGCTCGCGACTCTTCGAGAACTTCTCAAGAAGATGAGCGACCGGCCACACGCGTCAATCGCCGAGAAGGAACTGGCATCGTTGGAATGGCATGTCCAGACCTCACCTCTCGAAAAAGACGACGAGAAACGCTTGATGACGAAGATCAGGAGCTTGGAAATCCGCGTCACAGGCTACCACAAGGTCCTCAAGCTGAGAGATGATATCACGAAACAACGAGAAGAAGCCGACCAATTACACGTGAGAATCCAGGAACTAGCCGCTGAAAGCCAGAAGCATCACGGGGACATAGTCGAACTGTCCGAAGCGTTCCAGACACTTAGACTTCGCCGTGAGGAACAGCAGAAGACCCTCGACGACCTCAAACAGAGAACGGCAGAGACGAATCAGAAATTCCTACAACTGAGAAATACTTTGACAGATGACGAGAGGAAAATTCAGCGTCAGAAGGGAGAAGCCCTCAAGGAAGCTCTAAAGGACACGGCTCAGAAGAAGCTCAGCAAAGGCGGGAAGCTAACGCTCCAAGAGCTCGGTGCACTCTACGAAGGAACAGAGGATTGAAGCATCCTATCGCCATCATCGGCGGCTCCGGAGTAAAATCCATACTCAAAGGAAACCAGAAAATCCTCGGAACGCCCTATGGACCAACACCTAGCCTCACATTCGGCGAAATAGACTCGAGACTCACCATATTCCTACCGCGGCACGGAGAAGCGCACTCCAGCCCGCCCCACAAAGTAAACTATCGAGCAAACATCTGGGGCCTGAAGAGCCTCGGAGTCGAACGCATCTTAGCAACAAACGCTGTCGGTGCTATCGATCAGCAACTCTCGCCTGGCGAGATCGTCGTTCCCTCCGACTTAGTCGATATGACAAAGTCCCGGGTTGGAACATTCTACGAAAGCTCCCCTGTCACCCATATCGACGTCTCCCAACCCTACTGCCCCAAGATCCGAGAAGTCTTGACCGCCTCGACCGCCNCAACCGGCAGAAGTCCGCCCAAAGACGTCGTTATGGCGTGCACAGAGGGACCCCGTTACGAGACCCCAGCTGAGATCAGGATGCTCCGAATAATGGGATGCGGAATAGTCGGAATGACCGGAGCTCCCGAAGCCTTCCTCGCCCGCGAACTCGAAATGTGTTATGCTTCGATAAGCTTCGTATCCAACATGGCGGCGGGGCTTCAGAGAACGTTATCAGCAAGGGAAGTAGAAGAGAAGGGCCACGAGACCAGCCAAGTGCTCAACAAGATACTAACCGGAGCGATAGCAAAAATACCCGAGCCTAGGAAAGACTGTCCCTGCGGGACCGCGCTCGCACACGCTCAACTCAAGAAAGAGGAAACCCAGGAACTAGCTTAATGATAGACAGCCTCCTCAGAATTGCTGGGGTCTACAAAGCCTACGAGAAATACCTGATCCAGCAGATCAAGTATGGCACCATGCCACAGCACATTGGAATAATTCTAGACGGCAACCGAAGATGGGCGACAGAGAAGGCTCTCAACTCTACCGACGGACACTGGGCAGGGGCAAAGGTCGGCGAAGAGGTTCTCGACTGGTGCCTCGAATACGGCATCAAGACACTGACACTCTATACGTTCTCCACTGAGAACTTCTCAAGACCCAGCGAAGAAGTAAACTCGATCCTCAAAATCGTCGAAGAAGAAACCCGAAAACTGGGAAGAGACAGTAGACTACACTCCCAGAAAGTACGAGTCAAAGCAATCGGCCGCACCGACCTATTGCCCGAGACCCTTCAAGACGTTTTCAAGTGTCTCGAAGACGAAACGAGCATGTACGACCAGCACTTCCTGAATCTNGCGATCGCATACACGGGAAGAGCAGAGATNGTTGACGCTACGAAGAAGATAGTAGAGGACGTCCACCAAGGCAATCTGTCCCCACAACAGATCGACGAGGATACTTTTCACAAGTATCTCTACACCGCGCACCTTCCGAATCCCAACCCTGATCTAGTCATACGAACTTCAGGAGAAGAGCGTCTCAGCGGATTCCTACTATGGCAGTCAGCCTATAGCGAACTTGTGTTCGAAGATGTCTACTGGCCCGAGTTCCGGAAAATCGATTTTCTCCGAGCAATACGACTGTATCAGAGACGCCACCGCAGGTTCGGCCGATGAAGAAGGGCCTCTACAATCCCTCTACGAAGACGGACGAACTTATCTAACTAGAGTCAGAACCGTTCCAGGGCCTGGGCCTTGGTCTATATCAAGAGAATCGACATCCGAGGCTTCAAGACCTTCAACAAGAAGGTCTCCGTCAACCTCGACCGAGGCTTCACAGTCTTCACCGGACCCAACGGTTCGGGAAAATCCAACATCCTAGACGCGCTAAAATTCTCACTCGGCGAACTCAGCCCCCGAGAACTAAGAGGTGGAAGCCTCTCAGACCTAGTCCACAAATCAGGGACCGGAGACGCCAGATCTGCCTACGTAGCGGTCCAGTTCGACAACACTGACCGAAAGATTCCCGTAGACTCCGACCTCGTGACGGTTTCACGGGAGTTTTCCAAGGGCGGCGAGGGAATCTATCGAATGAACGGCCGGCGCCTCTCCAGGAAACAAGTACAGGACATTCTCAGTTCCGGCGACATCCAAGTAACCGGCTTCAACCTGATCGCTCAACACTCAATCACCCGTCTCGCGGAAATCAGCACGGAAGAGAGAAGACGGATCCTAGAAGATCTCATCGGATTAGGAGTCTTCGAAACCAAGAAGGCCGAGGCAAAAGTCCAACTCCAAGAAGCCGACATCAACCTGAAAGTAGCGGCAAGCAAAGTCGAAGACGTAAGAACCAGAATAGAACGCCTTGAACGCGAACGAAATGACCTTCTGAGGTCCAAGCTTCTCGAAAAAGAGATCGGAAAGCAGCAGGCGCGAGTACACTCCTCGCAAATAGTTGCTCTCGAAAACAAACGCACTAGCGCAGCCCTAGAGTTGGAGAACGAGCAGAAGAACCTCGAAGCACTCCGTCAGCAGAGAGACGAGCTTACCAGCCAAAGATCCAAGGTAGAGGCCGGGAGACGCCACTTTGAAGAGCTAACCGTCACCCAAGGTAATCAAGAACTCTTCGACGTTGAGAGGAAGATCGCCGAGGCCAGCAATGGATCGGTCAGAGCCAAGGCAGAAGCCGAAGCGGCCAAGAATATTCTCAATACCCGAACCAAACAAATCGAGTCTCTCCAAAACCAAGGAGAACAAATCCAGAACAATTTCAAAGAACTCCCAACTGCGATCAGAAACCTAAGCGCGCAGAAGGCCGGCCTCGAATCAAGGTTTGAAGAGGCAAATGCGAAAGCAGAGAAACTCAACACTTCTCTGCAAAACGCTCGAGAATCTCTATCAGTCGACGCGAAAACACACGAATCACTCGATGCTGAGATCGCCGCACTGGAAAAAGAACTGTCAACCTTCATCGCTACAAGTAAAGGTAGCTCCGCAAAACTGGACCTGACCGCGAGTCATTTACAGACCCTTGAGGCTCGCCACCAAGAATTCTCCAGCTTGGCAGAGGAGTTGAAGAAGAGAATCCGAGAAATGGAGAAACTGGGGAAGGAAGAAGAGAAGAGATTACAGGATATTGAAGAGAAGGCGAAGGAGTATACTGAACTCAAGGATCAACGGCACAAGGAGATCGACGAAGCTCTCGACGTTGCCAAGAGAGCGCGGGTAACTGTAACCGAATTCAACACCCAAAGAAACATTGCTGATACGTTCCAGGCGGAAGAAAAGGCGCTACAGAAACTGGAGGAGATGGCAGAGGAGGGAGCAATCAAAGGAGTTCTAGGACGGCTCCAGGAGCTGATGAAATACAGCGATGAATACAGCAAGGCGGTAGAAGCGGCCAGTGCAGGCTGGATGAGAGCCCTTGTCGTGAGAGATCTTGAAGTGGCTATCAAATGCGTTGAGAGCCTAAAGCGGACCAAACTGGGCCGGGCCAAGATAATTCCTCTCGATGACCTAGAAGTTCCCCAAGAGAACAATGACTATGAGGAGACCTCCGGAATAGTGGGTCCCCTCTCGAGCGTTATCAGGCCTGAGAAGGGATTAGCGTCAGCAGTCGAGTTCGTCTTCGGCGATACAATGCTTGCCACAAACCAGAGAGCCGCCTTCCTCAGCGCGGCGAAGGGACAGAGATGCGTAGTGACGAGTGGGGACCTATACGAGCCGGGCGGAGGCCTCGAAAGCGGCTATTATCGAGCCCCCTTCGACGCGTCCACCCTAATCCCGAGGTCCAATGTCCTTGAGGGTCTCGAGCGGACCGTCAAGTCGCTAGAGTCTATTGTTCAGCGCTCTCGATCCGAACTCGACCGGTTAGAATCGGAGATTGTCAAGCTCAGAGAAGACAGGGTTTCCACTAGTAAGACGCGAGAGGCGCTCACGCGTGATGTTGAGATGGCTCAGAGGAGCCTCGAAAGAACCCGAATGTCGCTTCAACAGACGAAGAAGAGGATCGACAGTCTTCAGAACTCAATGCAACGCGAACAGGAATTGCTAGAGGAGATAGCCCAGAAACAGGGTGAGATGAAACGGCGACTCTCCGTCCGCGAGGAAGACCTCGCCAAGCTGAAGATCGAACAGAGAAGAACCGCAATCATGGGGATGGAACGCGAACGAGATCAGGCGGTCGCTGAAGCCGAAGCCCTGTTGCGCGAGAAGCTAGAACTGGACAGTAAGGTTGCTTCCACGCAATCCACGCTTGACACTCTCAAACCCGGTTACGACCAGCTGCGCATTCAACTGAGAGCCCTTGAGGCTGAGATCAGACGAGAAGAGTCAAGGGTTGAGGCAGCCAACAAAAAGTCAGTAGAACTACAGCAAGAGATGAGCAAGCTCAATGAGGAAAAATCTCGGCTAGTAGACAGCCTCGCATCAGTCGGCCAGGAGCGGAGAAAGTACGAAGATAAATTCTCTGAGATAGAAAAATCCCTTTCGCAACTGATCGATAGGATGGACCCGCTCAACTCCAACGTCTCGGAGCTGAAGGCAAGCCTCAGAGANCTAGAGACGCAGCTAACAATGCTGACCGCACAGTTGCGAAATCTCGGTTTCGACAAGCCCCTGGAANCCACGCCCGAAGCTATCGAGGANGCGACGAAGATCAAGGCGGGGTTNGAGANGGAGTTGGTTGAGATAGGCTTGGTTAACCAGCTGGCAGTCCAACATTATGAAGAGATCAAGGATGGATACAAGCACCTCTCAGTTCGGATAGGCGATCTGGAAAAGGAGAAGCTGGCTATTCTAGACTTCATGAATGAACTGGAGAAGAGGAAACTGGACACTTTCATGGGCGCGTTCACGAAGGTCAACGATACTTTTCACCAGATCTTTTCCGACATTACGAACGGCGGGAACGCAAGAATGGCGCTCGACAGCCCCGACAATCCATTCGAGGGAGGACTAGACGTGTTCCTCCAATTCCCAGGGAAAACCGAACTCACGATTGGCGCCGCCAGTGGCGGAGAAAAGTCGGTCTCGACAGTCTGCTATCTACTTGCTCTGCAGCAGATTCATCCCATGCCCTTTTACATCATGGACGAGATCGACGCCCACCTAGATGTTCTGAACGCGAAGAGGCTGGCAACACTAGTCAAGTCCAAGAGCACGGAATCCCAGTTCGTCGTGATCTCTCTGAAAGACACTACGATTTCTCGCGCGGACAGAGTCTTTGGAGTCTACATTGATCAGGGACAGAGCCAGGTGATCTCCCTTCCGAGCAAGGGTGGAGTCAACGATTGACCACCGAACAGGATACTTACTGGCTGAAGAGCCCGTACACTGTACTCTTTGACTTGCTTCACTTGCATCGTGTCAAGCCGTGGGACGTGAACCTGTCCCAGCTTCTAACGAGTCTGATGAAGGAGATGAAGGGCCGAGGTTTCATAGACTTCTCAGTCTCAGGAACAGCACTTCTATCCTCTGCGATCCTTCTGCGGATGAAATCGGAACTCGTCCTGAAGATGGAGGAACCACCACGGCCTCCACCTGAGAAGCCCACGGACTATGTGCCTCCTCCGCTGGCGTTCCCGATCAGATTTCAGTCGACAACAACCTCCCTAGACGAGGTTCTCAAGGGAATACTTGACGTTCTCAGAGCTGAGAGGCTACTGCCGTCTGAGACTGCTCAGCTGGTGTCCCGCACGCCTGCCGTGTTTGAACAGGTGGACGATTGGCTTGTGAAAATTGAAGAAGAGATCAAGGCTTTCCACCGCCGACTCTTGGAAGAGACGGTTCCCGGCGAAAGCCTGTCATTTCTGCAGCTATTGGGGAAGGGAGATACTGTGCAAGCGGTACGCATGTTCATCATGCTTCTATTCCTCGCCATAGAAAGAAAGGTTGGTCTAGATCAGACGGAAGAATTTGGAGATATTCGGATCGAAGTGATAAACAATGGAAACCCAGTCTCAGACTGAACTAGCAGCTAAGACATCCTCGTCGCTGCTTCAACAACAGCTCTGTGAGGCAGCACTCTACGTTTCGGGAAGACCGCTAGACCTCAAGACGATTGGATCAGTAATCGGTGCAAGATCCGAAGAGAAGATCAGATCCATTGCAAGAGCCATAGCCGAACGCTACGCCAAACTGGACAGCCCGGTCCAGGTCCTAGAATTACCTGATGGAAGGTTTGTGATGCAGCTGAGGCCTGAGTTTGCGAAGCATGTGAGGAAGCTCTCAAACAGACCTCTCCTGACGCCGGGTCCATTGAGAACCCTATCGTTCATAGCTCTCAGACAACCGATTCCCCAGTCACACGTCGTACGGGTTAGAGGAAAGCTCGCCTACCAACACGTCAAACAGTTGAAGGAGATGGATCTAATCAGTTATGATAAGCTAGGACGATCAAGAGTTCTGAGAACCACGACTACGTTTGCAGACTACTTCAATCTCAACCACGATCCTGCTCTCATGAAAAAAGAGCTGAAGAATGTCTTCGACCTAACCCATCCACAACAGAGCCGGACGGCACCAGATTCAGCTTCTCCAGCACAATCCTAGTTGAAAGACCGATTCCCTATTGAAGAGATCTCGACCGAACAACGACCTGTTGAGCTGCGAATTCGTCAGGAAACTGCATTATCACAAATCGTCTTAGCGGCCACGGCAGCCTCAGCACGACCTTCTCGAAGACAGTGAACAACGCCCAGGCGAGACTGAACGGGAGGGTCAAGATTCTGGTTCAGCTCGGAGATTCTGCCTCTTCTCGATCCTAGGCTGGGGACTGGTCTTCCTTGGCATCAATCGGATGAGACTCATGCGGCGTGGTAAAAGCTTCCAGAGGGACCCATCTCGACCTTTGCGCCCCTTTCACCCAGAGACCATTGCCATCGACCCATTCGACGACGCCTTCGATTGTCTCACGATTCAAGAGAGTAACCTTCACGGTATCACCCTGCTTGGGCAGCGCCATACCCTGAAGGGCACGCTGCTCGAATAAGAACCTGTTTTCTGGCTGATTTTTCCTTCTAGGCGTAGAGGATGGAGTTGAATCCTCGCCTCAGCTTCGTTGCTTGTCTGCGAACTTTGATGGGGTCTTCGCCTTTGTAGACTTGGCCGATGAGTTCCGCCACCCTATCCATATCGGCAGGTTTCATTCCGCGTCTAGTGGCCTCGCAAGTGCCTATCCGTATCCCACGGTCCACGATAATATTTGCATCCTCCAGTCTTTGGGTTAGCCTATCGATCTCTTTCTCGTCCTTCATGTCCAGAAAAACTTGGTGGGATGCTGTAAACCCGTACCCTGCGCACTTTACCGGCACTCCTCTCTCATGCAACCCCTTCGCCAAGGCCCTAGCGTTTTCAATCACTCGAGCCGCGTACTTTCCACCATTCCTCCGTGCTTCATCAAGGGCCCAAGTTAACGCGGCTATTCGGTTCCAGTGAGCATTATCCACTAAGCCAGGAAACTGTCGACCCTTCACCTCCGCCTCGACATCTTTCTTGCCAACAATGATTCCTCCCTGTGGACCGAACAGACTTTTGTGAGTAGATCCTAGCAATAGTTCCGCGCCCTCCTGAAGCGGGGTCTGGAACTCGCCCCCGGCAATCAATCCGAGGACGTGTGAGCCGTCATAGACGACGCGAGATCCTGCAGTGTTGCAAGCTTCTGCCAGTTCCTTGACGGGATGCGGGAATAGGAAGAAGGATTGACCAAAGACGACTAGCGAGGGNTTCTCATCCTCTATCAAGCCGCGAGCCTTGTCTACATCGATGTTCATCCGTTCGGAATCGAATGGAAAATACAAAATCCGAACATTCACAAAAGTCGGGTATCCAGCTTGATCACTTAGGCCTGGATAGCCTCCGTCCGCAGTACTGACGGTGAGAATGGAACTGCCAGGCTTGGCGAGGGTCGAGACCGTTATCATGTCAGCCATATGTCCTGAGAGTGGACGGAGCGTAGCCCAGTCGGCACCGAAGACCTCGCACGCTAGCTTTTCCCCAAACAATTCAAGCTCGTCCATGTACCGGGTCCCTTTGTAGAATCGATCATCGGCCCGATACCGATTGCCCATATCGCCTGAGAGAAGCTGTCTTACAGTATGACTTGTCACGTTCTCAGAAGGAATCAGATTCAGGCACTCTTCAGCCCGCCACTTCTGATGTTTACCGACTATCTTCCGGATCTGAGAAGCGTAGGACGTTGGGGGAAACTCCAGGGGAGGCTAGACGCGCCGGCCGCGCCGGCCACCGGGTCGACGAGTCCCGTCGTGCGGGACAGGGGTGACATCCTCGATCCTACCAATCCGGAACCCATGACGAGCCAACATTCTGATCGCCGCTTGGGCACCGGGACCAGGAGTCCGGGCTCCATGACCTCCAGGTGCACGAACACGGATATGCAGAGAAGTGATTCCCTTGTCTTTCGCAACCTTTGCAGCAGCCGCGGCCGCTTGCATTGCCGCGTAAGGGGTCCCTTGCAATCGATCAGCCTTCACATGTTGACCCCCGGCACTTCGCGAGATCGTCTCTGCACCAGTCAAGTCGGTAATGTGAACCATGGTGTTGTTGAAGCTTGAGTAGATGTGGGCGATTCCCCAATGATCTGCCGGTTGCTTAGCTTTCTCCGCCATGATCTCGACTATCCGAGAAGCCTGCGCGGCCGGCCCGCGAATTTAAACCCTTAGACAGAAAACGCTGAGCATGACTATGCGACGAACCTTCTGGCTGCTTGACCTCAACCATGAGACCTACGAGGGAAAATCCTCAATCTGGCTCTGGGGCATCACCCACGAAGGGAAACGGGTCCTAGTCGTCGACAACAACTACCGAGCCTACTTCTACCTCCTACCGAGAAAGGAGCAGGACCTCGAAGAACTGAGGAAAAAGCT
>JGI25383J37093_10000386_pt1 | contig 10126 bp, 9 predicted proteins | sample GraSoi013_1_20cm_4_FD_37093 | JGI IMG/M metagenome (IMG submission 37093)
GGGGGCGGCCGCGCGCGAAACGAAGAATCGGGAGTTCCCTGCGGCTGCGCGCTTGCGGCGGGCGCCTGCGCTTGCGCCGACTGGGGCAGGGCCTTGGGCGAGCCGGCCGCGCAAGCGACCAGGAGCGAGACCGTGCAAAGGAGCGCCTTCATCGCCCGCCTCCCGCCGAAGCCTGCTTCTGCTCGGGCAGCACGGTGATCACCACGCGCTGCTCGTCGTTGAGGTACTGCTGCGCGACCTTCTGGACCTGGGCAGGCGTCACCGCGAGCGTCGCCTCCAGGTTTTTCGCGAACATGCCGGGGTCCTTGGCAAACATCTCGTAGTAGTTGAGCTGATCGCCCTTGCCGCCGAAGCCGCCCACGCTCTCCAGCTGGGCAAAGAGGCCGGACTCGAGATTTCGCTTCGCCCGGGCCAGCTCCTCCGGCGAGGGCGGCGCATCGCGCAGTCGCTTCACCTCGTCGGCGAGGGCGGCCACGATTTCCTCGGACGCGTGCCCGGCCTGTACCGTCGCGGTGATCTCGATGAGCCCGCCGAGCTGCATCGCAGGATCCCAGGTGGCGCTCACGTCCTGGGCGATCTTCTTCTCGTAGACGAGGTCGTGGTGCAGGCGGCTCGACTTGCCGCCGGCGAGGATCCGCATCAGCAGGGCTGCGGCTGGATGCTCGAGCGGCCCCGCTCCCACGTATCCGATCAGGACCTTCGCGAGCTGCACCTGGTCGCGCATCGTCTCCCGGATCTCCCTCGTGTGCGGCTCCGTCTTCGCCGTCACCGGCGCAGGCTCGGGACCGCGCGGGATCGGTCCGAAGTACTTCTCGACCAGCGGCTTCACGTCCGCCGGGCGGAAGTCGCCCACGATCGCGACCGCCGCGTTGTTCGGCGAGTAGTAGGTGTGGAAGAAATTTCGCACGTCGTCCAGCGAGGCCTTCTCGAGATCCTCGTGCGAGCCGATCACGTATCCGAAGTACGGGTGCGGGTCGGGGTAGAGGAGCTGGACCAGGCGCTCCTCGGCGCGGCCGTACGGCGTATTCTCGAGGGTCTGTCGCCGTTCGTTGCGAACCACCTCCCGCTGCGTGTCGAGCTTCTTCTGATCGACGGTGTCGAGCAAGAAGCCCATCCGATCGCTCTCCAGCCAGAGCGTCAGCTCGAGCCGGTCCGACGGCATGGTCTCGAAGTAGTTGGTGCGGTCCCACTCGGTCGTGCCGTTCAGGTTCGTCGCGCCGTTGCGCTCGAGCAGCGCGAAGACGGTACGCTCGTCCCCGTTGAGGTGCTTGCTTCCCTGGAACATGAGGTGCTCGAAGAGGTGCGCGAACCCGCTGCGGCCCTTGCGTTCGTTCACCGCGCCGACGTGGTACCAGACGTCCACCGCCACCAGCGGAGCGCGGTGATCTTCCGAGAGGATCACCGTCAGACCGTTGGGCAGCTCATATTTCTCGAAGGGGATCTGCGGCAGCGCCGCGGCGGCGATCAGGATGGCTGCGAACATGCGCGCCTCTTAATTCGATCGGCGACGTCTGGCAAATGACGCTCTACGGGCGAGGGGGTGCCGGATTTCAGTCCGCGTGACTACCTGCGTCGAGAATGCCCGGAGTCGAACGTACTCGCCTGCAGCAATGGACCTTCCTGGCGCTGTTCGTGCTCGCCGCCTATGCGTTCTGGCGGACTCTCGAGCCGATCTGGGTGCCGGTCTTGCTTGGCCTCGTGATCGCCGTCGGCGTCCATCCCATCCACGAAAGGCTGCTGCGACGCCTGGGCGGAAAACATCCGGGCCTGACCGCGGCCGTCTTGACGGGGGTGGTGATGGTCCTCGCCCTCGCGATCACGGCGTTCCTCGTGTTCGTCGTCGGACAGCGCGTGCTCGAGTTCGCCCGACAGCTGGCCGCGAGCTACGAGAAGAAGGGCGCCGCGGGACTCCTGGGCCACGACCTCAACGTCCTGCTCTCGCGGCTCGGGGTCCAACCCGAGGAGATCAATCAGCGCATCGCGGAGGCGGCGCGCGATCTCGCGGCCTTCCTCGGCAAAGGCGCGACCAGCATCGTCACGGGGCTGTTCACCGCGATCTTCATCTTCATCTTCACCGCCATCACCTCCTACTACCTGCTGCGGGAAGGCACCGAGGGCATGTACTGGCTGGTGGAGATGATGCCGCTGCCCAACGGACAGGTCGCGCAGATCGTGCGCGACGTCCGCGACGTGACTCGGGCGATGCTCTTCAGCACCGCCGTCATGTCGGTCTATCAGGGGGTGACCGCGGGTATCGGCTACTGGATCTTCGGGGTCGACAGCCCCCTCGTCTGGGCGTCACTGACGGGCATCGCCTCCATCCTGCCCGCGGTCGGGACCGCCCTGGTCTGGGCGCCGGTCGGGATCGTGATGCTGCTCATCGGCCGCGTCGCGCAGGGGATCGGCATCCTGCTCTGGAGCCTGGTCGTCGTGGTGTTCGTCGCCGATTACATCCTGCGGCCCAAGCTCGTCGGGACCCGGATCAAGATGAGCGATCTGTTGGTGTTCATCGCCATCTTCGGCGGCATCGAGGCGTTCGGGATCCTCGGGGTCATCCTCGGACCGATCGCCGTCGCGGTCCTGCTCTCGCTGCTGCGGATCTACCAGCGGGACTACCGCCCGAAAGGGCCTGCAAGCGCACGATCCTACCCAGCCTGACGGCTCGGCCGTGCAGACCGCGCCCTGACAGGAAGCCTAAGCGCAGAGAAACAGCCGCACCCGTGCGATGCCGCGCCGAAGGAAGTGGAGCGCGCGCGCGGCCGCTTCCGAGACGTCCACGATCCGGCCCTTCACGAAGGGTCCCCGGTCGTTCACGCGTACGCGGACCGACCGGCCGTTCTCGGCGTTCTGCACGCGCAGACAGGTACCGAAGGCCAGCGAAGGATGCGCGGCGGTCAGCTCTTCGGGATCGAAGCGCTCGCCGCTCGCCGTCGGGTTCCCGCGCAACGCGGTCCCGTAGTAGGACGCGATGCCTTCGCCGATGGGCTCATCGCCGCGCCCAGGCGGAACGTGCGCGCAGGCCATCGCGACCAGCGCGAGCGCGACGAGCCCGGGGGACCGCCTCACCGGAACCACTTTCCGAAGGTTTTCTCGAGGAAGCCGGCGATCCCTCCGGCGTGCTGCGGGCAGTCGTTCGGGGCGGTCCCCGGGATGAACCACTCCCGCGAGACCTGCTGGGAGGGGCAGCCACCGATGGCGAGCCCTCCGGTGCGCGTGTCGATCTCGTGCTGTTCGAGGCCGTCCGGAGGTTGCCAGGAGGGCGGGATCGGCCTTCCTCGCTGCCAGGCCCCGATCACGCGCGCCCAGACCGGCGCCGCGAGCCGCCCGCCCGTCGCCGCCGGCCCGAGCGGCCGCGGATGATCGAATCCCAACCACACGCCGGCCACCAGTTCCGGTGTCGCGCCGATGAACCACACGTCCTGGGCGCCGTTCGTCGTGCCCGTCTTTCCCAGCACCGGCAACTCGGGCGGCAGGCCCGCGCGCGCGGAAGCTCCAGTCCCGCGTTCCACGACGTCCGAGAGGAGCGCCGCCATGATGAACGCCGCCCCGGGCTGCAGCGCCGGGGAAGTGACCACGCCGTTCTTGAGCAGGACGTCGCCGGTGGCGCTGCGCACTTCGTCGATGAAGCGCGGGAGGATGCGGTCGCCCCCGTTTGCGAAGGGCGCGAACGCCGCCACCAGCTCCAGCGGAACCACGTCGGCCGCGCCGAGGAAGCTCGACGGATATGCCGGGATCAGCGCATCGGCGATGCCGCAGGCGTGCGCGGTCTCCACCACGGCAGGCAAGCCGACGCGCTGCCCGAGCGCGACGGCGGCGCGGTTCGACGAGACGCGCAGCGCCTCGCGCAGGTTGAGGGGCCGGTCGCCGACGATCTGTCCGTCCGCGGGAGCGTAGTCCGGCGGAAGCTGTGCCGGGTCGAGCAGGGTGGAGACCGGCACGCCGCCCTGGATCGCCGCCGCCCAGACGAACGCCTTGAACGTGGACCCGGCCTGACGCCGCGCCTGCGTCGACCGATCGAACTCCGAGAGCTTGTAATCGCGCCCACCCACCAGCGCGCGGACGTCGCCGGTGTGGGTGTCGAGCGCGACGAACATTCCTTCGAGACACTGCTCCGGATCGCCGTTGCACTTCTCGGCCGCGATGCGCCCGAGCTTGCCCGACTCGGCGGCGTCGATCTGCCGGATCAATTCCTTCTCGGCGGCACGCTGCAGTCCGGCATCCAGCGTCGTCCGCACTCGCAGGCCCTGCGTCTCCGCGTCCTGGCCAAAACGATCGTTCAGCTCCTGCCGGACCGCGGCGACGAACCAGGGCGCGCCCCCCTCCTGCTCCTGGGGGCTCAGGCGAAGCTTGCTCTTCTTCGCCAGGGCCTCATCCTTGGCGGTGATGGCCTTGGCCTTGGCCATCTGTCCGAGCACCAGATTGCGGCGCTTGAGCGCGAGGTCCGCAAACCGGCGGGGGTCGTAGGTCGACGGCGCCTTGGGCAGCGCAGCGAGCAGCGCCGCCTGGGAGATCGTGAGCTCCATCGCGGTGCCGCCGAAGTACCCTCGCGCGGCCGCCTCTACGCCGTAGTACCCGTTCCCGAGGTAGATCTGGTTCAGGTACATCTCCAGGATCTGCTGCTTGTTGAATTCCCGCTCGATGCGGCGGGCGACGATCATCTCCGCCAGCTTGCGACGCAGCGTGCGCGCCCGGGTGAGGCTGTCCGGGAACACGTTGCGCGCCAGNTGCATGGTGATGGTGCTCGACCCTTCCCGCAGCGAGAACGTGCGGAAGTCGCGCCAGATGGCTCCCACGACACGGCGCCAGTCGATGCCGGAGTGGTCGTAGAACCGGTTGTCCTCGACCGCCAGGAAGGCGGCCACCAGNTTCGGCGACATCGAGGAGAGCGGCACCACGATGCGCTCTTCGGGCGCGAGCCGCGCGAGCAGCTTGTTGTCACGGTCGAATACCAGGCTCGCCTGCGGCGCCTTGTAATCGCGCAGGGCGCTCACGGGAGGACAGCCGAACGCGATGATGCCGATGCCCGCCGCGGCAGCGGCGAACAGGGCGGCGGCGCACCAGGCTGCGATGCGCACACGTTTCGGCACCTCCGGAAGCCGGGGCATCCTCCACGGAACAACCGGACGGCCGCTCTTCGTCCCGAAGAGCTTCATGCGGCAGAGCTTCCGCCCCCTGGCGGCAATCCACAAGGTTTTGCATGCGCGTCGATCGCATCGAGAACGATGGCGTGACCCCTCGAACACGGTCCGCGTGACGCGAGGTACAGTGGCGCCATGTCGACGGACCGCGTGCTGAACCAGCCTCCGCCTCTCCAGGACTACGATCCGCTGGCGCTCGACCAGGCGCTCGCGCAGGCGCTGCGGCGCGAGGGCGCCGCCTGGGCCACGCCGGAGATCGGCGCCTTTGCGCGGGCGACGGCGGCGAAGGAGATGCTGACGCTTGGTTTCCAGGCGAACGAGAACCCGCCGCGGCTGCGCACGCACGATCGATTCGGGAACCGCATCGACGAGGTCGATTTCCACCCGGCGTGGCACGAGCTGATGCGGTTCTCGGTCGCGAACGGAGTCCACGCCGGACCCTGGCGCGATCCCCGCGAAGGCGCGCACGTGGCGCGGGCGGCGAAGATGCTGCTCGTCTCGCAGACCGAGGCGGGGCACGGCTGCCCCATCTCGATGACGTACTCCGCGCTGCCGCCTCTGCAGCGCCAACCCGATCTGCTGGAGGAGTGGGCGCCACGCATCGTCTCGCTCGCGTATGACGGCCGCATGCTGCCGGCNGCCGAGAAGAGCAGTGCGCTCATCGGGATGGGAATGACCGAGAAGCAGGGCGGCTCCGACGTGCGCGCGAACACCACGCGGGCCGAGCCGCTCGGGTCGGGCGCGTACGCGCTCACGGGGCACAAGTGGTTCTGCTCGGCACCGATGAGCGACGCGTTCCTCGTGCTCGCGCAGGCGCCTCGCGGGCTCTCCTGCTTCTTCTTGCCGCGCTGGACGCCGGACGGGGAGCGCAATCGCTTCCACCTGCAGCGACTCAAGGACAAGCTCGGCAACCGCAGCAACGCGTCCGCCGAAGTGGAGCTCGACCGCTCCTGGGCGCGGCTGGTCGGAGACGAGGGACGCGGAGTGAGCACCATCGTGGAGATGGTCAACCATACGCGGCTCGATTGCGTGATCGGCGCTGCGGCGGTGATGCGGCAGGCGCTGGTCCAGGCGGCGCACCACTGCCGGCATCGCAGCGCGTTCGGNCGCTTCTTGATCGAGCAGCCGCTGATGCGCGCCGTNCTGGCGGACCTGGCGATCGAATCGGAAGCAGCGACGATTCTCATGATGCGCCTGGCGCGCGCGTACGACCGGCGCGAGCAGGAGGCGGGATTCCGGCGCCTCGGCACCGCCGTCGCCAAGTACTGGGTATGCAAGCGGGCGGCGCCGCTGGTGGCGGAGGCGCTCGAGTGCCTCGGCGGGAACGGCTACGTCGAGGAATCGATCCTTCCCCGGCTCTACCGGGAAGCGCCGCTGAACTCGATCTGGGAAGGGTCGGGGAACGTGATCTGCCTGGACGCGTTGCGCGCGCTGCACAAGGAACCACAGGCGCGCGACGCGCTGGTGGCGGAGCTCCGCCTGGCGCGCGGCGCCGATCGGCGGCTGGACGCGGCAGTCGACCATGCGGAGGCACAGCTGGCATCGCCGGAGGAGGCAGGTGCGCGCAGGCTCGTCGAATCGCTCGCGCTTGCGCTGCAGGGATCGCTGCTCGTGCGCCATTCGCCCGCGCCCGTCTCCGACGCGTTCTGCGCCACGCGGCTCTCCGGGGATCACGGGTACGCGTTCGGCGCGTTGCCGGTTGGAATCGATCTCGGAGCTGTCCTCGCGCGCGCCTGGCCTGCTGACGGGTGAAGATGTGCACGGCGCCGTGGCGCTTCCGGACGAGCGAGTGCCACCAATTTCGTCCTGTCGAGTTTTCGCCGTGCGGGGTACCTTCCGCCGCCGTGATCCTCACGGTGCGCGGCAAGAAGATCGAGGCACAGCACATCGGCCGGTCCGGCGGCCCGACGCTGGTGTTCCTTCACGAGGGGCTCGGGTCGTTGGCCCTCTGGCGCGACTTTCCGCAGCGGGTCGCCGAGGCCACCCGGCTGCCCGCCTTCGTGTACAGCCGGGCGGGTCATGGCCAATCCGATCCGGCGCCGATGCCCCGGCCCGTCCGCTACATGCATGACGAGGCGGAGCTCTTGCCGGACGTTCTCGCCGCCGCGAAGATCGACGACCCGGTCCTCGTCGGCCACAGCGACGGCGCGTCGATCTCGATCATCCACGCCGGAAGCGGCGGAAAGGCGCGGGCGTTGGTGCTCGAGGCACCGCACGTCTTCACGGAGGAGATGGGGCTGCGCAGCATCGCCAAAGCGCGGGACGCGTACGAGAGCGGCGACCTGCGCACGCGGCTCGCGAGGTACCACCAGGACGTCGACGCGGCCTTCTGGGGCTGGAACCGGCCCTGGCTCGATCCGGAATTCCGCAAGTGGAACCTGGAGGAATTCCTGCCGCGCATCTCCGCGCCCATCCTGGTCGTGCAGGGCGAACAGGACGAGTACGGGACGCGCGCGCAGGTGAAGGGGATCCAGCGTGGCGCGCGGGACGTGGAGGTGCTGATGCTTCCGGACTGCGGCCACTCCCCGCACCGCGATCAGCCCGAAGCGGCGCTCCGCGGGATCGCCGCGTTCCTCGGAAAGCACGTCAAGCCGGGTTCGTGACGCTCGTGCGCTCCGGCGCTGGTCCCCGCGCCACGGCGATCGCCGTTGCCAGCATGACCAGGCGCACCACGGTCCACCAGGAGGCGCGCTCGTCGCTGCCGAAGCATCCGCAGCGCAGATCGATTCCGCGCAGGAGCGCCTGTACCAACAATACGGTGAAGGATCCGAGGAGCACGGCGAGGAGGGCCGACGCCGGCCTCTCCATCACGCCGGTGAGGAGCGCGATGCCGGCCAAGAGCTCGATGCCGACCACCGCCGCCGCGAGGAGTGGCACCAACGCCGCGGGAATGACCCGGTAGTTTGCGACGTCCTGGGCGAACGCCGCCATGTCGGGCAGCTTGGTGACCGCCGCCCAGATGAAGAGGGCGCCGAGCGCGACACGGCAGACTGCGAGGGCACGCGCCATCATTGCCCGCCCGCCGCGCAGAGCGCGCAGGTTCCCGACTCACCCGGACCGCCCCGCGCCAGCCACTCGGGCCACGCGCCGGTGAGGACGCGCACGTCCCGCACCCCATTGGACTGCAGCAGCACCGCGACCCGGTCCGCCGCGGCGCAGTCGCGATCGCGGTCGTAGACGATCACGGCCGGCGCGGCGCTCAGTTTCGGAAGCAGGGGCCCGGCCGGCTGGCCTGGAACAAGATGCACCGCGCCAGTGATGTGTCCGGCCGCGTATTCCTGCGCGGAGCGGGCATCGACGAATGCCGCCGAGCAAGCGATGCACAGCGGCTTCGCTTCCTGTACCGAAATGCGGGGGACGCTCGCGCGCGGATCCTCACAGGCCGCGCCCGCCGACTCGGCGGCGGCATGGACGGGTGTACCCAGCCGGGCTGGACGCGGCGACATGGCATTGCCGGAGATCCCCACGACCGCGCCAGCCACACAGAGCAGGCCGCCCCGGACAAGCAGACTCACGACGCGATGATAACGAGATCTATCGCCTCAGGCCTTCGAGCACCTTGCCTCGCACGGCAAAGACCTGCGGCTCCGGAAGGCCGCAGCCCACGCCGAGGCGCCGCAGGCCGCAGCGTGGCGCGATGGCGCACCCCACCTCGTGCGAAATGTGGGTTGACGACGACGCAGCGGCGGCGCCCGGCGTCGGTGAATCTACGGCGCGGTGCAGCCCGCATGGCTGCACCGCGCCGCCGCCCGGTACCCGTCGGCTAGTCTAGAATGACGTACTGGCAAGCGGGCGCCCCCCCCTCGGGACTCCGATCGTTCGGGCGAATGTCCTATCGCGGGTGGGACGCTGTCGTCAAGAAGAGCCTGTAGATCATTACATCTATACTGGAACATGTCAGGTTCNACATTGAAATCACGATGGTTTTTAGGGGAGGCAGAAACGTGCGCGTGGAAGTCCTCGTGAGACTCCGTCAATTTTGCGATCTCGTTTCAGGTCTTTGCGATCTCGTTTCAGGCTCAGCTCACGACCACCGACGTCGCGTACGCGCCGCGCACGGCGGCTCCGCCGGAGGCGGCGCGATTTGACCAAGAAGATCTGCAAATGAATGAAGCTGCCCCGGCATCGGACATCGGGGCAGCTTCCTGAGATGACCGTCGGCCTCTTCTACTTCGACGTTCTCGCAACCATGAGCTGGAAGCCGATCGGTATTTGCGCGGGTGCGCAATGCCGCGACCTCCGCCTCTTTTCAAGAACGGGGATCGGGANGCAACCTGCGAGGCATCGGATCGTCTTCGGGCGGATCAGGAAAGAGCGTCCTTCGCCGCACCGTGACGGACACGCCGAGGATGCCGCCGAGGTCGATGCCGGCGACGCGCAACCCGAGATACGTCTCGGTCTCCTCCGTCAGATCGCGGCGTGGCCTGCGCTTGCGCTGTCGGTCGTATGCCTTGCGCTTCGCGGGGTCCGAGAGGACGACGAACGCTTCGGTGATCTCGCGGAAATGCTCGATCGCTTCCTCGTCCGCATTGACGTCGGGATGAAAGGTGCGGGCGAGCTGCCGGTAGACTGCTTTGATCTCCTGCGCGGACGCGTCTGGCGAAGTTCCGAGCACGTCATAGAGGTCACGCGGAGGCACACGCAAAGGATAAGCTCCGCCGCCTCATCCGGCATTGCGACGAGATGGGCGGCCGAGCGGTGAAGCCAGCGGAATAGCCCGGCGATCCGCATCCCGAGGGCATGCGTTCACCGGCGGGGTCCTTGACCGGCACACGGAGAGCGAAGTAAAGCCGCAATATGCGCGGCCGCGGTCTGCTCCGGCGCACGTTGACGATTCCCTGGTGCCGGGCCCTCGCGGTCCTCGGCGTCTGGGTGATCGCGATGGAGGCGGTGCAGCTGCCGCTGCTGACGGCGCCGGGACCCGCCTCCTGTTGCTGCGCCCACCACAGCGCGGACACGAAATGCCAGTGCCGCGTCTGCACGCATGC
>JGI25383J37093_10000389_pt1 | contig 10105 bp, 11 predicted proteins | sample GraSoi013_1_20cm_4_FD_37093 | JGI IMG/M metagenome (IMG submission 37093)
ATCGGAGTCGAGGCACGCAAGAACGGGCTAATCAACATTTTCGTTTCCAACGGATTCGATACGCCGGACACTGTTGCGATGATGGATGATTTTCTGGACTGCATAACGATTGATTTCAAAGGAAGTGGGGAGACAAACTTCGTCAGGAAGCATATCGGAATACCGGATGCGCAACCCATCTTCCAGACGATACAGGAGATTAGGGACAGGGGGAAGACCCACATCGAGATCACGGACCTGATCATCCCGGAGATAGGGGATAGTCTCGACGAAGCGAGGAAGTTGAGTCGCTGGCTTTACGATAATCTTGGGCCGGACGTGCCGGTCCACTTCCTCCGATTNCANCCCGATTACAAGCTCATGCACCTACCTAGCACGCCGGTGAAGACTCTCGAAGAGCACTGCAGAGTGGCGAGGGAAGAGGGATTGCGATACGTCTATGTCGGGAATGTTACTGGGCATCCGTGGGAACATACCTACTGTCCAGAATGCAAGAACATAGCGATCAAAAGATACGGGTTCGACATTACCGGCTGGAACCTGGATGACAAGAATAGATGCGTGAACTGTGGATACCATCTGCCAATATTCGGCCAGCTGAGCTCCTCAGTCAGCGAAGACCGATTCCTACCCGTAGTCAACTAAGTACTGGTTAGGCTTTCTAGTTCCAATTCCGGATATTTATTCCGGTTCAATTCGCGGTTACTTGCCGAGAGCAGAATGCGGACCAGCTCATCAGGAGCAATCCTTCTTACCCCTTTCAGATGGTGGAGCAGAAGTTCTACTCGGCCGGGTTGGAAGGATAGCCTTGCCACGTACTGGTCCTGGTGGACCTTGTGTCTCCTACCGTCGTCGACAGAGTAGTGAAGATGAAAGACTAGATCCAAGGTTCTGAACGTTCCTTTCTCCTCTATACGTTGAATCAATCTCTTCACTTCTTTCTCGTCAAGAATGTCGAATCCGTCTTTGTTACCGACTCCGAACTCGAACACGACTCCTCCCGACTGGTATCCGGGAATGTCAGCGACCGTTATTTCTAGTGATTTTTTCTCCTGAGAAAGAGATCGGAGACCTGCCAGGATTGCCTTCTGCAAACTCTCAGTATTGATATCGTAAAGCCATGAAGCCCGCGCGTGATAGATCGTCGGAAAGTGTTCTAATGTTCCAAGCCAGGGGTCTTCGTTGAGATTCAGATTCAAGTGCTCCACAGCCGCTGAAGGTTCTCTTGGAGGCAGGTGTTGTACGGCTGCAATTAACGATTTCATTGTTGAGCATTTGGAGACAAGAAGAGTCCTTGCCGTAACGTTCGTCGTGATTTGAGCGTCTACGCTTTCCCTCCAAAACCAGACTAGCTACGGTCGTCAGTCAATGGTGGACTTGAGTTGGAGTTCTTCAGATTCTGCCCGGGATGTGGACGCCGATTTCATATCAAACTTGAGAGCAAGAAACTTGTTCATCTTGAAAGACATGAGGTGGAGAGATCGCGGACGAGTCGTAGGGGTGGTACCGCGCATTTAGGAGGAGAAGGTCCGAGGATTGTCGACATTGAAGAATTTCAACACGAATACAAGTGCAAGCATTGTGGACATGAATGGTCCGACCAGCATCTCGAAGAGCACAGGGAAGGTTAGCAGAGTAAGGTAGAAGAGAGACGACGAGCTTTCTCTAACTAAGTCGCCTTTGTCAACAGAAAACCAAGATCTAGACTTTCGTGACATACTGAAGCATCTCGATCGAGAATCAGCCCACTTCGTCATCCGACTGGAGACCCATCATTCGGGAAGGGTCGTGACCGTTGTCCAGCCTCATGATCTGATTCGGGACAGTATCAACTTGCCTGGACTGACGCACAAGCTGAAGCAGAATCTTGGGACCAGCGGTGACGTAGAAAACGGTCGCATCATCCTCCACGGTGACCATCGAGACCAAGCCAGGATCGAACTCNTGAAGCTAGGNGTCTCAGCTGNTAACATCGAAATGATCTAGATTATTATCAAGAAGTTCTGCCGGGCACTTGGATGGGCGATCGGGATCTTCCAGCCTCTCCAAACGCTGACCANTCGAAGAATGAACGTTGCTAGGGCAGCTAGCACTTCGGCTGAAGGTCCGAGAGTTTGAGCCTGATTGGCTAGAGCGATTATGATCGCGCCTAGCAGAGAGGCGACCGCGTATATCTCACTCCGGAGCACCAGCGGCACTTCAGCAGCCAGTATGTCCCTCAGCGCTCCTCCACCAATACCTGTGAGCATTCCCAATAGCGAGGCCGGTATAGGGCCGAGCCCAGCTGACAGAGCTATCGTGGTGCCGGTGACGGTGAAGATTGCTAGGCCTGCTGCGTCGAATGCGGTTACGAACCTGTTCCATCGCACGATCTGGCGGAAGTCAAAGAACACCANGAGACCTGCAACGCCCGCAGCTGCAAGATAGCGCCAATCAACCAGCGTCATCGGAGGAGTGTGGCCGAGGATGAGGTCCCGCATAACGCCCCCGCCAAGCCCGGTTGCGACCGATAGCACCAGGACCCCGAATAGATCCATTTTCTTCCGGACCGCAAGTATCCCACCACTCAAACCGAACGCAAAAGTTCCCACCAGGTTCAGAATCAGTGTCTCGTCCATTTTCTACAAATCCACAGGAGGTCTTTACCCAAGGCGCAAGATAGCATGAATTGAATTTTTATGGCAAGAATGAACTTGGCAAGACATGTGAACTAGGCGACCCGGTCTTGCCGCGAATTCTTTACCGGTCACTATAGGAGCTTATGGACGACTCTGAGGCAGGCGTTCATCACATAGGGAATCTTGCTCTTTGAAAGCATCGTCTTTGCTTCCTCGTTTTCGAGTCCGAGCTGTGCCCAGAATGCGAAGGGTCTACCATACTTCTTCCACATCTCGATAACTTGCTGTGCGACCTGTGGAAGTTCTTCGCTGGGACGGAAGACGTCCACGATATCGACCTTCTTCGCCAAATTCGGTGGCAGGTCCATGAGGCTCTTGTACGCCTTCTCGCCTAGAATCTCATCAGCAGTGGGATTTACGGGGATGATAGTGTAACCGTGTTGCTTCATGTACGCAGGTACCGTGTAAGCTTCCTTCTCAGGGTTCTTGGAAGCACCTACAACGGCGATGACGTTGTATTTTTTCAGAATCTCTCTCGAGGATATGGTTGAGCTGGGACTATGGGTTTGGGACGTTATGTTTGCCTCTAGTCTAACCTGTTGTCCGGTGGCTAAAAAGATGCTTCGCGCCGGAATCGTCCGCTAACTCTGAGGCCGAATATTCTTGAACTGGGAATAGAACAGTGTAATCGAGATCACATAGAACACGGTTGCCAGATAGAAGGGAATGTCGAACCTTNCTGTTGCCAGGATCAAACCGCCGATCACGGTAGTTATGCTGTTTGGAATCCTCCAGACGACCGTGTTGATGGAACTCGCCAGTCCTCTCTCGTCCTGGGACATGATGCCCATCAGATAGGAATCGCCCAGTGGTCCTGCCATGTTCATCAGAGCCGCTCGAATGATGTAGAGACCGCCGGCCAGTCTAACGTCCGGGACGAGCGCTAGACTCAGCATGAAGACTGTGGAGAATCCTTGCGTAGCAACGATTGCTTTGACTAATCCGAACCGGCCAGAGATTCTAGGACTCGCTACAGCAGCCAGCGCTATTGTCAAGTTGGACAGTGAGAGCAAGGGTCCGCTGAAGGTGTCCGGGGTTCCGAACTTGAGAAAGAGCCAGGTTGGGATCAGGGGAATGATGAATCCTGCTCCGAGCCCGATGAGGCTGTTGATCCCCGAGAACTTCAGAAGGGTCGGGAAGTTCTTGCCTCTGATCAGTTTTGTCGGGTTGGGTGTTTCCTTGTAGTCCTTGAGGATGCGAAACAGCCAAACCGGGGTGATAGCTGAAACCAGTCCCATCAACACCAGGAGGTCTTGATGGATGACGATTGAGCCGAGGCCAGTCAGGGATTGGAGCGTCGGAATCAGTGTTGGTAAGAGGAACCCGAATGCTATGGATCCATTGCCAAGGATGAATGAGAGAGAGAACGCGGCGTCTCGATTTTCTAGGCTCGTTTGATCGGCGATTATCGCATTCCATGTTGAGAGCGCGGCGGACTCGGCTATTCCAAGAATTATAGCTGCAACGACGAGGACGACTAAGTTAATCGTGAGCGCGATCAATAAGATAGGAAGGGGAACTAGAGAGGTCCCGATCAGGAGCAGATTCTTCCGCCCCCTTCTATCGGAGAGTATTCCGAGCGGTATTGAGAGGAGAACCATTGCGCCCTCCAGCCCGAGGAGAAGCCCAACGACGCCCGCGCTGATGCCTAGTTCGGGGAAAAATGCGGTTAGGTAGACGAGGAGGTAACCTATCGCGATGTTGTTGAAGACGAGTGCGACGATGAGCCACTTTAGTTTACCAGGAGTCTTGGAGAAGAATCCACGTTTCTTCTCGACTTCTGAGGTCATCTCGCCATCCTTGCGGATGGTCGGGGCTCTATCGGGGTTATTTAATCGGAGCCAGATTGAACGATGCTACGGAGCCGAGAGCTGCGGAAAAAAAGGAAGGGGGATGCGAAGAGCACGGGTTCTAGACAGAAATGGTTGAGGTGAAGGTGTCTTGATCTGTGCAGCCGAACAAGGGTACGATGTTGCTGCAGGCGTCTCGGTTGTCGGCCCAGATGACGTGGGCTGTTGTTGGACTGGCAGCTATCTGAATGTAGTCACCCAAGAAGATCTCTGGATCTCCGAAGTCGGCTCTCTCCACTATGTTGGGGTTAAACGAGGTGCTGGTTATTCTGAGGTTGGGTGAGAAGGTAAGGCCTCCGTCTTTCGAGTTCGCGTAGAAAACATCCAAGGCCGTTATAGTGCCGCTTGAAAGCTGGCCAAGTCGGCTGTCATACCATGCTATACTGATCGTGCCGCCGGAGACGGATATGGTGGAGAAGAAGTGTTGACCGGTAATCATATCGTTGACTTGTATTGGACTGGTCCAGGTGACCCCTCCGTCGATAGATTTTGTGAACATGACATTGGAGTTGCCTTTCGCATAATCATCCCACACGATGTACACGCCACGACCGTCAGCAGCGATTTGAGGTATGGTGAAGAATCTGAAGGAGTTGCCCGGCAGGGGGCTCGGGGCGAGAGACACGCTTGCAGCTATCTCATGGCCATGGAAGGCCAGTCCACCATCATTTGAGACGGCCACGGCGATGTTCGAAGATGTTCTAGAGCGGCCCGGGGTGAGGCTAGAGACAAACACTCTTCCTTGAGTGTCAACCGCGACTCCCGAGGCAAATCCTTGTCTTATCGCTAGTATCGGGAAAGAGTAGGTTACGCCTCTGTCGGTTGATCGGATTAGGGCGACCCCTGAGCCAGTGGCGCCACCTGATAAGCTGAAAGTGTCGTAGGTCACGTAAATTGTACCATCGCGGGGCCCGCCTGATGTGTCAACCGTGATCCAAGGCTTGTCCGCGAGATTGTAGTGGGACCGTGGGAGGAGAGTGGTGAAGGCATAGTCGGCTCCATCATTGATGAACTTGGCAACAAAGAGGTTGAAACCTGAGTTGCTGGTGAGGGTCGCAGCCGCTGTGATACCGACATAGTACACATTTCCGGATCTGTCAAACGCGAGGACTGGATCGGAGGTGGCTAGGAAAACCCCGTGTAAAGGAGAGGCCAACCCTTGTGGCGAGTTGTCGCCAGGATATCCGGGTAGAAGCATTACGCTCCAGGTTTGACCTCCATCGACGGAACGGTAGTATCCATGCCATCGGTGCCCTCCCGTAGAGAGGAGCCTATAGTCCTGAGCGCCTGCAACAACGACANTCGGATTGTGGGGGTCAACGGCGATCGTAGGTTCTACCTGTTGCCGTTCAGAGGAGTCGTTGGAGGTTGTGATGTCGACGTTTGGACCGGCGACTGGTAATGCATGGGCGGGTGCGAGGGTTATACAGATCATGAGGGCGATTGCTATCGTAACAGTTTTCGTCTTCAAGAATTTTCCCGGTGTCTCATATTGGATTGATTTTGTTATAGCCCTTGCGATCTTGGAGAGGAGTTTCCTCTCGATTATCCGCAGGTGAACGGGGTAGACGGTGTGTGTATAGGCCCTTGCTAGGAAGTTCTAGGAAGTCACAGGTGTTGATTTTGTTCTTTCAGGAAGAGTTGTGATAGTATCGCGGCGCCAATGGCTGCGGCAAAGGCGAATAGGATAACAGATTGGAGTTGTGTTGCATCTGCTATCACTCCGCCGATCAAAGGTCCTAGGCCGCCCCCGAGACTAATTGCCGACTCAAGGATACCCAATCCCTTTCCCCTGTCAGCAATCGACGTGTAGTCTGACATCAACGCCGCAGCCGATGCTTGGATCAATGGATAGATCGGAAGAGTCCACAATATCGTCACCACAACCGTGTTGGTGATAAAGTAGATCGTTGCAAAATAGATCGCATAGCCCACAGCTCCCAAGAGGAACATAGGTTTCCTCCCAATCCTGTCATCTAACGGTCCTACGATCCGGAAAGCAATCGCCCCGAAGACCGTTGTCGCCGTGGCGGCGAGGCCAGCCATCAGGCGAGAGCCGTTGAGGGAACCGACCAGGTAAATTGTGAAGAAACTGTTGAAGGAAGAGGATGAGATGAGCGCGAGGATTGATACGCCGCAGAGAATCAGGACGTTTCGTTGCTTGAGAAGACTCCAATATCCCTCCGGGTGGATCACAGACTTCGCGATGGTAAGCCCTTGTTTGGTTAGGAAAGAAACGACCAGAATTCCTGAGTAGCCGTAAAGTGCTCCCAAGACATAGAGGTACACTGGGTCGAGGAATTGAAAAAGTGCTCCTCCGATGAGAGTTGCTGATGCATATCCTAGGGAGGCTGCTGTCCAGAATTCTCCGATAGCCCGCCCGTACTGTGTGGATTTGTCTGTCGCGAGTGCGGCAAATATGGGGATGAAGCTTGAGGAGAACAGACCCATTAGTGCAACCACGAACACGAACTGTGCAGGGTCGCGTAGGAACGGGAAGAGTGTGAATCCAACGGCCTGGACTAGGAACGACAGAGCGAGAATCCTCGTCCCCTTACCAGTCCTGTCTAGAATACCTCCCCAGACAGGAGAGAGGACAATCGTCTCGATCGCAGGAAGAAACGAAACCAAAGAAATTAGCGAGAAGGATGCTCCCAGCGAACGTAGCTGGATTGGCAGAAACGCCCAGATTATTCCAGTCGGGCCGAAGGCCAGAGCGGTAGATAGCTTAACAGCGATTCGCTGGTCCGTAATGAACCGCCCACGAGATGCCGCAGAAGAAACCTACGAGGTTATTTTGAAGGTGTCGACTGGATAAGTTGTCTAATCTCTTCGCTTATTCTGCGACGCTCATTGTCATCCTTCGCCATCATCCATTCTAGCTTGAGCTTGAACACGCGATCCTCAATGCTTGCGTTCTGCTTCTGCACTGTGTTTGCCATGCTTGTCAGCGCCATCGTCCAGTATCAGGCTCATTCTCGATCGTGGGAATATAACAAGTTCTGAACCCAGAGGCGGCTTGCTATAGTCCAGCAAGTCCCCCGATCACAAAGCCGACAATCGCCAACAGACCGAACGCTAGATGCAGAATTATCGTGTTAGCATTAGCCGGGATAATCGCATGCGGATCCTTGTAGTTAGACCTCAATATTCTGACCGCCTTCAAAGCAAACGGTAGACTGAACAACGCGATGAGCGTCGCGAAGCTAGTAACCGGGAATGCAACATAGATCTTGAGAACCGCATAGAGGAGCAAAAGAAAGTATGACGTTGCAAGTAATCCGATGTAGACCGCAACAGACCTGAGATAGCCCAGCCTCAAGACGAGGGTCTTCTTCCCAACCGCCTTGTCCGCGTCCATATCAGGAAACTCGTTGATCCACAAGACCGCAGCTATTAGCAGTCCGACTGGAATGGATGCGAGCAGCGGGACGGTCGCGGACGCGAGGGATCCGGTTTGAACGTAGTAGGCGCCTAGGGTCATTACAGGCCCAAAATTGAGTCCGACGAGAAATTCTCCGACTCCTCGGTAGGCAAGTTTGAAGGGAGGGCCGACGTAGAAGTAAGTGGATATTACACCGATCAATCCGAACCAGAACAACTGATACAATCCTAGTTGGAAGATGAGGTAGAATCCGATTAGGGATCCGAGGATCAGACAAGAAGTCGATACTATCAGATGGGTTGATGGCCGAATTAGTCCCGCCGTCAGTATTCTTCCGCCACCAGCGAACGGGTTCTGGTGTCGAACCTGGAGATCGTTTCCGCTCTTGAAATCAAAATAGTCATTGAACATGTTACTAGCAACCTGGATCAAACTAGCACCTAGCAAGGTCAGCAGGAAGGTGCCCCAGTTGAAGACGTGCAATGTTTCCCAAGCAATGACGCCCCCGAGTATGATTGGGACGAAGGTCGCTTGCAAGAATGGGACCCGCATCGCCTTGAGCCATAATCCGACGAAAGGCGGCTTCTTCGCATCGATGCTTGGGTTCGATGACATACCTGGCTATCTTCCGGTTTCGAAAAAAACGGCGCGCCGGAGGTGATATAAGGCTAATTCCCGGAGTTTATTGAGTTGAGAGGCAAAAGGCTAAAGCGTGTTCACAAGTCCACGATAGACTCTTAGCGTGGTTAAGAATTTGGCCGAAAACTGGGACGTAGTAGTTGTTGGCGCCGGCATAGCGGGCTGCATGACAGCCGGCACAATAGCCCTGAAGGGCAAAGGAAACGTAAGCGTTCTACTAATGGACAGAAACCCGCCCACAGAAGCGGGAAAGAAAACAGTCCTTGGATGGGTATGCGGCGACGCGGTCGGCGAGCACCACATCAAGTACATTCAAGAACGCATCGGGACAACCTACGGGAAGCCCGAGATGGAGAACCGGGTAACCGCAGTCTACGTCTACTCCCCCGATATGAAAGTCAGAGTCCCATTCGAGGGGCCCGGATATGTTCTTGATCGGCCAAAGTTCGCGAAACGCCTACTCGATGATGCTCTGAAGGCTGGTGTAGAATTTCGTGGTAACGTCCAAGCAACCGAGCTAATCCAAGACAACGGAACAATCGTCGGATTGCACGGCCAGACAGTCGGCCCAGGCGTCAATCAAGAGTTCGAGATTCGAACCAAACTTATCATCGACACTTCAGGAATGTCCACGAAGCTTCGCCGGAATCTTCCGATTCCCAGTCATATTGAGAAAGAGATCAACAAGGACGATGTAGAGCCGACAGCGCGTCTGAACGCGAAACTCCGGGACGGCATTGAAGTGGAACCGTTCCACTGCGACATCTACCTCGACGCGGAAAAGGCGCCCGGAGGCTATCTCTGGCTCTTTCCAAAATCCGAAGACAAGGTCAACATTGGGCTTGGCATCCAGCAGAAGAGAAGCTCTAAGCCTCTCAGCGCTCTCCTGAAAGATTGGCTGGCGGCAGATGACCGGTTCAAGGATATTCAGCCGCTGAGCGATGATAGCAACCTGACAGGGTCCTGGCAGGTCTCAGTTAGACACCAGAACGACTGCCTTGTCGCCAACGGCTACATGATCTGTGGAGACGCGGCATGGTTCCCCAACCCGATCAGCGCCGGCGGCATAGGCCCAGGACTGATAGGCGGAGTCATGGCCGGAGAAACCGCAGTCCGTGCCATAGAGGCGAACGATTTCAGCGAGAAACAGCTTTGGCAGTACAACCTCGACTTCGTCAATCATTACGGCAACAAAACGGCCGGGTTGGAGGTATTTCGCATGTATCTACAGACACTCAACAACGACCAGATCAACTATGGAATGAGACACTTCCTCTCATCCGATGAAGCTACAGAGATATCGCTGGGGGAAATGCCCCATCTCTCCGCCGCAAAGAAAATAGTCAAACTGTTCAGAGGCTTAGGATCGTACAAGGCGTTCAGCGGACTCGTGTTCACGATGGCGAGGATGCGGGCTCTGAACGAGCTATACCAGAACTATCCAAAAGACCCGTCGCAGTTCGAGGCCTGGAAAGCAAACGTCGATTCAATTCTAGCTCAGGGTCGAGCCCGTTTCCACTAAACGACAAACAGTAACATCGTCAATAAATAAG
>JGI25383J37093_10000396_pt1 | contig 10068 bp, 10 predicted proteins | sample GraSoi013_1_20cm_4_FD_37093 | JGI IMG/M metagenome (IMG submission 37093)
GTGAACCAGATGAAGTTCGTGCCGGCGTTCAGCGCCGCGACGACGTCCGTCGGGCCGCCGGAGTGAAGACTCGCGCACCGCGCGGCACTGCCGGTAATCGTCGTGTAAGACAGGAACGGGAAGTGGTCCTCGCCTCGATCCGGGTTGATCGAACAACCGGAGCCGCTCCCTTCCGCAATCGCGTTCCACGTGTGGCCCGAGGTCTCGATCAAGTCCACCAAGGTGGGATGGTTCAGGTTCGGATGGTTCCCGTCGCCGCTCACGCCGAAGGTACTCGCTCCGAGAAGCGCGATGTAGTTCGGCTGCGACGGGTTCGTGATGCTCGACCAACCTTCGGAGAATGCATATTGGTCGGCGAGCTGCGTCATGTAGGGGGCGGGGCCGTAGATCTCGTTCAGATTGTGGTTCTCCATGAGGACGACGACAAGCTGGTCGAAGTTCCCGGTGGCGCTGGAAGAAATCGGTCCCAGGCCGACGCTGTTACCGGGAGTGCTGAAGGGGACAATCCCCGAGACGAGCAGGCCCGCGAGTATCAGAAGGGCGGACGCCGAAAGGGCAACAAACGCGCTGTAACGTCGTGAATCCATTACCTTCCCCGGGGGCACGTCCGGATGTCAGGCGGCGTCGATGATGGTATTCTTGAAAATGTTCACCGGCGATAATCGCGCGCGATAACACGATGCGGTAAAAAAATTCTCGACGCGTATGGTTGAGACTCAACGATCTCTCCATGCGAGAACGGGCTTCTTGCGGGCGGATCGCGTCGTCAATCGGCGACTACGCAGAGATCACTCGACGAACCGGCCTACTGTCGGCGCACGATTCGCTCCATCGCGGACGGCTTCGTCGAAGCCGGGCGCACCACATAGTAGACGGACATGAGCGCGTACATGATGAGACCGAACCACCCGTAGCTGAGGGTGAGAATGGCCGCGGTGTTCAACTCGCGGTTGAAGAGCAAGAACCCATCGACGCCCGGCAACAACATCGACGAAACGGCGACGAACGCCACGGCGCAAAAGGCCGGACCTGCCAAGGCAACGAACGAACTTGGGGCGGACGCCACCTCCAGTCGCGAAGGCAACCCGACCACGTGCTTCTCCAGGACCTCGCGCGCCTTTTCTGCCCGATCGACGGCGCCCGCATAAGTTACCGGTGTCGAGCAATGCGACGGCCTCGGCCGCGGTCATCTCGGCCGCGTGCACCTGCTGCGTCGCGGACTTCATTCGCTCGATGTCGAGGAGCACCCTTTGCACCGATTCCGCGATGCGTTCCACGAGCGCCGCTTCGAGCGTGCCCTTCACTTGTTCGACGAGTCGCACGCGCTGCGAGAGATCGGCGTCATGGCCCGCTGCGGCCTCCGCGACCAACCGCCGGAGCTCGGGCAGGTCGAGACCGACCTTCTTCGCCGCAGCCAAGAGTGGTTTCATGTCGTTGACGAGCCGGAGCAAGACGCCCGCGGTTTCCTTCCCTTCGGAGACGAGTACCGCGGAGCTCCGTGCGCGCATTCCGGACAGGCGCTCCGCCAGCGTCCCCGCGGCGGAAGGCTCGCCCGTCGGTACCAACCGAGACAAGGCCGCCGACACGGCCGCGGCATCCTGAGCCTGTTCAAGATCCTGGTATCCGGACCGGTCGAAGTCCGAGGCATCTGCCAGGAAGTCATCGGCGTCTGGCCACGCGGATTCGGCGGGCCGATTCGCTCGGTAATCGGTCGACGTCTGGGCGGAGTCTCGGCGAAGCCTCCGCGTCACGAGGCCGGTCCTGGGGTTCGCGGTCGAACGCGAAGGGGGTCCGCCTTTGATGTGCGGCGAAATCGAGGCCGTGATGAAGATCCCCACGAGGACCAGGACGCCTCCGACCATCGTCGTCTGGTAGATCGTGATGGAAATTCCGGCCGAATAAGCCCCGGAGCTGGCGCGCCGCGCGGCCTGCACCGCGTAATAACCGATGACGCCGAAGTATGCGGCGAAAAGTAAGGCTAAATTGCGCGGACGAAGCAGGTTCATGGGACCCCACCCTGCCCCCTATCGAGGAGATTCCTACATAAAGAAGTTTCGATTACACGGCTCATCGATTTTCATCCGCGAAGGGGCTTCCTAGCGCTCGGTGTGCTCGGCGTGCAAGCTGCTGAATGACAGCCGNGGCNCTTTCGCCGCGGCGGCGGCACCGGACCCGATCCGCTTCTTCAGCAGTGCGAGGGCGATTCGGACGCCCTCGTGCAAATGGAGCTTGGCTTCGCCGATGCGGCGGTCGTATCGGATCGGAACCTCCGTGATCGGGATGCCCTTCAGCGCGCACTCGGCGAACAGGTCCGCCTCGAGTTCGAATCCGGTCGCGGTCAGGCCGAGCGACTTGAGCCGATCGGAAACGAATCCCCACATGCCGCTGCAGACGTCGGAGATCGGTGTGGCGAACAGGAAGGACGCCAGCCAACTCAACACCCGGTTGCCGATGCGATTCGCCATCGACATGGCACCGTCGTTGATGGAGCCTCGGAGGCGGGAGCCGAGGACGACGGGAGACCCGGCACCGAGCTTCCCGACGATGTCCGGGATGACCTCCGGCGGATAGGTGCCGTCGCTATCCAAGAGGACGACGTACTGATCGCGAATCTTCGGGACGAATTCCCGAAACGCGGATCCCTTTCCGTTTCCACTCTGGATGAAGACCTCGGCCCCGAGCCGCTTCGCGACCGCACGGGTCTGGTCCGTGGAACCGCCATCGAGCAGGTGGACGCTGTACGCGTAACCTCTCTGCTGGAGCGTCAGCCGCGGAATCCGGTTGAGCACGTCGGCGACTCCGTCCTCCTCGTTGAGGGCCGGCAACAGAATCGAGAGGCTCTCGAGGACCGGGTTCGCGATCTCTCCATATGGGATTTGGGGAGCCGGATCAACCGGCAGCGCAGGGAGCGGGAATGAGCCGATGGTCGGACCGCTGGGAGCTCGCGCTCCGATAGCTCCTCCTGATAACGGCCACTCGTCCCCTGGTTGTCCCATCCGACTTTGCCCTCCTCCAACGACCTGATTCCTTACGACCGACCCAACGCACGTCGATCCAGGGACCGCGCGCCGGGAACCCGGCGAGACGTTGACGTCGAATGCAACGTCGTCTCGACATCTCGTGAGCGCGGCCGCGCCAGTCGCTCGGCCCCGCCCTGAACCCTCGCGTCCACGGCCCTTGATCTCATCCGGTATTCAGCAAAGGGTATGCTATCTGATTTCTGGCACACGTTTTGCCGAAGACATCGGCGAAGCGACCGAACGATGGCGGAGGCAGAAACGCCATTATCGTTCGTTGGAATGTCGGCGAATCGCGGAAAAGTTGCAAGCGCGTGAACAAGAATCGGCAAGACCTTGTCCGTCGCTTCATGTCGGCGCAGCTCCAGGCGTGCATGGCTACCTTTTTGAGGGGATAGACCAATGGGTCTGCCTCCGGGGGAGTGGAAGGGGTCGGTCTGGGTCGAAAATCGCTGTCCGCACTGGAGAACGCCTCGCTGTCGTTCCTCTCCGCGATCGACACGGATGGCGGGCTCGACGCGGTCCTGTTCCTCCGAAGGACCGGATCCGTCTTGGCCTCATGGACGCGCGACGGCATCCGGTTGGACGTCGTGAGCGTGATGGCAGCGACGATGTTGGCCTCCGTCGACACGATCGTCGAGGCGCTCGGCGGGCCCAGTTCCCGCTCGATCTCGGTCGCGAGCGGCGATCGACAGATCGTCGCAACGAAGGTCGGCTCGCAGGCGTTCCTGTTCGTCGTCGCGCCGAGGTCGGTGAGCCAACGGTACGTCCGAAAGGCCGTGCGAGAACTCGTGGCTCGCTTGACGGTCGCACCGGCAATCGCTCCGCAGCGCGTGGAAGTCCGTTCCTCGAAGGTCGAAGCGGCACGCTGAACGCGGATGCGCCTCCGCGCGTGGGACAATCTTTGTCACCAGAGAATTGAAATACGTCGTGTTGAATGAATGACGGGGTTCAGGTTCTCATGGAGGGGTGGAGCCGGAGGGATTACGCCTATGCGAGCACTGTCGGGGCGATCAGCATGCTCGTCTGGGCGACCTCCCGAACGAGCGCGCGGGTGCTGCCGTACGGGGGAAGCTCGCTGTTGATCGGACTCGGCCTCTTGGCCGGACTCAAGCATCCCGTCCGCCGGCAGATCTACGACCATCTGCGCCTGCTCCCAGGCGACCATTTCCGGTCCGTCGCGAGGTCCCTCCGCCTGGCGGTCGGCACCGCGCGATACCACCTGAACTCGTTGGTCCAGGACGGACTCATCTACAAGCAGGAGATCAACGGCCGGAGCCGGTACTACGTGTCCGGCGGAGAAGCCGAGGTGAACCGGCTCTATGCGCGGCACTGGGAGTATCGCGACATCCGCCTCCGTGTGTTGCTCACGCTCCGACGGATGGAGAACGCGCAGGCCGCGGAGATCGCCAAGGTGCTCGGCATCAGCCGGCAGCTCGCGTCGTACCATCTCCGGTGCCTCGAGAAGGCCGGGCGCGTCCGGCGTCATGGCGCGACCTATCGAGTCGTCACCGGCCGACGATGAAGCGCTCTCCGACATGCTGGTGCGCTAACCCTTAAGGTCGGGAGTGCGCTCCGACGAATTGTTGGCCAAGCGCGTCTGGCGCCCTGCAACGCTCGACATCGCCGCCCTGGGTACGTGTCTCCTAGGCTTCATCGGGCTGATCTACGTCGTCTATCGGCTCAAGACCGGAGCGGTCGGAACGCAGCGCGCGTTCCTGCTCATCACGCTCGCGATGATCTGCGCACCGTTCTACGTGGCCTTCGTTCGAACTCCGAAAATCCCGTTCCTCTTGGCCCCGATCATCGCGATTTTCCTCCTGTATCCGATTGCCGCTCCGCACGGCGTCGTATACTCGACGGACCCAATCTTCAACTTCTCCTTCACGCAGGACCTCATCGACACGGGATTCTGGGACCCCGGGACCGGACTCGCCTTCGCGCGAACGTACTCGTTCTATCCGGTCGGGAACGTGTTCGTCGGGTATGTCATCTTGAATGCGCCGCTCCCTGCCGACATCGGGTACCTCTGGATCGAGCCAATACTCAGGGTTCTGGCGATTCCCGCCATCGTCTACTCAGTTGGCCGACGACTCTTCGGACCTCGGACCGCGGCGGTCGCCGTCCTCCTGTACCTGGGGACCCCCTCCATCCTGTTCAATGAGCCGGTCCAACAAGGTTTCGGCACCATCTTTTTCGGACTCTCGCTGCTCTCTCTCCTGCTGCTGAGCCAAGCCGTGGAGGTCCGGGCCCAGCACCGCGCGCAGGTCATGTTCGTCGTGGTGGGCACCGCGATCGTGATGACGCATCATCTCACGTCGTACGTGTTTGCATTCTGGCTCGGAGCTCTCTCGCTCCTGATCCTTCGTCGTCGATACCGGCCGGATCTGCCCGCCCTTCGGGTAGGGATTCTCTTCGTGTACTTCGTTTTGCTCCTGCTCGTCTACATCGACGTCTTTACCTACCCGATTTTCTTCGGCCACGAGCAGACGCTCGTCTCCGCCGTCACGAACCTCATTGCACCCAGAGGAAACCATTCCGGGGACACCGAGGCCACCTCTGGGTCGGACCTTCACGACATTCGAAATCACTTGGCTGGCTGCCTCCCTGATCACCATGTTCTTGCTCGCTCTCTTCACCGTCCGACGGTATCGCGTGACCCGGCACCACCCGTTCGCCGTCGCCAACGGAATCGTGGCGCTATCCCTGATCTTCGTCACCCTTCCCCTCATCGCCACAGCGCTGAACTATGTCCCGCTTCGAGTCAACGAATACACGAATTTTGTCGTCACGCCCTTCGCCGCAGCGACCCTGATTCGGTGGGGCCGATCGGACTTCTGGAAATCGAGTCGACGCATGCTGAGGGTCCTACGAGAGAAGAAATTGGCGCCGCCGGCGGTCGTCATTGCGATCTCCGCCGCCATCGTGATGGGCGGGAATCTCGCCCCGATCACGTTCCGGATGTTCTTCGAGCCGTATCCGCAGTACCAGGCCACCGACTCGCCGCTGTTCCTCGGCGTCGACTCGTTGCGGGCGGCGGATTGGGCGGCGGATCACTTCAGTACCGACCCAAATTGCGCTCCCCTCAATACGTGCCGCATCTGGGGCGATCAGCTTGCGGTCGACGTCTTCTCGGGATTCGGGGACATGCCGGCCGATTTCGGAAGTGCTCGGCTGTTCGCGAATGCAACCCTCGACGCGAACGCGTGGAACATCCTGCATATCGGGGACTACGTCGCCGTGGATAGCCTGATGACGCTGTTGCGCCCCAACTTCCTCCACGAAGGGCTGTGGCCGACCCCGTTGACCGCGGCCCAAATCGGCAAGTTCGCGACAGATCCCAATTTCGCCTTGGTCTACCAGGATGAGACGTTTTCGGTTTATCGCGTGATGTCGATTCAACAGTTTTAGGGCCTGACGTGCACAGGCAAGGTGTTCGTCGCAACGAGGACCGGGCTGGAGCCAATCACTTGGAACAAGTCGAAGCGAAGGTACAGGTCGCCGGTCAGTTCGATTGAGATCGAGAACCGGCGGGTCCAGGACTCCCCCGAACCAAGGATGAAGGATTCGTTGTGTTCCGCGAACGCATCCATCCGCAAGGGGGACGTCAGGACCACGTTGTGGAACGTCTCATTCCCGGTCGCGGTCTGGGGGAAGAGCCGGATCCGAAGCGTGAAAGGACCTCCTGTCGAACCGGCGAAGGCGGAGACGCTGATGTTCTGTGGCTGGCCCACGTAGAACTGCGTCGGGAGAATGTCCCCGTCGCCGGTGATGGCAAGGCCGCTGGAGAGTTGGTCGGGATAGTGCACCACTGAGAGCGCAATGAGGACGACGAGGGCGGCCGTGATCGCCGCCATGAGGGCGGCAACAATTCCTTTCTCCGACCTCGAGTAGTCCGAAAAATCGAAAACGCCGTGTGCGAACCTGGTAACCGCTGTCAGCGAACCTCCACCGGGGCGTCGCATGAACCATGCGAGGATGGCGATTGGCAATCCGACGATGACGACGGCGAAGACTGTAATCGGAATCCCGAGAAGGGAGACGCCGAGGGCGGACAAGGAGGTGACGAAGATGGTGAGCCCGATGGAAAAAGCGAGAATCTCCGACGCCGAAAGCCGAATCGTGTCGCCGACGATCAGCGCGACGGTGCAATAGCCCACCGCAAAGAGAGCGGCAAATGATAGGGCGGCGCGATACGGGTTCGCGGGGAGAACCGCCACGAGAATGGCGTGAAGCAGGAGAACGGCCGTAGCGAGCCCGACATAGGGGAACGGCGCCGCCCTCGCACGGACTCCTATGCCCGGAATCAATAGCGCACGCTCGGGAATGGAAAAGTCCGAGGACTCAAGAACCTTCGCGCACGCGCAGTGGACGAGTCCCGTCCGAAAGGGAAACGAAGGTCTTCGCGACCGATCGCCAGTCCGGAGAGGTCTGAATCCATTGCCGATTCGCGCGCTGAATCCGCTCTCGGGTTCCCTCGTCGAAGAGACTTTGAACCGTCCGAGCAAGATCGCGCGGGTTGGCGGGGTCCGCGAAGAGGAGACCGGTCCGCCCTTCCAACTCCCGGATCGGATGGACCCGCGTCGTCACCACGGGCAACCCGGTGGCAACGGCCTCGAGGGCGACGAGGGGAAGTCCGGTCCGCACGAACCGATACGGAAATACCGCGACCTGCGAGACCCGGTACGAGGCCCGCAGTTCCTCTCGGGAAAGGAGGCCTCGAACGACGACGAGTTCGTGAGCACCGATACGGGTCCGCATGATCAGCGGTTCGGAATACGTCCCATCCCGGAGCAACAAGACGACCTGAGTCGCCGGGTCCCTCGGAAGCCGATGCACCAGCCGAAGCATGTCGCCCACCCCTCGGGATCCCTCCGGCGGACCTGTGAAAATCACGCGTCGGCGAGCGGGCGATAGGATGCCGCTGAGCCGCGGGCCCAAGTCGGGAGGTCCGCGTTCCAGGAAAAACGGATCGAACGGATGCCGGATGACCGCACAAGATGACGGCGGGAGACCCCGCCGCGGTCCCACACTGTCGGTCCGTATCCCATAGGAATACGTAGCGGTCCACATACGCGGGAGCGTTCGACCAAGTCCCAAGCAGCCGCGACGCATACAACGCGGCGTGATGCCGGTCGTGACGAATCTCCGCGGCCAACGTCGGATCCAGAAATCGCTTCGCCAGGTCTCGCCCGCTGTGAAGGGGCCGAAGAAAGATCCCGATCAGGCGTCCTCGAAATCCATCCCGAGGCGGATGCCGCGGCATCGAGAAGAACAATCCCGCGGTCAGCCGACACACGCCGATGTCGAACCGCCCGGTTCGCAACACGTTCCGAAGCGAGGGAGCGGAACGGTAATCGTGTCGGTCGGCGTGGCGTTCGACGGGCACCCCGATCCATCGTTGAACGCCCTCGGTGCTCGTGACCACGGAGACCTCGTGACCCTCCGACTGGAGCGCTCCGGCGAGATCCCCCAGGTATCTCCATGGTTGCAGGTTCAACTGGGCCGGCGGGAGCGTTTCGGTGACAATCGCAATCCGAAGGGTTTCCAAGAACCAGCCCGCGCCTCTGACTCGGCCGACATCGGAAGCCGGCGCGGCTGGGATTCGCCTGAATAGGCTAAATAATCTCGGGGCGGTCTCGCGCACGAATGTCCGAGGGGCCCTTCCCAGGCAATGCTCCGCCCCGCCCAATTCGGTTTGGCATCCTGTGCGACGGCCCAAAGATCCCAACGTGGCAGGCTCGATCCATCGAGGAATTGCGCCGGGTCCCCGGAACCAGTCTCGCCTTGCTCGCCTTCAATCCGGAAGGATCGTCCGACGGCTCACGAGGCGGGAGCCTGCTGTTCCGCGCGTATGTCGCATCGCACCCTCCCCGGGCACTCCGGACGGTGGACATGACCCTCGCGTTCCAAGGCGTCCCATCTGTGCGGTGCGATCCGACGAGCCAGGGCGAGTTCACACACCGATACGCTGAATCCGACGTTCGCCGGATCCGTGCCTACGACTTGGATTTCCTTCTCCAATGCGGCTTGGGTATCCTCGGTGGCGAAATCTTGCATGCGGCGCGGTACGGCGTATGGTCGTTTCAGCACGACGACGAACCCCCGTATCGGGGGATCCCGCCGTGTCTGTGGCCCATTTACGACGCGGACGCGGTCACGCGCGCGGTCCTGCGCCGCGTCGCGGGTCGCGGCGGCGGCATCGCACTCCGAACCGGGTACTTTCGGACGGCCCTTCACTCCCTTCGACAAAACGTTGACGAGGTGCACTTCGGGGTGGTGGGATGGCCGGCGAACGTGTGTCAAGACCTCCGCCTGGGCCAGACCGCGTACCTGGAGGGCCCATCGTCGCCTACGCCGGTCGCCCCATCGCTCACTCCTTCGAACCGTCAGATAATGCGTTTCGTCCTCCGACAAACCCGACACGCAGTCCGTCGGGCCGCGCGCGCTCTCCTTCGCCACGAAGAATGGTGCATCGGAATCGCCGAGGTGCCCATCAGTGACTTCCTCGAAGCACGCGGGGAGAAGCGTGTCCGTTGGCTCGATCCTCCGGAGCGCGGGCGGTTCATCGCGGATCCGTTCGGGGCCCAGATCGACGGGGTTGCTCACATCCTGTACGAAGATTTCCGGTATGCGACCTCGAAGGGCGTGATCGGGACCATCGAGGCCACCGCGACCGGGACGCCACGGATGCCCAGGGTTGCGATCGAATTGCCGGTCCACGCGTCGTATCCGTACCTGGTGGTTGACCGCGGGGAGATTTATTGTATTCCGGAGACGAACGAGGCGAGGGAGATTGGCCTTCACCACGCGGTCGAGTTCCCGACNCGCTGGGAGAAGGTTGGCACCCTTCTATCGGGGGTCGCGGCNCTCGACCCCACCGTTTTCCGTCACGGTGGCCGGTGGTGGCTCACTTGCACCGATCGCGACGTTGGAGAAAACATGCCGTTGTTNGTATGGCACGCCCGGAACCTCGAGGGACCCTGGGAACCGCACGCATTGAACCCGGTGAAGGCGGACATTCGATCGTCGCGGCCCGCCGGGACGCCTT
>JGI25383J37093_10000398_pt1 | contig 10051 bp, 10 predicted proteins | sample GraSoi013_1_20cm_4_FD_37093 | JGI IMG/M metagenome (IMG submission 37093)
GAACTACCGCCTACGGGGCCCATTTTTTGGAGATTCCATGAAATGATGGGATGTGTTTCTCCTAGGATGCTGGTTTGGTTACGCTTGGTTGATAGCTCGCATTTGGAATGGTAGATTCCATTCGGAGGATCAAGTATGGGTCTATTGAGTCATCTAACACATCCGAAGGGTAAGATTTGGATCGCTCTCGATAAGGCGACTTTCCAGGAAGGAGAGCCGGTTGTCGGCAAGGTAAACATCGAAGCGGAAGAGTACATTCAGTCCAAAGGAGTGAAAGTGGAAGCACGGGTCGTTGAAAGCTGGAATGAGATGGTCTGGGTCACTCTCCCTAACAACCAGCGGATCCAAGAGAACCAGCGTCGAACCAATAACCTCTATCAGCGTGATGTTCAAGTCGCGGGGCCCACTGATTTTGGAAAAGGCCCGGCTCAAACATTCCCCTTCAGCGTCGGTATCCCTCCTTGCCGACCGACACGGGGCGGGTCCTCTGTCCAGAACCTGTTGAAGGCTGTCTTGGAGAGTCACGGCAGACCTGACCTGACTAATGAGACTCAAATTGCATTCGTCCCGGCAGGAACCTATGGTTCGCCGATGAACGTTGGATATGGACCGGGACCTATGCCCACAGGCTACGGACCAAACCCTGGTTATCTGCCAAATCCGGGTTATGGAATGCCGCCATACCAGGGCTATGGGCAGCCGGGCTACGGAATTCCACCGCCTCAGCAACAGCAAGCTCCATCTGTTAAAGTCCGCTGCAAGTATTGCACCGGACTCATGGATTCGAACGCGGTAAACTGTCCAACCTGCGGCGCACACCAGTAATCCCGTCTATCGTTCTACGTCGAGGACGATACTAGCAGGACACCGGCGACTATCAACACAGCGCCTGTTCCCGAGACGATGTTGAACGGATCATTGAATATTACCACCGATAGCGCGACGGCTACGATGACTTCTATTGGGAGAATGACAGAGGAAATGGTCGGGGATACTGTTTCTAGTCCTTTCATGAGGAAATAGTAAGCTCCTAGTGTCGCGACCACGGCAAGGAATGCAACATAGAAGACCGCGTCCCAGCTAAAGTTGATGGAAATACCTTGATCCAAGGGAATTGCGAGGATCAGAAGGGCGCTTGTAATCAGAATCATGCCTCCAGTGACCGCTCGTCCGCCTTTCTGGACAACGAGGTCCTTCGAATAGATGAAGACCAATGCTATGGTAACCGCGGTCGCTAGTATCAGCACGTCGCCTAGAAACTGGGCCTGACCCAAGCTCACAGCTTGACCTCGGGTTACCACCAGGCTCGCTCCAAGAAATCCTGACAATACTCCAAGACCTTTTTTCACGGCCATCTTCTCGCTTCTACGGGCCCAGGATAGAACTGGAATCATCAGCGCCGCCGTGCTAATTATCAGAGCAGCATCAGAGGAAGTTGTGAACCTCTGCCCCTGGAACTGCAGGACGTATCCGAAAGCGTTAACGAATCCGACAATCCAGATGGGTCTCGCTCGCAAAAGGGTCCAGTCAACCCATCCCTTTCGACGAAGAAGCAACAAGACCAGAACAGAAGCTAGCGAGAATCGAAGAGCGACGAATAGGTTTGCAGGAAGAAGGGCCAGTCCGAGCTTGATTACAGGGACGCTAGTACCGAATAGTATCCCGGAAAATACTGTGGCAAGGATTCCAGTTCTGGGAGCCGACTTCTTCAGCCTCTCGAATGGGCGCGATCTTCGGCGCTGGTTTTAGAGGTATAGGACCGTGTCAAAGGGACGAGCGAGCTGAGATTCAGCTAGGCTTATCTTCAGGTGGGACCCTAATTCATACCTCGATATGAGCACTGCGAGTCTCTTGGAGAGGGAGCAGGTCGAGTGCGCGTACTGTAAGGATTCCAAACCAGCTTCAGAGACGACCTGGTTCATGGCTGAGCCAGGCGAAAAATCCGTACGGTTATGCGACTTCTGCTACGAGGAAGCAAGGAAACAGCTTCGCCTCCTCAGGATTGTCCGAAACCGCGGGGACTACCCCGTAGAAGCAGCATCCTAGCGAAAGAACAACCTCCTTGATACACGAACTAGTACGCTTCTGGGAGCGTAGCCCATAGTCGCGAGCCACAATTAGTCCTCCACAAAGGGTTATTGCCCGTTCAAATCCCCAGGGCTTGATAGCCCCAAATTTGTCATCAAACGATAGAGTCGTCGTTCTAGGCTGTGGAATGGGAGGCCTTGCAGTGTCAAGTCTCCTAGCCGAGAGCGCTCCCAAAGCGTCAATTACGATCGTGGAGCAAAAGAAAATCTTCGAGTTCCCACCCTCCTTCCCCTTATTGGCGATGGGTCGCCGTGAACCCGGAAAAGTTCGACGTGCCCTCTTGGCCCCGAAGAAACGGAAAGTCCGCTTGGTGACAGATAGAATCAATTCGATTAAGACTTCCTCAAAGACGGTTAAGACCGGATCAGAAGAGTTGCATTATGATCACCTAGTCATTTCGATGGGCGTCGACTACTCGCCCTGGGACATCCCAGGCATGGAAAGATTCGCTCACCAATTCTACGATTTTGATTCGGCAATGAAGCTGCGCGACGCCTTGAAAAATGTTGAAAGCGGAAGGTTGGTAATTGGAATATCTCGCTTGCCTATCAAGTGTCCGGTCGCGCCTTATGGTCTAGCACTGCTATTGCAGGATCATTTCGCTAGAGCGAAGAAGAATGTTACAATCGAGTTTTTCACCCCAGAGCCTCATCCCGCTCCAGCTGCCGGTCCTGTGATCGGCAAACAGGTGGAGAGGCTTCTAGCAGCGAAGGGAATAGTGTATCGCCCGAAAGTCAAGCTTTCAAAAGTGGAAAAGGACAAGGTGGTGTTTGAGGGAAAGACGGAGCTCCCATATGATCTGCTGATTGTTGTTCCACCTCACAGGTGCCCGAGCTCGGTTGTTGAGGCGGGGTTAACGGATTCGTCCGGCTGGGTCCCCGTGAGTCCGCAAACCTTGGCCACTAGGTTTGAGAAGGTGTATGCAATTGGGGATGTAACCGCGATCGAGACTCCACATGCGCATGTTCCGTTTCTGCCAAAGTCAGGATCATTCGCACTTGGCCAGGCTGAGGTCGTCGCGAACAATATTGCAATGTCGATCACGGGGAAAGGGGAACGAAAGATCTGGGATGGAACTGGGTCATGTTTTCTCGAAGTGAACAGGGGAGAAAGCGCTATGCTTCGGGGCGAATTTCTCTCGAACCCTCCGAGACTGGAATTTCACCCACCGCGTCGAAAATGGCAGATTGAGAAGACGAAACTGGAAGAATACTGGATGAAACACCGATTCTAGGAACCCAGCTCGTCGGGAAAAGCTACCGAATAGCCCAGAATGAACCCTGTTTTGCGATCTGGGAGGTCACTTCAAGATCACCCATAGATTCACTGGGCTAATCGAGTTTTTCGCCAAGCCATTCCAGCCAGGATTGCGCCCTGTTCGCCCGGACTCGCCCATTATTACCACCGGACAGCAGGTGTTCTAGAAAATAGGGGGTCTTAGCGACCGAGCCTCGCGTCGCATGAGAGGGAGAAACGGAGGAGACCGAATGTAATACCTTGGAACTAGAAACTTGTTCGCAGCTCGCTCTCGATTGTGAAGTCGATCCTAGATACTGGTGGAAACGTGTTCTTGTTCTTAGCCGGAGAGCGTGTCTCCAGGTTCGGTTTCAGACGAGGTCTTCACGGCTTTCCGCCACTCTCTCGCCTTGTCTCCGAGTCTGTGAAGTAACTTGTCCTCTTCGCGTGTGAGAAGTTCGCCTCTACTTATCTTACTTCGAAGCGAGGATATTGTCATCTCGTCTTCCTCTATTGGATACCCTGACTCTTCGATAGAGCGCAGAAGCAGCCTGGCCGGATTCTCTCCCGCCCCTACAACCTGTCTCTCTACTTTTTCGCTCTCAACGCTCACCCTGCTCGGCCCAGTTGAGACTGGTTTGAAGGCGCGAATATCAGTGATCGCGCCTGTGCGTTCTGAGGAGTTCTTGAGAGACGGCGTTACCTTCATCCCAATTGATACTTGATCGGGATCCACGTCAAGAAAGTGGACTATCCCTCCCTTGACTCCTTCGAATTTCACAAGGCCGACCGTCATCGGCGAATCAGTTTCAGTACCTGATCTGTCCTGGTTGACCGAGGTGAAGCTGTAGATGTAGCCCGGCTTGTCCATTGGGAACTGGTCTTTCATTTCGATGAAGCAACTGGGACAGTACATTCTAGCTGGAATGTATGTGCTCTTGCATTTGGAACATTTCGAGACCAGGAAGCGGCCATTGTCTCGGAGTTCACGTCGGAATTCTTCACCTGCAACTCCTGCGGTGTAGTGATATTCCAGAGGTATGCTATCCGTCCAGCGGCGAGCCTGGCCCGGTTGAACAAGTTTCTCTAAGATTGGCATGTTCTACTCCTCTCCCACCGGTTTGAAGTAACGGATGTCGGTGATTGCGCCTTGCCGCTCGCTTGATGATTTCCATACGGCCTTGACCTTCATTCCTACCTTGATCTTTGAGGGTTCAATTTCTCCGAGGTTGTGGAGGATTCCCATTCCGGGAGTCGCGCCGTCGAGATCTACTACGGCGACGAGTATCGGTGTTTTCAATCGTCTAGCGTCGGTGCCCACATGCGAAATCGAGTAGGTATTGACGGTCCCTGTGTCCTTGATGTGGACCCATTCGTCGGTGGGCCTGAAACATTTCTCGCAATACATCCTAGGCGGCACAAGAATGCGTTCGCAATTCATACATTTTCTCGCGATGATCCTTCCTTCTTTCAGGTCGGCTAGGAAGCGGCTGATTGCGACCCCTGCGGCCCAGCTGTACTTCGGCTCAAACTTGTAGACAACATCAAGGTATTTTCCATCCTTCACGTCCTCAGGGGTAATTTCGTGGCCCGGATAGCTTGTGATCTTCTGGGACAATTTCATCCTCCTCCTTTAGGACCTCATTACCGCGACCGTTCCGACCTGCATCAAGTCTCCCCAGGCCTGGGCGAGACCTGTTCGAGCGTCCTTCTTCACTTGTCTCTTACCTGCTTCTCCGCGAAGCTGCCAGAAGACCTCGCATATCTTCATCATACCAGCCGCCGCGATCGGGTTACCAACGCCCAGCAACCCGCCTGAGGGACAGACTGGCAGATCACCGTCCCGCTGGGTTACACCGTCGACAGCCATCTTGGCCGCTTCTCCCTTTCCAGCTAACTGTAGTCCTTCCATGTGGTGAAGTTCCTTGTAGTCGAACGGGTCGTAGACTTCTGCGATATCGATCTCTTTTCTCGGCTTCTTGATCCCTGCCATCTTGTAGGCCATCCATGCAGCCTTCTCAACATACTCTGGATAGGCTAAGTCACGGTTCGTCCAGTGTGTACTATCAAGGGTCCACCCCACACCGTCCAGCCACACAGGCTGGTCTGTCAGTGTCTTCGCAACCTTCTCGGAGGCAAGAACTACAGCCGCAGCCCCGTCACTAGGGGGACTCACGTCCAATCTCTTGACGGGCCAGCAGATGGGCTCGGAATTCATGACGTCGTCGACAGTTATTTTGGCGCCTAGTTGTGCGCATGGATGATCGACTGCGTTTCCCTTATTCTTCACTGAGACGGTTGCGATCTCTTCCTCCTTGATTCCGTACTTGTGCATGTATCGCCTCATCTCCAGAGAGAAAATCCACAACAAGGTTGTGCCGAGCGGCCGCTCCAAGATCTGATCGAATATGCTCCAGAAAGCATACTGAGGATGAGGGTGCAAAGGTGACATTTTCTCTTCNGCAACGCAGAGACAAGTATCGTACATTCCCGAGGCAACGTTCCACCATCCGCCGATAGGCGTGAAGACTCCGGTTCCACCGCCCACGTAGACGCGCTGGTTGGGCTTGCCTATCCCACCCATCCCGTCTAGCAGGTATTCACCCTTCATGTGCATGCCATCGAAGGCGTCAGGTGCCGATCCAGATACCACGGACTGGATGTCTCTCAGTTCGAGGCCTGCAGAGTCGAGGGCCATTCTTGTTGCTTCGAAGGAGAGTTCTTTCGGGCTTTCCAGCATTCGGCGTCGGAATAGTGTCATACCCGCTCCAATGATCGCGACTCGATTTTTCATCTCCAGGTTCCTCCTAGTTCCCCAGTACCGCTACTGCACCGGTCGCAGTCGGTATTCCTCTCCAGCTCTGAACGACAGCTTTCTTTGCTCCTGGAATCTGAAGGCGTCCCGCTTGTCCTCTGAGTTGTAGAACTGCTTCGAGTACTCTGTGCAGACCAGTCGCCTCTAACATGTGTCCAACACCAAGGGACCCGCCTGAAGCGTTCACAGGCAATCGCCCATCTCTGTCGAAGCTGCCTGACTCGACCATTTTGCCTGCCTTGCCCTTCGCAGCAAGTTTGAGGGCTTCGAGGCTCTGAAGTTCCTTGTAGGAATAAGTATCATCCACTTCTGCGAGGTCAAAGTAGGTCGCCGGGTTTCGTACGCCCGCCATCTTGTAAGCGCGAGCGGCCGATTGTTCCGCATAAGCGGCCCTGGCCATGTCTCGATCCTCTATTAGTGGAGTGTCAGAACTCCACCCGATACCGTTTATCCAGACAGTATGGTTGCCCAGNTTCTTGGCCTTCTGGGCTGATGCGAGAACGAAGACAATACTTCCGTCGATAGTCTTACTTGATTCCAATTCGGTGAGCGGTGAAGCTGCAACTTTCGAGTTGAGCACCGCCTCCTTGTCCAGATTCGCTCCGTGAACTCCGCGAGGGTTCAGCAGCGCGTTCTTCTTGTTCTTGACCGCAACCTGCGCACAAAATTCTCTCCTTGTCGCAGTCTCTTTCAGGTACCTCGCCATTTCCAGCCCTGCCACAAACCTAGGGTCCGCGTTAACATGATGAGTATAGATCGGGTCTAGGGCAAAGCTTGAGATCTCATCCGGGTTTAGAACGTCCGAGATCTTACTGTGAGACTCAACAACTGCTACGTCTGCTATTCCGGACATGATATGCATACACGCCGTTGCTAGCCCGACAATTCCATCGGATGAAATGGTGCACAATGGTCTGAGGACGGCACCCAGCTGGTCAGGCATGTACTCGTCAGTTATGCTGATTCCTTCCCAGAAATCCTCAGTGCAGCAGATGAAGCTCTGAACATCTTTTCGAGGGTCTATTCCAGCGTCCTCGTAGGCGCGACTTGCGGCTTCAAACATCAGCTCTCGAGTTGAGAGACCAGGGGTCATAGAGTCGAAGCCCGAATGTCCTACGCCCACTATTCCGATTCGTAGCGGCAAGACGCTATCGGGAGCGACGGCGTGAGCGTGTTTACTATAAGACTTCCGCGAACAAAATGCTCACTGCGGTGGTGGAGCCGAGGCCGATGATGAAGCAGGCAACGGCTGTGAAGGAGGAGGCTGTGGAGACCGGGCCCTAGGAGTTCCACATGTTGTGCAGAAGTATTCTGCTGGACCCAGAGGCTTACCGCACGCTCCGCAATACGCCGCGGGGATTGCAATTGGATACGGCGATGTAACTGGCATAGCGGCTCGGCGAGCCTGTTCTCTCCTCAATGCCACAATTACAACTGCGATGGCGACGGCGATGGGTGGCATGATAACGGTGAGAAGCTCTGCGATGCTGAAGACAGGGATTGAGATGTTGGCTGGTCCTAGCACACTCGTCCTGAAGACGGATTGCACTCCATACGGTACTATGACACGCAGGCTGTAGTTGCCTGGAGGCAATTGTGCGAGAGTTGCATTTCCTTCAGAGTCCGTTCTTACCGTCTGATTAGTCGAGTCAGGAAGGAATGTGAGAACAGTCGCTCCGGTAACGGGCAGAGAGTAGAATCGACCAACTACACGAACAGGAATTGAGAAAACATTTCCCTGGATCGTCTGGCTTGATACCGAACTAGAAACCAAGGTATTGTTTACAACGTTGACACCGTGCCAGTACGCATAGTTAATTTTGAAAGTGCTGAATTGAGGGATATTTTGGGACCCGTAGCTGGTATAGTACAGTACGCTGCCGTTGTTCAGGTCCAGGAGTGAAATCCAATCAGGGGTGAACGGATTTCCACTGTGATCGATGAAATTGAAAGTGAGCTGAGTGGGAGACGAAACTGACGTTGGCCAGAGTGTGGTCGCAGAGGCCGGCTGGCGAATATTGCTTCCCGCGAGGAAATCATCTCTGTGTCCTTCAACTTCCCAGACGCCGTACAAGTTAGGCAAGCCTGTCTGGCTACTATAACCGTAACAACAATGGCTTACCCCCGTTGGCATTTGGTGCCACGGACCGGCCTGATGTATTTCCAGATCCTTGAACTCGGCAGGGCCAATTATGTCCTTGTTGTCTGCGGCTTGGGCTACTTCTGCGATTCCTGCTGGAGCTTGGTTGCCTGAACTAGTTGCGCTGGCTCCAAGGTAGTTCTTGTCCCCAGGTGGCGGTGATTTTCCGAGAAGATTGCCATCCATGTAGAAAGACCAGACGCCGTTGCCGGTGTGGACCATTGAGTATGTGTGCCATGATCCAATGGGCCCGGCTGACCCTTCAGGGCCAATTATGGGTGGACAGTCACAGTTTGGGGTGTAGAAGGTTTCGAAGAACCAGGCGCAACAGTAGGTTTGGCCGGTCGTGCTCAATCCGTTGAGATATCCTACTTGGACGAAACCGCCTGTTGAGAGTAGAGTGCCTACCCAGTAAGAATGCGCATCATTTCGAACCTGGTCATACACCGTTCTGATCGTAATGTTTGCGCCATCAACATTGTAACTGCTGCTGTCGCCAATAGCTCCGATCTGGAACCAGTAATAGCCTCCAAGAGCATAGGTGGCTTGGAGAGGTCCTTGTCTAATTGGCTGTGGGACGAGGCCCAGGTTGGAACTAGTTGCAAGTGAGTTATGCCCGAGAGCGATGAAAGACTGGAGACCTGCCACGATGCTGAGGATGACTAGGGCAATCCTAAGGGTCCGTGTCCTCATCGCTTAGATCCTTCATTGGTAGTGATAGAAGCGTTCCAATTTTAGGAGTATGGAACTCTCCTCCGTGGCTCAATCAAGAATTCGTTCTTGGCTAAGGTATAAACCGGAGCTTCCAAAAAAGGAGTTTCCTAGAGGCTAATCGCATGGGTTTCTTCGGGAACGAGCAGAAAGAACTCATCCAGATGATATACGGATCCAGCTCTGAAGACCATCTTCTCCTCCTTGACTCTCTCGGAGATTTCATCGAGAAAGAGATCGCGCCCACCGCCCGAGAGATCGACGTTAATGCGCAATTTCCGCGCGAGAACATTACCAAGATGTTCGAGCAGGGTTTCACAAGCATGGGTTTTCCCAAGGAGTACGGCGGCCTTGAACTTCCCTGGCCAGTCTATGTCGCGGCCATGGAGATGGTCGGCAAGGCATGTGCCAGCACTGCTCTCTCACTCGCAATTCACGGAACCTGTTGCGAAGGAGTACGGCAATTTAGTAATCCGGAGCAGAAGAAACAGTTTCTTCCCGGAATGATCAGCGGAAAATCCTTTGCCGCGTTCTCTCTAACCGAGCCTGGCGCAGGATCCGACGCGCGAAACATGCAAACCCAGGCCCGATTGGACGGGAGCGACTGGATAGTTAACGGAACGAAAATGTTCACCACAAACGGAGGCTACTGCGACTTGTACTTCCTCTTCGCCAAGACTCCGAAAGGCCCGTCCGCATTTCTGGTAGATTCGAAAAAAGCAAAATCGAGCAAAGACATTGAAAAGCTCGGCGTGCGAGGATCAGTCACTTCAGAGGTCGTGTTTGAAAACGCAAAGGTCCCGAAAGAAAACCTGGTAGGAACGGAGGGAGAAGGTTTCGAGTACGCTAAGAGAATGCTCTGGGGCGGACGCGTAACGATCGGAGCCCTCACAACCGGAATCGCCCAAGCTGCCTTCGAAAAAGCCGTGAAGTACAGCAAAGAGAGGACTGCGTTTGGGAAGACGATATCCGAGTTCGAGATGACCCAGGCGAAGCTCGCGGACATGTTGACGATGATTAATGCATCACGCATGATGGTCTACCGCGCAGCGCACCTGAAG
>JGI25383J37093_10000401_pt1 | contig 10025 bp, 10 predicted proteins | sample GraSoi013_1_20cm_4_FD_37093 | JGI IMG/M metagenome (IMG submission 37093)
CAAGTATCTGTGGAGCATCTGGTTCTCTTCAACCATCCTCAGTTCGACAACTCCGTCGACCAGGCTTTCCACCTTTCTGAACAGTTCTGGGTGGACACTTCCTGTGGAAAGAGTTACGATTAGTTTTCCTCCTGCTTTCTTGACTTTTGCCGCAACACTCTGGATGAAACTGATGGCATGTTTGCTCTCTGTCTCGCTGAATATCGGCATCAGAGAGTCCAGTAGTATGGTTACTTGTCGGTAGCCCAGTTTCTCCATTAAGGTCGTCAGGTAGATGCTCACATTGGTCAGGTCGTAAGGCTGCGGGACTACTCCTTCAGTCACGCCCGCGGTGGCCGAGTAGCAGTCCATTATTTCGAGCTTGTTCATCAACTGGTATTTTCTCGGGTCCCATCCGAACTCGTTCATCCTCTCCGTTATGTTCGCAGGGAATGTGTCGTAGGTTACGATGATGCACGGCCTAGACCGGGTTAGCTCGTCGTAGAGTATTTGCTGGGCAAGTGTTGTTTTCCCACTGCCAGGGTCCCCGGCGATCAGGATTGAGGAGGCGTCTGGAAGGCTTCCGCCAACTAGATTATAGAAATCCTTGAAAGGTGTGGATATCTTCTCCAGTACTGATTTGCACCCCGTCTAGCCGACTAGTTCTTCTCAGTCGCTGTTGGTTTAGCTCAGCCGGGGCGGGTATGAATGGGGATTGTAACTGCCTTCAACTTTGTTAAAGCACACTTCTCGTGGCATCATGGCCGAGGGGTTAATCAATTATGACGCGTCGTGGCGCGCACTCTCGAAGCAGGGATTATTTAGTTGAAACTTGTTTCATATGTCCTGATACAGCTCGCACCGGGAACAACCAAGACCGCGGCTAACGCCATCGCCAAGATGAAAGGTGTGAAGGTCGCTCATGCTGTCACAGGACCATTCGATGTTATTGCTTTTGTTGAAGTTGCAGACCTTACTACGCTATCGGACCTGATTCTCGCGAAGATTCAGAATATCGAGGGGGTCCAGAAAACTCAAACGGCTATTGNGGTGATCCCTGACGTGCTTAGGCCAGGTCTTCCACGAAATCGAAAAGACAAAACTTCTGTTTCGGCCCAAGCGACTGTTCGTTAACTTCTGAACAAAGAGAAGCCTCTTGAGAGGGAACGGCTAGTCTAACTCGCTTTCCATCGAATCAGTCTTCGATCGGAGACCAGATTGAAGTTCGAGCAGGTTCTTGAGGATGCGGATATCGCCCAGGTCTTCTTTGTCTGTTGAGCTCTGATCGTTCTCGTCTGATCGCATAAAGGCTCTCTTTTTGCAGCCAGTATAAGTGTTATCAATGCTCAGACGGTCTGCTTCGATGATCCAAATGGGTAAGCCTCGGCAGACTAAGAAACCTAAGAAAAAGAAAGAGACGCAGTGACTTCCGCTAGATGGTAGGCGGGGGTGGCGGTTTCCGCACCTTAATGGCTAGGAGTATGAGGAAGAATGCTAGTCCGAATATTGTGAGGAGAACAATCGCAGACGTAGTGGTACTGGCAGCTGTGCTGCCGACGTTGACCTGAACGGTGGCTGTTGGGCTGGTTACCGCGTTTTCCTGCAAGGGCCCGATTTGTTGGTTTTGATAAACTACGCTTAGCTGATAGGATCCTTGGGGAATTTCACCTATCTTGGCGTCGCCTTTGCTGTCGGTGATTATGCTTCTGCTTGTCTGATTTACGAGCGTGACTGTGACGTTGGCTCCGCTGATTGGATTGTTATTATTGTCGACCACGTGGACCGTTGCTGGGTACGCTTGAAGCGAGACTGTTTTTGTTGCCGGACCGCTGGTTAGGTCGAGCGTTCCTGTAGTTGTCGTTCCAACGGTCCATCCCTCCCAAGTCGCCCCCGTCACCGTGTAAAGGTCGTTGGACAGAAATCCTGAATACTGCGTAATCGTGGTTGTTGTCCCGCTATTTTGTGCGAAGAGACTAACCGAGGTGGGAGCTGGACTCAGAGGGCTACCTGAACCATCGTTGAATGACAACGTGTACTGGAATTGTTTGTCAAACACAGCTGTGAAGCCAGCCGTGCCAGTGTAGTTGTATATGATCCCGTTACTCGACGGAGGTGGGGGAATGACTAGCATCTGGTTAGTTGTCCAGATGCACTGGTTGCCTGGGCAAGCGGTTGTACCATAATAGTTGGCCCAATCTTTCCAGACATAGTGGCCTCCTGTCGATGCTCCTGTGAAACTCGAGTTGAGCACCCGGATTGTGACAGCTGTGTTATTGGCGAACGTGAGAGATGCTTGGGGAAGAGGGACGCGGCAGGTGTGTGATCCGCAGTAGAACCCGGTGTTGGCTGTGCTGGTGTTATTGTCAATCTCGATCCAGATGGTCCCATCGCCTGCTGAAACATTCGAGCTGACAGCTACTTGGCAGCCTGAAACGCAACCCGAGGTTGCATATGCGCTTCCGATGAAAATCGGAACCAGAAGTGAGGCGAGTAATGCAAAGAGTATGACTGGGGCTCTTGCCTTCACTGTAAGCTTGGCCTCGACGTTGGCCGAGAAACCGGAGTTGTAGGCTTAGAAGCTCTTGAACCATCAGCATCGCAAGTGGGGTAACATGGAGCTTAACACGGCTCACTTTCCCCGACGGTCTTGCCGGCACGGCCACAGTAGATCGCCCCGTCTCGAAGTACTCTTCTCATCGCGTTGTTTTATATCGTCCGTTAGAGAATAATCAGCGCATTATGACCGTTCAGCTTCAGAAGATGAAGATGCTCGTTGGGGGGGACTGGAAGGACAGCGCAAATGGTGCTCGATCGTCTATTCTTGATCCGTCCACTGGAGAAATTATTGCCGAGGTTCCTAGGGCGTCTAGGCAGGACGCCAAAGCTGCTGTTGATGCGGCTAGAGCTGCTTTCGGGTCTCCTGAATGGCGGGACATGGATTCTGCGAAGAGGGGGAGGATCCTCACGAAGCTTGCGGGTTTGGTTCGGGAGAATTCGGATGAGCTTGCGAGGCTGGAGACGTCGAATGAGGGTAAGACGCTCCGGGAGTCAAAGGGCGATGTTGCGTGGGCGGCTCGGGCATTCGAGTATTTCGCGGGACTCGCCGACAAGATTGAAGGAGAGACGATCCCGGTTCCACCTAGGCGGTTGAATTATACTTTGAAGGAGCCGTTAGGAGTAACAGTCCATATTGTTCCCTGGAATTATCCGATCGCGTTAGCCTCGAGAAGCCTAGCACCCGCGCTAGCAGCGGGCAACACCGTGGTGATGAAGCCCTCTGAGCTTACGCCTCTCACGGCGCTCAAGCTTGCGGAGCTGGCTGTAAAGGCTGGGACTCCGAAGGGCGTCGTTAACGTGGTGACGGGGTCAGGTGCCGAGGTAGGATCGGCTCTGGTTTCTGACAAGAATGTCGACGGAATCGTGTTTACAGGCTCTGGCGACACTGGTCGTCAAGTTATGGAGGCAGCGGCCCGGAACATTACACACGTGGTGATGGAGCTCGGGGGCAAGAATCCTCACATTGTCTTCGCCGACGCGGATCTTCCGAGGGCAGTCAAAGCAGTGAGAGATGGGATCTTTACCAACGCGGGACAGATGTGCTGGGCGGGCTCTCGCGCATTCGTGCACGAATCCATCTACGACGGTTTCGTCAAGGACTTGGTGGCCAAGACGTCCGCGATGAAGATTGGACCTGGAAGTGAGGAGACGACGGACATGGGTCCCCTGGTTTCAAAGTCGCGCCAAGAAACTGTTCTGGGCTATATCAAGGATGGAGTCGCGGAGGGCGCGAAACTGGTCTACGGAGGCAAGAAGCCTAGCGATCAACGGCTCGACAAAGGAGGCTTTCTCGAACCGACGATCTTCACTGAAGTGACGGGCAGGATGAAGATTGGTTGTGACGAGATCTTTGGTCCCGTCTTGTGTGTGACGAAGTTCAAGAATACCGACGAAGTCGTAGCGATGGCTAACGAGACGGACTACGGTTTGTATGGAGGTGTCTGGACGAACAACTTGAAGCTGGCTCACGATGTTGCGTCGAGGCTCGAGGTCGGTGGTGTCGCGATTAACGAATACTTGGTTACGTTTCCGCAGACGCCGTTTGGCGGCTACAAGGACAGCGGGATTGGACACGAGAACGGGGTTAGAGCGTTAGAATACTACACGCGAACGAAGAATGTATCTGTAAACCTCAGCTAGCATCTACTGAGAGTCTAGCTCGTAGAAGACTCCTTCCCCAGCCCGCCTAGACCTCAACACGAGTTCCAGACCAGGCTTCAGATCTTTCCGATCTATTTCGTTACTGATCGGCGCGAAAACCCTCATCCCGGCTTCAAGTTCTGCCAAGCCGAGCAGGTAAGGTGTCGAGTCTTGGAATGCTGGGGGGGCGAAATATACTTCGGTGAATGTAACGAGTTTTCCTTTACCCTCGATGGGAACCCATGCGATCTCGCTGCCTCGGCATTTTGGACAGTCGGCCCTGGGTGGAAAATAGAGCGTGCCGCACTCTTTGCACCTTGTTGCCATGATCTGGTTCTTCTCCAAATAGGATACCAACGGTGCGATCTTTGTCTGCGAGACGTACCCAAAGCGTCCGAATTTCTCGAAACCCAAGAAAACTACGCCCTCAGAACTGTGACTCCGACTCTTGGTCTCCCGTCAGTTCTTCCCTTCGAGTCCAACCCATTCTATTGTGCTGTGGCGACGGTCTTGGGTTCAGCTTTTGGTGGAAAATGTGTTCTTCCACATTTCTTACTCCTGGTTGCAGCAATCTGCCCCTTCTCCAGGTATGATATTAGGAAGCCGATCTTGGTCCGGGACACCTAACTGAATCTCCGAAACTTTTCGAAACCCAATTGCCCAGTCCACACTTTTCTTGAGAGTCCACTCACCCTTACGGTGTTCCCAGCGACGGGTCCACTCTTCTACTGCGCCCTGGCCGGATCCAAATCTTTCATGGACGGCGATGGCGGCGTCAAGCTTCTTTTGTTTCCGAGCCAATTCGAAACCGACAACCTGGGAAAATTTTTTCGCATCAGAAAAGCGCGATATCCTAATGTCGAAGACCTTCTTTCTTGAATGGAACAACCTGTTCTTGTACACACTGGGTCGTGGCTTGCCTTTGTATACGAGTGTTGCTTTGAGTCCCAGGTATTTCCCGAGAATCGTCTGAGTATATCTCAGTAGGCGAATGCTTGTAGACGTTGCGACTACAACTTGAACAAAGAACCAGGGTTCGNCTCGTTTTTTTGTTGTTGTCACAGCCGGGCATCCGTCGCTATCTGCCAAGCCCCTCACAAAGCCAGACGGATGCTCTCGCACGTACCNATCTAGCTCAATGAGGCCTCGCGTGAGAAACTTGCAGAAAGACACGTTTGCAACGTTCGTCTCGTATCTATCTCGATCCTCGACATACCTCACAGAATATGGTTCCTTTCCGAGAATCTGAGCACAGGTGCAAGAAAACTTATCGGCGAATTCTCTGTCTTTGACACTTAGCCGCAGAAAAGAGCGATTTCTCCATCGGGAAATCGAACCATCTCCTATGTAGACCCCGATAGCATATGACAACTGATCAGAGGCTGTTGGTTTGAAGAGTTCGTAACGAGTCCAAGGTCTTCGTCCATTTAGAAGCCACTCTCGAATGGTCGCGTCGGGCATTCCCGTCTCACTCGAGATTTCAGTGATGGAGTGACCTTTTTGTGCAAAGTGTACAGCTCTGTCATACGCCCTAATCCTTCTGCCCAAACTATGNGTAGGAGTCAACTTTTGCACCTGGTCCGTCTGCAACTTTAGGTTCGCACTCGCTTTTTTTTTGNGGGTCATAGAGCGACGAGAACGTATTCATGATCGCAATACAGCAACAGAACAGTACATTCCTATTCCTCCAATGTTCTGGGCGAGTCCGATCTTTGCACCGTCGACCTGTACGTCTCCAGCTTCTTTCCTGAGTTGATGGACTAGACAGGTGAGTTGCGATGCTCCAGTCGCTCCCACTGGATGGCCTTTGGAGATTAGTCCGCCATCAATATTGACTGGGATTTTTCCTCCAAGCTCAGTCTCCTTGCTCTTGAGAAGCTTGGTTCCCTTTCCAGGCCGGGCAAATCCGAGGTCTTCGTAATTCAATATCTCGGTGATGGAGAATGAATCATGAACCTCAGCAACGTCAACATCAGNGGGGTTTAGACGAGCCATCTCGTAGGCCGACCTAGCTGCGTTCTTGGTGACTTCAAAGCTGGTGAGAGGACCCCGTCGCCCTGCGAGAGACATAGGACTTGAGGCGAGCCCCAGACCTGCAACCCAGACAGGCTTGTCTGTTATGTTCTTGGCCTTCTCAGAGCTAGCGACGATCAGACATGCAGCGCCGTCCGCGTTGGCGCAACAGTCGTAAAGTTTCAAGGGTTTAGCGACCGGGCGTGAGCTGAGTACCTCTTCCGCGGTGATGGGTTTCTGAAACATTGCCTGCGGATTCTTGGCGCCATATTTTCGGTTCTTCACGGTGACTAGGGCCATGTCCTCCTCGGTGGTTCCGTACTTTGCCATGTGGGCATTTGCGTACATTGCGTAGTAGGCTGGCATGCTCGTGCCGAAGGGTGATTCCCACATCACATCGCCAGCCCTCCCCATTAATTCCTGAATCTCTCCCGAGGAGAGCTCGGTCATCTTCTGAACTCCAACCACTGCGATTACGTCGTGGAGGCGGGACGATATTAGCGACCAGGCTATTCTCAGTCCTACAGCACTGGAGGCACACGCGGCTTCGACGTTGAAAGTGGGTTTAGGACTGAGACCAAGGTACTCAGATACAACACCGGCGGGGGATCTCTGCTTATCATAATGCGTAGCTGAGCAGACGACCGACCCGTCGATCGCCGGAGACTCTAGTTCGGCATCGTCTAGCGCACTGCTGTACGCTTCGAACGCGAGCTCTCGGAGGGACGCATCGCTTCTTTTTCCAAACTTTGAATGCCCTACCCCGACAATTGCTACTCGGCCCATAAACTGGATTCCGAGATTAACTCTGGCTCGTGCTGTAAAAGAAGGTTACTTGTCGTTAGCTTAGACTGCTTCTCTGGACTCGGCATAGAGGAACGTGATTCCGCCCGTAGCGATCTTCACGCCGTGTCGGCCTGAGTCTCTTCCCGCTTGAGAATCGAGGGCTTTTTTCATGCTATCCATGTTGTCGAACTCGAGCTCTACGACTTGGTAGTACTGAGGATCGCCTCGCGGTGCGCCAACAACCTTGTGAACTGTATACTTTTTGAGTCCCGGCATTTGCTTGGCTATGGGGACGTGGTCCTCCCAGTACTGTTTGTCGAATAGTTCCGGGTCTTTGGGTTTGCCGAACAGTACGATGATTTTCGCCAAGGGTTCTATNGCCTCTAGAAGCTGGTTGCTATGGCCTCGTTTTTCCTGATCTGTACATCGACGCCTTCAACTTCTATCTCGGGGATAGCGGGGACCTTGATGCCCATTTCTTCTATCTCGCCTCTCTTCTTCTCAATCGCCTGCCTCCAATACTTTACTTTCTCTTCCAGGGTCAAACATCCTAATCCTGAATCTCGCGCAATCTGTTCCAGTTCACGATCAACTCTGTCAAAATCGGATGGCAGCCGCCAGAATTCGGACTTGTGTTCGTAGAGGAGGGGAGACAGGAAGATGAAGCCCTGTTTCATCTGGCGAGTAACGGTAAGTTTCTGTTCCTCGGTAAACTCTTGGGACATGGCGCGCAAGAGGGCCATCGTCGCCACCAAGTGCCGAGTCTCGTCTCTGGTTATGTTCTGGAACGATTGTCGATAGACCTCGAGTTTGCTCGTCTGACGCATTGAGTTGAATATTGTCTCGGCTCCTATCTCTGCAAAGAAAAAGCCGGCAAACAATAGCTCGGGAGAAAGGTACTCCCAGGCACCCACGAATCCCTTCCAATACCTTCGTCCCTCGTCGTAAAGCGTCTGTATGTTCCTCAAGGCCTTCTGTTCGAAATCTGATTGAGGCTTGTATCCATAGGGCCAGTTGGGGCACAGTTTGTCGCAGGCTCTGCGGCACACTTCATCATGACGGCATTCGTCATAGGTAATCGATGCGAGCATCTTCTTCGTTGGATCCTCCAAGTTCAATTCCGCCGCTCTTACTATACCGAAACCAAAGGCTCCGATGCCAGACTTCTCAAAGAGAGCTAGCTTTGACATCCAGTAGGCCTGAGCTATTCGCTCTTTAGGGTCAAAGTTCTTCGCCTCGAGTTCATCCCAGGGAAGGGTCGAAGGGTTCCAGTTTTGAGCGAAGGACAGGTCGAAGGCCCGGAACATCATTTCGTTCTTGATGGTCCAGTTTCCGGGGAAAATGTTCAGGTCCGCTTTAGGCTTGTCCTTATGGGCCTTAGGCAAGTTATGCTCGCCTCGGCGATCTTCTCAACAGGTTACTTAAACGTGAAATCTTGAGGATCTCTTGTTGACTCATGTTCCTGAGAACTTGGGCTGACGTTTCTCGAGGAATGCTCTGACTGCTTCTAGATGGTCTTTGGTTTTTCCGGCTATGTCCTGGTTCTGGGCTTCATACTCAAGGGCGTCGGGCAGCTCGAGCCTGCTGACTTGGTTCACTACTCGTTTTGAGAGTCCGAGGGCCTTCGTGGGTCCCCTCGCAAGCTTCTCCGCGACACTGTTTATGACCTTGTCTAGCTCCGCGGCGGGGACCGCTTGGTTCACAAGCCCCAGATTCTCAGCTTCCTTGGCCCCGACAGTTCTCCCGGTCATGATTAGTTCAAGGGCCCTTCCAGGGCCTAGGATTNGGGTGAGGAAGTAGCTACTTCCAGAATCGGGTACTAGGCCGACTCCGATGAAGGCCTGTTTGAGCCCTGCCTCTTCCGAGGCTATTCGAATATCACAAGCTAAGGCAATGCTCGCGCCGCTTCCTGCTGCTATGCCGTTGATTCGTGCGATAACCGGTTTCTCCATGTTTCGAATCCTCAAAATGATCGGATGGTATTTTTTTCGTAAGTGATCTCCTAGAGAGAGATGAGTGTCACCACCATACCTCTGTTTCAGACCAGAGACATCTTCGCCGGCTGAGAATGCTCTACCTGCGCCGGTAACTATGAGACAGCGAGTGCCCTCGTCCTTTTCTGCCTCTTTCAGGGCTGCATAGAATTCTTCTCCCATCTTGTCGTTGAAGGAGTTGAGGGCTGCAGGACGGTTCAGGGTAATTCTTGTTATCTGATCCTTCTTCTCGACCAGTATGGTTTCGTAATTCATCTCATCGACCCTTGAACTGGGGCGGTCGCTTTTCACTGAAGGCCTTCATTCCTTCCTTCATGTCCTGTGTTGAGAAGAGTAGGTAGAAGTTTCTCCTTTCGAATTGCAGTCCTTCCTCCAAGGGGGTATCGAAGGCTTTCAGCACTGCCTCCTTGGCCAGTCTGGTCGCAACCGGGGCTTTCTGCGCAATCTGCATGGCGAGTTTCTTTGCTTCCTCAAAGTAGGCCTCTACTGGAACGATTTTATTGACAAGTCCATGCTTCTCCGCTTCCCTAGCCGTAATGGGTTGGCCGGTGAGGATCATTTCCATCGCGCGGAACTTTCCGATGGTTCGTGTCAAGCGTTGGGTTCCACCGGCTCCGGGCATTATTCCAATGTTGATCTCGGGTTGCCCGAACTTCGCTGTTTCTGAGGCAATTATGATGTCGCAGTTCATTGCTAGCTCACATCCTCCGCCAAGGGCGTGGCCGCTGATGGCTCCTATGATTGGTTTGGCTGTTTTCTTCAGCCTGTCCCAGAGTGCGAACTGGTTGCGCTGGATGAGGTCGACGGGGGTTGCTTCGGACAGTTCTTTGATGTCCGCTCCGGCCGAGAACGCATCATCATTTCCTGTGAGAACGGTGGCTCTGATGCGATCATCCTTGTCGAATGCTTCGAGAGCTTCGACGAGCTCTCGGAGGAGTTCGAAGNTCAGTGCGTTGAGAACCTTGGGTCTGTTTAGACGAATGATTCCGACGGGGGGTTCTGTCTCGACCACTATCTGGCTGAACGGCAAGCGAGATCAGTCATGCGGGTCGGAGC
>JGI25383J37093_10000402_pt1 | contig 10019 bp, 10 predicted proteins | sample GraSoi013_1_20cm_4_FD_37093 | JGI IMG/M metagenome (IMG submission 37093)
GTTGATGAGGGAATTTGGTAGTAAAGTGCAACGTAGAGGTGGTATCTAGAGCCGGAGAGAAGGCTTCTGCTCAGAAAGTTGAACGACACCGTAACACTCGTTATTCCCGATGGCAACGCTGTGCCAACAGTCGAGCCCCATGGAAAGCTACCTCTCTGGCCAGTGCAATATCCGTAGCTGTTCGATCCGCCTCCGGGCGTCGACTGGCGGGTCTGCAGTACACCATTGGAGATGGTTTCTGTTCCCCCGGGGCAGTTGTTGATGAACCATGTGTTGTCGAAGTTTCCAGTCAGCGATGAGGAAACGACCACTGAATGTGTAGCCGTTGCGGTCTTCTGCGGTGAGGACGAATCGGTCGCGGTCTCAGTGACTGTGAATGATTGGGCCGTTGTGTAGGTGTGGGCTGCGGTCAAGCCTGTAGCTGCTGCGCCGTCGCCAAAGCTCCAGCTTGTTGTATAGGGAAGTGTTCCCCCTGTTGTCACTGCAGTGAAGAATACTGGAGAATTGACGGTCGGGCTTGATGGAAGGAAAGTGAAGCTCGTCGAGAGNGGTAGTGAAGCGAAAACAGGGATGGTTTGGGCNCTAGTCGCCGTCTGAGTCGGCGTTGAAGTGTCTGTGGCAGTCTCAGTCACTGCGAACGACTGGGTTGTAGTAAATGTATGAGTGGCTGTGAGGCCGGTGCCCGTTGCTCCATCACCAAAGTTCCAATTTATCGTGTAAGGAGCGGTTCCTCCTGTCGGTGCAGCTGCGAACGTCACAGGCGAGTTAACGACTGGACTGGATGGTAAGTAGGTAAAGCTAGTTGTTAACGGAGGCGGGTTGGCAATCGTGACTGACTTTGAGCTTGTTGCGGTCTGTGACGGCGAAGACGAGTCGGTCGCAGTCTCAGTAACCGTGAATGACGCAAGCGTAGAGAAGACGTGCGTGAGAGAAGCCCCGGTCCCGGTTGTACCATCTCCGAAGTTCCAGCTGATCGTGTAGGGTGAGGCTCCACCTGTTGTTGTCGCTGCGAACGTGACTGGCAGGTTTATGACGGGTGTTGAGGGGGAAACTGTGAAGCTCGTGGTCAGCGGCGGCGGAGTCGTGGTTCCATAGATCTCTGACATTGGTGAGGCGGCGGCGTCGTTAGAGGTTAGGGTGGAAAGTGCCCAGTTGTTTTCGAACAGATGAAGAATCGAGAACTCATCGTAGACGTTACTCGTTGAGATGAATGCTTGTTTGATCATTGTTCCGTAGAAGAGGATTGGTGCCGGGTCGTATTCGTCCCACCAGAGAAGCAACATTGTCCTGTGACCTGGCTTGAAGAGATTGCTGGCTAGGAGCGAGCCGCTAGCAGGGCTTGCTAGACTTCCGGTCGAGCCAACAAGAAAGTTGTGGAGATACGAGTCTCCTGTCTGTACGCTATTGTCGTGCATGTTGTGGTTATCTGTTGGAGTGAACCAGAGAAGGTTTGGAGGGCTGGCCGAATTGGCAGCGGCGACGAAGTCTGCGATCGAGACACTGCCACCGGTGAATATGTTTGGACTGGTTGAGGTGGTGGTAAATCCTGTGAATGGAAAGTGGTCGTTGCCTCTTGGGCATCCACTTTCACAGTAGGCTTGCCACGTAAGACCGGCTGTGGTCATTTTGTCAACTAGAGTTGGCGCGTTTATGCAGCATGAGTACCCGTCGGATATTCCCTGGTCTGAGCCTGAGATTAGAGCTGTGTAGCATCCGGCGGAGCACCCGTTGATGCTCCTCCCGGCGGCACCGTACCCATGATAGTTGGGGATGGTTGATGACTGGGCTAACATGCTTGCGATAAACGGAGCGCTGGTACTTCCTGTCCCGGTGNCCATTACTGAGGCATAATTCTGATTCTCCATCGCCACGATGACAATATTGTCGAAGCTGGTTCCTGCGGCCGCGTGCGCGTTCGGCACAGCAGGGATCGCTAGGGCGGTGATTCCGATGATCATGATGACAACCAGTAAGATTGCCTTCAAGGTCAGGATCCGCCCTCGGGGTGGAACCCTGCCTCGGAGGGTTTCCGATGCATATCTACCAATACTATTCTTGTTTTCACTCTCAACATTCATACACGACCTCGGGCGGGATTCGGATGGCCCGAGCCGAACGGACTGCTCGCATTGCCGACGTAGAACCAGACTCTTTGTTGTGAGCGAGTTCTTCGGCAAGAAACTAGTATAGTACACATTTCTGGTATAGGCGCTATCGAACTTCGTGTCCTAGTTTCGAGTTCATGTGCGGAGTTACCACTGTAGTCTTGCGTGGACTGCGCGGAAATCCTCGCCGACTTTCGCAGTCGTCGAACGGCGCCAACGTGGCCTGAACTGGCACTGTGGCTCCGCTCTCTTTTTGAACGATCATGTGCGCAGAGTTCGGGGACGGTCTCTAGACTAAAGGACTGAGGAAACAGCGGGGCCGGAGTAGAAGCCGAGTTGTTCTACTCGGGTCTCGACTCCGAAGAGTTTTGTTTCAATGGGGGCCGCTACTGCCCGCGAGGCTGAGTCTATCGTGTATCGTAGGAAGAGTTTCAGGAAAAACAACTCGTCCCCAACGATCCTAGAGCCTCGAGGCTCAGCGGTTGGAGATACGACTAACGACTCCATCGCTCCAAATGGTGCAATGCTCGCCTTTGTTTATAACGTGTATGGTACAGTGGCGCAGTCTTGATCCCGGATAGCGAGAGCTGTCTTGATGCAACCGGAGGATCCTTCCGGTAGCTGTCTGAAAAGAAGCTTTTGGTGACTCAACTCTAAGGCTACCTAGCCCGTTGCGTTGAGGAGATCATTCTCCCGGACTTCGTCAGGCCCGGGCCGATCCTACCGGCCGGGATTCTGTCAACTATACGTTGAGCAGGTTTTTTGGCTCAAAGTAGTCTATCTCAAGGTCTGGAACATAGAAAAAGGACACAGAGTAATCGGGATCTTGGCCCGGTCCATGAGTACCAGGCATTAGACAGACTTGTTTCAGCACTTTGACATAATCCCAGACGTCCCATATCCATCAGAGGACGAGCTGTGGTTCGGGTTATCGGGCGCTCCTGGTCAAGCATCCCCGGGTTCGCAAGGATTATCCTAGTCATCCAGGCAATCGCTATTGCGGTGTTGTCTGGCTGGCTCTACAATGAATACGTGAATAATCAGTATCTTCAGGTATACATGTTAAGCCTGTTTCAGGGAAGGGGGTCTTTCCTCGCCGTTATTGGTTTTGGAGGGCTGGTCGGTACTGCCTTGGTCGGGATCCTTCTCAAGGCAGGGAATATTCTTGGAGAGATTGAACATCTATCAGAAAAGGTCGGGAATGGGACCGACACGAACACCGCAACGGTTTCGAGGTCGGCCCAGATGCCCGTTCTGAAGGTTGCGAACCGTGAACCTAGAAGCGAGATCGGCCAGTTGCACGGCTCGTTGCGAAGATGGAAAGAACGATCTGACTAACGAGAATAAGNGGGAACGCTATTCTTTGAGTTCGAGATCTCTTAGCAGCTTCTTGTAGTGCCCGTTTATGATCTCCCAAAGTCTGTCTCTGTTTTCTCCGGTCACCGTCTCTCGTTCAAACGTAATCTCTAACGCCTGGTCTGGGAGTCTGAACCCGTCAATTCGTATCTCTGGAAGGCTCGCTTTCAGCAGGTCCTCGTTTATCTTGTCTTGAAGCTGCATCAGCTTCCTAGGAGTCGGCAAGTCGTGGCAACCGAGAATCTCGGCGTTGCATTTTAATATTTAACCCCGCTATGCTTGCGGGAAGAGCTCCACTCCAGATCCTCCAGAAATCGGCTTTCGATTTGAGGGGACAGGAGTGCATTCTCGGAAGTGCTTTCGAATCGCGTTTGCGAACTTGTTTCGGCGTTTATTCGCGAATGATATGTACCAGAGTTTGGCGGCTCTTGTTTCACCAGTTTGACATAGGCCCGGAACCCTGTTCGAGAGCAGCGGAGAATGCTTTCAGGATTCCATTCATGACTCAGAAGGCTGACTTTTCAGTGAAGAGGTTGATGCCGGGCTATGCCAAGATCATAATGCTGCTCCAATCGATAGTGATACTCTTTCTCTCTTTCTGGGTTCTGGAGGAGTACACGTACAATATCTATTTCCAAGCTTATCTGAACGATATGGTTCAGACTAACGGCTCTCTCATCGCTATCCTGGTTTTCGTTAGCTCGCTGGGCTTGGCCTTGGGACTTTTCAAGGTTCTAAAATCAACACATGGCCAGATTGGAGCTCTAGTCAACCGGCCACAAACTCCTACGATGGCTCCGATAGCATCTGGTCCCAAGCAGTCTATTGATCTGCACCCGATGGTAGCTGCTCTCAAGGCCGACATGGCGCACCAGGGTTCGATGGAGCCTATTCCGCCTATCGAAATCAATGAGGCGCCGTCTCCGTCCCCGCGCGTGCCGACTCAGCCGCAACCTGACCCGCAGCCCGCAAAAACTCAGATCGNTACGCCTTCCACTGTCATAACCGGGACGATGCCTGTTCTGAAGAGAGTGAACCCTGACCAGGCACGCGACCAGAACTCTCAACGATAGGTAATNCTAGTCTCTGTTAGTCAGTTCCTTTCTAGCGCCGCCGCTGGCGGCTGACCCACGCATGACCAGTTGTCTCTCGAATCCTTTCGAGGAGTAGGTATTCTGGGGATCCTCGGAGAGACCGCTTCCGCGTCACGAGATGCTCTGTGCAAGACCCCCCCCTCCGCCAGGAGCCATTTCCTGTCCCGTAGAGTTTCTGGGCGGGATGGCCGATTCATGACACAATCCAGGCTTGGATGGCATTTCGAATCTAGGGGTTCTAACGGGTCATCCCCGAACGGTTAGAGGAAATCTAGAAAGCCCCTCCCCTTTCCAAGACCAGGGGCTGAAAAATGGGCAATTTCAGGCCGAGTCAAGGCTCTTTCGTCCGCTGAACAGGATTCTATTCGGAGCTATCTTCGACCACGTTGCAGCATGTTGCTTTGGGTTAGATTCTTCGGCTTAACGTCTAGACCTCGGTCAACCTTCTTCTGACATGATGCAAAATGTTTGGTGGAGTCCACACGGAAAACACTCTTACGTACCGAGGGGAGGCAGCGGCTCTTATCGTGTTTGCGCTCCCTTGCTCCCGATAACCCTTGATGAAGGCGTCAACATATGCTGCAAGGGTCTTGTTGAACGAAAGCCAATAGTGACCTGAGTAGAAAAGGAACTCTGCAAGATCCCAGGAATAATCCCCTCTATACCGGGCCTGCTCAAGATCAACGAGAGTTACATCGCCTTTCTTCTCCACGAGAAAGTTTTCTGGCTTGGTATCTCCCAGCGCAGCTTCAAGCTGGTGAGCGCCAGCCATCAGCTTTCCCGCCTGGTATGCTGCCTCTCGTTCCCTCTGACCGATCTGGGTACCCTCTGCCATCCTTGGAAGAAGATTTGATAATTGGTCGCCGGAGACATAAGAGAACAGTATTGTCCGCGATTTCTGGTCCGCCCCAAGAATAGACGGAACAGGTATTCCGCGATGCGAGAGTAGGTCGTTGAACGCATATTCGGCTTCCATTCTTCTCTTTCCCGATATCGAGAAGTGAACCGACCCCAACCCGAAGAGACTCAGCGTCACCCATTTCAGAGACACCCAGTTGGTGTAACGCTTAGCGACAAGCCTCTCGCTGTCCACTTTCACTAGGAAAACATCGTTGACGAAGCTTCCGATCCGCCGAATCGACACGCGACCGTCCGGACGATATCTCCTAACGATCTTCAGAATGAGATCCATTTCTTCAGTCATGGGTAGCTCTCCGTTAACTTGCCGTCGTTGACGCCGGGACCAGTTTTCCTAAATATCGTCGAACAACCCATCGTCCCACTCGGACAGTATTGTCGACGGATAGAGAAACCTCACACAACCGACGGAACGCTCTCGTCTGCTCTATTGGTACATTCTCTCTTTTTCTCGTCGGTTCGTCGACAGTGCTAGTGTTTCTCGCATCAGCAAGTGGAGTACTTCCTCGGAACACCCAGGTTGGACTTCTTACGTTAGCATTGAGTGCGACGCTGTCAATCGTAATCTCTCTTGTGGGCATCCCTATTGGGTTCACGTACATGTACTTCTTCGGTGGTGTCGTATCAACGAAGGCGATTAAGCTCTATCTCTTCATAACGAAAGGAACTCACGTCATAGAATCTAAGACATCGGAACTCTCGGCACTGCAAGCTTCACGAGGCCTGAAACTGAAACTTCGTAGACAGATCATGTACTTCGTCTTCATTCTCGCGNTAGTTGTGCCTTTTGCAAGCTACGAAGCCAAACACAAAGACATTCCGTTCTTCTCGCCTCTGGCCCGGACAACTGACATTGTGAGCTTGATCACCCAGGATTTTGTAACACTCACAATGACAGCATCTCTCATGCTCCCGCTGGTTGCACTTGCCCTCCCGTACTTGGGAGGACTGAGGCTTAGGAGCATTGACGTCGGTCCCTTTCACACAACGGTCCTATCCATGGTAATTGGTGCCTCGGGCGGCTTCTCACTTCTCTATACAGCCTTGACGCGTCCTGTATTGAGCGTGCTCGCATACGTTTTCCTCCTCCTCATCGGTGTATGCTGGTGCTTCGCAATCGGCTGCAACCTAGGAGCTGACCCAGCAAACCGACACATAGCGCACATCGTATTAGCCGAAAAAGTGAGCTCCAGGGTCGTTTCCTCGAAGATTTGGCTGGAAAACCCGCCGGGAAAATTCCGAGAAGTCTAGAAATGATTTCGAAATACTATTTTTATACATTGATAATCACTCCACTCTCGAATATCGTTGGATAGGGTTCCCACAGGAATCAAAGGACTCGACGAGCTTCTAGGTGGAGGCTTCCCAGAAGGCAAATGCATTCTTGTTGTGGGTAGCCCGGGTTCCGGAAAGACGACTTTTGCGATTCAATATTTGTACAGTGGAGCCCTTCAAGGCGAGACGGGACTCTATGTCACTCTCGATGAGTATCCAGACATGATAAAGCAGAACTTCCAATCTTACAACTGGGACCTAGACAGCGTAGAGAAGAAGGGTAGACTCCTCTTTCTAGATGCAAGCGGTCTGCGAAGAACTAGAGTCAAGAACAATGGCCCTCACGCGCTGTATTCCGATTCCTCTGAAGGAGTCGGTTTCACCGATGTCCTGAAGACTCTTACGAAATTGGTTGAAGGTGAAAGCGTGGAGAGGATCGCACTTGATCCCATCACGTCAGTGATGTTGAGATATGGAGAGGAGTTGAAGAGAAGAAGGGCAACCGTTGAGTTCTTCGACGCTCTAGCCGACACCGGTTGCACCTCTCTAGTAACGAGCGAGCTCAAGACCTCACTATTGGACCGAAGATTTCAACTTGAAGAATTCCTTTCTCATGGAGTAGTCGTTCTTCACACTCTCATGCATCAGGGGAACTTCGTTCGAGCAGTCCAGATCGAGAAGATGCGTGGAATATCACATGACACTCAAATTCGACCTTACCAGTTCGGAACCTCGGGAATAGAAGTCTTCCCACGGGACAAGGTTTTCTAGGTCTTAAGTTTCTTAGAATAGAAGATTATTCCCTTCCCGTCTTCTATCGCAAAAACATTCCAGCCTTCCTGATGCCTCCTCGCCCTGAGCTTTGCAATCTTCAATCGTCGACGGCGAACTCCACGTTCTTCAAACGCCTCCATCTGGACAACGCAATCAGACATATCCTCCAACTGTTTCTGTACCATCGGATCGACACTGGGACCCAAAGTGAAGACTGCTTTTCCCCCTATCCCCTTCATTTTCGCACCGATTGATTGCACAAACGAGACTATGCTCTCTGGTTTTGTCTTGGATGCAAGAGGGACCAGTGAGTCGAAATAGAGACTCGTGCCCTTTGACCGCTGCGGAGGGAGGGAGGATGAGATCTTCATTCCTAGCGTTGTCAAGTCGCCAATAGATGGGACTGAAAATTTCTCAGTCGATTCTTGTCCCGCCTCAGCCGAATATCCATCCACAAACGTCAAGAGTCCACTCTGCTCGTAGCCCTTTACTTCGAGACCCATTGACTTCATCCCCGATCTCACGTTAGAAGGAAAATCACTAGTTGAGACAAAGATGCATGGCCTCCCTCTCTTGAGATCTTCAAACATGAGTTGCTCAGAGAGTATTGTTTTGCCCGACCCGGTATTACCTTCGATGGATACGGTTCCACCGTCTAGTTCGCCAGCGGTCAGAGTGTTGAAGTGTCCAAATGGGGCAAGGTAACTCTTGCTCCGTCTTCGATAATAAAATACTCCTCCAACCGTTCCTATTCCCCCGACCCCCGCGACAACCAAGTATGGGAGGATGTTGTACGGAAAAGGAACAAACCCGGGGGGAACTAGTCCGAAAGTTCCGCCAGGACCGCGGAAGCTGTAAACTAGGTTGCCCTGACTGTCAACCATGTCGATGTAGACCAGATACGTACCTTGAGTAGAATTGCTAGGATAAGNCCAGGNCGCGATAAATTCGTATGGANTTGTGGAAGTCGCAATACTCATGGTCAAGTTTGTCGCTCCTCTAACTGGCCGACCGTTCGGGTCGTGGATGGTCATGTTAACCCTCCCTTGCTGAATTTCCGTGGTTCCTAGAGCGGAGAAAACAAACGCTTTGACTACGACATAGTTGTTGGGCGGAGCTGCATCGAGATAAAAGTACGGGGGAATGGGAATATTACCCGCCCTGTCCTGAACGGTTATTGTGTTGGCCGGAAACAGACCCTCGTAATCGGACATGGGAACCACGACGAGGGAGCGGGCCGAACTCGCTCCCCATCGAAGCCAGATTGTTGCGCCAGGCGGAACGGAACTGGCGTAGATTTCAATGGCAATAGAGGTTTGTTCGATGAGGGGGGTAGGTGACAAGTTAAGGGGAACGGTTACGTTAGCTGATCCCGGAAATATACGCTGCGTGGAATTCGAATTTGTCCAACTGCTCTGNCCTGGAAACCGATAACTGAGAGCAGCGCCCAAGTAAACTGGAATGGCAGGGGAAAAGGTTCCCGTCAAGTTAACCCAGAGTGCGAAAGTGAGGGGGCCATTGATTGTAGCCGGTGACTGGAGCGGTGTCGGGAGCCCGAAGGTCGCCGTAGAAGCAGTGACGTTGCCCATGCAACTGGAACAAGTGCCCGAAGGGGGCAAGGAGGTGAGGGACCCCGATGTTCCGACTGTCGCGAGATAGAAAATCCGTTTCGGTGTTGAGGGGAGTCCTACAGCCTCCCCAGTAGCAAGTGACCCCAAGCATACGATTAGGACGAGCACTAAGCCGAGGGTGGCTTTGCTCACGATTCTCTCGTTAGAGCCTTGGTCCATTCCAGTTAAAAGGTTCTACGAGGCATGTAGTCCAGACAGGAAAAATATTTGGGGAAGGAGTGACGTTCGAAAAGAGCGGCTAACCCTTTCCGATTCGGAAGACCGAGGTTCCGCAGTTGGGGCATGTGCCCTTGACCGCAGCCTTTCCGTTCTTGAGCGTGACGTTCTGAGGGTTCTTGATCTCAATGTTCGCTTTGCATTTGACGCAATATGCTTGTGGCATTTCTATTCAGCTGAGCGTGCACTGGAGCGTGGTAGTATTTGAAACTCACGTAGAATGCGGAGATACCCACGAAGGACGACAGCGAAAAGGAGTGAGAATATGGGTGTTTTCCTCTAAAAGAGTCCGAAAATGTACTGGTTAGTTTACTCTAACCGCTTCTGTGACTGGAACATCTATTCCAGTCTGAAAACTACTAATTGATTTCTCCCCCGTCTGAACCGAAAAATTGCCTTAGAGAGTGTGCTCTAGAATCTCTTTGTCAGCGTCTCGTAGGCGTCTTTCAGAGACCTCTTCGTTGAATAGTTGAGAAGCTTCTGAGCCCAAGTGCGCTCGAAGAGTTCCCTCATGCTCAGGTTCTTCAATCGGTCGAGGTCAACTTGTTTGCTCGCGTCCATTAGGCCGGCAGCCATTGTTGAGAATGTTTCGAAGCTAGGCGGCCTTCCGGGCTCGCCACGGGCAGCTGCTTGCTTTCGGAGCTCGTTGT
>JGI25383J37093_10000406_pt1 | contig 9954 bp, 8 predicted proteins | sample GraSoi013_1_20cm_4_FD_37093 | JGI IMG/M metagenome (IMG submission 37093)
CCTGGCCGTGTTCGGTTGGCCCGCCGAGGCCTACGATAGCGTGGCGGCCGCCAATCCTCGCGCCGCTTCGTCTCGTCATGCGCGTCGATCAAAGGGCTTGCGGACGTAACCCAGACCCACGGGTCAGGTCGTGAACCGCACNCCGAACACGCCGCCGATCCAGAGCCCCCGGAGCTCCCAGGAAGCAGTCTACGCCGCGTGGCTCAAGGAGCCGGAGCGGTTTTGGGCGGAAGCCGCCGACGCGGTCCAATGGTACCGCCGATGGGAGCGCGTGCTCGATGCCTCACGGCCCCCGTTCTACCGCTGGTTCACCGGCGGCGTGGTCAACACCTGTTACAACGCCCTCGATTGGCACGTCGAGCACGGCAGGGCCGACCAGCCGGCGCTCATCTACGACAGCCCGGTTACGGGAGCCATCCGGACCTTTACGTATCGAGAACTGCTGAATGAGGTGGCTCGCTTCGCTGGGGCGCTGATCGGACAGGGCGTCGGCAAGGGCGACCGGGTCATCATCTACATGCCGATGGTCCCAGAGGCGGCCATCGCGATGCTCGCGTGTGCGCGGATCGGGGCCATCCATTCGGTCGTGTTCGGGGGCTTCGCTGCGCACGAGCTGGCGGCCCGCATTAGTCACGCCGAGCCGAAGCTGATCGTCTCGGCGTCGTGCGGCATCGAGGGGAATCGCGTCGTTCCCTACAAGCCGCTGCTCGACAAGGCGATCGAGCTCGCCTCGGTGCAGCCGCGCCACTGCATCCTCCTGCAACGGCCTCAAGAGCCTGCCCCGATGGTGTCCGGGCGCGACCTCGACTGGTCGGAGCTCATGGCGAGCGCGCAGCCGGCGGAATGCGTTCCGGTCGCCGCCACCGATCCGCTCTACATCCTCTACACGTCGGGCACAACCGGGATGCCGAAGGGCGTCGTCCGCGACAACGGCGGCCACCTCGTGGCGCTCAAGTGGAGCATGACGCACATCTACGGCGTGGCGCCCGGCGAGGTCTATTGGGCCGCCTCCGACCTCGGCTGGGCTGTCGGCCACTCCTACATCGTCTACGGTCCGCTGTTCAATGGGAACACCACGGTCCTGTACGAGGGGAAGCCCGTCGGCACGCCCGATCCTGGCGCCTTCTGGCGCGTGATCTCGCAGCATCGGGTGCGCGTTTTCTTCACCGCTCCCACGGCGGTCCGCGCCATCAAGCGCGACGATCCGAACGGAGCACACGTCCGGCGGTACGATCTGAGCGGGTTCCGGACGTTCTTCCTCGCCGGCGAGCGATGCGATCCGGACACGCTCCACTGGGCGGAGCGGCAGCTGGGCGTCCCGGTCATCGATCACTGGTGGCAAACCGAGACCGGCTGGCCCATCGGGGCGAACTGCGTGGGACTGGGCATGCTCCCCGTCAAGCCGGGCTCGTGCACCAAGGCGGTCGCAGGCTACGATGTGCGCATCCTCGGGGAGGACGGGCGCGAGCTGCCTGCCGCCCAGACCGGGAACATCGCGATCCGGCTGCCGTTGCCCCCCGGCTGCCTGCCGACCCTCTGGAACAACGACGAGGGCTATGTGCGGTCGTACATGAGTCGCTACCCCGGCTACTACCTCACCGCCGACGCGGGCTATAAGGACGCAGATGGCTATCTCTGGGTGATGGGCCGCACGGACGACATCATCAACGTCGCGGGCCACCGGCTGTCCACGGGCGCCATGGAGGAGGTGCTCGCCTCCCACCCCGACGTGGCCGAGTGCGCCGTGATGGGCGTGGCTGACGACATCAAAGGCGAGATCCCGCTGGGGCTCATCGTCCTCAAGGCCGGCGTCCGACGCCCCCCCGACGCCATCGCCGAAGAGCTCGCGCGGATGGTGCGCGAGCGGATCGGCCCGGTTGCCGCCTTCCGGACGGCCCTCGTGGTGCAGCGGTTACCCAAGACACGGTCGGGCAAGATCCTGCGCGGCACCATCAAAAAGATCGCGGACGGGATGGAGTACCGCGTTCCGCCGACGATCGACGATCCGACGATTCTCGAGGAGATCACCACGGCGCTGGCGGCCGTCGGTTATCCACGGCGGTAGGCTCCGAGGCCTACGACAGCGCCACCGCCGCCCACACCTGCGCGGCTTCGTCCAGCAGGTCCCGCAGGTTGAAGGGCTTGCGCACGTAGCGCAGGCCGAGATGGGCCAGCGCCTCGTCCGTCGACGCCCGCACGTCGCCGGTCGCCACGAGAATCCGCTGCTTCAGGCCGGGGTGCAATTCCACGAGCTGCTCCACGAATAGGTGGTCGCGCGTCATCGCCCGCGCGTCTGCCAGGATGAGGTCGTAGGTGCGCGTGCGCGCCAGGTCGAGCGCGTGCTGCGCGCTACGCGCCACCTCCACCGTGTGTCCTTCGCGGCCGAACAGCGCCTTCACCAGGCGCCGTACCGCAGGGTCGTCGTCCACGAGCAGGATGGTGCGTTTTGCGAGCGGAGCGGCGGGCGGCGCGTGCGGCTCGCGCCCCGCGGCGTCCCGCGTCGGGGGTGGAGTGGGAGGGGCGGGGGGCAGGTCCACCAGGAAGGCAGCGCCGCCTTCCGGCGGACACTCCACGGTGATGCGCCCGCCGTGCGCTTCCACGATCGAATAGGTGATCGACAGGCCGAGGCCCGTGCCCTGCCCGGGTTCCTTGGTCGTAAAGAAGGGCGTGAACAGTTGCGGCACGACCGCGTCGGAGATGCCGGGCCCCGAATCGGAGACGCGCATCCGCACCCGGTCGTCGAACGACGTGTTGATGCAGATGAGGCGTCGCTGCCCGGGTGTGTTGTCCGCGACCGCCTGCGCCGCGTTGTTGAGCAGGTTGAGCACCACCTGCTGCAACGCGTGACGGTCGCCCACGACCTCGGGAATCGTCGTGGGCAGCACCTTCTCGACCGTAATGTCCTTCAGCTTCAGATCGTGCGCCATCAGCGTCAGGGTGCGCTGGATCACGTCGTTCAGGTCCACGCGGGCCTGCTCGGCGGGGCCCTTGCGCGCGAAGGTCAGCAGGTTGCGCACGATCCGGCTGGCCCGCTCCGCCTGCTCGTGAATCACGCGGAGATGGCCGCGATCCTTGCTGGCCAGCTCCTTCTGCTCGAGCAGAAACTCCGACAGTCCGGCGATGGAGGTCAGCGGGTTGTTGAGCTCGTGAGCGACCCCCGACACGAGCTGCCCGACGGCGGCGAGCTTCTCGCTCTGGATGAGCTGGGCCTCCATCTGCTGCTGGTCGGTGACGTCCTCCACCAGGACGACGACGCTCGCTTCCTGCTCCGGGCTCGGGATGCGGGCCGCGTTCACGCGCAGCGCCCGGCCCAGCGGCGCGGAGCGGAGCACGAGCGGCTGAGCCCGCTCGCCGCGCCGCGCCGCGGCGAGCAGGTCCACGAGCGCCGGCGACTGCCCCAGCAGCGCGGTCCCGAGGTCGAGACCGATGACCGACGGAATCGGACTATCGAGCATCGCGGCGAGCGAGCGATTGGCTCGACGGATCGAGCCCTGCGTGTCCACGACCGCGATCCCCTCGCTCAGCGCGTCGAACGCCGTCTCCCACTGCTCCTTCGCGTGGTGGACCATTTCGAAGAAGCGGGCGTTCGCGATCACGATGGCGGCATGCGTGGCGACCGTGGACAGCAGCCGGACGTCCTCCGGAGCGAAGACGCCGTCGCGCGGGTCGGCGATCACGAGCGTGCCGACCAGCACGCCGTGGGCCCGCAGCGGCACGGCGGCCGCCGAGGCGACCTGGATCCCGGCCACGAGCGGGGTGGGCTCGGTGTCCGTGCTGTGCACCAGCTCGACGCGCTCGCCCGTGACCGAGCGCGCGATCAGTCCCGGGTCGTCGGCGCCGATCGACCCACCCCGCAACGGGCCAAGCGTCCCCTCGGCGGCCGTCACCTTGAGCCGGCGCCGATCAGCGTCCTCCCCTCCTTCCCCCTCGCCGTCTGCGGCGAGCGCCACCAGGGCCCCCTTCGCCTCGAGGAACCGCATGGCGTAGCGGACCACCTGCTCAACGATGCGGTCGAGCTGGAGCGACCCGGAGAGGATGTAGGAGAGTTCCTGGAGGGAAAACAGCTCCGAGAGACGGCGGTTGAGCTCGTCCGCCGCCCGCCGGCGGTCCCGCTCGCTGCGCTCCAGCCGTCGCTGCAGGCGGATCGCCCGCCAGCCGAGGGCGGCGGCGGCCAGCAACAGCGCGGTCAGAGCGATGTAGCGCGTCGCTCCCTCCTAAGGCTTCGGCTGGAGGCTCGACCGGGCCGTCACCCGCGCGCGCTCCCGGTCGAGCGTGGGCAGCACGCCCGTCCACGAGTCGTTCGCGAGTCCTTGGTAGCTGACCGTCATCCCCTCGCGGAAGCTGATGCCGTCCTCGAACAGGTAGATGGCGACTGCTTGCTCATGCGCCTCGAGCTGGTACGAGCTCCACCGCGGCGACAGCGGCACGATTCCCACGGGGCGGAACAACCGCCCGCGGCTCGTCACGTTCACGTCTTCCGGGCTGAAGCGCGCCTGGGGCAGCAAGCCGAAGAACGTCACCATGACGAGGGTCGGGCGCTCCACGCCCGCGCGCTGAGCCGCGCCCGAGATCTCGCGCCCTTTCGTCTTGAGGAGCTGCTCGAGCGACCGGTAGGTATCCGGCGCGAGCAGCCGGATCACGTACTCGGCGAGCGGCAGGACCTGGATTTCGAGCTGGTCCGTCGCGAACCGCACGACGATATCGTCGCGCTTGAGGGTCCCGAAGCCGGCGGGCAGCGTGTCCTGAGCGGCTAGACGGGTAGACGGATAGACGGCTAGAAGCGTCGCGGTGAGGAGGGCACCGCTAGCCGTCCAGCCGTCTACCCGTCTAGCCGCCTTGCTGGTCATGCCATCGCCTCTCTCACCAGCCCCGCGACCGCCTCCCGCAGCTCCGCAACGCCCTCCTGGGACCGCGCGCTGGTGAGCACGATCTGGTCGCCTTCGAGGCCGAGGGTCGCGCGGATCGCCTGCTCGCGGGCGGGCCGTTGGCCTCGGGGAAGCTTGTCGCTCTTCGTGACCGCCGCAAGGACGCGGGTGCTGCGGGCGGCGAATAGGTCTTGCATCCCGCAGTCCTCATCTGAGGGCTCGCGGCGCACGTCCAGCAGCCAGAGCACGCCGGCGAGGCGGGGGCGATCCAGCGCCGCGATGACGAGGCGCCGCAGCGCGCCCCGCTCGGCGTGACTCACCTTGGCATAACCGTACCCCGGAAGGTCCAGGATGTAATAGGCGTGGTGTAGGGGCGCAGCATGCTGCGCCCCTACTGGTCGCCTGGCCGGCATTTCAAAGACATTCATCGCCCGGGTCTTTCCTGGCGTGGCGGAGATCTTGGCGATGCGCCGGCCCGCCAGGGCATTCAGCAGGCTCGACTTGCCGACATTGGAGCGGCCGAGCAGGGCGATTTCGGGGAGCGGGGGGTGGAGCGGGACGTCGGCCGAGGGAAACGACCCGACGAAGTAGGGGCGCAGCATGCTGCGCCCCTTACTCAGGCTTCTTTCTTCTGACGGACGCGCTCGGTCACGAGCAGCGGAGGCCGGCCTTCGCTCACGCATTCGGCGGTGATGGCGACCTCACGCACGTCGTCCCGGCTCGGCAGCTCGAACATGATGTCGGTCATCATCTCCTCGAGGATGGCACGCAGGCCGCGGGCGCCCGTGCCCCGCTTGATCGCCTTCTGCGCGATCGCCTTGAGGGCGTCTTTCTCGATCGTGAGCCGCACGTCCTCGAGCTCGAACAGCTTCTGGTACTGCTTGGAGAGCGCGTTCTTGGGCTCGATCAGGATGCGCATCAGCGCGTCCTCGTCGAGCGCGTCGAGCGGCACCGCCACGGGCAGCCGGCCCACCAGCTCGGGGATGAGCCCGTAGCGCAGCAGGTCGTCGGGCTCGACGTCGATGAAGGGGTTCTTCTTGATCTTCTCCGGCGCCCCCTTCGCGACCTCCTCCTTGCTGAACCCGATCTGCCGCCGGCCGGTGCGCGACTCGATGATCTTCTCCAGGCCGTCGAACGCTCCCCCGCACACGAACAGGATGTCCTTCGTATTGACCTGGATGTACTCCTGCTGCGGGTGCTTGCGGCCGCCCTGGGGCGGGACGCTCGCGACCGTACCTTCGAGAATCTTCAGGAGCGCCTGCTGCACGCCCTCTCCCGAGACGTCGCGGGTGATGCTGGGGTTCTCGGACTTGCGGGCGATCTTGTCGATCTCGTCGATGTAGACGATGCCGCGCTCGGCTTCCGAGACGTTGAAGTCGGCCGCCTGGAGCAGCCGGACGAGAATATTCTCCACGTCCTCACCGACGTAGCCCGCCTCGGTGAGGGTGGTGGCGTCGGCGATGGTGAAGGGGACGTCCAAGATGCGCGCCAGCGTCTGGGCCAGCAGCGTCTTGCCCACGCCGGTCGGGCCGATCAGCAGGATGTTGCTCTTGTCGAGCTCCACCTCGTTGTCCCGGCCAGAATGGGAGTTGATGCGCTTGTAGTGGTTATAGACGGCGACGGCGAGGGTCTTCTTGGCCTTCTCCTGGCCGATCACATACTGGTCCAGCACCTCCTTGATTTCGGCCGGGGTGGGGACCTGGGTGATCGCCTCGGAGACCTCGCGCTCCTCGTCCTCCGCCAGGATCTCGTTGCACAGGGCGATGCACTCGTTACAAATGTACACCGACGGCCCGGAGATGAACTTCCGGACCGAGTCCTTGGACTTTCCGCAGAACGAGCAGCGGAGGTGCTTGTCGTGGGACATGGACTCCTAGTATGGGAAGGGGAGACCGCCGGCGCAAGCCGTCACTTCTTTTTCCCGCCGTCCATGTCCTGCAAGTTGGCGATGACATGGTCGATTAGCCCGTATTCCTTGGCTTCGTCCGCCGACATGAAGCGGTCCCGATCCATGTCCTTTTCGATCTGCTCGGCCGTCTTCCCGGTGTGCTTGCCGTACAGCTCGTTGAGCTTGCCCCGGAGATACAGGATCTCGCGGGCCTGGATCTCGATGTCCGCCGCCGTGCCCTGCGTGCCACCCGAAGGTTGGTGCATCATGATGCGGGCGTGGGGCAGCGCCTGGCGCTTCCCCTTGCGGCCGGCCGCGAGCAGGAACGAGCCCATTGAGGCCGCCATCCCCATGCAGATGGTGTTCACGGGGGCGCGCAGGAACTGCATCGTGTCGTAGATCGCCATGCCGCTCGACACCAGCCCGCCCGGCGAGTTGATGTAGAGGTAGATGTCGCGCTCGGGATTGTCCGCGTCCAGAAACAGCAGCTGGGCGATGATGATGTTGGAGACTTCGTCGTTGATCTGGGTGCCCAGGAACACGATGCGGTCCAGCAGCAGGCGGCTGAAGATGTCGTAGGTGCGCTCGCCGCGGCTCGACCGCTCGATGATGTAGGGCGGGTAGATCTGGCTCTTCGTCTTCACGCTTGCTCCACGGTGGATTGCGACAGGAGAAACGCGAACACCTTCTCCTCGGTGAGGCTCCGCTCGACGTCGCGGAGCCGCTTTGCCTTCTCGAGCGACGCGTACAACTGCTCGGGCGGCATCCCGCGGCGCTCGGCCAGCTGCCGGATACGCTCGTCGAGCTCCGCCTCGGTGGCCTGCAGCTTCTCGTGCTCCACAACGTAATCCAGCACCAGGTCGCGCCGCACCTGGGCCTCGGCGACGGGCCGGAACTCCGCCGCGAACTGACTCATGCGGTCCTCGGGGATCCCGTACGCCTGGGCGAACACCCACAGCGCGCGCTCGACCAGGGGCTGGGGCGCGACCACACGGTTCGCCGCCACGATCTGCTCGATCAGCTCCGCACGGACCTTGGCGTCGGCCTCGCGCTCGGCGTCCTGCGCGAGGTCCTCGCGGATCCCGCGCTTCAGCGCGTCGAGTGAATCGAAGTCCCCGACCTCGCGGGCGAAGGCGTCGTCGAGCTCGGGGAGCTGCTGCCGTTTCACCTCGTGCAGCGTGAGCCGGATGTCGCGCGTCTGGCCGCGCTTCGCCTCGTCGGGGAAGTCGTCCGGGAAGCGGACGATCGCGTCGATCGTCTCCTCGGGAAGCATGCCGTAGATCTGCTGCTCGACTTCCGGGATCGCGCGGCCCTCGCCCAGCACCAGCTGGTAGGGCTGCGGGTCCTTCAGCTGGGCGCCCTCGCGCGCCGCGATAGTGACACGCACGAGGTCCGCGGATCTCGGGTGCTCGCCCACCACCGGCGTCCACGGTGCCTTTTGCGCCCGCACCTCGTTCAGCTGAGCGGCCACCTGCTCGTCGGTCACCGGGCGCACGGTGCGCTTTAGCTGAAAGCCGCCGAGCCGGCCGAGCTTGATATCGGGCTTCACCTCCACGTGAAACTCGAAGGTGACCGGCGCGCCTACATCCCATTTCAGGTTGTGGATGTGCGGGTCGGCGATCGGCTTCAGCGATTCCTGCTCGACGGCGACTTTCCAACTCTCGCGGATCAGCTCCTGCAGCGCTTCCTGCCGGATGTCGTCGGCGAAGTGCTTCTTCACGATCGCCGCCGGCGCCTTCCCCTTCCGGAAGCCCGGCAGCCGCGCGCGGCGCTGGTAGGCGCTGGTGGCGCGGTCCTCGGCCTCGCGCACCTGCTCCACGGGAACCGTGACCGCCAGTGAGGCGGCCCCCGGCTCTTCGGCGGTCTTCTTGATCAGGATGGCGGGCATGTGAACTAATCTAATAGGGCGCTACTGGTTCCTGCGGACTGCCTTGATGCGGTGGTGCGGTCGCGTGCCGGGCGTGATTTCGTCGTTGCGGATCACGCTGATTGCGCCGTCGGGCTCGAGCACCGCGAGCATCACGTCCTGCACGCTTCCCACCCCGTGCTCCCGTAGCGCCTGCAGCAGCTCGTCGCGGGTGACGCCGGCGCGGTGGCAGTGCGACTCGAGCAGCTTGCCGTGGCAGTGCGACTCGAGCAGCTTGCCGTCGTGGATCAGCATGATGCCCTCGCCGGCGATCAGCCGCGCCAGCCGGCGGCTCCGGAGCCGCCACCAGTCGATCACCCGGTGCCAGCCGATCAGCACCCCGGCCGCCACGAGGCCGCCCACGAGGCTCGTGTCCGGTCCCACCATCGCGTTCTGGACCGCGTTGGCGATGATGAGCAGCAGCACGAGGTCGAAGGTGGACATCTGGCCGAGCTGGCGCGTGCCGGTGAGGCGCAGGCCGACGAGCAGCGCGAGGTAGACGACCGACGTCCGGAGCGCGACGTCGAGCAGCGTCTGCCACGACGCGGTCATTCAGTTCCCGGTGGGGTCCGATACTTTGGGAAGGGGATACGCCTCACGCAGGGCGGCGAGGTAGTCGGTGTAGAGCCCCTGCAGCCCCGCGAATTCGCGCCTCACCGCGGCGCGGTACGGGGCGTCCGTCGCGAAGTGGTAGAGCAGCGCCGCCATCGTCTGGGCGTCGAGCAGAAAGCCGTGATGGCCGACGGCGCCGAGCGCATCCGCCTCCATCTCGAACGTGTGGTAGCCGCCGTTCGACGAATGCACCGTGACGCCGACCCCGGGAATCTGGGTCGCCACCGTGCCCGTTTCCTCGTAGGGCATGGGGCGCCCCGGCTCGGCCTCGACCTTCGTCGCGCCGAGCTGCTTCAAGTAGGCGAACGCCACGTCGTTGAGCGCAGCGACCGAGATGCCGTTGCGGGATGACGAGTCCACGTCGATGCGCACCCTGGTCCCGGTGGCGGCGGCCGCGGCGCGGGCGGCGTCGCTCACCCGGTCCAGGACCTGCGCGAGATAGACCGGGTCGGGATAGCGGAGCCAGAACTCGGCGGCGGCGCGATCGGGAACGACGTTCGGGGCCTTCCCGCCCTCGGTGATGATGCCCTGGATGCGCGTCTCCGGACGCAGCGTACGCCGGATCGCGTCGATGTGGTTGAACAGCTCGATCACGCCCGTGAGCGCGTCCCGTCCGTCCCACGCCTGGAGCTGGTGCGCCGGCGCGCCCGAGAAGACGAAGCGGACGACGTCGATGTTCATGC
>JGI25383J37093_10000418_pt1 | contig 9877 bp, 14 predicted proteins | sample GraSoi013_1_20cm_4_FD_37093 | JGI IMG/M metagenome (IMG submission 37093)
CTCGACCCCCCGGGGGGCATACCAGAACTCCAGAGACGCTCCACACTTTGCCGGTTCCAACCCCTATCGTGAAGCTGGCATCCTGCCCGGACGCTATACAGACGCAAGAAACCCTACAACCGCCCACCCACGTCTCACCCGACAACGGCTCCACTGCCCACGAACACCCTCCCCACCAGAACTATACCAGCGCGGCTAGCGCGTGTGGGGAATATGGTTCAGCGCCGACTCGGACCTCTTCAACCGTCGGATAGTATCCTCGTGCCGGCTGATATGACTCATCAAGTCAAGCCGCAGCTGATGCATCACAACCTTCGCAGCATCCGCCGCCGCTTGCTGGATCAATGGCGTAAACCGCTCCTCCAGCCTCCTCAACAACTCCTCCTCGAGCTGCAAAACCTCCTCCTCCCTCAAAGTCTCCAAACCATTCACCTCCGCCTCAACGCCTCAACCTTCGTAGGCAGAGACAGCTCCACAGGCTCAACCTTTCCCGCCTGCTTCGCGCACAACGCACACTCCCAGACGCGATCACAGAGAAACCGCTCATAATTGCAGCATCTCCTCCGAAAATAATCGTTCAGCTTGTTGTCTTTCGAACTCTCTCTTTCGAGCATCTCTTAATCTCCCGACAGTCCACGGAAGACTCTCCAGGACCGTCCACTGCATCGTCCGTCGGACGACTAAAGGCTCCTGTAACCCCGGGCCTAGTCGAGGGGTTGCGCTGGAAACAATCCTCTAGCAACCAGTCCCGCGACCCTCAGCGGCTCTGGGATCCTCGAGACCAAGGCCCAGCCGGCAAGGATCCTTCGCGCAACTCTGCTGGAACAGCCGAACGCTTCATAGAATAACGGATTCTCGCTCGCAACAGTACGGACAGTTCGCAATGGGCCTAGCGATCGGATGATCCGCCACCTCTCTCTCCAATCGAGGAAATGTCTGACCAAGGCACGTTTCACAGCCATGTTATTCGGCCGAGACCCTACAACGACAATCGTCGGGACTTTGAACATCTTCTGCAGTCTCCGAGGATCGACCAGATTGAAGCCCCCAAACGTGACCCCCGCCAGCAGAATTGGGGACTGCAACATGGAGAGAGACTTCAATAGTTTCAGCGCCCGTTCAGTCCCATCCATCCCGTCCACACCAATCCATCCAGCCCTGACGGCCGTTATGTGCGGGCCTTCTAGCTTGACGGCCACGAGAGGTGCGTTTGAACCCCCGAGTCTCCTGGGAATAAAGGGGCCGTCCTCGATCCCGATGCAGCTAGCGACCCTGGTGTCCCGGGAGACCGCGCGGCGCATATTCTAAGAGCCCTCTGACAAGCTCATCGTTTCCAAAGGCAGACTTGACAGCCTGTGGCTCTACTCCCAGCCGGATTTTCTTTGTCCTGCCGTACCGGCCGAAACTCACAACTCGAGCATTGATGATACCCATGATATCCAGCTCGTTCAGCAGGCCACTGATCCTCCTCTGCGTCAGGGGCTCGACGGCCGCAGCCGAACACAAACCGCGGTAGACCTCATACACATCGCCAGTGACAGAGCTCTCCTTGCGAGCACTCTCCAAGTGGAGAACGGAGATTAGTAGGATTCTTGAGTGAAGAGGCAACGAGGACAATACCTCGGTGACCCTGTCATGCTCTACTTTCTGTTGGGCCATACGGACGTGAGATTCTAGTATTCTTTCCTCTTTAGCTCGCTCGCCGATCTCGCCGGCCACTCGGAGAAGGTCCAGGGCCCTCCTGGCATCGCCATGCTCTCCCGCGGCCAAGGCCGAGCAGAGACGCAAAGCACCATCGTCCAAGACTCCCTCCTGGAAAGCTTGCTCGGCACGGTCTTTCAGGATGTCGTACAGCTCTTCGGACGAGTAGGGTTTGAACACAAGCTCCTCCTCCCCGAGAGAACTCAGAACGCGAGGGTCCAAGAAGTCTTTGAAGTGGAGATCGTTAGAGATGCCTATGACTCCGATCCATCCACCGTCGAGTCGCTCGTTAATCCTTGTAAGCTCGTAGAGAAGGCTGTCATCGTCGCTCCGCTTGACAAGCGCGTCAATCTCGTCCAAGACAACGAGAAACGCCGACTCTCGTGACTGTAACGCGTTCCTCAGCCTGTCAAAAAGCTCTCCGACGGCCAGTCCAGTAAACGGCACATCCTCTCCCAGCGCACGACAAAGATCAGCGATAACACGATAATTCGTACCAGCGAGCCGACAGTTAACATAGCTCGTATCTACAGCCCGACCATGATCCCTCGCCTTCCTCTGCAGCCTGTCCAAGACAAACCTTGTAACAATGGTCTTTCCCGTCCCGGTCTTGCCATAAGCGAAGAGGTTCGACACTCGCTCTCTAGACAAAGCCGGCGCTAGGACAGAGCCGAGCCGTCGAATCTGTTCTTCGCGGTGAGGCAGGGTCGCCGGCATGTAGTCGTGCCTAAGCAGATTCCTGTCCCTGAAGACGAGCCCTCCGGAGAGTACTTGTTCGAAGATTAGATCCAATCCCTGTTGCGACAATGGAAAACGAGCTTCTACTTGATACTCCCGCGTCTCAGTTCCAATGGAATTAAGGGTTCTCGTACAGACGTTTCGACTGGACCGACTAAAACTGTCCCCCCACCCCTATGTTTCCGTTGGAAAGCTGATTCTGCTCTTTTGTGTTGGTTCTTTGGTTTCTAAGAGGATACTGTTTGAGGTTAGTAGCGAGATCTCTTGATTTATGGCATCCTATACACTGCCGATGATGAATTACTACAGTAGCATAGTCAGAACATTCCTCAATGGGAGAGTTGAGTTTTCCAGAGGAAAGGGAGGGGTCTGGGTGAGCATTATTCTCCTATGAGTTGGACGACAAGCGTTCTATCTCGCGACCGAACGTCTAGTTCGATGAAAACGATCTGTTGCCAAGTGCCCAGCACCAGACTCTTCTCTCTGATCGGGACAAACAGGTCAGGCCCGAGGAGCGCAGCCCTGACGTGAGAGTGGCCGTTTCCATCATGCCACTGTCTTTCATGCTCGTAGGTTCCGGCTTTCGGCGCAATTGTTTCGAGCATACTGGGAAGGTCAACGAGAAGGCCAGGTTCGTACTCAAGCGTAGTCAGCGCCGCTGTGGACCCGGGGACGAATAGGAAGGCAACCCCGTTCCTGATATTTCCTTTCGCCACAATGGCCTGAATCTTTTCTGTAATGTCAAGGATTTCGCCCTCGTATCGTGTGTGAAGATTGAGAGAGTCCGACTCGACCGTCATGTCTCAGTTCGCTTAGCCAGAGAAGCAATTAAGAGTGTAAGATGGTCTCAAGATGAACTGCCTTGTCCAAGACCGTTGCTGTGAAGGAACTCTATGTTAAGAAGATCCGCAACGGCACCGTGATTGACCATATCTCAGCGGGCCACGCTCTCGACGTTGTCAAGATCCTCGGAATCGGCCGCGGCGAAGGAGATATCGTGAGTGTGGCGATGAACGTTCCGTCCAAGACTGCTAGCAAGAAGGACATTGTCAAGGTTGAAAACCGGGAGTTGAAGCCTGGTGAAGTGGACAAGATAGCTCTGATCGCGCCCGGTGCAACGATCAATATCATCCGGGACTATGAGGTGGCTGAGAAGACACGGGTCAAGCTTCCGGACTCTATACGAGGAATCGTAAAATGTGCAAATCCCGCATGCGTGTCGAACGCGGGTGAGCCTGTCGAGCCGAAGTTTATGGTTGAACGACAGGACCCGCTGAGACTGAGATGCTTCTACTGTTCACGCATCATGGAGAAGCCAGATGTTCTCAAACAGTTCTAGCTCACAGTTGAGTGTTGCAAGACCGGACAGCAATGTCCTAGAACTACAGTCGCTCTATCAAGAAAGGAAGGATGCCATCCAGAAACGTCTCTTGGAATTCAAACAGGTCATGCGCTGGAATGACGAGGAGGTCTTCGCCGAGCTTGCGTTCTGCCTGCTGACCCCACAATCCTCTGCAAGGGTCTGCTGGGACGCGGTCTCGAAACTGAAACAGCTAACTCTCCTGTTGAAGGGAAAGCCTACGGACCTCGAGCCGCATCTAAGCAATGTCAGGTTCGGAGACAGCAAAGCCCGCTACATCGTAGAGGCCAGGGACCTCTTCGCAGCGGATGGTAGACTTCAGCTGAAATCCCGCATCGAGAGCTTCTACAATCCCTTCGAGCTTCGCCAATGGCTAGTCGAGAATGTCATGGGACTCGGCTACAAAGAAGCCAGCCATTTCCTCCGGAACATCGGGCTGGGTGAAGAGTTCGCAATTCTCGACCGACACATCCTGCGGAACCTGGCTCGGCTCAAAGTCATACCTGAAGTACCCGCGTCCATCACCAAGAAACGGTACTTGGAGATTGAAGAGAAGCTACGACGGTTCGCGGCCGACATAAGCATACCTATGGCAGAGCTTGACCTGCTGTTCTGGTCCAAGGAGACAGGCTGGATCTTCAAGTAGGAAACAGAAATGGGCAAGATAGGAGTCATGGCTGACAAGGAGACGAGTATTTACTTCAGACTCGGCGGCGTCAGAAACACATGGGTTGTCGAATCTCAGGAAGATGCCGTGAAAACCTTCGACGAGATCAAGGCAAAACAGATCGTGTCTTTAGTGATCGTCACAGAGCCAGTCTTCGACTGGATAAAGGACAGACTTGGAAAGAGCAAGAAGGAAATCGAACTTCCCCTGGTGGTCTCGATTCCGACACGAAAGGGTGGCAAACCCCTGGTCGACCTGTTGGCGGATCTGATCAAGAGGACTGTTGGAGTCGAGATTAGGGTCCAGTAGTGCTGCTTTGGACACAGGGTCTTGATATAATCCGAACAGGCTTCTAGGGACAAGTTGAATTTCTGAAATGAGGTCCATCGTCGTCGAGTGNGTAGTGCCTCTCGTGCCGTCTAGAGCCGATGAGGTTGAGACGATGGCAAAGAGCATTGGGTACGAAGTGGTTGACAGGGTAATTCAGCACCGGAAGAGTCTGCACCACACCTACTGCATCGGCCCGGGAAAGCTGGACGAGATCAAGCAGCTGACCTCAGAGAAGAAGATAGAGGCAGTCTTGTTCGCGAACAGACTGCCGGGATCACAGGTCTTCAAGATACAGAAGGTCCTCGGCGGGACGGAGATCAAAGTCATCGATCGTAACATGCTGATTCTCGAGGTGTTCGACCAACGAGCCATGACTAAAGAGGCGAAGCTTCAGATCCAGCTGGCGAAGCTCAGATACACATTCTCGTGGGGCAAGGAATTTCTCCGGTTGAAAGGTATCCTCGGCGAACAGGTCGGCTGGAGCGGTCCCGGCGAATATCCCTACAGCGACTACGAACGAGGGGCTCGCCGGCAAATCTCGAGACTAGAAGACGAGTTGGAGAATGTGTATGAGAAGAAGAAGGCGTTGAGGGAGAGGCGGAGAGAGCTAGGTTTTCCTATCGTTGCGCTGGCAGGCTACACGCAGAGCGGGAAAACGACGTTCTTCAACCGGATCGTGGCTGAGCATAAGGCTACGGGGCTGGGTCCTTTCACGACCTTGTCAACTTTTGCCCGGAGGGTTGACTATCAGAATGGTGCTGATGCTTTCAGCTTCATTCTCATTGACAGTATTGGTTTCATCGAGGACATGCATCCTATTATTATCAAAGCCTTCAACACGACCCTCGGAGAGATATCGGACTCTGACCTGATTCTTCTCTTCATCGACATTAGCGAGGACGAGGAGACAGTCTTCAGGAAGATCACCGCTTCGAATGAGACCTTGAAACGAATCGCCCCAAACGTTCCTCTGATAGTGTGTGTCAACAAGATCGATCGATGTAGTCAAGATCAACTGCATGAGGGCGAGATGCTTGTGTCGAGAATCTTCCCGAAGACGCCTCGGATCGCCCTAAGCGCCCTGAAGGGTCAGAATACTCAAGAGGTTGTGAGGCTCGGATATCAACAGCTGAACGGTCAAGATGGGCAGAAGACTCTAGAGTTGCGGAGCTCTCCATAGTAGATTCTGCCAAACCCTAAAATTCTCCATTGCTGTATGATGAGGAGTGATCGTCTCAGTTGGAACTGCGTAAACTACAGCGGACCCCGGACGGGACCTATCTCGTAACTATTCCCAAAGCATGGGCGAAGAGGGTCGGGCTCGGAGCCGGGTCCGTGGTCTCCTATGAGGAGCGCCAGGATGGGCGGCTCCTGCTCTCGCCCAAGATTGATGAGGATAGGGCTCCTCTCGAGGTGGTCTTGGACGCTTCTCCCTTCGTTAGACGGGAGATTATCGAGAGATACTTGCTAGGCTATGATATCATCAGGGTCCAGTCGAAGGACAGTTTGCCACCGGATGTTCGGGAGGAGGTTAGGAAGACTACCAAGCGGTTGGTCGGGCTTGAGGTGCTGGAGGAGGATTCTAGGAGGATTGTTCTTCAGTGTCTTGTTGAGCCTTCCTTGTTGAATCCTGAGCGTATTCTGCGCCGGTTGGAGATGCTCTCGATGCCTATGCAGCTTGACGCTGTCCAGTCTTTCGTCTCGTCGAATGGGGGGCTGTCGAAGGGTGTTGTTGAGAGGGATGAGGAGGTCGACCGGTGGTACTTTCTCCTCGTACGACTAGTCAGAGCGGCTATTGCTGACACGTATCTCTTGGAGAAGATCAAGGTCTCCTCTGTTGACTGCCTCGATTTTCGTCTGCTCGCGAGCTATATCGAGAATTTTGCTGATTACGCTGTCACGATTGCGGAGAATACTCAGGCTGATGTTCCGATCCCCAGGGAGGAGCAAGCGTTGCTGGAGAAGATTGGCCTGGCGGTGAATGCGATGTACAAGGACGCGGTGGGCTCGGTGCTTTCGAGGGATCTGAAACTAGCCTCGTCTGTTGGGCCGCGTTTCAAGGAGGCCAAGCGGCAGCTTTCCGATGCCCAGGCAAAAGTGGCTAGCTCATCGAGGCCCCTAGTCAACCATCTGGTGGCGGTTATTATTGCGTTGAACAGGATGTGCGAGATCTCGGTGGACATCTCGGATCTGACGATTACTCGATAGGGACTGGCGAGGATAACAGAATAAACCGGTCATCATACTACAATGGTGGCTCTGCCGGGGAGTCTGCTTGTCTGAGAACCTCCGTGACGCGATAGGGGTCATACTCGAAGCGGGCTTCCAGATCGAGTCTGACGCGTTCAAGACTCTCGTCGAGCTAGGCCGGGAAGAATCGTTGAGGCCGCTCGTCGATGAGCTGTTGAAGGTGGCTGGGTCCGTCGAGCCTAGGCCATTGTTCATCAGTGCGGATCTGGTTCTCAGGGCGGCTGAGAAGCTAGAGCTGACGACGGGCAAGGCGGCGGAGGTTGAGACGAGCCTTGGTGCTGGGCGTCGTTTTGCGGAGGAGCATGAGTCGCGGCTTGAAGTGGTCTTTGATCCATCTGGAAAACTGGGGACGACCGGGGTGTTTGACGATTTTCTCCGGTATTTCCGTAGCAGGTTTGAGAAGATGAGCGGGCTGTTTCGGCAGAGGATCGATACTAGGAGTTCTGGGACGATCGCGGACGCGTTGGCTTCTGGGGCGAATGGTCGCGGACGGTTTGTCTGTATGGTCGTAGAGAAGCGGGAGAAGGGGAACCGGATCTTTCTGACAGTGGACGATTATGATGAGGAGGCGACGGTGCTTGTGAATGACTCGAATCCAGCGTTATGGCAGACGGCGCGTCGGGTTGCCCGGGACCAGGTCTTGTTTTTGGAGACGCGGAAGAGTTCTGGGAAGTTGTTGGTGGCCGAGAATATTGTGCTGCCGGAGATTCCCGATCATAGGCCCGGCCGGGCCGATGAGGAGGTCTACGCGGTTCTCATCTCGGATGTCCATGTTGGCAGCAAGGTGTTCTTGGAGGACTCGTTCCAGCGGGTCGTGGGCTGGCTTCGGGGCGAGGTGGGTGATCTGGGCCAGCGGGAGATTGCGGATCGTGTCAAGTACGTTCTGGTCGGGGGTGATCTTGTGGATGGTATCGGGGTGTATCCGCGGCAGGAGCTTGATCTGAAGGTGCCGGATATCTACGAGCAGTATCGGCTCGCGGCAAAGTTTGTGGGCGAGGTTCCGGAGTATATGGAGGTGGTTTTGATTCCTGGGAATCATGATGCTGTCCGCCAGGCGTTGCCTCAGCCTATGATTCCGCGCGATTTTGCGGGTCCCGTGTATGATGCTCGTAGGGTGGTTTCGCTGGGTGATCCTTCGGAGGTGCGCTTGGAGGGGGTGGATTTCTTGTTGTTTCATGGGACGAGCTTGATGGATGTTATCAGTTCGGTGCCGGGTTTTGATTATCGTCGTCCGGTGGAGGTTATGGAGTATCAGTTGCGGGCCAGGCATCTGGCGCCGGAGTATGGGAAGAATACGCCTATCGGGCCGGAGGTGGAGGATTGGCTGGTGGTGGAGCGTGTTCCGGACGTCTTCGTCTCGGGACATGTTCACGTGCCTGGGTCTGGGGTGTATCGTGGGACGACGATTGTGAACTGTGGGGCGTGGCAGGGACAGACTGATTATCAGAAACGTATGGGATTGGTGCCGCAGCCGGGGTTGCTGCCCGTGATCAATCTTCAGTCGTTGCAGGTGCGGATGATTGACTTCCGGTCGGAATAGAAAGTTGTGAAGGGTCTCTGGAGTTCTGGGATGCCCCCGGGGGGTCGAGAAAAAGATAACAGAAAGATAATAGTTAGCAGAAAGAGAAAAGATAGTGGAAGAGCAGAGTTGGGAAGAGAAAGCCTTACCGAAATTCTGGGATTCGCCGCGTATGTCGCGCAAGGTTGGTGCGATTTCAAAAATATTCTAGATTTCTCGGATCTTCAACTTTCATCAGGAAGACGTTAGAGTAGACGGCTGGCTGGTCACCGGTCATCCCAGAGGATTAACACGAAGATGGACAGGTTTCTGATTCTAAGGCGGTTCCAGGGCGGTTTGCAGGGGACAATCAGGTACTTGCCTCGACTAAACGGGTTGCCCGAATAGGGATCCAGTGGGGCATCCACACGAGGGTCATGTGGAAGGATCATGACCTAGAACGCGATGTGTTTCGGGAGCACTAGGTTCTCGGTTAAAGAATGCTTATGCCCGCGGCCGGCTCAGGACCCATTTGTAGACGGGGGTCCTAGGGCGTTGCCGAATGATGGCGATAGGGGCGAGATGTACGCCGAGCTTGAGAGGGCGTGCGACGAGCTTGACAAGACCCTTGAACTCTTGAAGAAGGCAGGCTATACCCTGCGCGAGTTTTCCAAGTCCTTGGAGACGGACCCTACCGGGATTCTGATGACCCACTACCCGGAGGGGTACATGATCTATCCGGATGAGGTCAACAAGACCCCATGGGACTATCCGTCGCTTAGGCCGGTAGTTGACCTTGACTATCTGGTTGAGCTGTTGAGGAGGGCCAGACAGTTGAAGCGGGCCAAGATGGACATCGAAAGACGTCTAGGAAAGAAGCTCGTCCCACTATCTTAGAGCATTGCTTGAACGCGTTCTCAGGATTGGTTCCAGGCTAATCGGCGTTGATTATTGGGGCTCAGGTGATGCTAAAGCACCCGCTGGCAGGCAGCAACAGCCTCATTTGACTAGGAGTATTGTTTCCTCGATCAATTGTTGTCTGAACGTCGCTATCGTTTGGTTGGTGGTCTCGAAAATGATTGCTGGTCCCGTCTCTTCCACGAAGTACATGTCCACTGTCCCATATGCTTGAAGTCGCGCTGAGACTTCGGTCGCATCTCCAGATACGGGAGAGAATTTCAAGGCGAAGGCGGGCTCCATAGTGTAGAATGGCTTGTGGACCTCAGTGACCCTTCCCAAGTATTGTGACAGCCAACTAACGAGCAATTGAAGATCCTCTATCATTAAACCGTATTTTGCATTGCGCGGTCTTGTGATTCGAGAGCCGAAGGCT
>JGI25383J37093_10000419_pt1 | contig 9861 bp, 8 predicted proteins | sample GraSoi013_1_20cm_4_FD_37093 | JGI IMG/M metagenome (IMG submission 37093)
AACAGGTGCTCGACCCAGTCGTCTTCCTTCGTATGCGCGGAGATCACGCCCCGACCGCCGCGCCGCTGGCGCCGATAGGCCGACACCGGCAGTCGCTTGATATAGCCCGCGTGGGACACGGTGATCACCATGTCCTCTTCCGCGATCAGGTCCTCGATCGAGAACTCGCCCTGGTCGGCCACGATTTCGGTGCGCCGCTCGTCGCCGAAGCCGTGCGCCAGCTCCGAAAGCTCTTCTTTGAGGATCTTCAGGCGCCGCGGCTTCGACCCGAGGATCTCCTTGCACTCCTTGATGAACTTGCGGACTTCCTTGAGCTCGTCGTCGAGCTTGGTGATCTCGAGGGCGGTGAGCCGGGCGAGCCGCATGTTGAGGATTTCCGCCGACTGCTTTTCGGACAGCTTGAAGCGCTTGCGCAGGCTGGCGTCCGCCGTCGGCGTGTCCTTCGACTTGCGGATGATCTTCACGACCTCGTCGATGTTGTCGACCGCGATCTTCAAGCCTTCGAGGATGTGCTCGCGGTCCTGCGCGCGCTTCAGCTCGAACTCGGTGCGGCGAACGATGACGGTATGGCGATGCTCGATGAAGTGCTCGAGGATCTCCTTCAGGTTCATTTCCTTCGGCGCCCCGTCGACCAGGGCGAGCATGATCGCGCCGAAGGTCGTCTGCATCTGCGAATGCTTGTAGAGCTGGTTCAGCACGACGGCCGGCACGGCATCGCGCTTCAAGTCGATGACGACGCGCATCCCCTCGCGGTCCGAATAATCCTGGATGTCCGAGATCCCGTCGATCTTCTTGTCGTTCGCGAGCTCGGCGATCTGCGCGATGAGATTCGCCTTGTTCACCTGATAGGGAATCTCCGTGACGACGATCTGCTGTTTGCCCGTGGACTCCTTCTCCTCGACGACGGCGCGGGCCCGTAGCACCATCCGCCCGCGACCCTTCTCGTAGCACTCCTTGATCCCCTCGCGGCCGTAGATGATCGCGCCCGTCGGGAAGTCCGGCCCCTTGATGAACTTCCGGAGATCCTTGAGGGACGCGTCCGGGTGGTCGACCAGATGGTTGATCGCCTCAACCGCCTCCGCCAGGTTGTGCGGCGGGACGTTGGTCGCCATCCCCACCGCGATGCCCGACGTGCCGTTCACGATCAGGTTGGGGAGCCGCGCCGGCAGCACCGTCGGCTCCTGCAGCCGGTCGTCGAAGTTGGGGACGAAGTCGACCGTGTTCTTGTCGATGTCCTCGAGCATCGTCATCGCGATGCGCGTGAGGCGGGCTTCCGTGTAGCGGTAGGCGGCCGGCGGATCGCCGTCCACAGAGCCGAAGTTCCCCTGGCCATCCACCAGCGGATAGCGCAGCGAGAAATCCTGGACCATCCGCACCAGCGAGTCGTAAACCGCCACATCGCCGTGCGGGTGATACTTGCCGAGCACGTCGCCGACGACTGTGGCGCTCTTTTTATAGGGGCGCCCGGGCACGAGCCCCAGCTCGTGCATGGCGTACAAGATGCGGCGGTGCACGGGCTTGAGCCCATCGCGCACGTCGGGGAGCGCGCGCTGCACGATCACGCTCATCGAGTAGTCGAGGAACGACTCGCGCATCTCGTCTTCGATGAGGCGCGGGAGGATGCGTTCGCGGGTCGGTGCGGTCATGAAACCAGGTGTCAGGTGTTAAATGTCGGGTGTCAGCAAGGCTCGGCGAGACTGCCTAAGTTGCTAAAAAATAATCACTTAGGTCCTGAAAGGCAACGCGAAAACGGCCGCTAACTGGGGGTGGGGGCAGCACTTACAGGTGATAACATTTTGACGATTGGTTGATGTGTCCCCCCTAGAGTAGTTCCCAGGCTGAGGCCTGGGCTCGGCCGACACTCTGCTGAAGCACACGGAGCGAAGCGGCGCTATCGAGCGGGAGTGTCCTTCAGGATGGTGCTTCGCCGAGCCCAGCCTTCAGGCTGGGGAGATCGCAATCGCAATCTTCCCGAACTGTTCGCCCCGCTCCAGCCGCTCGAACGCCGCGCGCGCCTCAGCGAACGAGAACACCCGATCGATGGTCGGTCGCAACTCGCCCGCGCCGAGTACGCGCACGATCTCGCGATACTCGGCGTCGTTTCCCATGGTGGACCCCATGAGGCTCCACTGATACCAGAACAGCCGGCGGATGTCGAACGCGACCTTGGGCCCCGTCGTCCCACCGCAGCTCACGAAGCGCCCTCCGCGCCCGAGCGAGCGGAGTGACTCGTCCCACGTCGCCTCGCCCACGTGGTCGATCACGACGTCGGCGCCGCGCTTGTCGGTCAGGGCGCGAACCTCCTGGGAAATCTTCTGGGTCGTGTGATTGAGCGTCACGTCCGCACCGAGCTCTTGCGCCTCACGCAACTTGGCGTCGCTGGAGCTCGTGACGATCACTCTCGCCCCTTTGAGCTTCGCGATCTTTAGGGCGGCGAGGGATACCCCACCCCCGATGCCCCAGACGAGCACCGTTTCGCCCCGCCGAACCTGCGCCCGCGTGACGATCATCCGCCAGGCGGTGAGGGTCACCAGCGAGAACGCCGCCGCCTCGGCCCACGTGAGCGGCGTCGGCAACGTGGGAATGACGGCGACATTCTGCTCCGGCACCACGATCGCCTGGGCGAGAGTACCGGGCAGGTGCTCGCCCAGAATGCCGTAGTTGAGACACAGGGAATGCTCGCCAGCACGGCAGTAAGCGCAGCTGTAATCGGGGATCCCGGGGTTGATCATCACCCGGTCGCCGGGCCGGACCGAGCGAACCTGAGCACCCACCGCCTCCACGACGCCGGCTCCGTCGGCACCGAGGATGTGCGGGTAGCGGTATTCGTGAGGCAACCCGCGCACGACGAAGAGATCGAGGTGGTTGAGCGCCGCCGCGCGCAGCGCGATCCGTACCTGCCGCGCCTCGAGGGGCCCCGCGAGGTCAGGGACGTCGGCGGGTTGGAGTTGGTCGAGGCCGCCCGTGCCGCGGATCACCCAGGCGCGCATGGCGTGGGCGCGGCCCGCTACGGCATGAAGGCGGGGGACACCATCTGCTCGGCGCCGGTCGTCGGGATCGGCACGGGCGCGCCGCTCCCGGCCGCACCGACCGGCTGGACGTAGACCCTGAATACGTTCTTCTGGACCCCGACGACGAGCCCCAAGAGGTCGCCCGCGGGCGAGACCGTGAAGTCCGCGACCACGAGGTCCACGCCCGAGAGCGGGGTCGCCTTTCCGGTGGGGAGGTCGACCTTCACGACCTGCGTGACGGTGCGGCCGCTCTCCTTCTGCTCCACCAGATAGGCGAGCGAGCCGTCACGCAAGAAGTGGGGCGCGGTCTCCTTGCTCTGCTGACCCCGGGTGAGGGGACGCTGGTTCGCAGCCGTCTTTCGACATCAACCAGATATGGTTGTTGCCTTCGCGGTTCGACACGAACGCGATGGTCTCCCCGTCCGGCGAAACGGTCGGCTGGGAGTTGTCGGCGGGCTCCTGGGTCAGCTGCACGGCGTCCGAGCTGGTGATCGGCTGCAGGAAAATCTGGCGGTGACCGGTGCGCTGAGAGTGGAATACTACCGACTGACCGTCGGCCGTGAACGACGCGTCGCCGTCCGCCCCCGGTGAGTTGGTGAGCCGCCCCGCGCTCGTGCCGTCCGCGTCCATGATGTAGATCTCGGGTTGCCCGTCGCGGGTCGAGGTGAACGCGATCCGGGATCCGTCCGGGGAGAACGCGGGCTCGGTCGCGACCGCCGTGTCGTCCATGATCTTGCGGATCTGCGCCAGGTTGGCACGCTCCGCGGCATAGAGCTGGAAGCGGCCCGTGCGCGAGCTCGCGACCACGATCTCACCCTGGACGAATACTTCAGCGGCGGCGCGCCTCCCGCCCGGCGCCGTGGCCGTGATGTGCGCGTGGCCGTACGACGCCGTCGACACCGTGCCGTCCTCAGCGACGGCCACCACCTGCGGGTTGTCGGAAGTCCAGGTGACCCCGGTCGCCGGGCCGATGATGACGCCCGCCTCGTCGGCGAAGTTCGCCTTCAGCGGATACCGCCGGTTGAGCGGCAGGCCGAGCCGCGCGGCGGAGAGCTTCAAGCCCGCCGCGATGACTCGGATCTGCCACGTGACCACCAGCCCCGGGCCCGGGCCCTTGACCACCAGGGTCGTCTTTCCGGCGCGCTTCCCCGTCAGCGTCCCCGACGCCGGGTCGAAGCTCGCGAGCGACGTGTCCCCGACGGTCCAGCGGAACGGCGCTTCGGGCACCGGGCTCTTGTCGGCCGCGAGTGCCTGTACCTGGAATTTCACCGTACCCTGTATCGGAAGCGGGAGATCTGTCTTCGAAGTCGGGAAGACGGTGAGGGCCTCGACGGTCTTGTGCACCAGGATGTCGACGGGCTTCGTCTGCAGCAACCCGACCACGTTGAGCGCTGTTCGGCCGGGAGCCACCGCGCTGACGACGCCCGTGAGGCTCACCCGCGCGACGCTCGGGTCCGCGGCGGACCACTGTAGGGCGAGCGGGCTGACCAGGCGGCCGCCCTGAGCCGGCACCACNACATGGAGCGTGTCGACGTCTCCCGGCGACATGACGAGGGGAATCGGCTCCTGGATCGCGATATCGCTCTGCTGCACGACCACCGGCGCCGTCGCGGTGAGACCGCTCGAGCTCGTGACCTGCACCGTTCCCTGGCCGGGCGCGAGCGCGACGACCACGCCGTTCTGGTCCACGCTCGCAATGTCCGGGCGGAGTGACTTCCACGTCACAGTCACCGGAGCGGCAGGAGAGCCGTCCTCTCTGAGCGCCCGTGGCGATACACGCGTATTCTCGGACGGCAGCAGATACACGGTGGGCGGCTCGATCCGGAGCACCGCGGCCGGTCCGGAGCCCACGACCTGTCCGGCGAACGGGTCCACGCCGGAGGTAGCAGGCGGTTGAGCCTGGCCTCCTGCCGGCGGGCTCCCGGGGGGCGTCTGCGGAGGGGCGGCGGCCGCGCCCACAACCTGGACCGCGGCCTGGCCTTTCCGCGTGCCCGCCCGGGCCTCGACGATCGCCACCCCTCCGCCCACACCCGTCACGGTCCCATTGTTGTCCACCCGCGCCACCGCGACGTTGTTGGACGACCAAATGATGCGCACCGTGGGGATCACATTCCCCGCGCGGTCGAACGCAGTAGCGAGCAGCCCGCTCCGCTCCCCGATTCGGATCGTGACCGAAGGGGGGGCCACCTGAACCTCAGCGATATTTTGTGCCGACAACGCGCCGGGGTAGGCGAGGACCGTGAGGAGGAGGCTGCGCCGAGCCGTCATAGCGGCGCGAAGGTAAGCGCGCGTAAGTGCCGTTGTCAAGCTAACTTGTCACGAAACACCCGAGACCACTCGCGCCGTGGCGGCCGCGTCCGCATCCACTTGCGTGGGAGCATTCCCGGGGTAAGCTATAGGCCACGCCCACCGACACCCAGCGGAGGAGAGATCATCCGATGCTCGCGTCAACCGATTTTTCGGAGAGCAGCTGGACTGGCTCGGGGATGATGGAGCCGATGTACCCGCCGGCACCCTCAATGCCGCCGGCCCCTGCGCCGATGCGGGATGAGCCGATGTCGGCGCCCCGGCCGAAGCCGGCGAAGAAACGGAAGAAGCCGTCGAGACCCAAGGCCAAGAAGAAGGCGGGCAAGAAGCGGCCCAAGGCCCGGGCGAAGCGAGGCGGCAAGGCGAAGCGGAAGAAGGCGGCAAGGAAGCGTCGCCGCTAGAGATCCTTCAGCGTCAGTGCGCGGGAGCGCCTCTTGGATGGCTCGACCATCTCCTCGAGGCGCTCCCGCGGCACGTTTGGCATCCCTCGAGCGAATCGGTGAAGCCATGAACACGCGGGTGGCATGTCGGACCGGTGGCGTGGGCGCTGCGCTGTTGCTCGCTTGCTCTGCTCCGCAAGTCGTCTCAGGAAATCCCCAGGCCGAGATCGCGGCGATGCTGCAACGGAGCGCTGCGGATTGGAACCGCGGCGATCTGGCGGGCTTCATGGGCGACTACGCCAAAGACTCGCTGACGAGCTACGTCTCGGGCGGCCACGTGCAGTATGGCTGGCAGAAGCTGTACGACCGGTACCAGACCACCTACTTCGCGCCGGGCAAGCTCCGCGACTCGCTCACATTCGACGAGGTGCGCGTGCGCCCCCTCACGCTTGACCTCGCGCTTTGCACTGCGCGCTTCGCGCTGCGGCGCGGTGACTCGGTGACCGCGAGCGGACCGTTCACGCTCCTCCTCCAGAAGCGTGGAAATCGGTGGCAGATTCTGCACGACCACACGTCGTCGGATCCCAAGTGACGCATCGCGCATCCCGCATCACGCATCCCGGCCTCCTGCTGCTCGTCACGCTCGCCGGCTGCAGCGCTTCCAGCGACGGCGTGATCGCCCTCGAGGGTGCGACCCTGATCGACGGATCGGGGGGGGAGCCGATCAAGGACGCGCTGGTCCTCGTCCAGCACGGGCACATCCAGGCGGTGGCCCGCGTGAACGAAATCCGGGTGCCGCGCGGCGCGCAGGTGGTGAACCTCATCGGCAAGACGATCATCCCGGGGCTGATCGACGCCCATGCGCATGTCGAGCGGTGGGCGGCCCAGCGCTACCTCGCCTGGGGCGTCACCACGGTCCGCGACCTCGGCGCCTCGAGCACCGACTCCTCCATAGCCCTCAAGAACGACTTCGACCTGGGCTCGGTGCTGGGCCCGCGGATGCTCACGTCGGGGGCCATGATCGACGGCCCCGGTCCGACCTATGCGACGGCGACCGCGGTGAGAACGGCCGCCGAGGTGCGTCGGGCTGTGGATCTGCGCGCGGTGGCGGGAGCAGACCACGTCAAGATCTACACCAAGTTCACGGCCGACCTGCTGCGACCGCTCTTGGACGAGGCGACCACCCTCCGCCTCCCCGTGGCCGCGCACCTCGGCAAGATCGACGCCCTCACCGCGGCCAGGGCCGGCGTGGCGTCGCTCGAGCACATGGCCGGCGTCGTCGCCGCGGCGAGTCGCGACCCCACCCCGTACTTCAGGGCGCACGACCAGTTCCTGCGCGGCTGGACGACCGAGGAGATGGGCTGGGCCGGGCTCGATTCCGGCTCGCTCGCGCGCACGGCGCGTGCGCTCGTGGCCACCCGCGTCGCGATCGTGCCCACCCTCGTGGTGCACGAAATGCTCTCGCGGCTCGACAACCCGACGCTCTTNTCGCGCCCGGGCATGGAGGACGTTCCGGCCAGCGCCGCGAGCGTGCGCGATGTCGCGGGGCTGTTGCGTCGGACGGGGTGGCGCAGCGCCGAACTCCAGGCGTTCCGGCGATCGCGCGCTCGTCAAAACCAGTTCGTCCGCGAGTTCAAGCGCGCGGGCGGGCTCGTCGCGGCCGGCTCCGACGCCGCGAACCAGCTGCTCATACCGGGCTTCTCGCTGCACGAAGAGCTGAGCCTGCTCGTCGCCGCCGGCCTGACGCCGGTCGAGGCGCTCACGGCCGCGACGCGGAAGGGNGCCGAGCTGCTGCGCGCCGACTCGCTCGGCCAGGTGGCCGCGGGCAAGGTGGCGGACCTGGTGGTGCTCGACGCCAACCCCGCGGCGAACATCGCCGCCACGCGCCGCATCGCGTGGGTCATGCTCCGGGGACGGATCCTCTACCCCGATTCGCTGAGGGACACATGGACAAAGTGAGACTGGCGCTCGTGGCCGCAGCGGTCATCGGTGCTTGCGGGAAAGGAGAAACGGGGAACGGGACCCGTGCCTACGACCTCATTCTCAAAGACGGCTGGATCGTGGACGGCAGCGGCAATCCCCGTTACCGGGGCGACGTGGCCATCCGGGGCGACCGCATCGTCGCCGTAGGGTTCTTGAACGGCGCGGCGGCGCGGGAGACCCTCGACGTGCGCGGGCTGGTCGTCGCTCCTGGCTTCATCGACATGATGGGCCAGTCGGAGATCTACGCGCTGATTGACAACCGCGTGTTCTCGAAGATCACGCAGGGGATCACGACCGAGGTCACGGGCGAGGGCGGCTCCGTCGCACCGTTGACCGACCGGCTCGTGATGGACGACTCGGATGCCATGAAGAAGTGGCACTACCGCGAGGACTGGCGCGACTTGGACGGCTACTTCGTGCAGCTCGCGAAGCAAGGGACGGCGCTCAACATCGCGACCTTCGTGGGGGCGACCCAGGTACGGCTGGCCGTGATGGGCAAGGACGACCGACAGCCCACCGACGCCGAGCTCGCGCACATGGTGGCCATCGTGGATACGCTGATGCAGCAGGGGGCGCTGGGCCTATGGACCGCGCTCGAATACGCCCCGGCGAGCTATTCCAAGACCGAGGAGATCATCGCGCTCGCCAAGGCGGCGCGGCGGCATGGCGGCATCTACGCGTCCCACATGCGGAACGAGGGCGGGCGGATCGATGATGCGCTGGATGAGGTGTTTCGCATCGCACGCGAAGCCGACATCCCGGCCGAGATCTCGCACCTCAAGGTGTCGGGGCGGCAGAGCTGGGGCCGCATGCCCCGCGTGCTCGCGAGGATCGATTCGGCGCGGTCCGCCGGACTCGATATCACGGCCGACCAATATCCGTACACCCGTGCGGCGACCGCGCTCGACGCCTCGATTCCGACCTGGGCGGAGAGCGGTGGGTGGGACTCCCTGCTTGCGCGGCTGCGCAATCCGGGAACCAGAGCCCGGCTGCGCGAGGAGATGCTCAATCCCAAGGGCCCGGAGAGCTTCTACTACGAGGCAGGCGGCGGCGCGGGCGTGCTGATCACGGGCACGTTCCAGGACTCGCTCCGCTACCTGCAAGGAAAGACCGTCGCCGAGATCGCCGCGGCGCGGCACCGCGACCCCGTGGAGACCCTGTTCGACATCGTGCTCGCGGAAGGCGGCCACCGCACCGACGCGGTGTACGCGGTCATGGACGAGCCCGACGTCCAGGCCGCGATGAAGAATTGGTGGGTGGCCGTGAACACGGATTTCGGCGGCGTGGCTCCGGACGGCCCGTTCGGCACGCAGTCCGCCCACCCGCGCGCCTACGGCACGTTCGCCCGCATACTCGGCCACTATTCGCGCGACCTGAAGCTCTTCCCACTCGAGTTCGCGGTCCATAAGATGACGGCCCTGGCTGCTCAGCGCGTCAGGTTATCCGACCGCGGGCTGCTCAAGTCCGGCCTGGCAGCCGACATCACGGTGTTCGATCCCGCGACCGTGGCCGACAAGGCGACGTTCGAGCAGCCGCACCAGCCGTCAGTAGGGTTTGCGTACGTGTTCGTGAACGGACAGAAAGTCCTGGACCATGGGAAGCTCACGGCGGCGCGGCCCGGCCGCGGCCTGCGCGGGCCGGGATACGTGCCGCCGGAGCAGCGCGGCAGGAAGTGACGCTCGGGCGGCTGGTGCTGGCGTGGCTACCGGTAGCGGTGGTGTTCATCGTCATCGGCGGGCTTGGCACCCGATTCTACAGTGCCAGCGGCGCGGAGCCTACCAACGAGTGGACGAGGCCCGAGAAGGTCTGGATGTTTACGAAGTGGGACATCCTGTGGCGCTCGCTTGAGGCAGCAGCCGTCACGTTGTTCGCGTCACTCTGGTTCGACTCGCTCGGCCACGGGGGCTGGTGGCTGCTGTTTTCGCTCGTAGGCCTCATCGTCTCGTTTGCCCGCCTTCAAGGCGCGAGCACGTGGCGGCGACGCGAGGCGCTCATTCACGCAACCCGCGATGTGGTTCGGTACGTGCTCGCCGGCGCCATTCTCGCCTGGAGACTGGGATAGAGTATCTTCGGTAGACCCATGTCTACCGAACCCATGACCGCCATCCGGCTGACGCGCTACTCGCACGGCGCGGGCTGAGCCTGCAAACTCGGGTCATCCGAGTTGGCGCAGGTCTTGC
>JGI25383J37093_10000421_pt1 | contig 9854 bp, 9 predicted proteins | sample GraSoi013_1_20cm_4_FD_37093 | JGI IMG/M metagenome (IMG submission 37093)
ACTCGGCATCGGTGCCGGGCGCGGCGTAGACGCCGAGGTGCGAGTGGTCGTCGATCAGGCCCGGGGTCACGTATTTCCCGGTCCCATCCACGACCACGGCCTTGGCCGGCGCGTCCACCCTGGCGCCGACGGCCACGATGCGGCCGTCCTTGAAGAAGACGGACCCGTTGGGAATTTCTTGCCCGGTCGCGGTCATGATCGTCGCGTTGCGGATCACGACCGCGGCATTGGGATGGCGCCGGTAGGTGGTCGGATACTGCGGTCGCATGACACTGCTGCTCTCGGACGCCACGGCCTGCGGCACCGGCGCTGGGGCCGCGGCCTGCCGTGCCCCGGCCGTCGCGCAGGAGACCGACAGCGCGAGCAACGGATACAAAGATCGCCGCATGTGTCTGCCCCCCCTCCGGTCCTGGCCTACTTCACGAGTTCGACGATGAACGGCTGTCCTACGAATTCGGTCTTCACGACCCTCCGGGGGGTCTCCGTGGTCACGTACATCGTGAACGGCACCCGCGACCCGGTCACCGCGATGCGATACGCCTGAAACGTCCCGGCGGCCACCGTGACGCGTTCGGGGGCCCCGACCTTGAAGGTCAGCGTCTTCTGCGCATTCTCGCTCGGCGTGAAGAAGCTCAGCGTGAACGCCTTGCCGGCCGCGAGCGGCAGCGCCGGCACGACGAACGGCACGGCATTCTCGTCCACCGTCCCCGGGGGCAGCACGGTGTCGATGTCGTAGCGCTTGATCGAGCCGTCCTGCTGCGGCGCGGCACTCTGGCCCTTGACCCGGCCGCCCGCGTAGCTGAGATGGGTCTCCGCCTTCTGGCCCTGCTGCGTCGTCACCTGATCCACCTGGCGCACGGACCCGTCGGCCGGGTCGAGCAGCACGGTGGTGCGCTGCTCGAAGGTCCCGCTCCCCAGGCTCGAGCGCTCGACGTACAGGAGCGAGTCGCGCGACCGGCGGACGTCGGACACGGTGTAGCCGACGGCCTTCCCCTGGAGCATCACGCTGGAGCTGTCCGTGTGGGGCGCGAACTGCGCGGCATCGAGCGCGACGGGCCCGGCCGGGGTAGGGGGGGCAAGATCGGCGGGCGTGAGCGGCTTGCCGTCGACGTCCACGATCCGCACCGGAGCGATCGCCTGCAGCCGGGCGCCGATCCGGGCGGCGTCGCCCACCACCACGATGGTGAGCTCGCTCCGCCGGTACAGCCGGGCGGCGGCGGCTCTGGCCTGCAGCGCGGTAACGGCGCTCAGCCGCTCGCGGTACAGCCGCAGGTAGTCGTCCCCCAAACCCAGCAGCTTGGCGTTCGCGACCTGGCTCGCGATCTGGCTTGGGGTCTCGATCGTGAGCGGGAACGAGCCCACGAGGAACCCTTTCACGGCCGCGAGCTCCGAGTCGGGGATCGTCTCGGTGCGAATGCGATCCACCTGCCGCAGCATCTCGCTCAGCGCGCTGTCGGTGACTTCCGTGCGCACCTCCGCCGTGGCCTGCCAGTAGCCGAGCCCGCGGTAGCGGTGCAGCGACGCGTACGCGCCGTACGTCCAGCCTTTCTGCTCGCGCAGGATCAGGAACAGCCGCGCGTCCGCCCCGCCCCCCAGCGCCTGCGTGGCGATCCGGCCGGCGTAATAGATCGGCTCGCCGGGCCGCATGGTGGTGTTGCCGAGCACAATGTTCGACTGCGCCGAGCCGGGGCGATGGATCAGCAGGATGTCGGTGGCCCGCTTCCCGGGCGCGGGCGGCGGCGACGCCGTGGCAGGCGGCGCGCCCCGCCATCCCGCGAACGCCTGCTCGACCAGCGCCTGGACCTGCGGCGTTGTCACGTCGCCCGCGACCACCAGGAGCGCGCCGGCGGGCCGCAGGCGCTGTCCCGCGAATGCCGTCACGTCGTCGCGCGTGACGGCGGTGTAGCTCTCGCGCGTGGCACTGCGCCCGTAGGGATTGCGGCCGTACACCTCGCTCGCGAAGAACCGGCTCGCCAGCGACGCCGGCCGCGACAGCTCCAGCGCCAGGGCCGACAGGGCGCGCGTGCGCGCCAGCTCCACCTCGCTCGCGGGGAATGTCGCGTGCAGCACGACGTCGCCCAGAACGTCGAACACCAGGTCCACCTGGTCGCTCAGCGCGTCCGCGGAGACCGTGAGGAAGTCGTCGCCGGAGGACGCCGAGAGCGAGCCGCCCACGCCTTCGATGGTCGCCGCGAGCTGCTCCGCCGTGCGGCGCTCCGTGCCCTTGGTGAGCAGCTCCGCCACGAGCGCCGACAGGCCCTCCTTGCCGGCCGGGTCGTAGCTGCCGCCGGCGCGGAAGCTCAGCGTCACCGAGACCACGGGTTGCTCGTGATGCTCGATGATGACGAGCTGCAGGCCGTTCGGGAGCGCGACCTCCTGGAACGGCGGAAAGCGCGCAGGGGAGAGCGGAGTCGGCTTGGGAGGCTTGGTCGGGAAGGCCTGGGCGGACAGGCGGATAGCCGGATAGCCGGACAGCAAAACCGTCGCGGGGACGAGCACGCTAACCGCCCATCCGCCTATCCGCCTATCCGCCTTCATTCCGACCCCCCCGTCTTGCCGGCCGCCGCGGCGCCCGGTTTGACCGTCACGATCACGGCATTCGCGGGGTCCAAGTACTTCCGGGCGACCCGGCGGATGTCGGCGGCGGACACGGCTAGATAGCGATCCAGGTCGGTGTTGATGTCGGCGGGCCCGCTGTGGAACAGGCTGTAGTGCTGCAGCAATTCCGCCCGCCCGAAGGTGGTCTCGCGCTCATCGACCTGCTGCGCGCGGAATTGGTTCTTGGCCCGCGTCAGCTCGTCCGCCGTGACTCCGGCGCTGCGCACGCTGTCGAGCTCGGCGCCGATCAGGCTGTCGAGCCGCTGCACGTCCACGCCCTGGTTCGCGATGCCGTAGGCGAACAGCACGCCGGGTCCGCGCCGCTCGCCCAGCGCGCCCAGGCCCGCCTGCAGCGCCGCCTGCTCGTGCCGCACGACGCCCACGTTCAGGCGCGAGCTCTCTCCCTCCCCCAGGATGGACTCGAGCAGCTCGAGCGCCGGAGTGTCGGGGTCGTCGTGCGGCGGCAGGCGGTAGAAGCGGAGCGCCGCCGGCAGATTGGCGTGCTCGTCCGTCACCTCGCGCCGCACCATGCCGGGGGAGACCTTCGACGCGCAGCTCACCGGCGGTGGCGCGGCGTGGCTCGGAGATGTCGGCGAAATACTGATTCACGAGCCGCCGCAGCTCCGCCGTGCGGAAGTCGCCCACGACGACGAGCGTCGCGTTGTTGGGAGCGTAATAGGTGTCGAAGAAGGCCTGCACGTCGGCGAGCTGGGCCGCATTGAGGTCGTCCATCGAGCCGATGCCGGGGTGCGCGTAGGCGAAGCACGTCGTGCTGTCGTAGGGCCAGATGATCCCGTTGCGGAACGTGGGCGCATACGGCTGGTTGTCCACGCGCAGGCGCTTCTCCTCCTTCACGGTCTCGCGCTGGTTCTCGAGGTTCTCCGGCGTGATCGCGAGCGAGCGCATCCGGTCGGCCTCGAGCCACAACGCCAGATTGAGCCGGTTCGACGGCACCGTCTCGTAGTAGTTCGTGTAATCGTCGTGGGTCGACCCGTTGAGCGACCCGCCCGCCCGCTCGATCAACTGGAAGTGCTCGCTCTTCTTCACGTGCGCCGAGCCCTGGAACATCATGTGCTCGAAGAGGTGAGCGAACCCGCCGCGTCCCGGCCGCTCGTTGCGCGCCCCGACGTAGTACCACAGGTCCACCGTCACGATCGGCGCGGAGCGGTCCTCGGAGTAGAGCACGCGCAGGCCGTTCGGGAGCGCGAAGGATTCATACGCGATCCGGCCCGACTGGGCGGCGAGGGGCGGCGCCAGCGTCGCGCCGGCGACCAGCAACCCGGGGAGGAGCGGCAGGAACCGCATGGGCCTCATTCCGGCGAGGGGATGACCGGCCCGGAATGCACCAGCGCGAACGAGAACGTCCCGTCGAGGGTCTCGCCCTTGACGACGCGCCGCGGCGCGACGCGCGTGGCGTACAGCCGCAGCCCGCCGGTGCGGAGCGGCAGCACGTCGAACCGGCCCGCCGGAACCTCGATGGTCGTCGGCTGCTCCGCGACGAAGCTGAGCGTCGCGAGCGAGTCGCCGAACTCGCTGTACGCGCGGACGGCGAGCGAGTCGCCCGGCGCGGCGTTCGTCACGGCGGCCGCGAGCAGCGCATAGTCGTCGTGCAGCACGGTGCCCGGCGAGAACGGCCGGGCCACGGGAATGAGCTTCACCTCGCCGTTCTTCGTTCCCACGCGGCGTCGCCCGACGATCTCGCCGTGCTTCACCTCGAGGTCGTGCTCTACCATGATGGTATCGCTCCCCGGCGAGAAGAGATCGATCCGGTGGAAGCTCGCGATCGGCTCGCTCGTCTGGCGGTTGAGCACGACACGCAGTCGTTCCTCCTCGACCGGTTGGAACTCGGACGCCGCGGTGTACAGCACCTCCTGGGTCATCTCGAGCGGCCGGATCTCGTACTGCCAGACCGCCCACCCGCGCTCGGCGCCGCGGAAGTCGAACACGAACGAGTCGCGCGTGGCTGGAATGGCGGTGAGATCGAACTGGAGCGGCTTGGTACCGGACGATTGGGCGGCCGCCGAGCTAGCGAGCAGCAGGAAACAGAGCCAGCGCATTGGTCTCGAGAATGGCTTTCTTGTGGGCGTCGCTGAGCGAGAGCGCCAGGAACTGGTCGATGTTCAACCGCATGTCCTTCACACCCGGGCTGGGCCAGTCCGTGCCCCACAGCACNCGGTCGGCCACCTCGGCCAGGCGGGGAAAGTACTCGAGCAGCCGCGCGGGCGGTATCCCGGACACGTCGAGCCACACCTGCCGGTGGCGGCGCAGCACGAAGAACGCCTCCTCCATATAGAGGGGCCGGCCGCCGTGCGCCATGACGATCCGCAGGTCGGGGAAGTCGATCGCCACATCGTCGAGCTCCATCGGATTGCCGAACTTGGAGCGCGCCCCGGGGAAGATGCTCGTTCCGGTGTGAATCATCACGGGNAGGCCGCGATCCTCGCAGCGGCGATAGATCCGCCCCAGCGGCTCGAGGCCGTCGGTGTACGCGTTCGCGGGGAAGCCCTGGTGTGGAGGATGGATCTTCACGAGCCGGATCCCCAAGTCGACCAGCCGGTCCACGTCACCCGCCGCATCCTTGGTGAACCGGGGGTGCACGCCCCCGTACGGCAGCAGCCGCTCCGGATCGGCCTGGGCGTACCGCGCGGCGAAGCTGTTCGTGGTGTCCGTGAAGCCGATGACGTCCGGAGAGGGATAGTTCACGAGTCCCACGCGCCACACCCCCGCCTGATCCATGACCTCGAGCAGCGCGCGGGGATCGTCCATCAGCCGGATGAGGAAGTCCCACTGCGCCTCTTTGCCGCGGCGCATGGTCTCGATCACGGCGGGCTTCACGTCGCGCCAGGGCTGGATATGGATGTGGACGTCCGTGATGCGGCTCAGTCGCTCCAGGAGTAGAACCCCTTTCCCGTCTTCTTCCCCAGCTCTCCCTTGGCGACCTTATCGCGCAGGATTCTCGGCGGCTCGAACTGCCGCTCTTCCAGCGTGCGGTAAAGATAGTCGGCGATGGCGAGCCGCACGTCGAGGCCGACCAGATCGGTGAGCTTGAGCGGGCCCATCGGGTGGTTGTAGCCGAGCTCCATGGCGCGGTCGATGTCCTCAGCCGAGGCGACGCCCTGCTCGAGCATGCGCATCGCCTCGAGGCCGAGGGCGAGACCCAGGCGGCTCGACGCGAACCCCGGCGAGTCCCGCACCACGATCGGCTCCTTGCCGAGGGCGCGCGCGAACGCGACCGCGCGTTCGACCGCCTCGGCCGCAGCGTTTGGGTGCGTCACCACTTCCACCAACTTCATCGCGTGCACCGGGTTGAAGAAATGCATCCCGACCACGCGCCCCCGCCCCAACGCCGGCACCGCGGAGGCGATCGCGGCGACCGAAAGGGATGACGTGTTGGTCGCGAGCAGCGCGCCCGGCGGCGCCGCGCGCGCGAGCTCCGCCAGGAGCCGCTGCTTCACCCCCAGGTCCTCGACCACCGCTTCGATCACGACGACGGCATCGCGCGCCGCTCGAGGCAGGTCGGGCTCCGGGCGCACCCGCGCGGCGACCGCGGCACGGTCTGCTTCGCTCAGCTTGCTGCGCCGCACCGCCCCCGCGAGCAGCTCACCGATCCGCGCGACCCCCGAGGCGAGCGCCTCCGGGCGGCTGTCGGTGAGCGCGACGGTGAACCCCGCAAGCGCCGCGGCGTAGGCGATACCGTGGCCCATGGTGCCCGCCCCGACGACCGCGACGCGCCCCCCCGCCCCGCTCACGCGGCGCGCACATCGACCGCCTGGCGGCCGACCTCGGGGTGATTGGTGCAGAGCCCGTCGACCCCGAGCTCGAGCAGCCGGCGCATCTCCGCGGGATCGTCCACCGTCCAGACGAGCAGCCGCATGCCGGCAGCGTGGAGCACTTCCACGAGGGCCCCGTCCACGACCGTCCGCTCCTGCCACAGGGTCGTAGCGCCCGCGTCCTCCAGCGCCGCGAGCGGCCGGATCAAATACGACGAGCTCAGCACGCCGCGCGGCAGGGCAGGGCGCTCGAGACCGAGCCGCCGGATGATGCGGTGGTCGAAGCTGTGTACCGCGTAGCCCGACGGGTTAGGGCCGTGGGCGAGCGCGTCGAACAGCCGCTCGTCGAACGGCGGAGTGAGCGACTTCACCTCCACGAACACGCCCAGCGCGGCACCGGCGGCCTCCAGCGCTTCGGGCAAGGTCGGCACGGGCTCGCCGTTCTGGAGCCGCAGCTCGCGGACTTGGCGCGCCGTGAGATGGGGAATGTGGCGACCCGCGACGGCCTCGTCGTGATGCACGACGAGGGCGCCGTCCGCCGTGGCATGGATGTCGAGCTCCACGGCGTCGGCACCCAGCGGCCCCGCGGCCCGGAACGCGGCGAGCGAGTTTTCGAGCTCGCGGGCCGACGCGCCGCGGTGCGCGATGACGAGCGCCCCCCCCGCCCCCCCCTTCCTCACTTGAGCAGGCTGTCCGCTTTCTTCGGCTCGATCCAGCCGGGCTCCTTCTCCACGTCATGCACGACCTGGTAGTGCTCCGGCTGGGGCAGCACGGTCTTGAGGTACGCCTGGTACTTGGCGGCGTCGTCGATCGGCTCGCCTGCGACCGTGAACATCTTGTGGGTGTACATGCCGATCTTGCGGTTGAACCGGACGTCGGGCATGCGCAGCCAGCGCTCGCGCTCCGGGATGAACATGTTGAGCCGCTCCACCAGCTTCGCGATCTCCTGGCGGTACAGCTCGCGGCTGTACTCGTTGAGCCGCGCCTTGTCGGGCTCGACCTGGCTCTCCCGTTCGTCATAGCGACCCTTCAGGCCCCACACGTAGGCCCAATGCGCCGACGAGGAGTTGTCCTGCCCGAACAGATCGAACGCCGTGGGAATCCACTTGTAGAAGAACCGCTGGATCACTTCCGGCGGCATCTTCCCGGCCTTCACGATGCGCAGCAGGCCGTTGTTGCCGGTGCCGAGGTGGAACGACTCCTCCTTGAGCATCGGGTTCATCGAGCGCGACAGCGGGTCGAACGCCGACACCGAGAGCATCGTTAGCTGGAACTTGCCGTCGCGGTCGATGAACTGGGTGTAGGTGAAGAAGTCGAGCCAGTTGTCCACCAGCTCATTGAAGGAGCCGAGCAGCCGCTCACCGTCGTCGGCCCGCCGCTCCAGCAGCTTGGCGGCCTCGCGCTTCCCCTCGTCGCCGAAGTAGGTGCACAGCAGATAAGACATCTGCCAGCCGTGCCGCATCTCCTCGGTCATCACGCGCATGAGCGCGAGCAGGTCGTAATCGGAGGGCGCGTGCTTGAGCAGGTTGCGCTGTTGCTCCACCGACGCGAACTCGGTATCGCCCTGGTAGACGATGAGGTTGAGCAGCGCGTCGCGGATGCGCTGGTCGGGGATGTGCATCACGGTGGGCCACTTGCGCTGACCTTTGTAGTGCCCGAACTCGATATGCGGCACGTCCTGGTCCCCGAACTTCGCCTCGAACTTGAACTGGCGAATCTCGCCCTGCGGCAGGCCGATCGAATCCTGCCAGTAGCGGAAGTAGTCGATCCATTCGTCGAAGTTGTGCAGCTTGCGGACCATCAGCGGCTCCTCTTCGCGAGTGAGGCGCCCTCCGCGAGGCGCTCGCGCGCTTCGGGGCTGGCGAACAATTCGTTCTGCTGGGCGATCTCCCAGTCCAGCATGGCCGCGAGCGAGCGGACCTCGCTCGCGTACAGCGCTTCCTTGGCGCGGCGGACGGCCCCCGGCGGCTGGCCGGCCCACAGTTCGGCGAGGCGACGAGCCTCGGTCACGAGCTGCGCATGCGGCACCACCCGGTCGAACAGACCCAGGACGAGCGCCTCGACGGCAGGCACCATGCGCGCGCTCCACACCAGCTCCAGCGCCTTGGACGTGCCCACGAGTCGCGGCAGGAAGAAGCTCCCGCCCCAGTCGGGCACGAGGCCGAGCTGGTGGAACACCTGGCCGATCGACGCCTGGTCGGACGCGATGCGGTAGTCGCAGGCGAGCGCGAGATTGGCACCCCCGCCGGCGGCCGGGCCGTTCACGACGGCGAGCACAGGCTGCGGCGCCCCGCGGATCGCGAGCGCGACATCCTTGCCCGCCGCGACCAACGCGGGCCCGTCCGCCTCGAGCACGGCGAGATCGGCGCCGGCGCAGAACGCCCGGCCCGCCCCCGTGATCACGATCGCCCGTACGCCGTCGCTCTGCGCCAGCATCCGCAGGGCGTCGGTCAGCTCGTCGCACAGCGCACGGTCGAACGCGTTGAGCTTCTCCGGCCGGTTGAGCGTGAGCGTGCCGACCCCGCCCGCGATCTCGACCAGCACGCGGTCATAGGCGGCCATCAAACGCGCTCCACGAGCATGGAGATGCCTTGACCGACCCCGATACACATGGCGCATAAACCGTAGCGGGACTTCGTACGGTGTAAGGCGTGTACGAGAGTCGTCAAAATCCTCGCACCCGTGGCGCCGAGCGGGTGGCCGAGGGCGATCGCGCCGCCGTAGATGTTGACCTTCGCCGGGTCGAGCTTGAGCTCGCGGATACAGGCGATCGCCTGCGCCGCGAACGCCTCGTTCAGCTCCACCAGGTCGATCTGACCGATCGTCAGGCCGGCCCGCTTCAGCACTTTCTGCGTGGCCGGAATCGGCCCCAGCCCCATGCAACTAGGATCCACCCCCGCCACGGCCGTGGCCACTATCCGGGCGAGCGGCTTGCATCCCCCTTCCGTCGTTCCGTCATTCCGTCGCATTACCAGCAGGGCCGCCGCTCCGTCATTGATCCCGCTCGAACTACCGGCCGTAACGGTGCCCCCCCCATCGGGCCGGAACGCCGGCTTGAGCTGCGCGAGCTGTTCGGCTGACACGTTGGGACGCGGGTACTCGTCCTTGGCGAAGGTGGAGCCGTCGGGGAGGGGCACGGGCACGAGCTCGTCCGTGAACACGCAGTCCGCGAGCGCCCGGGCGGCGCGCCGCTGGCTCTCGAGCGCGAACGCGTCCTGCTCGGCGCGGGTGATGTTGTAGCGCTCCGCGACCACTTCGGCCGTTTCGCCCAGGGAGATCGTCCACGCGCGCTGCAAGCGCGGATTTGTAAAGCGCCAGCCCACNGTGGTGTCGGCGATCTCGGGAGCCTTNCGGCTCCACGGCTCGNCCGACTTGAGGACCACGNATGGCGCCCGGGTCATGTTCTCGACGCCGCCGGCGATGAACACCGCGCCCTCGCCCGCCTTGACGGCCTGGGCCGCGCTCGCGACGGCCTGGAGCCCCGAA
>JGI25383J37093_10000427_pt1 | contig 9803 bp, 11 predicted proteins | sample GraSoi013_1_20cm_4_FD_37093 | JGI IMG/M metagenome (IMG submission 37093)
AGTTCGCAGCCGAGCGAAGGGAAAACCACCGTCTCCATCAACCTGGCCATTTCGCTTGCCCAGCTTGGCCAGCGCGTGCTGCTGATTGACGGTGACATGCGACGCCCGAGTGTGCGGAAGGCTTTTGACATCGACAACTCGCTAGGTCTGGTGAGCTACCTGACCGGCCAGCAGGACTGGCGCGCAGCCGTCCGGCCCACCGGGCTCGAAAGCCTCGACGCGCTGGTTTGCGGCCCCGTGCCCCCAAACCCGGCTGAGCTGCTTTCTTCCGAACGCATGCGCACCCTGCTGCGCGAAGCCAAAGTCGAGTACCACTTTGTCGTGGTGGATTCTCCGCCGCTACTCAATGTGGCCGACAGCCGCATCTTGGCCACGCTGGTCGAGGGCATCGTTCTGGTGGTCAAGGGTGGTGAGACGCCGCGAGAGCTGGCGCAGCGGGCCGGGGCATATGCCCGGGATGTCGGCGCCAATCTGATCGGCGTTGTCCTGAACAATCTCGATCTGCGCGGGGGCGATGACTACTACTATAGATATTATCACTATAACTACTACGGCTCCGACGAGCATCCCAGCGGAGACAGCAAAGGCTGAACGCGAAGCCGAACCGATCATCTTTTCTCAGGAGGTCGCAGATGGAAATCTTTCTCGATTCAGCCAACTTCAGCGAGATTGAGCACTGGCTCCGCCAGGGCGTGGTGGATGGGGTGACCACCAATCCCAGCATCATGCTCAAGGATGGCGTCTATGGCCTTGAAGAAGGTGCGCGGCGGTTGTGCACGTTGCTGGGGAATCGCCCCGTAAGCGTCGAGGTAACCACGAACGACGCTAAGGGAATGCTCGAGCAGGGCCGCACGTTTGCCCGCTGGGCACCCAATGTCGTGGTGAAGATTCCGGTGGTCAACGAATACGGCGACTCCTGCCTGGGCGTGATTCATACCCTCAGCCGGGAAGGAGTTCCTGTCAATACCACTGCGATTCTCTCCTTTAATCAGGCCATCCTGGCGGCCAAGGCCGGCGCGACCTACCTGAGCATTTTCGCGGGGCGCGTGAGCGACGAAGGGAACGACCCTGCCAGCATCATTCGCGGCGTGCGGCATTGGCTGGAGGAATGGGGCTACCCGGCCAAGGTCCTGGTGGGGAGCATCCGCGCAGTGATCGATGTCCAGAGCGCCGCGCTGGCTGGCGCGCATATCGTCACCATTCCGCCGCAGTTTTTGTCCAAGATGGTGGACCACAAGTACAGCCGGGAAACCGTGCGGCAGTTCAATCAGGATGCCGAAAAGGCGCTGGCGCAGATCAGCCAGTACAAGACCGCGGCTCAGTAACGTGCTCGAGTCGGTCGGGGAGATCTGCTGTTGACTACCACGTGCCATCCCACTGGAGACTGGAGCGGGCGCCGGGTGTTGCTGCTGAGCCACGCCTTTTCCATTTCGTCGAGCTTCTTTCTCTCCTATCGCCTGCTTCCGAACTACCGGCACTATCTGCGCGCCGGAGCGTTTGCTCCCGGGCCCTTTGCCGCGCATGCCTGGCTGCTGCTGCTAATCTTTCCGCTCTGGTACCTGCTGCTGGAAGCTCTCGGTCTCAACTCCGCCACGCGGCTGTCTTGGCGAGCAGTCATCGCGCGCACGGTGCGCTTGCAGTTGTTCGGCCTGGGGGCACTGTCTGCGCTGATTTTTGCCTTCAAGCTGCAGACCGTGAGCCGGCTGATTATCTTCGGGTTCTGCGTGTTGCTGGTGCCGATCTCGATTGCTACCCGCTGGCTCTTTCTTTCGGTTCTGGAGGCGCATCGCTCGCACATCTACAACATCGCGCGCATCCTGGTGATTGGCACGCGCGAGCGGGCCCGGGAGTTCATCCGGCAGGCTCGCCAAGCCGAGGAAGGCCATTNCGAAGTGCTGGGGTGTTTCGAGCCGGAGGCCGCTCAGGCTCCCCGGGAGGTCGAAGGGGTTCGGGTCGTCGGCTCGACAAAGATTCTGCGTTGCTACCTGTTTGCCCACCCGGTTGACATCGTGGTCTTTGCGATGCCCCCGGAGCGCGTACCGGAGGCCAAAGACTTGATGGACGCGGCGCTGGAATTGGGCTTGCGAGTTGCGGTGCTCCCCGACTTTTACGTTCAGCGCCTGGGCTACACCGTAGATCAGCAGCAGGTACGGATCGATTCCTTCTTCGGGCGGCCTGTGGCGGCGCTTTCGAGTGTGCCTCGGCACAGCAGCTATCTGTTTGTGAAGCGTGTGATGGACATTGCGATCTCCGCTTTGCTGCTGCTCCTGCTTGCGCCGCTGCTTGCGCTGCTTGCCATTCTGGTGAAGCTCACTTCGCCCCATGGCCCGGTGTTCTACCGCTGGAAGGTGCTGGGCGTGAACAAGAAGCCGTTTGTCAGTTACAAGTTTCGTACCATGGTGCCCAACGCTGAGGAGTTGAAGCCTCAAATCCTGGGGCGGAACGAGATGGTCGGGCCGGCGTTCAAGATGCGCGATGATCCTCGGATCACCCCGCTCGGGCGCTTCCTCCGCAAATACAGCCTCGACGAGTTGCCCCAGTTCTATAGCGTTTTGAAGGGAGATATGAGCTTGGTGGGGCCGCGGCCGCCGTTCCAGGAAGAGGCGGACCGCTATGAATTTTGGCAGCGGCGGAAGCTGAGCATCAAGCCGGGAATTACTTGCTTGTGGCAGGTCAACGGACGAAACCACATTCACAACTTCGACCAGTGGGCGAAACTCGATCTCGAGTACATCCAGAAGGCCTCGCTTTGGCTGGACCTGAAGATCCTGCTGAAAACAGTGCCGGTGGTCCTGCGAGGCCGTGGCGCGTATTAGGAGGGGGGCGGTGAGTCGAGTCCTGGTGACTGGCGGGGCGGGCTTTATCGGCTCGCACACTTGTGATGCCTTGCTGGCGCGCAACTACGAAGTGCGCGTGTTGGATTGCCTGCAACCTCGTGTGCATCCGCGCGGGCGCCCCTCTTACCTTTCCGCGCANGTGGAGTTCGTCCAAGGCGATGTGCGGGACCGCTCAGCTTGGGAGNGCGCGCTGGAAGGGGTGCGNCACGTTTTTCATCTGGCTGCTTACCAGGACTACCTGCCGGATTTCAGCACCTTTATCGCGGTCAATGCCTGCAGCACCGCGCTGCTGTTCGAGCTGATNGTCGAAAAGCGNCTCGCAATCGAAAAGGTCGTGCTGGCCTCTTCGCAGGCGGTGTATGGCGAAGGCCAATACGTTTGTGCCGAGCACGGCGTGTTTCATCCTGACCCGCGGCCGCTCAAGCAGTTACAGTGCGGCAACTGGGAACATGCCTGCCGGCGTTGTGGCCGGAGCTTGGCCCCGGTGCCGTTTGATGAATCCGTCGTTCGCCCGCACACGGCCTATGGCATTTCGAAGTATGCGGCTGAGCTGGTGGGAATCGAATTGGGCCGCCGTACGCCATCCCAACTGTGGCACTGCGTTATTCGATTGTGCAGGGCCCGCGGAACTCGCTCTACAACGCCTACTCAGGTATTTGCCGCACCTTTACGCAGCGGTTGCTGAATCGCAAACCTCCGGTCGTTTACGAAGACGGAAGACAGCTTCGGGACTACGTCCACGTGCGCGACGTTGCTGCGGCGCACTTGCTGGCGCTCGAGCGGCCGGAATGCAACTTCGAAGTCTTTAACGTGGGTGGGACCCAGGGCGTCACCGTGCTGGAATTCGCGCATATCGTTGCGGCGCGATGCGGCACGGGTCTTGCTCCGGTCCTCCGCGGCGAATTCCGGGTCGGCGACGCCCGGCACACCGTTTCGGATTCCTCGAAGCTGTGCCGGCTGGGTTGGATGCCGCGCTTTTCGGTGGAGCAAATTGTGGCGGAGTATGTGGAATGGGTCCGCCAGCAGCGAGAGCTTCCAGACAACTCCGATCAGGCCGCTGCGGAGATGAAACAACACGGAGTCTTGCGTGTCGCGGCGGTGCACGCCTGAACCAGGAGGCTGAGGCAGATGATCATCACCCGCACTCCATTTCGAATCACTTTGGGCGGTGGCGGCACCGACCTGCCAGCGTATTACTCACTGTACGGCGGGTTCATCTTTGCCGCGGCGCTGGACAAATACATGTTCATCAGTGTCAACCGCCCCATTGTCGATGATCTCGTCCGCGTGAAGTACACCCAGTCGGAGCTGGTCAGCCACCGGGACCAGTTGAAGCACGAGATTGCGCGGGAAGCAATGCGCCTGATCGGGATGGAACGCGGCCTGGAGATTGTCTCGATGGCGGATGTGCCGGCCGGGACTGGGCTGGGTTCCTCGAGCTGCTATGCGGTGGGTTTGCTCAACGCCTTGCACACCATGAAACGCCAGCCGGTCGGATTCCAAGAACTGGCTGAGGAAGCCTGCCGGTTGGAGATCGAGATTCTCCGCAAGCCGATCGGCAAGCAGGACCAGTACCTGGCGGTGTTCGGCGGGCTGACGGTGCTGGAAATCGCTCGCGATGGCGCCGTCGAGGTTACCCCCGCCGATGTCTCCGATTCCGTTGTGGACGAGCTGCAGCGCAACCTGCTGGTTTTTTATACCGGCACCGAGCGTTCCAGCCTCGACATTCTCTCCGAGCAAAGCCGCGGCGTGTCCACGTCGCAGCNCGCGGTGGTTGACAGCCTGCANGCGATCAAAGAGATGGGCTACCAGATCCTGGAAATGATCGAGCGGGGCAACCTGACCGANTTTGGCTTGGCGCTCGACAAGCANTGGCAAGCCAAGAAAAAACTTTCCGCGCGGGTTACCAATCCGCGCTTCGANCAGCTCTATGAACTCGCCAAACAAAACGGAGCGCTGGGCGGAAAGATCTCCGGAGCCGGCGGCGGAGGATTCTTCGTATTTTATGCCGAGACCCGGCACCACCAGTTGCGCAGAGCCCTGTGTGCCGCCGGGCTGCGGGAAATGCGCTACCGNTTTGATTTCGAAGGCACCAAGGTCATGGCAAACCTGACCGACGGCACGGTGCATGGGCAGAGGAGTCTGGCATGGCATGCGCACGCATAGCGGTCGTGGGGCTGTGGCATCTCGGATGTGTGGCTGCAGCGTCGCTGGCCCGGCTCGGCCACACCGTGCGCGCCACCGATTTCGATGCCGGAACGCTCGGCAGTCTGCTGCGCGGGGTCCTGCCGGTGTACGAGCCGGGGCTGGCCGAACTGATTGACGAGCAGATGGGGAACGGCCGCTTGGANTTTCTCCCCTCTTGCCAGGAAGCCTTCGCGGGAGCGGACTTCATCTTTATCACCTTCGATACGCCGGTCGGCGAANAAGATCAGAGTGATTTGTCGCCAATCCTCGCGGCGTTTGAGGCCATTGCCGAAGCGCGCGGTGCCGTGGAGATTGTGGTGATGAGCCAGGTGCCCGTGGGAACGTGCCATCAACTGGCCGAACAACTGTGCGCCCGAGCGCCGCAGCTTTCCTTCAGCCTTGTCTACCACCCCGAAAATTTGCGCCTGGGCGAGGCTCTGGAAACCTTTCTCCAGCCTGATTTTCTGCTCGTGGGTGCCGACGACCCTGCCGCTGCGGAACGCCTGCTGGGGCTTTACTCCGGCGTGGCCGCGCCCTGCCTAACCATGAGCATCCGCAGCGCAGAGATGACCAAGCATGCGCTCAATGCGTACTTGGCCACTTCGATCAGTTTTGTAAACGAACTGGCCAGCCTGGCCGAAACTTGCGGCGCTGATGTGCGGGATGTGGTTCGCGCGTTGCGGCACGATCGGCGAATCGGCCCGCGCGCTTTTCTGAGCCCGGGGCCCGGCTTCAGTGGCGGCACCTTGGGACGAGACGTTCAATCGCTGCGGCGCCTGGGCGAGCGGTCTGGCCGGAAAACCCTGCAACTGGAGGCCACCCTGGCGGTGAATGCGGAACGCCTGCCCGCGTTGCGCGAGAAAATTCGCCGCGCCTGCGGCGGCTGGCAAGGAATCTGCGTGGGCCTGCTGGGCCTCACCTACAAACCCGGCACAAACACCCTGCGCCGCTCGCATGCGATCGAGCTGGCTCGTCTGCTGCTGTCAGCCGGCGCGCACGTGCAGGCCTTTGATCCATGCGTGACCCAACCGCGGCCAGAGACTCACGGAATCACGCTGTGTGCGGATGCCTACCAAGCCGCGGAGTCTGCGGACGCAATGGTGATCATGACGCCCTGGCCAGAGTTCCAGAAGCTAGACCTGACTCGGCTACGCCGAGCGATGCGACAGGGTGTGCTAATNGATGCGCACAACTGCCTCGACGACCGCGCGGCGCGCCGCGCCGGGTTCCAGTATAGCGGGNTCGGCATCCCCGACCAGTTTGAGGAACGTAATGCAGTAGGAGTAGCGCAATGANACTCGACCGCGAGACCGCTGTGATTACTGGCGCGGGCCGCGGGATTGGCGAGGCCATTGCGCATGCCTTTGCGCGTGCCGGGTCCAACTTGGTGTTGCTCTCGCGCACGCAGGCAGAGATCGAGCAGGTGGCCCGACAGACCGCGGCGCTGGGAGTGACGTCGGTGGCCCTGAGCGGGGATGTATCCCGGCGGTCGGAAGTGGAACGGATCATGGCCGCTGCGCTGGAGAAGTTCGGCCGGATCGATGTCTTGGTCAATGCGGCGGGCATCTACGGGCCCATCGGTCCGCTAGTCGAGAACGACCTGGAAGAATGGGTGCAGGCGGTGCAGATCAATCTGCTGGGCGCGGTGTATTGCATGCATGCCTGCCTGCCGCACATGCTCGCGCGCGGCAAAGGAGTGGTCATCAATTTTTCGGGGGGAGGCGCGGTGGCGCCTTTTCCCCGCTTCAGCGCTTATAGCGCTTCGAAGGCAGCGGTGGTGCGTCTTACCGAAACGGTGGCCGAAGAGGTAAAAGACTCCGGCGTGCGCATCAACGCGATTGCGCCGGGCGCGGTGAACACGCGTCTGCTCGACCAGATTCTCGCGGCGCAGGATCGGGCAGGCAAAGAATTTTACGCCAAGGCGCTGGAGCAAAAAGCCAATGGCGGCACCCCGCCCGAACTGGCTGCCGAACTGGCGGTTTTTTTGGCTTCGCCAGCGGCCGCTGGGATCACCGGTCGGCTCATCAGCGCCGTTTGGGATGACTGGAAGTCGCTGCCCAACCAGGCACAAGAACTCAAGCGCTCGGCAATGTTCACACTCCGGCGCATCGACGGGCGGCAGTTCGCGGAGGTTCGCAGGTGAACGCGGTGTTGCGAGTGGGAATTGTCGGGGCCGGGCGCATGGGAGCAAAGCGCGCCCGCGCGATGGCGCACTGCTCGCAAACGCGGCTGGTGGCAATTGTGGACCAGGATCACGAGCGCGCCGAGACACTGGCCCAGGCGTACGGGTGTCGCGCGGGCACCAACTGGGAAGCGTTGGTCACCGCGCGAGACATCGATGCCGTCGTTGTGGCCACCCCGCACAACTGGCTTGCTCCCATCAGCCTTGTAGCGCTCGAAGCGCGGAAGCACGTACTGTGCGAGAAGCCGCTGGCAATCACCGCGGCGGAGGCGGAACGCTTGGTTGCGGCCGCGGCGCGCAATGGCGCGAAGCTCAAAACCGGCTTCAATCACCGACACCACCCGGCGCTGCGGGAAGCGCACGCGCTGGCCCGAACCGGCTGCATCGGCCGGCTGATGTTTCTCCGCTGCCGATACGGCCACGGCGGCCGCGCCGGCTATGAGCAGGAGTGGCGCGCCAACCGCGCTCAGAGTGGCGGCGGCGAGCTGCTCGACCAGGGCATTCACGCTTTGGATTTGTTTCGCTGGTTTCTCGGTGAATTCAGCGAGGTGTTTGCGGTGTTGGGAAGCTCGTTCTGGCACACGCCGGTGGAAGACAACGCGTTCTGCACCCTGCGCACAGCCGATGGGCAGGTGGCCAGCTTGCACGCCAGTTGGACGCAGTGGAAGAACCTTTTCTCGTTCGAGGTTTTTGGCGAGCAGGGTTACCTGATCGTCGAAGGCTTGGGCGGACATTACGGCCGGGAACGCCTGGTGGTTGGACACCGCGCAGCAACGTTCGGCCCCCCGGCCGAGGAGCTGATCGAATACGACGGCGATGACGGTTCCTGGGCCCGCGAGTGGGAGGAGTTTGTTTCGGCCCTGCGCGAAGATCGCCAACCGCTGGCGGACGGGTTTGATGGCTGGCAAGCGCTGCGGCTGGTCGCTGCGGCATATGAATCCGCAGAGAAGCGGTGTGCAGTTTCACTGACCGGAGGGGAGCATGGTGAACCAGGGCTGGATCGAGGGTTATCTCGACGGTATCAAGAAAATTGCCGAGACCATCGATCGGGAAGCCATTGGCCGCGCCGTTGAGATGCTCTGGGGCGCTTGGCAGCGTGGCAACACGATCTTCACCTGCGGGAACGGTGGCTCGGCCGGTACAGCCTCCCACCTCGCGGCGGACCTATGCAAGTGCACGATTGTCCCGAACCAGCCCCGGCTGCGTGCGATGAGCTTGGTGGATAACATTCCCTTGCTGAGCGCGCTGACCAACGACGATGGCTGGGAAAACGTATACGTCGAGCAGTTGAAATCGCTGTTCCACGCTGGTGACGTTGTGGTCGGCATCAGCGTGCACGGCGGCAGCGGGCGCGACAAAGCTGGGCTGTGGTCGCAGAACCTGCTCCGTGCCATGCAGTATGCCCGGGACCGCGGCGGCTATGCCCTAGGCTTTTCGGGGTTCGACGGCGGCGCGATGAAGGACCTGGCCGATGTCTGCGTGGTGGTGCCCTACAACACCACGCCGCACGTGGAATCGTTCCACGTTGTGCTCCATCACTTGGTGACGTTTTGCCTGGCCGACCGGATTCGCGCCAGCGCGGAGCAGAAGGCTACTCATGCGGCGGGCCGTGTTCCTCGATAGGGACGGCGTGCTGAACCGGCTGGTCGCGCGCGATGGCCAAAGCGTGTCGCCGCGCAGGCTGGCAGAGTTTGCGCTGCTGCCGGGAGTGCGCCCCGCGGTGGCAGCCTTGCAGCGCGCTTCGCTGTTGGTGATTGTGGTGACCAACCAGCCCGATCTGGCCCGCGGTCGCGCTGGCTCCGGCCGAGCTCGAGCGCATGCATGACCGTTTGCTCAAAGCCGTTCCCATTGATGCCATCTACGCCTGCCCACACGACGATCGTAACGGCTGTACCTGCCGGAAGCCGAATCCTGGGTTGCTCCGCCGCGCCAGCTTGGATTGGAACATTCATCTCGAGACGTCATTCCTGGTCGGTGACACCTGGAAAGATATTGCGGCGGGCAAGGCGGCGGGCTGCGCGACGATTCAGGTCGCCGCGACGCTGGGTGTCCCAGTTGGAGTGGCGGCGGATTTTATGGTGCCGGATCTCCCTGCGGCCGCAGAAATTATTCTGGGGGAGCTGGAAAGGCGCCGCGAAACGCGCGCTGGCAGCCAAGGGCGGGCACCAAAACCCAAGGGTACCGCGGCGGCGTTGGCACGCGGGGCGGATAACGCAATCGAGCTATGAGCAGGAATCACTACGCGACAGCGCGCGCTGCCGCTACCCTGAGCGGGCTGGCGGTACTGAGCCCGCTGGCGGGGCTGGCCGTGGAGATCGCTTTGGCCTGGCGATTCGGTGCTTCGCCTACCGTCGATGCGTTTCGGATTGGGATGCTGCTTTTAGTGTTTGGCCAGCAGTTGTTTGTGATTCAAATCCTGCCCCACGCGGTGGTTCCGGTGTTCGCCGAATATCGGGGGCGTGGGCAGGAGAAGGAGGCGTGGCACGTAGTGCTCTCGGTAGCTAATCTCCTCTTGGTTCCGGCAATCCTGTTTTCTGTTTTAGTGTTTTTCCATCCAGAACCCATCGTTGGTCTTCTTGCCCCAGGACTGGCGGGAG
>JGI25383J37093_10000436_pt1 | contig 9746 bp, 12 predicted proteins | sample GraSoi013_1_20cm_4_FD_37093 | JGI IMG/M metagenome (IMG submission 37093)
ACCTGAGCTTTGCCACCCTTCCGTGTCGGAATCGAGACTACTAGTGGAAGCTCGATCTCCTTCTTGCTCTTTCCCAATCTGTCTTTGATCCATTCGAAGACGGGCTCTGTCGCAATAACTAGGGAGACGAGTTGTTTCGCTTTGATCTCGTCGAGGGTCTTCAGGGCCTCTTCTTGGGATTTGACGACCCAAGTGTTCTTGACGCCGCCCAGTTTGAAGTAGATGCTCGTCTCCTTGTCGGCCATGACCCCAATCTTGCCCATGTTCATTCCCTACTTGAAGATCCAGCCTGTCTCTCTGGACCAGAAGAGTAGATCAAGATCGGCTATAGGTATGCCTATCTCTGTCGCGAATCTTCGAAGCTTCTCTTCAATTTCCAAGTAACGTTTCTTTGTGATGGTTGCGGGTATCTCTGGGATGACTCTGAGCCGGTTCAGGTTTCGTAGGATGTGTCTGTCGAGGATAGCGAACCCCTCTCCCAGTCCTATGTTCCTTAGAAAGTGGCTTGCCTCTTTGTAGCCGAGGCCCTTGACGTTTTCGACAAACCATTCGCGGAGCTCAAAGGGATTGTAGAAACTTGAGATCCGCGACTTCAACTGCAACTTACCGTCAGTTGAGAACATGTTTCTAGCCTCAACTATGTACTTGGCTTTGCTTTCAGAGAACCTGACACTTCTCAAATGTGGCTCAAGCTCCGGAGGCTGCCCCTTGAGAAGCAGAGTCCGCTCTTTGAGCGCGGTGACTGCTTCCCAGCAGACTTTAGCTGACGATTGAGGCGTTAGAAGGCAGAAGCAAAGTTCCGCAAAGACTTCCTCGTCTGTCCATTGCATAACTTGTCTGAATTCTGCGAGTCGTTTCTGAATTGCCTCCTTTCTTTCTTGATAGAACGCCTGCAAAGCCGGGATAGCACCCTCTTCTCTCACGACGGTCATCTGCGTGCTAGAACTGTTTGAGAACATCCTGCTTCTCCATAATGCGTACGCAGTAGAAGCATCGGAGTCTCAAAGGGTCCTGTCGTTCTACCAAGAATTTCGGCTCAACCGGTTCCCCAGCATTTGAAACGCAGGCCGGATTCGCACATCTCACTATCCCTCTTATTGACTCTGGAAGCTTAACACGGGTCTTCTCAACCACCTCATAGTCTCGTATGATGTTGATCGTGGCGCTCGGCGCGATCAGAGCAATCTTGTCAACTTCGCCAGGTTTGAGCTCACGGTTTTCCACCTTGACAATATCCTTCTTGCTGGCCGCTTTCGATGATACGTTCATTGCTACGCTAACGACATGTCCCTCACCGCCACCGATTCCTAGAATTTTGAGAACGTCGAGAGCGTGGCCCGCAGAGATATGGTCGATGACAGAGCCGTTACGGATCTTCTTGACGTAGAGCTCTTTGGCCCCGCTTCCCTCAGACATTCTAGGATCTCTTGCCGGTCCTTCACTCTTAATTCCTTGCCTGACAAAATGGATCGAACATGGCAGTAGAATCCCAGATAGTCAGACTTGAGACCCAGAAGGAAGGCGAGATACTTGACATAACGGACAAGGTGCAAACCATTGTTGAGAATGGAACCATCAAGAATGGTGTTGTATTCCTCTTTGTGCCGGGAGCAACGGCCGCCCTGACGACAATTGAATACGAGCCAGGTCTACTAGCCGACTTACCGTCCATGCTCGAGAGAATCGCTCCTAGAGATGGCTCGTATGAGCACGAGAGGCGATGGCATGATGGAAACGGTCATTCTCACCTTAGAGCTTCGCTAATCGGGCCTGATCTATGCGTGCCTTTTGAAAGAAAGAAGTTGATGCTGGGAACTTGGCAGCAGATCGTCTTTATCGAATTTGATGTTCAACCACGTGATCGAACAATCATCGTTCATTCCATAGGCGAATAGACTACTCCCGTACCCCTCTCTTTCCGCTGGAAAACAGTTGCAGCGTGGTTCAAACGTAATCCCAATGGTTGCTTTGTAGTGGATCATCGTCGATAGTATACAGGATAACCTAAATCCGCGAAAGCCTCTAGTGACCAACTGGAGTAAAAACATCAACAGGACAACTCACCCCTCCGTTTGTCATTAATTATTGCACTGGAAATTAAGGGGTGGGTGTGATGGCTTTTAGTTGGTCCAGTCGAAATCCATGGACGAGAACCCTTAATTCCACTGGAACAGGAACCGCTTGAATCAATCAGAAGTGTTCTCACAGTTTGTCGCAGCAAGGACTAGATCTTATCTTTGAACAAGTCCTCTCAGGAGGACAGATCTTCAAAGACAGAAACCTCCTAAGACACGACTACATGCCCACAAGCCTGCCTCATCGAGAGGAACAGATCCGACGCCTCGGGTCCGTCTTGGCCCCAGCCCTATCGAAGGAACGCGTATCCAACATTTTTGCCTATGGGAAGACCGGGACAGGGAAGACGATCGTCGCAAGATTCGTCTTGGACAGGCTGCAAAAGAAAGCGAGAGACTACGGCCGCGCTGTGGACACTAGCTATGTGAATTGTCGGCTTTCAGGGACCAACTACAGGGTCATAGCTGATCTCTGTCGAGCGTTAGGCCAGGAGGTCCCGTTTACGGGGCTTGCCGTGGGAGAGTTGCTAGACAGGTTGAGGGATGCTTTGCAGTCGCGGGGGTCCGCGTTTCTCGTCGTACTGGACGAGATTGATGCTCTAGTCAAAAGGAGCGAGGACGATAGCGTACTTTACGAATTGACGAGAATCAATGAAAGTCTGGAAGGCGGATGGATCGGAGTCATCGGAATCTCAAACGATCTTCACTTCAAGGATTTCCTGGACCCTCGGGTCTTGAGTTCTCTAGGAGAGGAGGAGCTGGTTTTCAAACCGTATTCGTCCGATGAACTGTACGATATTCTAAGTGATCGTGCAGAAGCAGCGTTTCAGCCAGGCGCCTTAGAAGATGGCGCCTTACGACTCTGCGCCGCGATGGCCGCGGGCGAGCATGGTGATGCTAGAAGGGCGCTTGATCTCCTACGTGTCGCTGGTGAGATTGGCGAGAGAGGGAGAGAGAAAGGCGTCCTAGAGTCACATGTCCGACTAGCTCAGCAGAAAGTGGAGCATGACAGAGTGACAGAGGTCCTGTCCTCTTTGCCACTTCATTCTAGAATCCTCCTCATCGCAGTCTTACACTCCGAGAACGCACGGAAAGAGAGTCTAGTGACCGGGGACGTATACGAGGTATACCGTGAGTTATGCGCTGTTGCGGCCGTGGAATCGTTGACTCAGAGGCGAGTAAGCGGATTGTTAAACGAGCTTGATCTTATGGGAATCGTTAACGCTCGCGTAGTGAGCTTCGGCAGATACGGCCGAACGAAAAAGATCCGGCTGGGAGTCGAGCCGCGCGCGGTCACGTCGACGTTTGGCAGCGATGGGCTCGTGAGAGGACTCCTAAATCATGCACCGAAGAGCCTCCCGAAACAGCACAATCACTAGCTGTATCGGGATAGACGATGGACCGTTTCTACCCAGGAGACTAGGCGGGTCCAAGGCCCCGCTTGTCGCAGCACAGCTGAACGGCCCACACCTAGTCAATGCCAGGGTTGCATCGATAAGCGTGGACGGATTAGACGCCACCAGCACCTCGTTGAGAATGCTCAGCTCTCTCCCAGTGCGAGATTCTCCGATTCTGCTAGCTGGTGCAACATTCGCAGGCTTCAATATCATCAACCCTAGAGTGCTGCAGAGAAAATTCAGAACACCCACGATCGTCGTTATCGGGTCTCGACCGAATAACAGCGCTGTGAAACGCGCCTTGGTAGGGCATTTTCCAGACTGGAGGAGAAGATGGCGGATGCTATTATCTCTGGGTCCGTTGCGTCAGGCGCGGACTGTTCAGAATGAGAATCCGATCTTCTATGAGGCATTCGGCTGTAGGTATGATGAGGCGAGAAGGATCTTGAGAGGTTGGGCATTTGTCTCGAGAATTCCAGAGCCGCTACGGGTTGCTGGGTTAGTCGCTAGAGGACTGTTCCCAGCGCAACCTCTCGACTAGGCTCTAGGTTACAGGAGGCTTTAGTCGCCCGTTGGAGGCTAGTGTGGACGCTCATCGCAACTGTTCATTGGAGACTCGGGAGAAAACTCGGATGCTAGGAAAAGAGAACTCGAAGGAGAACAAGCTCAACGAATATTTCCGCCGAAGATGCTCGAACTATGAACGGTTTCTCTGCGATCGCGTCTGGGAGTGCGCATTATGCGCCAAACAGGCCGGAAAAATCGGGACATTNGAATNGGCTACGGTTACAAAGGTCGAGGCGTTGAGGCGGAGGTGAAACGATGGAAGCTTTGAGAGAAGAGGAGGTCCTGCAACTGGAAGAGGACTTGCTGCGGAGATTGGAAGAGAAGCTCACACCGCTAGTTGAACGTGCCGCAGTAGATGCTGCGAAGATAGCAATGCATCAGCTGAGGCTAGACCTGATGAATCACATTAGCAGACATGAGGATACGATTCGACGGCTGAAACGGACCGAAACCGCGCTGAACCATATCCCAACGACAAGATAGGCGGTCCCAAGACCTTTCAATGGGTCTAGGCTAAGCACGGATTCAAGGACAAACAGGTTTCTCGCACGNTCTCTCAACCAGAGGGGAGCGCTATTTCTTGCAGCTGTGGCAGAGAGGACTCTTGTTAATGACACCCTTAGTGGTGACACACTCGGTGCAGAGATGTTTTCGACAAGAGCTACAGAGTCGAGTGTGCTCGTGACAGACGACCTTTCCGCATTCTTCGCAGATAGCCTGGGTAGCTTTGTCGCATAGGTTGCATTTCCGGGTCTCATCCCAGATTACTTTGCTGGTCGCTGCTTGGAGGATCTTTCGATAGGAACGGCCAAGAGCGACCAATTCGGCCGTCACGATCGGTATGTGTAGAAGCTTGATGTCAGACACGGAAATATCGTCGGGGTGGGCTCCTGACTCTCTTCCAATAATTTCGCCCGTGTGTGCTCTGATGGAATCCTCGGCGACTCCTGCAGGTGCGACGGTCACCGTATTCTTCATTTCAAGCTCAGGAGGTAGATGCGGCATCGAACCAGTGGAGGATTCTATTTCCAGACAGTCCACGAAAAGGCCTGATCCGGGCAGATTCTTCAGCTCGCCCTCGAACAGTCCTGCGTCGCACTCTCTTCCATCCACACCATCAAAGACTATCACCCCCTTCGCCTTCCTTTTCTTCCCGTGATTCAACGTAAAATCAGCGAAGAAGTATGGACGAAACTCAAGTTTGGGCATTGAGGTAAGCCTGAGCACGCTACCGTTCTCGAGTCCGTAAGCCAGAATTCTCGACGCGACAGTGCGAGATACAGGTAGGGTCCCGGGGACCTTCTGTTGTTCGGGAGGTTTGATCTTCTCGACNCGTTCTTTCAGCTTGGCTAGGTCCCAGAGTTCAACTCCGAGTTTTCGAGCGATGAACTCCGCGTCTCCAGTGAAACCCTTGGGAGAGACATAGATCCCGCTTGACAGTCCAGCACTTTTGAGTCGGTTTACGAAGCCTTCGACCTCGCGTCCGTTCACCTGGCGGTCTCCTTCCCAACATTCGAAGGCTACTTTCTGGATCTTCTTGCCTGTCGTCCGGGACGCTATGATATCTACAAAGTGGTCGCCGGAGTCGTCTGCTTGGACATTCTTCTCGACGTTGAAGCCTTCGACCCGGCACACGTCAGAGACCATGTCAAGCACGAAATTGTTCGAGTTTGAGCTCGTTTGGCTGGCCATAGCGACTCGGACGGCCTCGAAATCGAGTGGGTCTGAGATTCCGAATAAGGCTAGTGTAACCCTCTGGCAATTTTCATGTGAAGAAAATATGATGCGGATTCGAAACTTGATGAGCGTCGTTTCTTCACGGATAGGATAAGGAAAGACCTAAGCGGTGGATACGAAACTGTATCCGCCTAAGACCTTGGGGAGAGTGGCCGCTTGGCAAGAAGGNACAAGGGCGTCAGTCAAGAGTATCTTGAAAGATCCGATAGTCGGGAGNCTTCTCTCGAGGAGCAATCTGACGCGAGCTCAGTTTGAGACCCTGATTATGGACCAACTAGGGCATGATATGGCTAACAAACAGCTGACACGCGCGGAAATGGCTCAATTGGTGCGTAATCAGAAGGGAATAAGCCGAGGCGCATTGAATAGGACGCTCAGACAGGGGAGAGAGAATGTTTCAGAGGCAATTCACACGATCCTGCTGCTAGGATACGGAGGATTGATCGATAGTCCCGCACTGGCACCCTTCGTCGAAGCTTCGGAGCTGCTCAAGAGTCAGATGATCCAGTTTGAAGAGCTCGCTAAGGACAATCCGAAGCTGTACGCCGAGCGAATAGATGCGATCATCCAAGATTTGGAGGAGGCCTTCCAGGCGCTCTATGGCAAACGTGTGACGCGTGACGTCACGTAGCGTGGACGACATCACGTCACATCACACCATGAATGAAGACAACTAAGCGGCACGGAGGGTGAACCGAGGCAGGGTCTACCTCGGGATGCGTCGGGAAGTGACATCACCCGGTTGACGTCAAGGTGCAACACTGGAGTCACGGACACATCACAAGTGATTTCCCTCGGAGACATGTGCGACCGCTCTCACAGGTTAATGTTAAATGCAGACACACTGCGATGTGACGTCACGTAATCGCGGGCGTGATATCACACTAATGCTCGGACTTCGCCGAAGGAAGACAAACAAAGGNGTATCCAATGAAAATGGTGATGTTGCAAGACTCTTCTTCGACTCATTCTCCAGGCGAGTCGGGATCGTCGAGGACGGCCTGAAGGCCATGTCGACCGAGGTTAATAGGCTGAAAATCTCAGTGGATCGGAGCCAGCTCTCAGATCTTGTCCTTCTCGAGCGACTCCAGAAGACGGAAGGGCTTGTCAGAGAATCTCTGAACTGGACAAAGGAAGCGGCCGAAATTTGGCGCCAGCTGAAGGAGNTGCCGGCGAAGAAAGAAGAGCTCGCCGTTGTGACGACTGGACCATCGGTGGGACCTCTCAGGGTGGACGCTGAAGAGGCAGCTCTCTCTCGACGTGTTTTGGCTCCNATACCAGAATTGGGAACCCTTCCTTCGATTACTACTCCCACTGAATTACAAGTCTTAACCACGCTCGCGAATGAAGGGCCTAAGTCAGCCCCTGAGATTGGCCAAGTAGTGGGCCGTTCTAGGGAACATACCGCTCGCTTGATGAAGAAGCTGTACGAGGAGGGCTACATACGGAGGGACCAGACGAGGATTCCGTTCAGATATTCCTTAGTAGAGAGGGTCAAACAGAATTTCAAGAAACAAGAGACTAGGGACGAAGAGAGAGAACCGATCTCGATTCCTCAGTCCTGACCCTGTAACTGACGTTCCGGCCAGTCTCGGTCCGGTCCAAAACGCCCCTTTCAACGAGCCGTACCAGGTACGTTGAGACAGTGCTAAGAGGGATCTTTTCTGTAAAGGAGGTTTCGAAAGCTTTCTTCGCGTCGGACGCGGTAAATTCTCTCTGCTTGAGTTCGGATATTATTGTGCTCGCGAGTCTGTCGAACTTCCGAGGGGAGATGCTAAGTGCTGAGGCGGTCCCTCGCGGGGTGCCAGCCATCACCTCTACAAGGTCGAGTAGTTTTCCGACTTTTTCGCGCGTGACTTGTCCATCGATAGTTATCGAGTGTCGGACGCCGTCATCGTCATAGAATTCCAGTTTGAATCGCCGGGGTTTCACGTTAGTGGCACTCGTCTCTGAGGAGGGAGTTTCACTGTTCGCTGTTCACATGTAGAAAAGCGCTTCTCCTCACGTAGCTTTGGTGTACAGTGAATCGATGTGTACGTTGCCTGGTGCGGTTTCCAATGCCTCCAGTGGAAACAGGGGGGTGCTTGAGCTTGTTCACTTGTAGTGAAGCCGTTCTGTTGTGTTCTAGGACGGTGGCGGATTGTTGGGGTTGGACCCGGTGCCAGTATCTGGAGGTTTCGGAAGGTTTTGTTGTGGAGTGGGAGGTGCTGCAGCATAGAACGATTGCATCTCTTTCTCCTTCCTCCGCTGGCTGCGTCGCCTGATCAGTCTGTAGGTCTCGATGACAGGCGTGATGAGTAGAGGGATCAGGAGCAGAAAGGAATACGGCTGGAAGTCAGTGAAGGTACGAGAGAATTGAGTTAAGGGTCCTGAGAGGGAGGTTATCTCAGTGGGGTCCGTATTGATGTTGTAGGAGATCTTTGTACTGTTAGGTGCTGTCCAGAAAAAGTTCACGGTAGCGGGAGAGAGAACATACACTCCGCTACTTGCTGTGATGACTGTGTAGCTCACTGTCATACTGTTGCCAGGTGTGAGTATCGAAGATTGGAGCGTCTGGGCTCCACTAGGAGAAATCTGTAGAGTTTGAGCGTAGCTCGACGAGGTTTGGGGATCGTTGATGTTCAAGTTGGTAACTGTTACATTGTCAAGGTTTTGGACCGTGACGACTATGATGTGAGTGGTTCCAACGGGTCCAATGTCAGGAGTACTGGTTTTCTGGATGACGACGTCTGGTGCGAATGGATAGTTGAATCTCGCAACGAAGTCGGGTTGGGAGCTCGATGTTACGTTGAGGTAGTAGGTTGATGTGGCGTTGTTGTAGAAAGGATTGGGGAACAAGGGACTGTACAGGATCGTGCCTGGTTGGAAACTCATGCTAACGAGAGACACGTTGGCGGCTGGGTCTCCCACGATATTGTTCGGGAAGCCCAGAAGTGTCTTGAGGTCCAGTTGGTGGATTCCTCCTTTGAAGTACTGTCGTTGAAATTGGATGTTCAGGTCGAAGCTGAAACCGGTGATTGAGACTCCGTTGACTGTGATCGGTACTATTCCAATTGCCGCGAAGTATTTCAGGTTCTGAATTTTTGCAGGGCTTATGAGGCTCGAGAAGCTCTGGCTGGGAAGCAGGGTCATGAGCTTCGTGAGNGCGTCATAGTTGGAGAGTTCGGGGTTGGGCGCATAGATCGTTGCGGTGCCTTGTCCGCCCATCGACAGAGAGAAGATCGTTGTGAACTCGATGCCTAGTGCTTGGGAGAACTGGGCTTCCACCGCGGCGGACTGTGCAGCAGTGGTTTTCGGATCTCCCGAATAGACTGTGACAAGGGCGGGTTGTGATAGGATCTGAAGCATCTGGTTTTGCTGTCCGTTACCAAGGGCCTGAGAATCGTTGTTGTTTACGATGAACGCTGCTACGTTAGCGCCTGCATAGTTGTTGTCTTGGACGAGGCCCTTGCTAGATAGATCAAGATTCGTGAGCTGGAGAGTAGTGTTTGGTGCTCCTAGCATGCCGAGCGTAACATCTAGGCGTTGCTCGTACGGGCCCGGAACCGGTGCTTGGAATGGAGCAGACGCGATCGATTGGTGTGAGACACCAAGGATAGGCAAAAGCATCAACAGGACAATGGCGGTCTTCAGAACGGGCCGGTCAACGATGTTGCGGGTTTCTTTCAATCCGTGCTTTCCATGGATCAACACGAACACGTACTTGACGAGGTCAATACTTCCCTGCCAGATCAGAGAAGCCGCACGTCCAGAGATCGTGACTATCGCAAAGATTAGACCAGCATTCCGAACAATTGTGAGCATCACGCTCTGAATGAAAGCTGGATCTGTAGGGGACGATGCTTGAAGAAAAAGAGGAAGAAGGTCGCTCGCTACTGGGCCCGTTGCAGCGGCGATCAAGGAGAACCCTGGTGGTGGCGGAGGGATGCTTGGAAACCCGCCTGACGTTACCCCCCGAAAAATGGAGAGT
>JGI25383J37093_10000442_pt1 | contig 9726 bp, 7 predicted proteins | sample GraSoi013_1_20cm_4_FD_37093 | JGI IMG/M metagenome (IMG submission 37093)
GCGCCGAGTAGAGGTCCGTCTTGCACCGGTAGCACCTGCTGGTGGTGTTCATGACGAACTCAGGGTCACGGAGCTGATCAGTCTCGTGGATGATGTGGCGGACGCCGATTTCCGTGCAGATTGTTCGGGACAATGCCAATTCAATCACGGGGAACGTGGGCGACACCGCCGTCACTGCGACGGCTCGCGCGTCCAGCACGTCGTGCGCCACTTTCAGGACGAGCGTGCTGTCGATGCCGCCGGAGAACGCGACGAGCACGGAGCCCATGTCACCCATGATCGTCCTGAGACGGTCAAGGGCCTCCGTGCCGCCGTCACTTCGCGTTGGAGACGACATTGGTGTCAATCTTGGCTTCGGCCAATTTGGCGACGACGACCAGGGCGTAGCGGTCGGGGTTGAGATACTTCTGGGCCACCCGCAAGACGTCCTCTTTCGTCACCGCCGCGATCGCTTTGGGATAATCGTCGAAATAGCTCAGGCCGAGGCTGTGTAGTTCCACGAGGTTCAGCAGCGAGGCCAGTTTCGCGTTGGTGTCCATGCGCAGCGGGAAGCTCCCGATCAGGTAGGCTTTGGCGTCGGCCAGCTCTTGGTCGCGGACCGGGTCGGTCCGGATGCGCTTGAGTTCCTGGAACACGCTGGCCAGCGCCTGGTTCGCCGCCGCGTTCCGGGTCTGCACATGCACGGCGAAAGGACCCGGCATGACATTCGCTTCGAAGACGCTGTCCACGTCGTAGGCCAGGCCCTGCTCGTCGCGGATCCGGTTCACGAGTCGCGAGGAGAACCCGCCGCCGCCGAGGATGTAGTTCATGGTCGCCTGCGTGAGGTCCTTGTCGATCAGCTTGAGCGTCGGCTTCGGCAACGGCTCCGGGGCGGGGAAGGCCGGGAGCGGGAGCTCTTGGGGCGTCCATCGGCCGAAATGCTTCTTCACCAGAGCGAGGGCCTCGGCCTCCCGCAGATCGCCGACGATGGCCATGATCGCGCGGTTCGGGCGGTAGAACTTGTCGTGGAACTAAGGCCTTGGTGGCGATGATGCTCGGTTCGTCTTTCTCCGACTGGAGGGAGCCCACCAGCTCGTCGCGGACGCGCGCGACCTCCTTCGGGTCGAACTTGGGGTGCATGAGAATATCCGCCAACAGGGTGAAGCCGATGTCCGCATCTTTGCGCAAGATCCGCAGTCTCGCCGTCGCGGAGTCTTCTCCTCCCTCGGCGGCCAGCTCGCCTCCGAGGAACTCGATTTGCTCTGCGATCTGGGTCGCGCTCCTGGTCTTGGTGCCTTCGTCGAGCATTTCCGCGACCATGTTCGACAGGCCGGCCTTGGCGTCCGGATCATAGACGGCTCCTGCTTTCACCAACACGTTCACCGTGACGATGGGCAGGAAGGGCTGGTCGACGATGAGCACGGTCATACCGTTCTCCGTGACCACGCGGGTCGGTTTGATTTCAGCGGCGTGCGACGCACCAGAGAGGACGCCATCACAGACGAGCGCGGCGATGAGAAGTGCGGCGCGGATCATCGGGCACCTCCCATCGCGTCGGCACGGTCGGATCTCGACGGCAAGGGAATGAGGATGCCGACTGTGCGGGTGTCCTCGTTCAGGTATTTCTTGGCGACACGATGGACGTCCTCTTTGGTGATGCCTCGGAGCTTGTCCACATAGTCGGCGACGTACTGCCAGCCTGCCCCGACGGTCTCAGCCGTGCCGAGCAGCATGGCCTGTCGGAAGACGGAGTCCTGCTCGAAGAGGTAGCGGGCCTCCACCTGGTTCTTGGCCTTCTGGAGTTCGTGGTCCGTCGGCGGCTCTTTCTTGAGGCGATCAATCTCAGCCAGCACGGCCCTTTCCACGGCGGCGATTCTCACGGCGGGCTTGACAGTCGCGTAGAAGGTGAAGAGCTCGGGGTCCGCCGCCAATTCGTTGTAGCCGGCGCCCACCTGCAAGGCCAGTTTTTTCCGGTACACGAGCGCATCGTAGAGACGCGCGCTCTTGCCGGTCGAGAGGATGTTCTCCAAGACGGCCAGGGCGTGCACGTCGGAGCTCTTGAAGTTGGGCACCTTGTACCCGAAATAGAGGAAGGGGAGTTGCGCGTCGCGCTTCACCACGATCCGCCGTTCGCCTTTTTGCTCTGGCTCGACGATCGACGGCGGCGGGGGCGGGGAGCCTTGGGGAATGCCTTCGAAATACGTCTTGATCAGGGGCAAGGCGGTCTCGGGCTTGACGTCGCCCACGATCACGAGTGTCGCGTTGTTCGGGACATAATNGGTCTCGTAGTAGGCCTTGAGGTCCTCGCGGGTCATCGCGTCCAGGTCGCTGAACCATCCGATGATGGGCCAGTGGTAGGGGTGGACCATGAAGGCCTGGGCGTTCATCTGCTCGACGAGATACGCCATCGGGACGTCCTCGACTCGCAGGCGGCGCTCTTCCTTGACGACTTCGCGCTCCAACTTGAATTCCTTCTCGTCCAGCAGGAGCCCTTTCATCCGGTCCGCCTCCATTTCGAGAGCGAGCTCCAGCTTGTCNGCGGCCAAGTTCTCGAAATAGGCCGTGTAGTCCTGGCTGGTAAATGCGTTGTCGTTGCCCCCGTTCTTTTCGATGATCTTGGAGAATACGCCCTTCCCGTACTTGGGGGTGCCCTTGAACATCATATGCTCCAGCATGTGGGAGAGGCCGGCCCGTCCCATGACTTCGTTACGGGAGCCGACCTTGTACCAGATCTGGACCGTGACGACAGGGGCCTTGGGCTCTTCCACGAGCAACACCTTGAGCCCGTTGGTCAGGGTAAATTCGTGGACCGTGAGACGGCCGGCCATCGCCTGCTGACCGGCAGGGATGAGGGTCAGAAGAGAGACCACGCTCACACGGCACAGGATTCGCTGGATAGCGGTCACAGGCTGTTCCCTTTCTCTACGAGTGCGAATGGATCGGGATGGAGTGCGGACTGGGCGGACCGGACGGGCGCACGAGGACTGACGCCTCAGGCAGCGTTCCAAGCTGGCCACAGGCGCCCAGGATGTCCTGTCCTTTGCTTTTGCGGATGAAGGCGTCCAGCCCATGCCGGGTCAGGATCCCCTGGAAGCGCAGGACTCGTTCATCGGAGGGCCGTTGGTGCGGATTGCCCGGAAATTCGTTGAACGGGATCAGGTTGACCTTGCAGCGGATGCCTCGCATCAGCTTGACGAGCCGGGCGGCGTCCTGCTCCGTGTCGTTCTCGCCGGCCAGCAGCACNTACTCGAACGTCAAGCGGCGGCGTGGTTTCACGGGAAAGGCCCGGCAGGCCGCCAGCAGGCGCTCCAACGGGTACGCCTTGTTGACCGCCGGCATGAGCCGGTCCCGCTGCTCGTTGGTCGTCGCGTTGAGCGATACCGCCAGATTGACGCCCATGCGGGCGACCTGCTTGAGCCGTGAGCTCAGCCCGGCCGTTGACAGCGTGATCCGGCGTGGCGAGAAGCCGACTCCCCAACTCTGATTGGTGAGACGGAGGATCGCTTCCTCCACCGCCGTGGCGTTGGCCAGCGGCTCGCCCATCCCCATCAGGACCAGATTGGTAATCGGTCGGTCTTCAGGCAACAGTCTTTGTGCTGCCAACACCTGCCCCACGATCTCATGGGCCAGGAGATTGCGCTGCAACCCCATCTGCCCGGTCAAACAAAACGTACAGTCCAGCGTACAGCCGACTTGGGTGGAGAGACACAGGGTCAGGCGATCAGTCGACCGGGAGGAGGTGTCTGGGATGAGCACGCTTTCGATGCGCTTTCCGTCCTCCAGAGAAAAGATGAATTTCCGCGTGCCATCCTCCGACGTCAGGACTGTTGATGGTGCGAGCGCCCCGATGCATGCCTCCGCAGCCAGCCGCGTCCGGTCGGCGTGGGAGAGGTCCGTCATGGCCGCGATGTCCGTGAGGCGGGCCCGGTAGAGCCAGCGGAGGATCTGTCGGGCGCGGTAGCGGGGCCAGCCCCAGGTGCGGACGAGCGTGGCCAGTTCGTCCGCGCTCAAGGCGATGAGGTCTACCGGGGACATTGCGAAGCGAGCCTAACACAGCCTCCGGATGAGCGGCAAGCCACCCACACCCTCCTCGGAAGTCTTCATGCCCTATGCTATAATCCCTGCCATGTTTGCACATTCCGTGACAACTCTCATGTCTTCCTTTACATTTCTGTCTCGTGTCTTTCGGCTCAGCGCCCTGCTCGCTGCCGTCGGCGTGGTGCTCGTTCTCGGCTCAGCCGTTTCCGCCGACCTACCGGGTGGGGCCTCGTGTGCGGAGCCAGCCTTCTGCCTAGCCCAGGCCGTCCATGCGTTGACTCAGCAGGACCAGGAGACGGCGACTGGCCTCTTGCAGGGGCTGATCGACCAATTTCCGGGGACGCCGTGGGCCGGTCGCGCCGAGCTGTTGCTGGGGAAGTGGTACCAGGAGCAAGGCGATCGGCAGGCGATTCGCTACCTTGTGGCAGCGCCATTGCATCTGCCCGCGGTCGGCGATTACGCGCACTTCTACCTCGGAGAGGCGGGGATGAAGAGCGGCGACTACAACGGAGCCGCGACGGCTTTTGACTTACTCGTCGAGCGCTACGCGGACAGTCTCCTCAGGCCCCAGGCCTTGGCGCGGGCGGCCGAGGCNTGGTTCCTGGCCGACGATTGCCGGCGGGAGCGGGAGCGGCAAGCTCAGTTTCTGTCGGAGTACAGCAGCCACGCCTTGGCGCCTGCCGTGCTCTTGCGCCACGGCGAGTGCCTGCAGAAAGCGGGAGACACTCCCAGCGTGGTCGCAACCTATTGGCGCATCTGGACCCAGTATGCGGCTTCCCCGCAAGCCGACGACGCTGCGGCGCGACTGGAGCGCTTGCGGAGCGAAGGCGTCGCGATTCCCGAATTGACGGCAGAAGAGCGCTGGGTNCGCGCCAAGACGCTGTTCGACGCCGGCCAGTACCCCAAGGCGGTGAAGGCCTGCGAAGAGGTCCTNAAGGGGGNGCCCGGTGGGCTGCACCGGGAACAGGCCAGGCTGAACCTCGGGATCGCGCACATGCGGCTCAAACGCTATGACGACGCCCGCGCGAGCTTAGAGCAATTGGTGAAAAGCGGGACGAACGGGTCTGCTCAGGAGGCCATCGTCTTGCTGGCCCGGATCTTCCTGCGGCTGGGGCTGGACGAGCCTTTCCTAGCCCTGGCGCGCGAGGCCGAAGCCGGACGTTTCTCAGGCGAGGCGAAAGCGAAGTTCTTGATGATGCTGGCCGCCCAGCATGCGGATCGTGGTCGTGCGGATCAGGCGATCCAGACCTATCAGCAAGTCGGGCGAAAGGAGAAGCCGGAGGGCCTGGCTGCTGAAGGCTATTGGCGCGCCGGGTGGCTGCTCTACAAGAGCGGGCGCTATGAAGAAGCGATGCGCTCTTTTGATGAGGCCGTGCGGCTCCAGTCGGACGGCCCTGTCCGCTTGGCGGCGCTCTATTGGAAGGGCGGAGTCTGGAGAAGGCGGGCGAGCCGCAGAAGGCGGCCACGCTCTTCGAGGCGCTGTGCGCAGAGGCCCCGTTGACCTATTACTGTCACACGGCGCGAACGCGTAAGGGCCTGGGCGAGATGAGCCGCGCCGTCGGTGGTGAGGGAGGCGGGGTGTCGTTCTCTGGGTTGGATCCGCAGGACCGGGCGGTCACGGCCGATGTGCACTACCAGCGCGCCGTGGAACTTCGCCTGGTGGGTCTGTTGCGCGAGGCCGGGGAAGAGCTGGGCATGCTGCCCGGACGGATCGGCGGAGACCGGGGGGCCGTTCTGTGGCTGGCTAGCCGCTTCAAAGAGGTTGGGGAGTACCATCGCGCCCTAAAATTGGTGCAACTGTTCTTCCCGGATGTGATCGACCGCGGCATCACCGGTGTGCCTCCGGCGTTCTGGGAGTTGGCCTACCCGCAGGGACTCTTGCCGGTGATCCAGACGGTGGCGGATCACGGCGTGGACCCGCATCTCGTGGCCGCGATCATCCGGGAAGAGAGCACGTACAACCCGGCAGCGGTGTCGCAGGCCGGGGCGCTGGGCCTGATGCAGGTGACGCTCCAGACCGGGGAGAGGATCGCCAGCCGGCTGGGCGGCGAGGCGTTCAACCCAGAACGTTTGTTCGACCCCGTTTACAACATCAAGCTCGGAAGCCGGTACCTGGGACAGCTGGCGGAGAGATTCAATCGCAATCCCATCTATACGATCGCGGCATACAATGCCGGCCCCGATGTCGTGGCCAAATGGGCGCAGCAGCTCGGCGGTGGCGATCCAGATGAATTCATCGAGTCGATCCCCTATACGGAGACCCGGCTNTACGTGAAGCGGGTTTTGCGGAGCTACCGGGAATACAAGCGGGTCAGCGGGCTCGAGTGCAGCGCGTCGTTTTTTGAGAAGGGGTGCTGACGGACGTGGATAAGATGGCCGCCCTTGAGGCGAAGGTCAAAGAGCTCATCAAGCACTCCACCGGGCTGAAGCGGCGGGCGGTGCAGCTGGAATCCCGCCTCCGCGAGGCGGACGCNANGCTGGCACGCCACGCGGCCGACTCCCGCCAGCGGGAGAAGGAGCGGGAATGGCTCCGGGGCCGATTGCGGAAGGTTCTGGGCGAGCTGGAGCTCATCGAACATCGCGAGGACGACCGGCAAGGAGGCAAGAGCTGACGCTCATGAACGGAGGACGACGGTGAGCCAGAGNTTTGAGGTCGAGATCTACGGCCAGCGGTACGCGATCCGGGGGGAAGCCGACCAGGCGTATGTCAACGAGCTGGCCAGGGAAGTCGACGAGCAGATGCGGACCCTGGCCGGTNGTATGAAAGTGGCCACGCCCGCCAAGGTAGCCATCCTGGCGGCCCTGAACCTGGCGCACCAGCTCCATCAGGCGCGCAAGTTCCAGCACGAGAAGGTGGAGCAGTTGGCTGACAGCCTCATCAGTTCGATCGAAGAGACACTCGGCGGCGCCAGGTAGGGCTTTTTTTCTTGCAAGCGTGTAGGCGGTTTGCTACACTGGCGCGTGGACGGGAACGGAATGATCCCGTCGGTGGAATGCCTTACGAGTGGTAGGGTTTGGGGCAAGACGGAACAAGACGATTCAAGAGGACGAGCAGTTTTCGTTAGACCTGACCGGTTCGGTCGACACAACAGGATGTGGACAGGGGTCGAGCCTGAAGTAGCAGGAATACTTTATGGCTCTGAAAAGCCCGTGGGGAACNGGGTNTTCGGTCTCGGAACGAGGGACANNCGACACAGTGGTTCATGGACAGACAAGGGCTGAAGCCTCGTCCTGACGACTCTTCCTCCCTCCCGTTTGCGTCCTTCCGGCCAAGGGGCTCGCTCCTGTAAACGTCTTCTCCGTCCGCCTTTCACCGACACGCTTCCATTTCCGCCCCAACGCTATGTTGACCCGTTGCTGGTGACCCGTTGCAATTGAAGAGCAACGGGTGCCCCGAACGCGATGGCTCCGTCCTGCGGGGCGGGGAGCCGTCGTCGTTCTGGCGTGAAGGGAGGTGGACACCATTCCAGAACTGGCCATTGTGATCATTGCGGTGGCCGCCGGAGCGGCCCTCGGCGCCGGAATGCTCTGGCTCATTCACGGCAAGGTGGTCGCTTCGCGCTTCCGTGAGGCGGAGGATCGCGCGGCCCAGATCGTCCGGACGGCCGAGAAAGAGGCCTCCACACAAGCTCGCGAGGCTCAGCTGGAAGCCAAGGACATGATCGTCCAGGCGAAGGCCGAGCTCGACAAGGAAATGCAGGGTCAGCGCAACGAGATCCTTGCGCTGGAGAAGCGGTTAATCCAGAAAGAGGAGTCCCTGGACCGCCGGATGTCCAATTCCGACCGTCGCGAGTCCGAGCTCCAGAAACGAGAGAAGACGGTGGCGGCCATGGAAAAGGCCGTGGAGGAAAAAGAGACAGAGGTGGCCCGCCTGGCCCAGGAGCGCACCAAGGCGCTCGAATACGCCTCGGGCATGACGGCCGACGAGGCCAAGGCGGCGCTCTTGCAGCAGGTGGAGAGCGAGGCCAAGTTCGAGGCTGCCAAGATGATCAAGCGGATCCAGGACGAGACCAAAGAGATGGCCGATCGGGAAGCCAAGGAGATCATTACCCGATCCATCCAGCGCATCACGCGGGACTACGTGGCGGAGGCGACGATCTCGGTGGTGCCGCTCCCGAGCGACGGCATGAAGGGACGGATCATCGGCCGGGAGGGCCGGAACATCCGGGCGCTGGAAGCCGCGACGGGCATCGATCTGGTCGTGGACGAAACGCCCGAGGCGGTCCTGATCTCCGGCTTCGATCCGCTGCGTCGGGAGATCGCGAAGGTGTCGCTGGAGCGGCTGATGGCGGACGGACGGATCCACCCGACCCGCATCGAAGAGGTGGTCGAGAAGGTCAAGAAGGACCTGGACAAGATGATGCTCGAGGAGGCTGAGAAGGTGCTCTTCGAGCTGGGGATCACCAACCTTCATCCGGAGATCGTGAAGCTCCTGGGCAAGCTCAAGTTCCGGACGAGCTACGGGCAGAACAACCTCTACCACGCGAGGGAGGCGGCCTACATCTGCGGGATCATGGCGTCGGAACTGGAGTTGGATGTCAAGCTCTCGCGGCGCGGCGCCCTGATGCACGACATGGGCAAGGCGCTGAGCCAGGAGGAGGAAGGCCCACACGCCATCATCGGCGCGGACTTCGCCAAGAAGTACGGGGAAGAGCCCCGGGTGGTCAACGCCATCGCCGCGCACCANGAACAGGTCGAGCCGATCTGTCCCGAAACGGTGCTCGTGGCGGCGGCGGAATCGCTGTCGGCGGCGCGGCCGGGAGCCCGGCGGGAGACCGTCGAGGCCTACATCAAGCGCCTCGAGAAGCTGGAAAAGCTGGCCGTGGACTACAAGGGCGTGGACAAGGCCTACGCCATCCAGGCCGGCCGGGAGATCCGGGTGATCGTGAAGCAGGATGCGATCACGGACGCAGAATGCGCCGTCCTGTCCCGCGACCTGGCCCGCAAGATCGAGCAGGAGCTGACGTATCCCGGCCAGATCAAGGTCACGATCATCCGCGAGAGCCGGTTTACAGACATCGCGAAGTAGATGAAAATTCTCTTCATCGGCGACATCATCGGCGAGCCGGGGCGCAAGACCGTGGCCCGGCAGGTGCCGCGGCTCGTCCGCGAACGCGGGGTGGCCTGCGTCATCGCCAACGCGGAAAACGCCGCTGGTGGGTTCGGCGTCACGCCGGACGTGGCTCGGGAGCTGTTCGCGGCGGGTGTGCACGTGCTCACGAGCGGCAACCACATCTGGGACAAGAAGGAGGTCATCGACTACATCAAGAACGAGCCCCGGCTCCTGCGGCCCGCCAACTATCCCAAGGGGGTGCCGGGCCTCGGCCGCGTCGTGGTGACGACCGCCGAGGGTGAGAAAGTCGGGGTGGTGCAGGTGATGGGGCGAGTGTGCATGCCCACGGTGGACTGCCCGTTCCGGGTCGTCCGGCACGAGGTCGAGGCGGTCAAGCAGGAGGCGCGGACCGTGATCGTGGACATGCACGCCGAGGCGACCTCTGAGAAGATGGCCATGGGCTGGTACTTGGATGGCGAAGTCACCGGGGTGTTCGGAACCCACACACACGTCCAGACGGCCGACGAGCGGATCCTGCCCAAGGGCACGGCCTACCTCACCGACGTCGGCATGGTCGGGCCGACCGAGTCCGTGATCGGGATCAAGAAGGAGATCGCCATCGAGAAGTTCCTTTCCCAGATGCCGCGCCGCTTCGA
>JGI25383J37093_10000446_pt1 | contig 9697 bp, 9 predicted proteins | sample GraSoi013_1_20cm_4_FD_37093 | JGI IMG/M metagenome (IMG submission 37093)
TCTTTCGCGGCGGGGCCTGAGCTTACCCTCCGGGAACGGGATTACGGAAACGATGGTCGCGGAGGCGGCGCAGACCTTGAAGCGCGTTCTGCGGGAGGACGCTCGATGATTGAATTGGAGCGGCTCCGGGTCCGCGCGGATCGGCGAGGGCGCCTTGAGGAACTGTACCGGACGGGCCCTCGCCGCCCGCGAGTTGAGGAAGTCTACCGAATCACCTTTCGCCGGTCAGCGATCCGCGGCGGGCACTTCCATCGACGGAAACACGAGTTCGTCCTCGTCCTCCAGGGGACCCTCGAATGCGTTCTTTATCGTGCGCGTGGGGGCGTCCTGCAGAGGCTCCGCCTTGGGCCCCGAAGCGGCCTCCTTCACGTCCCTCCGGGTGTGGGCCATCAATTCCGGAACATCGGTTCGGCGCCCGCCCAGGCGCTCGTCCTGTCGACCATGCGATACGACGTAGCCCGGCCGGACAAGGTCCCGGCGAAGCCGTCCGTTTCTGGCCTGATAGGACGACTGTCGAACCCACGACAGGGGGGCTCGCGGAACTGATGAACCCCCGCTCTGCCGGTCAGGCGAAACGTAGAAAGGGCGAACTGAGGTTGCCGGCTGAGGAGGGATCGCCCCTGAATTTCGCGGGCTATCACGGCCGGAACGTCATGGTGACCGGGGGGGCCGGCTTTGTGGGGTCCGCTCTCGTCCGGCAACTCCTCGACACCGGTGCAAACGTCACGGTGTACGACAACTTCCTCCACGGCAGCCGCGCGAACCTTGACGACCTGAAGGGGAAGATTGCGGTCATCCCGGGCGACGTCCTCGACGAATGGAAGCTCCTCGACGCCGCGACGGGGGCGAACGTCGAATACCTCTTTCACTGCGTCGGAGACACATACGTTCCGACCGCCTACGACGTCCCGAAGCGCTTCTTCCGAATCAACGTCGAGGGCACGATGAACGTCTTGCTTCTGGCAAAGCGAACCGGCATGAAGCGGGTCCTGTACGTTTCCTCGACGGAAGTGTATGGGGAAGCCCAGGCGCCGCAGATCGACGAGGGCCACCCGCTCCACCCGCTCAACACCTATGCCGTGTCTAAGCTCGCGGCAGATCGCCTGTGCTTCAGCCTATTCCTCGAGCACAAGATTCCGGTTGTCATTGCGAGGATCTTCAACGCTTACGGCCCCCGTGAGACCGAACCGTACGTCATCCCGGAGATTATCGCCCAGCTCGACCGCGGGGACACCGTCCGCCTCGGCAACATCCACGCCCAACGGGACTTCACGTACGTCGACGACACCGCACGCGGCCTCATGGCCCTCATGCTCTCCGACGCACCGGATGGCACGCCCGTCAACGTGGGCTCAGGAATCCCCTATTCCGTCGAGCAGGTCGCGAAGACGGTGGCCCGACTGATGGGCAGGCCGAACGCCAAGATCGTCGTGGACCCGAAGCGACTGCGGCGATACGACATCAACGTATTTTGCTGTAACAACTCGCTCCTCCGCAAGCTCACGGGCTGGGTGCCACAAGTTGGCTTTGAGGACGGTCTTCAGCGGACAATCGAGTGGTTCCGGGAGCACGGCAGGCGCTGGAGCTGGGAGGAGTTCGTGGATGAGACGGTGATGTACCGATGACGGACGCGAGAACGGGCAAACCAAGGTAGGGAAGCTATGGCACTCCGGAATGGTCGCGGTCGGAGATTGTGGCGCTCGCGGTCTCAGGCCTCTGGCGGCACAATCTACGACATCGAACCATCATTGGCCCTGGTTCGTGAAGTCCTCGAAANCTCTCCCCCGCGCGAATCTGTCCGCGGGCGAATGCTCGTCGTGATGATTCCGGCTTTCAACGAGGCTGCGACGGTTGGAGAGGTCGTCCGAAAAGTCCCACGACGAATCGCCGGCATTGATGTCGTGAGAGTACTTGTCGTCGACGACGGATCCGACGACAACACCGAGCTAGAGGCAAGGAGGGCCGGGGCTGATCACGTCCTACACCACGGGAGGAATGTCGGCCTTGGCGTTTCGTTCCGCGATGGCCTTGAATTCGCGCTCGCTTGGGGGGCCGATGTCGTTGTGAACATCGATGCGGACGAGCAGTACGACCCCGCGGAAATCCCCCAAGCTCGTGGGGCCGATTGTACAGGACGGCGCGGACGTTGTATTGGGAGACCGCGATGTGGCCCGTGTTGACCATGTTCCCCGCTTGAAACGGATTGGAAACAAGATTGCCACCGGCGCAATCCGCCGTGCGACCGGCCTTCCGATCGTTGACGGACAAACCGGCTTCCGAGCTTTGAGCCGGGACGCAGGCCTCCGCTTGAATCTCCAAGAGACCTACACGTTCACCCATGAAATGCTCTTTCAGGTGGCGGAACACAACCTGAGACTCCGGTACGTGCCAGTCAGCTTCCAGCGAAGGAACGGGAACTCACGACTCATTCCAACCATCTGGACTTACTTGAAAAACGCCTCGGGGGCCCTCATCCGGGGGTACGCGGCGTATCGCCCCCTTCGACTCTTCGGGTCAGTGAGCTCGTTTTTCCTCGCGCTCGCTGTCGCCCTCGGGGCCTGGCTGTTCCTTCATCCATGGAGCGGAAGCCCGCTGGGGATGACGCCCTTGTCCGGTGAAGCAGCGATCGTCGCCCTACTCGCCATCAGCGCGCAGGCCGCCTTGACCGGGGTCTTGGCAGAGGCCCACCGGTCCGACCGCCGGGCGCAGGCGGAGATTCTGTACAGACTCCGGAAAGTCATGATGGACCGGGAGAGAGCTCGCCAGGGGGTTTGGGCCCTTCCGGATGACCCAACAGTTCGTCCGGGCGGTTCACAAGCGGAGCCGAATTCCGGACCGCCGTAAAGAAGACGTGCTTGCTGACCTTCCGTTCGAGTGGCGATCCACGAACGAATCGTCTCACCCGTGGACGCGAAAACTGGACATCCAGAATATCAAAACCTTGGCTCGTCAACGTGTCGCGAACCGTCTTCGGCGTTTTGTAATCGACATGAAGACGCTCGTACTTGGAGTCATGCTCAATGAGCTTTCTCGCGAGTGCAATCCTAGACGCGACGCTTCCATTGGCCGTCATCACCGAAAACCACGACGAGTACAGCTTGATGAACTCGCGAATTTTCTCTGGAATGCTGAAATACAGGCTCTCGGCATTGGGCGTATAGATGAAAAGTTGTCCACCGGGTAGAAGGACCCTCCGACTCTCTCGCACGAATTGCTGAAATTCTTCCATGAAAATGTGCTCAGCGACGTCCGCGAGCACGATCTTTTGGACGGTTTCGCTCTTGATTGGAAGACGATCCACGAGTCCTCGAATCGGGTACACCTGCGTGCCCCCACCGTCGCGGTCCACACGTTCTTTTAGTAATCGAAGTCCGGGAACTGCATAGTCAATCGCGAAGACGATTCCGCCGCGACGCGAGCACTCCAACGTGGCAGTTCCGATGCCGCAGCCTACATCCAGGATTCGCTCGCCGGCCTGCGGGCGAACGGACGCCAAGATATCCTCAATCCGGTGTCTCGCCCACATGTCCTTTCGGTCATAGCGCTCCGAATGCATGCGAAAATAGTCGCCCGTGTACTCCTCTGGGGGAACAACTGCTTTCGTTGAGAGACCTCCGGTCGGTGCGCTGGGGGCAGCACCCGCCGTCATTGCTCGTTCCTTGCCTTGTCCATGGACCGCGAACACGGTGAAGATGGAGAGGACGACGAGCGATACGGCGTGCGACGCGAGTAGGATTTGGACCACAAGTGTCAAAGAGAGCGGCATGGCCCACAGCGGAATGAGACCCGCGCACATTGTCGCGGTGGCGACAAGGATCGGTCTTGGGTTCCGATAGGCGAGATGGTAGAAGATCAGGACCATTGATGATGAGAAGACAACCATCGTCAACAAATATAGTGGCAGTATTNCNGTCGCTTCTCCGNACGAATCGCCGAAGAAAAGGCGGACCAGGGAGCCTCCGAATCCGACCACGAACAGGGCCACNGTTCCAGACGCCAAGACAGCAAGNGTCAGGGCCTTCCGAAGGAGAGGCAAGGTTGGAATCGATCCTCCGGTTTGCGACACAAGCATGGGAAAGAAAACCAGAACAACCGCCGACGGAATGAAGTATGTAATCCTTCCGAAGACCGCGGTGGCGGCGAAAATCCCGGCCTCGACCCCAGGTAACGTGTGTTGCACGGCCATGACATCAACATTGGTTGGAACGCTGGAGAACAGTGTCGCGAGAATCGCGGAACCAGCAAGAAGGTCTGGGGATCGAATCGTGAGGCCTCTTCGTTCTCTCGACGCCAGGTACGTCCTCAAGTGGAACGCCCCGAGAAAAGAGGCTGACAAGATCCCGAAGACAATCGCGCCGATCGCACCCCAGACCGAGAGGCCCAGAAGGACTGACAAGACGCCGGCAACCAGCCGGAGTCCGGAATTCAGAAGGAAGTTGGCAGAGAGAAGTCTGAATTTCTCCAACCCCTGAAGGCCGCCCTGCCCTACTGCCAGAAGAAACGAGCCGAGAACTCCCACCGAAAGGAGCCAGACAAGCGACACGTCCCGAAGGTGGAGCAGGTTCGCGAGATACCCAGAAAGCAACAGGATGAAGATCGCGGATACGGCCCCCGCAGTCGCCATCTTTCGATAAAAAGTGTTGAGCAGGAGCCCAACCCGGGTGGAGGATGAGGCCGCTCCGCGGATGAGTCGCGCTTCGATTGTTGTAACGGCGCTCGTCATGTAAAGGAGAAACGCGAGGAGGCCGAAGAGGGCGGCGAACTCACCAAACGATTCCGCTCCGAGAGACCTTCCTACCAGAACCTGAAAGGAGTATGCGAGGATCCCGGAGAGAATCGTTGCGGTCGAAACGACTCCACTCGATGTTACAAACTGATCCGACCTAAGTCGGCGCGCGCGGGCGACCGGTTTCGTGAAGGTCTTCACGTTCTCCCGAGCTCAAGGCCCGTTTTTGGACTGGGCGGAGGGCATACGCACCAAGCTTCTGAAGGTATCCCCGGACCAATCCTGAGCCACAACGTTGAATTCCGGCAAAGAAATATAGTGAGTCCAACTGCTGATTCGTCCCACACTCCACGTATTCCGCGGAGGACTGAATGGCCGAGGTCTCAAATGCGGCGCTCGTCCGCCTAGAGAGGACAATTGCCACCGTATCGAAAGGACTCCGGAACGCGCTAATCACAAACCAGAACTGGCTAATTCTCCTCTTGTTCATTGCTGATGTTTCCTTTCGATTGCCGCTCGCACTCTCGCTTGCACTACAAGGCGATTCGGCCACACACGCCCTTGTCGGCGAACAGATTGTTGCTACAGGGAGGCTGCCCAACCAGATTCCGTATTTTGTGACGGATCCCGGCAAAGGGTGGCCTGTGGCATACCCGCAGTTTTTCTTTGTCCTCCTCGCCGGTGGCTATGCAGTCGCGGGAGAGGCTGGCTTGAAGGCGATTTCGCCTTTGCTAGGAAGTCTCACCGTTGTCTTCTTGTTCGTCTTTGCAAGACGGCTCTACGGGGTCAAGGTCGCGGCTTTGTCCGCGATCGTCTTGATGGGCGAGAGGCATCTTTTTATCGTTACGATCGAGACGCTCATGGAGTCCGCTGTGGCGCTGTTCACGCTCGTTGCTTTCTTCGAGTTCCACTACTACATCGAAAAGCGCAGGAATCGAGATCTGCTTGGGGCGATCGCAGGACTGGCCCTGCTCCTGTCCACAAAGCAGCAGGCCTATGTGGCAATCCTCTCTTTGGTCCTAACTACTCCGCTCCTGGCGGCATTCTTCAGATTACACCGCGAGCGGAAACCCGCTGGCTGGAGCTTTCCGTTTCGTGCCGCCCTTGCGACCATCATAGGAGCACTGCTCATTGCGTCTCCTTGGCTCGTGCTTCAGATCCAGACCGCAGGAACCGTCGACTACCCGCCCGGGCTCTCGATCACGCAGAGCTTCATGACGCCGAAGTGGACGGTCGATCCGGATTCCATGCAGGTGCTCAATTCCATACGGGCCGTCGTTTTCTACGTCCCTCCCGAGCAAGCCGCTGGATTCCTGGTGTACCTCCAGTTCTACACGGCTCCGATACCGTTCCTCTTCGTCATCGCCATCACGACTGTGGTCGGATACCTCGCAATCGCTCTCGATCGAACAAAGAGAATCTTTGCCATCCTGTTATCCGCCAACCAAGTGACATACGTATTCCTCCTCTGGTACTGGGCTCTTCCTTGGCGTTATCTTGTCGCAGTCGCGGTCTTTTCAGCCTTACCGGCCGGCCTCGGGGCCTTTCGCATCATCGAGCTGGCGGGCAAGTTTGCCCTCCGGAGCCGAATCCGGCCCGTAAAGGCTCTGGAATCGTACCGGGTCATTTCTTTGAGCCTTGTCCTGTTCCTCGTCGTCGTCCCGACCGTGGTGAACCTGGAGGCGAATCGAAACCAAGCGCTCATCGGCAACCAATCGACGACCGGTGGAATTTTCTGGGGAAGGATGGAGTACGTGAAGGAAGCGGGGGCCTGGATTGAACGGAACACNAATGACTCTGCCCTNATCCTCGGAGATCGATGGCCGGAAGTCGCATACTACTCGCATCGCAGAGTCATCGCACTGAGCGAACTGGGCGGGCATGATCTGCCGCTCATATATTCGTCGTGGGACCCTGCGGAAGCCAAGGCAATTCTGAACTATTACGGCATCACCCACATCTGGATCAGCCAGTTGCAGATCGATCGCAGCTGGTATGAATGGATTCCGAGACATGGGCTCATCGACTACGTCGATTACTCTCCCCTCTTCCTAGAAAGTGTACCAGAATCCATTAATCACCATTTACGAGGTCGAGTCGAACGCAACCCTACCCGCGGACCTACCTCTGCAACTCTACGCGAACCGGTTCGGAGATTACGACGACTTTTACGTCGCGAGTGCCGTGACGGCCGACTCCGCGGATCGATGGAATCTAACGAGAGGCGTCGGGGTGACCCTCGCTCCAGGTCGGCTGGCGTACATGGATGTGTGGATTGACCCGATCCGAACGGAGCAGGTGTTCGGTCGGCTCGATGTGAACGGCTCGCTGTTCCTGTTCTACCGAGACAACTCCGTCGGGAACGTGAACGTCACCGTGCGCCACGGGCCAAACGAAACGTATGTGTCCGCTGGGACTTTCCAGGCGAATGGGACAGGGAATCTAGCAGTCGCGCAGATTCGCTTGGCAAACCTCGGAGCATCCATCTTCCCCCTGAACCGATGGAATGCGATTGTTTTCAGGTTCGACTCCACGGGATCCGCGGTGCTGTTTACCGGTGCCGCATTCGTTGCCGGGGACGTGACTCCTTCTCAGGTTCAATGGCTCACCGCCAATCCGCTGGGCGCGTATCGATAGACCTCTGTTGCGGGATCTGCGACTCAGCCGGTGCGGGGAGCTTTGTGCAGATAGAAGATCCAGCTTGGAAAGAGGGGGGCCATGAGCTGGAGAATCGGTAGTGGGATGCTCCTCGCGATCCGGGTCGTTGCCGACGAGACGGACGGGTCCGCGTATTCCAAAACATCGATGGTACCGTCCGTCGAGCGAAACTCGCGAAGGCGTTCCCGCCATTCCCAGTAGGCGAGCGGATGGCCGATGTTCGATTCACCGGCGTGAAAGAGGTCGAAGAATGCTCCTTTCAGGCTCCTCGGGAGAAGCGGCACAGGCAGGAACTTGAGCCGGTTGACCGCAGCGAGGTAGACGAGACCGTTCGCTCCTAGGACCCTCGCCATCTCGGCGAGGGCTTTGGGGACGCTGGGCGCGTACTCCAGGGTATGGTTGGCCACGAGGACATCAAATGACTCGGACTTGAATGGAAGTGCGGTAGCGGACGCGAGGACACGTTCGAACGCGGGTTCGCACACCCGAAGAGCCCAGAGGTCCACGTCAATCGCGATGACCCGACGGAAGTGATCACGGAACACGCGCGTCATCGCGCACGTCGAGCTTCCGATCTCTAAGGCCGTATCGGAGCGAGTCTCGCCTCGATGATGTTCGATGAGTGACACGATTCGCTCGGCTTTCGAGGCCCGAGCCGCCTCCCAGTCCTTTGGGTGCCGCAGCTGCTCGTGGAAGCCGGGTATGTCAATCACCCGAACCTTTGGCTCCGGGGAACAGACGTGCGTACTGATCGCGCAAGGCGTCTCGCATCGCCGCAGGCTGGAAGCGCGTGCGATACACCTCTTTTGCCGAACGTCCGAGCCGGGACCGTAGCCCCGCGTCCCGAGCGAGAGCCTCGAGTGCGTCGGCCAATCGCTCGGGATCCGCCGGCGCGACGAGCAACCCGCTCACCCCATTCTGGACGTCCTCCGGCAGCCCATCGCACGCCGAGACGACCACGGGCAGCCCGTAGCTCATCGCTTCCAGAAGTGAGATCGATCCGCTTCCCTCCTGCACGGAAGGGAGGACGAAAGCGTTCGCGGATTCCAAGCACCTGGAGAGATCCGGGACGAATCCTGGAAATTCGACGGAACCGTCAAGGCCGAGTCGCCGGGTCATCTTTCGATGCGCTTCCAACAATGCTCCAGAGCCAACGACGGTAGCGTGGAAGGTCACCCCGCGATCCAACAGAAGTCGGTATGCCCGGAGGAGGTAGTTGATTCCCTTGCGGGGCTCCTGTCGGCAGACCGTGAGGACTTCGAATGGGTGGTCGGCGGGTGCCGCTGGTATCATGTTCAGCGCCGCCTTCGGTTGGAGATCGATGGCGTATGGAATCATCACGAGGTTGCGCCCGCGGAGCCCAAGCTCTCTTTCGAGCAACTTCCGCGTGTACTCATAGTGCACGAACACTGTCTCCAGCCGGGATAGGGCCCACCGCTCGATCGGATGTAACGTGAGCAAAACGACCAAGTACGCGGTTTGATACCGGGCCTTGGGGCCCAACCCGTAGTCATTGATTGGGACGCCTTTCGCGAGCCAAAACATCTCGTTGCGCAGCGTGGTGAAATAACTCCCGACGGCTTTGATCCGGCGATTCTTGCGCATCGCGAGGACGCCCGCAAGGGACCACGGTCCCACACCGTGCACGACCGCTTGCTCGGCTTCGCCAAGCGCCGCGTGGATCTCTCGGGCAAATCGACGACACCAGAACGGAAAGAACTCGGTCCGCCGGGGGACCGTGCGCGATCCAAATGTCCGAATCCGACCCGCGGCCGTCCGGACCTCCTCATCGCGCTCGCCGAACGCGAGGAGGTCCACCTCGTATCCGAGTTGAGTCAAGCACTCCCCCACCACGTATCCGTACGAGGCGTAGCCACCGGGATCCGTGAGCGGATTTTTCCCCGACACGACAAAGACCCGCTTCGAGCGGGCCGAGAAGACGGCTTCGCGGGGGGGACCGGAATTACTCAGAGTAGATCGCAATATTCCCCTCCTGGTGGACGATGTGGAGGCCTGGCGGTGGGGAGAACTCCGGAGCCCAGCCAGTCGGACCGGCCCACCAGACCGTAATCACGGGCGTTGCGGACGACGAGCGGATCGAGTCGAATTCGGCGGCAGACCAGAACGGCCGCAAATCAACTCCCGGCAGGAAGACGTACGTCCATCCCGCGAACCGCGCTTGTGCCGCGAAGACGGAATGGTTGTACGGGCTGTCCTGAACCCACGTCAGGGCAGCGACGAGCGCGGGACAGTCGTCTATCGGAATCGAGTTTTCGACCATGCTGCCCGGAATATACCGAGTGGTCCACGAAG
>JGI25383J37093_10000447_pt1 | contig 9696 bp, 6 predicted proteins | sample GraSoi013_1_20cm_4_FD_37093 | JGI IMG/M metagenome (IMG submission 37093)
AGGGCTCTACTACTACCTGCGCGTCGTCGTGTACGTGTACATGTACCCGAGCGCGAAGGGCGAGCCCGTCCTGGGCGGCCGTCTCCTCTCCGCCGGCCTCGCCATCGCCGGCTGCGCCCTGATCGTCCTCTGGATGGGGATCCAGCCGGGGACCTTCGCGTCGCTGACCCAATCGGCCGCCAACGCTTTCGGCCGCTAGCCGCGCCGGCCGAAGGCCGGTTAGCCTGGGACTCACATCCGCTTCAGGAGAACGTAGATGGCGCCGAGGCCGCCGTCGTGAGGGCGGGCCGTGGAGAACCCGAGGACGTGGCGGGAGAAGCGGGCCGTGAGCATCCAGAGCTTGAGGGCGTCTTTCAGCACGGGGACCTGGTCCTTCGAGTGCAATCCGCGGCCGTGGACGACCAGCACGCAGCGCTTCCCCTGCTGGCGTGACCGGGAGAGGAATCCCTCCAGCTCGGACTTGGCTTCGCCCTTGAGGAGCCCGTGCAGATCGACGTGCCCCTGCACCGCGAACTCGCCGCGCCGCAGCCGCTTCACCACGCGCGGGTCGAGGCCGCGGGCGTGGCCCTCGATGAACTCGTCCGCGTCGGCGATGTCGAACGGCACTTCCCCCGTCACCAGCGCGCGCAGCTCGTCGTAGGCTTCGAGATCCGGATCGAGCTCCGGTCTCGCGACGGAGAGCGGCTGCTGCCTGGGTTTGACGCGGCCGCTGCGGTCCGCCAGCGGCTTCGCTCCGTCGACCGCGACCGTCCACAGCTCCTCTTCGGTCAGGTCGTCGCGACGGCGAGAAGGTGGAGGCTCGGGCGCCTTGGGCGGCGGCGGCGCCGGTCGCGGCGGTTGCGGCAGCTTGACCCCGGAGAAGGGGTTGTTGAACGGTTTCTTCTTCGACACGGCGCAAACCTAACCCCGCGGCGGCCGGGCCGCCTCTTCACTCCTTGCGCATTCCGAGGCGCTTCATCTTCCGCCACAGGGTGGTGGTGGAGACGTCCAGGTCGCGAGCGACCTTCTCCATCTGTCCGTCGTTGCGCTGCATCGCCGCCTCGATCGCGCGCCGCTCGGCGTCATCCACTTCCTGCGCGAGCGTCCGGACGCCGGTGTCCGGATTGCCCGGCGCGGCGGTGTGCGCCTCGATGAAGACGTCCGCGGCGTCGATCTCNTCGCTGTGGGCGAGCGCCGCCGCCTGCTCCACCATGTTCTCCAGCTCGCGGACGTTCCCGGGGAANTCGTAGCCGGCCATCTTCTGNAGCGCTCCCTGGGTGAGCGTGCGCCGCGTGCCGTTGCGCTGGTTGAAGCNGGAGATGAAATGCTGCGCGAGCAGCGGGATGTCTTCTTTCCGCTCCCNGAGCGGAGGCGCGTGCAAGGGGACGACGTTCAGCCGGTAGTACAGGTCCTCGCGGAAGCGCTTCTCGCCGATGGCCTTCTTCAGATCCTGGTTGGTGGCGGCGATCACCCGCACGTCGACGGGAATCGAGGCGTTGTCGCCCACGCGGCGGATCTCGTGCTCCTGGATCACGCGCAGCAGCTTGGCCTGGAACGCGGGCGTCGTCTCCGCGATCTCGTCGAAGAAGAAGGTGCCGCCGCTGGCCTCCTCGAGCAGCCCCTGCCGCAGCTTGACCGCGCCCGTGAAGGCGCCCTTCACGTGCCCGAACAGCTCGCTCTCCAGCAGGGTCTCGGAAATCGCGGCGCAGTTCACCGGGACGAACGGACGCGACGATCGCTTCGAGTTCACGTGGATGGCGCGCGCGATCAGCTCCTTGCCCGTCCCGCTCTCGCCCGTGATCAGCACGGTCACCTCGGTGGGCGACACGCGGACGAGCCTGGTGAGCAGGTCGCGCATCGGGGCCGAGCGCCCGACCAGGTTGTCGAGCTTGTAGCGCTGCCGGAACTCGTCGGAGAAGAGACCGACGTCCACCAGCAGACGCCGCTGTTCCAGGGCGCGCTGCACCCGCAGCAGAAGCTCGCTCTCCTTGAACGGCTTGCTGAGGTAGTCGTAGGCGCCCAGCTGCATCGCCTCCACGGCGCTCTCCACGGTGCCGTAGCCCGTCATCACGATCACTTGCGTCGAGGGCGAGACCTCCAAGGCTCCGCGCAGGACCGCCAGCCCGTCGAGGGGCGCCATCTTCAGATCGGTGAGCACGACGTCGAACGGCTCGGCGAGCAGCCGGGAAAGGGCGACTTCGCCGCTCTCCGCCTCCGACACCTGATAGCCCTGCTGCCGCAGCACCAGCGCCGTGGTGGTCCGCATGTTGCGCTGATCGTCGACGATCAGGATTCGCGGGGGCTGGGGCGTCTCGGGGACGGCCGGTGGGGTCGCCACGTCGGACATGGGGCTTCNATACTAGAACACATGTCAAAACCCTGACGGCAAGCGTTTGCGCTCAAGCCGGGTCAGGAGGAGCTCGCCTGTGCTTCGAGCGGAAGCCGCAGCCTGAACTCGGCGCCGGGTCTCAGCCGACCGAGNTCGATGGTGCCGCCGTGATTCTCCACGATCCGGCGTACGACGGCGAGGCCGAGGCCCGTCCCAGTCGCCTTGGTGGTGAAGAACGGCTTGAAGATCTTGTCGACCATGTCGGGAGGGATGCCCGGTCCGCTGTCCTGCACCACGATCTCGGCGAAGGGGCGGGAGTCGATGGTGCTGCGCGAGGCGCGGACTTCCAGGCGCCCCGTGCGGGGCATCGCCTGGTAGGCGTTCAGGAACAGGTTCACCAGGGCCTGCCGCAGTAGACGCGCGTCGGCGCGCACCGTGGCAGCGTCTTCGGCGACGCGGACGGTCACCGCCACGCGCTTCGCCCCGTCGCCGGTCTGCTGTCGCGCCGACTCGATGGCCTCCTCGAACAGCGGCCGCAGCGGAACCGGCTGCAGCGCAGGCTGGACGGGACGGGAGTAGTCCAGCAGGTCGCCCACCATCCGGTTCAGCCGGTCGGCTTCCTCGCCGATGATGTCGAGCAGCAGCGCCGCGTCGCCCTGCGGCTTGACGATGCGCCGCAGGCTGCCGACGGAGTTGAAGATCACGCCGAGGGGATTGCGGACCTCGTGCGCGATGGAGGCGGAGAGCTCGCCGAGAGCGGCGAGGCGTTCGCGGTCGATGAGCTCGTTCTGCGCCCGCGCCAGCTCGGCATAACTGCTGCGCAGCGCCTCGTAGAGCCGCGCCGAGAGCAGCGCGAGGGCCAGCTGGCCGGCGACCGAGAGCGCGCGGTCCATNTCGGCGCGCGTGAAGCTGCGCGCGTGCTCGTCGAGGATCAGCGCCACCCCCAACACCTCGTCGCGCGCGATCAGCGGGACGGCGAGGCGGGTGCGCGGCGCCGCCGCTGATCGCGCAGGGGTGGGCGGATCGAGGACCTGCACGACCCGGCGCTCGCGGAACGCCGCCATGGCGACCGACTCCTCGCCGAGCCCGAGGCTGGCTCCCTCGGGCGCCCGGGCGTGGAAGCGCAGCGCCGGCTCCCGCGGGTCGGGAAGCAGCACGACCCAGCGGTCCGCGTCCAGGAGCCGGCGCAGCGTCTCGCCTCCCAGTTCCAGCAGCGGTCCGACTTCGAACGATCCTGCGACCCGGCGCGCGACGTCGTTTAGGAGTGTCATCTCCTCCGCCTGCGCGCGCAGCTCGGAGTTGCGGCGATCGAGCTCCTCCAGCCTGCGCACGGTCTCCAGCGCGGCGCCGAGCTGCTTGCCGAGGAGCCCGAAGGCGTTGGCGATGGTCACGTCGAGATCGGAGCCCGAGCAGGAGATGAGGAAGGTGGGGACGCCGTCGATGGGGATGGAAGTGACCATTGCGGCCGGCGGCGCTCCCAGGAATGCATCGCGTGCCCTGCCGAAGCCCGCCGCGAGGACCGCGGGGAGATCGGGGATCAGCGTTCCCTCCGTTGAGCTGCGCGGCATCGGGAACGCCGAGTCGGGAATCCAGTCCGGCCAGCGCTGCTGGATCTGCGCGATGAACGGATTCCCGGAGCCAGCCTCGACGACGCGGAAGCAGCCAGGACCGAGCTCGCACAGCGTGGCCGAAAGCCCCAGCCGCTCGAGTCCCTCGCGCGCGACCCGGAGGATGCCGGCCTGGGTGCTCTCGCGCTGGGCGGCAACGGCCACGTCGATGAATCCGCGGATCAGGCTGGCACTGCGCGCGCGCAGCCCCTCGTGCGTGATCACGACCAGGACGGCGTGCTCGCCCACGGAGGGGAAGGGCGCCACGTGGGCGCGGGAAGGGATTCGCTCGCCGTTCCCGCCGATGCCGACGTAGTCCAGCTCCGCGGGCACCTGGTCGCCTCGGGCGCGCGCCGCGATCCGACCCAGGACCACGGGCTGGTCTTCCGGGGCGACGAATCGCTCGATCGGGTCTTCCGTGGCGAGCAGCTCGTCGAGCGGAACCGCGGCGAGGTCCGCGAGGTGACGGTTGCAGGCGAGAATGCGCCGGTCGTGCATGATCACCGCGGCGACCGGGAGCGCATCGACGAAGGCCTGCAACTCGGCGGCGGTCATCGCTCGCCCTTGCGCAGGACGCGCTTGTCGCCGATCCGCAAGGTCAGCTTCTCGCGGTCGAAGTACTCCAGGAGCGGAATGGCGAACTTGCGCGTCAGCCCGGTGAGCTCTTTGAAGGACTGGGCATCGATCGAGCCGCGCTCGGAGAGATGCGCGAGCACCCGGCGCCGGAGATCCATCAGGGCCGTGGCGCCGAACCAGAGACCCTCGCTCACCTTGCTGGCGCGTCCGGCCCCGGCGAGCGCCTTCAAGAGCGAGCTCGTGCGATGCGGAGTCTGCCCGATCAACGCGGGCAGCTCGTCGACGCGCGGCGGCGAGAGGCCCGCCTTCTCCAGGACTCCAGCGAGCTTCTCCTGCGCGTCGGCGTCCGGCCCCGACAGCTTCGCCGCCGTCCCCGGCGGATGGACGCGCTCCGCGTCCGCCCGGAGCTCGCCCCGGTCGGCGAGCGAGGCCAGCGCTTTCGCGAACAGCTTGGGCGGCGGAGATCCGGCGCGCTGGCGCAGCTCTTCGCGCGCGATGGAGGGATCGATGGAATCGCGCGCCGCATGCTCGTGGAGGCGCGCCAGGACTTTCCCGTCCAGCGCTTCCAGCACTTCCTTGTGCACGTAGAGGCGGGCTTCCCGATCGTAGAGCAATGCCTTTCCCGTCTGGCCGAGGCGCTCCAGCGCCTTCTCGGCGGACTTGACGGTGAATGCGCCTCGCGCGGCCAGCCTCTGCGGAGAAGCGCCGGGATAGCCGGACTCCAGCAACAGGCGCTCAGCCTGGGCGAGGGGATCTTCTCCAGCGAGGGCTTGCAGCGCCGCCGCATCGGACTCGCGCCGCCGCCGTTTGCGCGCCGCGACGGCGAGGATGCGGCCGCCGCCCAGCGTGGAGGCATGGGCCCGCGCGGCCTTGGTGAGCCTCGTTGCTGGCGAAGCGTCGCTCCCCTTGGGCAGCTCGCCGCGAAGGAGGAACCGGAGGCCGGCGATCGCTGCCGTCGGGCGCCCCAACCGGAGCTGACCGACGGCGCGCTCGCCCGGCGCAAGCTCCGCGCGGTCGACCAGCGCGACCACGCACGGCACCTGGGCCGTGCCGATGTGAGCGAGCAGCCGCGCCCGGTTCCGCAGCGGGCGCGCCGCCCAGGGAAGCAGCTCCAGCTCGATGTCCAGGACCTGTGCCGCGCCCACGGACTGCAGCGTGCCCGCCTGGACCAGCGCGGCGCCCCGAGGAGCGTCTTGCACCTCGATTCCGGCCAGGTTCGCGGCGGTGCGCTGGCCGGCGAGCGCTTTGTCGACGGCGCTGCCGTGCACCTGGACACCCCGCACGCGCACGCCACGGGCCTTGGCGCCGGCGCCGGCGAGATCGACCTCGTCGCCCGGCGCGAGGGCGCCGGAGAAGAGGGTCCCCGTGACCACCGTCCCGAAGCCTTTCACGGCGAACGACCGATCGAGCGGGAGGAACAACGGCGCCTGCTCCGGCCGCGGCGTGGCCTGGCGCGCCTTGACGGCGTCCGCCAACGCCCGCACCAGCTCCGGCAATCCCTTGCCGGTTCGCGCCGACACCTCGATGATGGGCGCTTCCTCCAGGAAGGTCCCCTCCACCAGCTCGCGCAGCTCGACCGTGAGCAGCTCGCGGTGCTCGGCGCCGAGCTCGGGAAGCAGGTCCGCCTTCGTCATCGCGATCACGCCGGCCTGGACGCCGAGCAGCCGGAGCACGTCGAGGTGCTCGGCCGTCTGCGGCATCGGACCCTCGTCGGCGGCGACACAGAGCACCGCCACGTCGATCCCACCTGCCGCGGCGACCATCGCGCGCAAGAAGCGCTCGTGACCGGGCACGTCGACGACGCCGGCGGTGCCGATTCCGGGCAACTCGAGGTGCGCATACCCGGCCTCGAGCGTGATGCCGCGGCGCTTCTCCTCCGGCAGGCGATCGGTGTCGATGCCCGTGAGCGCGCGGACCAGCGCGGTCTTGCCGTGGTCGACGTGCCCCGCGGTCCCGACGACGACGCGCAGCGGGCTGCTCATTCGTCCACCCACGATACGCCGGGAGCGAGCTTCTTCCTGTCGAGCGCCAGGTCGCCCCGCATCACCGCGACGGGGGCGGCGCAATAGAGCGTGCTCCAGAGCGCGGCCGGACGATGATTGCCGCTGCGGCGCAGCCCGCCGAATGGGAGCCGCCCGCTGGCGCCGACGGTGGGCGCGTTCCAGTTCACCACGCCGCAAGCGAGCGCCCGCTGGCAGCGATCGAAGGTTTGCTCGCTGCGGGTGTGCACGCTCGCCGCGAGACCGTAGTCCGTGGAATTGGCGATCTCCAGCGCCTCTTCCTCGGATGCGGCTGGGTAGACGGCGAGGTCGGGACCGAAGAGCTCTTCACGTTCGTAAGCGGTGCCGCGGCGCTGGTGGACGAAATGCACCGACGGGCTGACGTAGCACCCGTCGAGGCCTCGCGGCCGTAGCCGGTGCGGAGCGAGAAGGCACTCCGCGTCCGTCGCGCGTAGCCCCTGCTCGAATTTCTCCAGCGCCGCGGCGGACGCGAGCGGCCCCATGAACACGCCTTCGTCGAGCGGGTGCCCGATGGAGAGCTGCTGCGCGAGCTGCGCGATCCGGCCCGCGAACCGCNGGGCGTCACCNACCACCACNGCCCGGGACGCGGCGGTGCAGCGCTGGCCCGCGGAAACGAAGGCCGAGAAGAGGACGTCGTACGCGGCCTTTTCCAGGTCCGCGTCGGCGAGGACCAGGGCTGCGTTCTTGCCGCCCATCTCCAGCGCCAGCAGCTTCGTCTGCCCCTGATTCGCCCGCTGGATGGCCTGGCCGACGCCCCAGCTCCCGGTGAACAAGACCGCGTCNACGCCGGGGTGCGCGCTGAGCGCGGCNCCGGCCGCCGGCCCTCCTTGCACGAGGTTGAACACGCCGCCGGGAACGCCGGCCTCCTCCAGGCATCTGGCGTAGACCTCCGCCGCGTGCGGCGCGATCTCGCTCGGCTTGAACACCACCGCGTTGCCGCACGCCAGCGCCGGCAGGATGTGCCCGTTGGGCAGGTGGATGGGGAAGTTGAACGGCCCCAGCACGGCAGCGACGCCGAGGGCCCGGAACCGGCACTCGGCGCCCGCCTGTCCCGGCGCGGGGAAGTCCGCGACCAGCTTGAGGCCCTCATCCGCGGTGATGCCCGCTTTCGCGCTGCAGGCCTGCGCCTCCAGGCGCGCTTCCCAGAGCGGTTTGCCGATGTCGAGGGCGATGGCGCGAGCCAGATCCTCTTCGCGCTCCTCGAGCACCGCGCCGATCCGGCGCACCAGCCGGGCACGGTCGTGCAGCGGGAGCGCCGCGAAACCCACATGCGCCGCCCGCGCNGCGCTGACNGCCCGGTCCACCTGGGCCACTGCCCAGGGAAACCGGCCGAGCANCATCGAGAGGTCCGCCGGCGAGCGATCCTCGATGACTTCGTCGGGCGTCGCGGGTCCGGCCCAGCTTCCGGCGATGAAGTCCATCACTCGAAGGGTATCGTATGCAGCCGCTCGCCGTCCTCCGCTTCGAGGGCCTCGACGGCGGACTGGGGAAGATGCACCTCGGCGTCGCGCGACGCGCTGAGGGTGCGCACCGCGCGAAAGCGGTTGCGGCCTTGTGTCCGCTCGACGGCGACGAGGCGCTCGTCGATGTCGCCGGGCGACGCTTCCGCGCCGGGGGGCAGCCGCTGCCGGCCGAGCTTCGCGCGGCGAAAGCGGCGGATCGGCTCGATCAGCTCCGTCGGCGCGGAATGGTGCGGGCCGCCGTCGAACGGATCGATCCGCTCGTCATAGCGGAACCCGATCTTCGTCAGCATCGCCCGGGCCCCGACGCTCTCCGGCCCCACCTCGCCGATCGCCTCCTGGATCTTCTGCGAGAACAGCGTCGCGTAGATCTCGCCGGGCGGAAAGAGCTGCTGGATGAACTCCTTGTTCTCGCGCGAGAGCCGATCCGCATCCTGGTAGGAGAGGCCCGTGAATTTGCGGCCCAACGCCTCCCAGAGCGGACTGCGCCCGTCTTCCTCCAGGCGCGGGAGCAGCTCGACGAGGATGCGGTCGCGAAAGCGCGGCCGGTGCATGGCGATGTAGAGGAAGCGCACGTAGCTGAGCTGCTTGCCGGGCTTTCCCTGGCCGCGGAACTGCGGATCGACGACCAGGCCGCCGATCTCGGTGGGCCCGTCGAAGTTGTACCCGATGGAGAGCACGCGGTGCCGGAAGTGGCGGTCCACGCTGTGCGAGTAATGCTCCTTCTCGTAGACGTCGAAGAAGATGTGCGGCGCATCGCGCGTGCCGTGCTGGGCGATGATCAGCGAGGAGCCGATCACCTTTCCCGAACGCGGCTCCTCCATCACGAAGAGATACTCCCGCTCGAACGGGTCGCGGATGCGGCCGTCGAAGGAGCGGGCGGACTTCTCCAGGATCGAGCTGAGCTCCCGCTCGTCGTCGGGCAGGTTGACGGTGTTCAGCTCGGAGGCGAGCTTGCGCAGGCCGGGGAGATCGCTCTTCTGGCCGTCGCGGATCAAGTACACGCGCAGAGCTCCACGAGGAGGGACTCGTACAGATCGCACGCCTTCTCCAGTTGCGCCATCTCGATGCGCTCGTCCGGCGTGTGCGCGTTCCCGGTGCTGCGCCCCGGGCCGATGACGACGGCCTCGCATCCGGCGCGCGCGAACACGCCGGCCTCGGTGCTGGTGGGCTTGGCGCGAGGCGCAGGGTCGAGCCCGTGCCGCGCGAGCACGGCGCCCGCGGACTTGACCAGCGCCGAATCGTCCGGCAAGGACATTCCCGCCGCGTTCCGCTCGACGGAGACCTCGAGATCGAGCTCCCCGTGCCCGAGCTCCCGCACCCAGGCTTGCGCCCGCTCCGTGAAGCGCGCGATCAGCGCGTCCGGATCCTGTCCGGGCAAGAGACGCGCATCGAGCTGGATGGCAACCGCGGCCTCCAGGCTCTCCAGCACGTTGAGGCCCCCGACCGCGTCGGGCGGGTCGAACCGCGCGTCGCTGCCGCCCGGCAGCGTCCGCTGCCACAACTCCTCCAGCGCGGACGCCGTGGCGAGCGCGCGCCAGAGGTTCGCCAGCGGTGGACGCGGTGGAAGGAACGCGGTCGCGGCCGGTTGGGGACTGCCCTTCTCGCGGGGCGCGGGGACTTCCAGGATGCAGTTCGCGGGCACCACGTTGGTGCCAGAGCCGCCGCGCGCGGCGAGCACCGGCGAACCCGACGTCTTGACCCATTCGAGCGCCTTGAGGATG
>JGI25383J37093_10000451_pt1 | contig 9668 bp, 10 predicted proteins | sample GraSoi013_1_20cm_4_FD_37093 | JGI IMG/M metagenome (IMG submission 37093)
TCTGTGTCTCCACCTGCCGGCGAGAATTGCATGCTGCCCGCTGAGGCGCTGTTCGGTGACTGGAGTGTGATGTAGTGGAGCCCGGCATCCGTTGACTTCCAGGCGACGGTGCCGCCTGTGAGACCGTTCTCGGAGGATGCGTAGAAGTTCCCGGAATTGTCGGCTCGAATCGCTGGCTCGGCCGCGAAGTTGTAACAGTTCGCAAGCGCATTAGGGCATGTGGTTCCGGGGGTGGTTCCGAGTTCGTAGTTGGTGAATGCGAAGCTTCCGGTTGCTCCGCGCACGTTGATGGAGTACAGGGTGCTCGCCGCAATTATCAATAGAACCGCTGACAGTCGCAGGAGGCGTACTGAGCTGTTCAGGTTCTTCTGGAGTAATCTGTTGTGCAAGGAATCTTCGGAAAGTCCANNGGCTATCTGCGCATATATCGAGGGCGTCCACTAAGGCTTACAGGTGAGTACAANCCCACACTTTTGGAACTGTTNNAGCAAATGGCAAGCAGCAGGTCGATGTGGGACCCGTGGAGACGCCGCATGACCTATTCTCCTGTTCTGTTCCCGATCTCGAATTCGAGAAGGTCCCGTCCTGCCTGCTCGTCNAATTTCTTCTCTCTTGCATCATCTGGAGGACCGAGTTGTTTGTCAACGCTGCCCAGCCTCAAGTCCTCTACCAGGTGNGCGAANTCGTGTCCGAGTGTTAGCAGTGGGTCCNGGGCGATCTTGAAGACTGTGATGAGGAATTCCAGTTGACCGTCTTTCCTGCGATATGAGAGGAGCCCGTCATAGAAGCCGGGTCTACTGCCTTGTACGGGTGGAGGCGGGTTTGAGCTGTACTCGATGAATACGCGTTTCGGATCTATGGTGTATTTTCTGCACAGGAAGTCTAGGAAAGAGGTGAAGCCTTCCGGGTATTGATCCAAGCAACGGTCACAGTTATCGAGAAGTAGTGAGAGTCTATGCTCGTATCTCTTGGGTCTGCTGTTTCAAGAATTCGAGAACTGTTCTGTCGAACTCGTCGGGCTTTGACATGTTAACAATATGATCGGCCCCTCGAATCAGAACCTTCTTGGAACCGGGGATGTGAGTGTGAACGTTGTCCACCATTAGTATCTGGGCAGGGACGTCTCTGTCGCCGATGATGAGGAGTGTTGGGATGCGAATCTGTGACAGACGCTGGAAGGTTCTTGGCTCGGGAGGACCTTGAAGCTTCCATGGGTTCTCAACATGGACGTGAAAGTTGTCCATTGCTATCTGCGTAATCCGCTCTCGGTTAGCTGGCGTCTGGGCAGACGCCCATGCGTCTACGTCCATCTCAACCGCGTCCGCTGCTCTACCTTCTCGGTCCGCGTCTTCCTGAGGCTTCATCTGGTTTTCAAACTCCTCCCATAGCTTCGACTCCTCCGGATCGGAAGACTTGTAGCCGGCAATTCCCGGAGAAACCAGTACCAGACGATCTACCATCGATGGATATTCAACAGCAAAGTCCGAGGCTATCCTCCCTCCGTTCGACACGCCCACAAGGGAGGCTGTTTTCACTCGCAAATGATCTAGAAGTTGGCGAAGATCCTTGTAATCAGAAAATTTGGTCCGTGCAACGTCAGACCTGCCGAAGCCACGAACATCATACCGGATGACCCTGTAGTTCTCTGAGAATAGCTGGAACTGCGCGTCCCACATTCGACTGTCCAAGAACCCCGCGTGGATCAGGACCAGAGCGTGACCCTCTCCGCTTGTCTCATAGTACAGCCTCCCACCGTCTACTTCAGCATAGCCAGTTTCCACTACCGTTCGCCGAAGCGTCCTAGCCGGGTCATCTATTAAGGAATAGTCTGCTATCGCGCGCGCGAATTGCCCTTGCGTTTCCGTCCAAGTGAAACTGCTCACTGCGGTCAGGGCAAAGGCTGAAATCCAGACTGATTATCCCTTTCCAGCAAGAGTAGGGTCCGCGGATAGCGGTGGATTTGTGTATGGTGCGATATGACTTTGAACTCAATAGAAGCCGTCTCCCTATCAAAGATCTACCACCGTTCTAGGACACAAGCCCTCTCTGACATCACCCTGTCAATTGGTCGCGGCGAGATTTTCACCCTCCTCGGTCGCAATGGTGCCGGAAAGACCACCTTTCTGAGAATCGCAGCAACACAACTAATGCCCACTAAGGGAAAGATATCGGTACTGGGACATGATGCCAGAGATGAGCCATTAGAGATCAGACGCAAGATTGCGGTCGTGCCCCAAGAGGGCGGCACGATAGGGCCTCTAACCCCGTGGGACCACATTTACCTCACACTCTTAGCAAGAGGATTGTCTCGAGGCGAGGCTCGCGGGCGAGCAGAGAAGACAATAGAACAGCTGGAGCTGACAGAATACCGGAATCAGCCAGCAGACTCTCTGTCAGGAGGTCTACGGCAGCGTGTCCGAGTAGCCATGGCCGTGGCTACCGACGCAGATCTGATCTTCCTTGACGAGCCTACGCTGGGACTTGATGCTGTTAGTCGTCGCAGAATCTGGGGCGTTCTCAACGAGATCCAGAAGGAGGGACGGAGCCTCCTGTTGACGACCCATTATATCGACGAGGCCGAGATACTCTCGAATGAGGTAGCGGTAATCGATCGCGGACGCAAGGTTCTGTCTGGAAGCCCAACTGAGCTTCTTCGAAATGTCAAGGAGCGAGTTCGCGTCGACATCGTCGGGTCAACCTTCTCCTCCGAGGAACTGAACAGCTACGGCCGCGTGGTGAAACTCGCTGAGAGGTTCAGGGTCCTGACAGACGACCAGCGAGGAAGAGAATTGGCTGATGAGGCGATGAAGCGTGGCTCGGACGTGGGCCTCGCCAGAGTATCATTAGAGGACCTGTTCGTAGACCTTGTCGGGAGAGAGGAGGAATGAACGCAACCAGACAGTTCCGCGCTGCCGTCATAATAGGCTACATGCTATCAATAACGTGGCTGCGCAGGAACCTGATGAGCCTCGTCTGGTTATTCGCCACCCCTTTCAGCCTACTCTTCATCATAACCGTCACAACTGGCGGACGATCCTTCGCCCTGGGAGTAGTCGGCTCTCTACTACTCGTCCTGTCTACAGTCGGCACTGGGATCGCGGGAGACGCAACCTGGTACCGGTTAGAAACAAAACTCCAAGACTTTTTCGTCGCGAGCCCGGTCAATCAGATCGGCTACTTGCTCGGCATCGCATTCGCTGGACTATTCTTCGCATCCCCAGCACTGGTAGTACTGCTACCACTACTCGTCTACATCGGACTTCCTCTCATCTCTCTCCCGGTCGTACTGTTGTCGCTCGCGGGAGTCTGGCTCTTCTCTTCCGCAATCGGCTACCTCGTCTCAACCTTCACATCGAATCTGCGCAACGGATGGCAGTCGGGACTCCTCCTAAGCGTCCTTGTCGGAATAATACCACCAGTCTTCTACCCAGCCGAGATTCTGCCCCACAACATTCTGCTTGTCGCTTATGCGATTCCAACGACCCACGCCGCTCTCCTCATACGAGACGCCATGGGTGCCGCACCCAATCTGCCCTACTGGTCCCCACTAACAGGCTGGCTTCTAATCGCGGTCTCACTCGCGATCGCCCTGGCAGTAACCTCGCGCGTAGCTAGATGGCGACAGCCCTAGTGACTCGTTCAGGGAAGCCTCCACGGTTAATGCAAGGTCCGTCTCAAAGCCAGCTGAGGAGATGCTACGATGAGGCGGCGAACCGGGCCGCGTCCTTTGTGAGACATGAGTATCCCCATCTTGCAGGCATTCTTGTGCACGGAAGCGTCGCGAGAGGCGAGCCCGGACCCTTCAGCGACATCGACATGTTGGGTGTCACGAATCGGAAGAAGAAACCAGCAGACTTCTCCTATTTCGACGGAGACATCTATGTTGGGGTAGGGTTCCTCTCCGTTGCAGAGCTGGAAAAAGAGTTCACAGACCCGAGAGCATTTTTCTGGGCCCGGGGCAACGCAGAGACGACAAAGATCCTCTACGAGCCCTAAAGGCGTTTTGTGGCGAATCATGCTCCGCTGGAAGAAGGCCAAACCCTCGCATCAGATTCTGGAAAAATCTCTCTGGGACGAGTATCACAACATAATCGAGTACTCAGGCAAACTAAGGAACGGTTGGCTCAAGCGGAATGACTTCTTGACGAGATATTCGGCGCGGGTAATCGCTGAGCATGTTGAGAGAGCCATCATCGTTCTGAATGATCTATCGATCATCAGCGAGAACTATCTCTGGCGCCAGATTCTGAACGCGAGAAAGAGACCAATGCATCTGAGAACTGACTATCCGCTGGCTCTCGGAATAAGGGGGACAGAAGAAGTAGCGAAGGTTTACCGATCAGCGTTGAGACTCTGCAAGGAGACCTTGCGGCTTATCAGAAACGAGTTCGGAGAGAAAGCTAAGCATATGAGATTCCGAGCACTCCTCACAGAATCGCTAAACAAGCACGGACTGTGAATTGGCGACTAGAGACAAAGACCTCGCAGCTATGCCCAACAGGACGCGGCTATCCGGAGTGAACTAACCTTAAGCGGATAGAACTCAGAGGCCTCGCCGACCTGTAGTCCAGTTCGCGCTAGCTGACCCTTACGAGACCATTTTTTTGAAAAATGAGCGTGCCGCGCCTTTCATTTCGGACTTGTGCCGGCGTTTGATTCGGGTCTGACTGCTAACCGGAACTTGCAACCGGCGTCTCCCTTGCTCTTGCACTCTATTTCCTTGCCCTCAAAGTCTCTACCTACCAACTCGGAGAAGATTCCTTTGAGGTAGCCGAGCGTGAAGGCGCAGGTGGGCTTTAGAGTGTGTCTGTATGGATCCACCTCAAAACTGTTGAGGAGAGAGATGTTGACTGTTCCAGATTCAGTACTAAAGTCTTCAATCTTGACCTTCCCATAGCCCATGTTAGTCTCTTCAACAGCCAAGCGGATGAAGATCGGAAGTGACTGAGGAAGCCTGACTCCAGGAGCCTTTGCTTTGGCCAGTAGCGCTCTTCCCTCCTCCTTGCCAACAGTGTGGCCGGCAATACCCAAGATGACTTGGCCAGCTCCTCCTGCTACTCGTGTGAGCTCATCCCGGATGAGGGTAAACGCGTCCCTTCTTAGCATGACGACCTGCTGCCCGAAATATTCAACCTCTCCAGTATCATCCTTGAAACGAATCGAGTTGATTGAGCCGATGAGTCGTCTCACACGGTTGGTGGAGTATCTTTCCAGCGAGCTCATCGGGCTAGTTTACCTCATCTAAGCTCTCCAGCCTTCTTGCGAATTCGTTGAACCGCGCGGTCATAGAATGCCTGGGGTTGGTTAGGATGAAGACGGACTTGCTGAGAGAGCTGACAATGTCTTCGGAGAAAGGTAGCCATCCTAGGACCTGAATCTTGAAGTTTGCGCCGATCTTACTGGCGATCTTTGACACTTCTGAAGAATTTAGCGCTAGAGGGATCATGTTCAAAACCAAGTGCGTGGGTTTCTCCAGGGTCCTAGCGACTTCTGCTAGGACGCCTGTGCCAAACATGTCCTGCTGGTCTAACCGCGACACTACGAGAAGGTTGTCGCAAACGCCCATCGCCAACAGCGTGTCGTCCTCGAGGCCGGGATGCGTGTCCACAAGAAGATAATCTAAGCTAAACTTCTCTGCTAGCGTGTTGATGGCATTGGAAAACGAATCCAGCTCGAAGCCTGATCTCAGGCTCTTCAGAATATCTTCGACCTTGACACTGGCCGGAGAAAAATAGATCTCTCCTCTCTCTAAGTGGAGTCTATCATTCATCCTGAGAGCTGCTCGCTCGGGCTGAGCGCCGTTAACCAGCACGTCGTTCAGCGTAAAAGGCAACTCATATGGATCCAGACCGAATATTACATGTAAACCAGGCCCCTCTAAATCCATGTCCATCACTCCAACCCTCTTGCCCTTCAAAGCCAGGGCAGCCGCCAGATTGGCCGATATCGTACTCTTACCCGTACCACCCTTGAAAGAATGAATTGCTATGCTCCTAACCGTCCTTGGCGCCCTCCTCTGGTTTCGCCTGCTGCCGCTGCTTCAACTGGTCGCGCACCTTCCCGAAAAAGTCCCGATTCTGAACCCGTGCGGCTTCTCGCTCGATCGATTGCAAGTCAACCTTCAACACACTCCGCTGAACCTTCTTTCTCGCGAAGAACAAGACCCATGAAACAAGGAACGTTAGGGCTACCGCCAAGAGGACAACTATCATGAGAAGTAGGTAGGTGACCGTTGAAGTCTGAGGATTCTGAGAAGCTGCGGGCTCTACGACGAAACCTCTCACCACTCCTGTGGAGGGTCCCACATTTCCGTATACGTCATCAAAGCTGTTCGCATCAATGATGGCGGCCCAGCCGCCTGACGGATCGCTGGATGCTATCCGGTAGGTTCCCTCGAATGCGTTGACCGTGGTGTTGTAGGTCATGCTGACGAGGTGGATAGTGATCCCGTCCGGTTCGAGGACCCGAATTGTAGTCGTGCCAGTCTTGGCTTGGCTTCCGTCGGGATAGACTGCAGCGAAAGAGAAGGCTGCGATCCGAGACCCTTGAAGCAGGGTCAGGTTAGCCACTAACTGCGATATGGAGACGCTGGTTGGCAGAATGGTGAAGATTTGAGAGTCGGGCGGCTTCTTCACAGTCACCTGCCCCGACAGAGATACGTTAATGTCTCCGAGTGGTGTCGAGACCGGTATTGGCCAGAGGTAGGAGAATACTCCATTTCCGTCTGCTAGCTGAGATATTGGAAAACCGGACGCTGGAATCCCAGCATGCAATATTCTCATTGTGATGTTTTCGTTGGAGGCATATCCTTGGGCTAGGATGAAGACTTGCGCGGTTCGCTGGTAGGATAGGCTGTCGGTCAGACCAGTATAGAACCTGCCTGTTGCCACTAGGGCAGTGGGATTGGGATAGGTCTGGAATATGTTAATACGGTATGTTCCATTGTATTTGACCAAGGCTCCCGAGAAGTCGCGAGGGTAGACAACAGCGAGAGTTAGAAACGGACCGTTCGCTGCGACGTAGTAGACGAAGGAGCGTATGCTTCCCGACGGGTCAGTTACGTTCCACGAGAAACCGTAAAATGATCCGGACACCGTATTGCTAACATTGAGAGTCATCGTCACTCCAGGACTGTTCACTTCCTGTATACGACTCGTCGATAATGTGAGGGTGTAGATCAGTGGTGGTGCTCCGTGAACTGTCGAAATCTGCGCAGTCACGGACATGACTACCAATACGGAGAAGAGAATAACTGCACTTCGGGAATGGGACAACGCACCCACTTGTCTGTCTCTTTTCTGCGAATTCGTCATGTCCCCCAGCGTTTCGCGACCGCTAAAGCGGTCATGTAACCTAGGGGGGTCTCTGGGGGTATCCAGGGTCTACTGCGTACTGGCCGAGAAGGTTTGGACACGGTTCTAGGGCCCGCAGTAGGGCTCGTCATCATCTGGAGAACTGATGAGGATCATCTTGCGGTTCCGAAATCGCACACAGAAATGGCGTTCTACGAGTTTCTTGTTCTTCAGAAGAATAGGTACACCATCTTGAACTCTAAGGACGAACCCATTCCAATATCCTCTCAGGTGCTGGCTATTGTCAGAGCTTACTTGGATAGTTCCAAAGCCGCAGCCTAAAGGAGCGATAGCCAAGCTCGTCTATGTTCTCAAAGCTCATCCGCTACTATTCCTGCTTCTCCTGACCCCGGGCATTCCAGAGTATCTCTCCGCATCAAGCCAGCTCACGGTCCTGGTCACCAATCCTGTCCTGTTCTTCCTGTTCCTCGCCGCAAACCTTGGACTGTACGGCTCGGGTGTGATACTGATACGCGAGGCGATGATTCGATGGAGGAAAGGCTGGGCCTCCGTCTTCCTCCTCGGAGCCGCCTACGGAATAGCNGAGGAAGGATTGGACCTCTGGACCCTCTTCTATTCTAATGCCGGACCGGTCGGCACTCTCGGATACTATGGTCACTGGCTGGGAGTGAACTGGGTCTGGACCATGGGTCTTGTAATATTCCATTCCGTCTACAGCATCGGCCTACCAATCTTCCTCTTCGGCCTGGCCTTTCCGGAGCTGAAGTCTAAGAGTCTAGTCTCCGGGCTGGGAGTAAAGGTCACTCTCGTAACGCTCATTATCGATTCCATCGCACTTTTCATTCTCGTGTCAAATCTCTACTCACCATATAGTCCGGGGCCGGGCCTATTACTCTCCGGCGGACTGGCCATCACAGTCCTTGCCATCTTGGCCAGAAAGCTTCCGGGCAACTTCCTGACGGCTGTTATAGGTCAGCCGAAATGGGGTCCTCGCAGGTTCGCGTTTGTCGGCGCGCTCTTGTTTCCGGCAACGCTCTTCGCGGGAGGAATCTCGGCGGGAGCAGCCATTCCTCCCATAGTCCCGTTTGTGCTGGACCTCCTTCTGGCCATTTTCATCCTGACTAGGGCCTACAAGTCGATGGGGACTGTGAATAATCAGGAGCAGAAGGTAGCGTTCGGCATCGGCCTACTCTTCCCGATCGTGGCCTTTGGCCTAGTAGCCAGTATCGGCCTCGGCAACCCGCTGATAATCGTGGCGGACATGCTCTTCATCATGTTCTCTCGGCGGCTCTGGAGGAAATGGCACCATTGGACCCTTATTCAGCGGAGAGGGATGCAGACCACTCTTCCAAGCTTCGGCGGCCCCTCGACTCCAACCCTCCCTTAGTCGAGCGATTCATGTGAGGCTCTGCAGAATCTAGAGGCGTCCGCACAACTTGGGGGCCTCGTTGAAACAACGGGTAGGACATGTGAACGAGACGAGAACTCGTTATATGGTGAAGCTTAGGGACGCGGACAAGACAAGCAGTGAGCACGATGAGTACCAAGAGCGCCAAGTCAAAGTCGAAGGGAAACGGTATCGACGAGAGGGACGCGACCGAGATCATTGCGGGTGTGCAGTCGATGTACGAGAAGATTCCAGCATTCATACGGCCCATGCTACCCGCCTTGCCCGACATCCTTCGCAGGATACCATCGAGCGCTGGCAAGTACACTCTCAACGAGTTAATCCAGCTACTGGACGAAGCATACGCGACGGGCCGGCTGAAGAGATAGTCTGGAAGGCCCTGCCTTGAGCCATCCCTCCAAAGACATCACCGGTTCCAAGGGCAGGGAACTGTCAGGGAAGAAGATCGCGCTACTCGTCACTAGTAGCGTCGCCTCGTTCAAGGCGCCGGAGATTGCTCGCGAACTCATGCGTCACGGAGCCGATGTCCAAGCGGTCATCTCACCTTCAACAGAGAGGATGGTCGGCGCGGATCTTCTGGAATGGGCCACGGGAAACACGGTGGTCACACGTCTAACCGGGAAGCTGGAGCATATCGCGCTCGCAGGGAAGAGTCAGGGTCATGTGGACTTGGTGCTGGTCGCGCCTGCCACAGCCAACACTATCGGGAAGCTGGCATCGGGAATAGACGATACCCCGGTAACCACTGTCGCCGCGACAGCGATCGGGTCCCGGATTCCCGTTATCATCGCACCTGCGATGCACGAGCCCCTTTACGACCACTCGATAGTACAGGAGAACGTTCAGCGGTTGAAGAAGATTGGAGTCGAATTCGTCGAGCCCGAGATCATAGAGGGCAAAGCGAAGATCGCGTCGACAGAGAAAATCGTCGGGGCAGTGATTGCACG
>JGI25383J37093_10000452_pt1 | contig 9627 bp, 8 predicted proteins | sample GraSoi013_1_20cm_4_FD_37093 | JGI IMG/M metagenome (IMG submission 37093)
TGTTGCCGGACCGGATGAAGGAGTCAATGACTCTCAAGCGTTTGATGTATTTCTTCTTTTGCGCGAGGGAGTGGGTCCCCTTCACCTTGTCGTGCAGGACGACCCGCTCGGCTTCCAGATGAATCTTTCGCAACAGTTCCCGGATGGCCTCTGCGCCGATCCCGGCCTTGAAGCCTGACGGCTGGTCTTGCATCAAGGTCCGATACCGCTCTTCGGAGATGAGGTCCTTCTCCCGCAGGTCCGTAGACCCAGGCTCGACTACGACATAGCTCTCGAAGTACAGAATGCGCTCCAGTTGCTTGAGGCTCATGTCCAAAAGGGTGCCGATGCGGCTCGGCAGGCCCTTCAGGAACCAGATGTGCGCCACCGGTGCCGCGAGCTCGATGTGCCCCATGCGCTCGCGGCGGACCTTCGACTGGATCACTTCCACGCCGCACTTATCGCACACGATCCCGCGATGCTTCATTCGCTTGTACTTGCCGCAGTTACACTCCCAGTCCTTGGTGGGGCCGAAGATCTTGGCGCAGAACAGCCCATCCTTTTCGGGTTTAAAGGACCGGTAGTTGATGGTCTCCGGCTTCTTCACCTCGCCGTAGGACCATGAGCGGACCTTCTCCGGCGACGCCAAACGAATGCGGATCGCGTCAAACGATACGCCCTCGCGTGGCTTCTCAAAGACTGTGGAGATTCCTTCCACGCTTCTACCTCCCTACCGAGCTTGCTGAACCCGGCCCTTCGATCCCATGGGCCTGGCTATCCAATACATTCAATAGTCGTCGGCTCATTTACGCCTTCGCTTTGATCAGTTCCACATCCAGTCCCAGGCTCTGGAGCTCCTTGACCAGAACATTGAAGGATTCCGGGAGTCCGGGCTCAAGGAACGGCTCCCCCTTGACGATCGCCTCGTACATTCGTGAACGTCCTGGGACATCGTCCGACTTGACAGTCAGGAACTCTTGCAGGGTCGAGGCGGCGCCGTAGGCTTGGAGCGCCCAGACTTCCATCTCGCCCAACCGCTGACCGCCGAACTGGGCTTTCCCGCTCAACGGTTGCTGCGTGACCAACGAGTAGGGCCCGATGGACCGGGCATGGATCTTGTCGTCCACCAGGTGGTGCAGCTTCATCGTGTACATGTGGCCAACTGTGACGGGGCNCTGGAACGCCTCACCGGTGCGGCCGTCGTACAGGGTGCTCTGTCCAGTCTCCGGCAGCTTGGCCTTCTTCAACAGCGCCTTGATCTCAGCTTCGGCCGCCCCTTCGAACACCGGGCTTGAGACCCACAGCCCCAGGGCTTTGGCGGCCCAGCCGAGGTGGGTCTCGAGGATCTGCCCGACGTTCATCCGGGAGGGGACGCCCAGGGGGTTGAGCACCACTTCCACCGGCGTGCCGTCCGGCAGATAGGGCATGTCCTCCTCCGGCAAGATACGCGAGACGACGCCTTTATTCCCGTGCCGGCCCGCCACCTTGTCGCCGACGGAGATCTTGCGTTTCATCGCGATGTAGACTTTGACGAGTTTGATGACGCCGGGCGGCAGCTCATCGCCGCGCCGCAGCCGCCCCACTTTCTCGTCGTAGAGCGTCTGTAAAATTTCGATCTGCTCCTTGGCCAGCCGCTCCGTCTCCTCGATCTCCTTCTGATCCTCAGGGTCGCTCAGCACAATCCGACGCACCTCCTCGTCGCTGAGCTTCTTCAGGATCTCGGGGGTAATCTTCCCCTTCCGCTTCAGGATGATCTCTCCGGTCTCCCCGTCCATGAGGTCCCGGGCAACGACCTTGCTGAGCAGTAGCTTGCGGATCTTTTTACTTTTCTCCTCTTCCACGATCCGGAGACTGTCCTGATGCTCGCGCTGGATCCTGAGCACGTCTTCGCTCTCGATACTTTTGGAGCGCTCATCCTTGTCGAGCCCCTTGCGCGAGAAGATCTTGACATCCACCACGATCCCCTCCACCCCCGGGGGAACGGTCAGCGAGGTGTCCTTCACATCGCCCGCCTTCTCCCCGAAGATGGCGCGCAGCAACTTTTCCTCTGGCGTGAGCTGGGTCTCTCCTTTGGGCGTCACCTTGCCCACGAGAATGTCCCCCTGCCGGACCTCCGCGCCGATGCGGATGATGCCGCTCTCGTCAAGGTCGCGCAGGGCGTCTTCGCCGACGTTGGGAATGTCTCGGGTGATCTCTTCCTTGCCCAACTTGGTCTCGCGGGCCTCGACCTCGAACTCTTCGATGTGGATGGATGTGAAGACATCGTCGCGGACGAGGCGCTCGCTGATCAGGATCGCGTCCTCGAAGTTGTACCCGCCCCACGGCATGAAGGCCACGAGCACGTTCCGGCCCAATGCGAGGTCGCCACGGTCGATCGCCGGCCCGTCAGCCAGCACCTGGCCGCGCTTGACTGTCTCCCCCACTGACACCACCGGCTTCTGCGTGATGCAGGTACTCTGGTTGGACCGCTTGAACTTGACGAGGTCGTAGGTGTCGAGACAGACCTCGTGCTTTTTGCTTCCTGCCTCTTTCTTGCGCAGTTCGGTCTTGACGACAATCCGCGTGGCATCCACGCTCTCGACGACCCCCGGGCGCTGGGCCAGCACGACGTACCCTGAGTCGCGGGCCACGATCGCTTCCATGCCGGTTCCCACCAGGGGCGCCTCGGTCTGGATGAGGGGGACGGCCTGCCGTTGCATGTTGGAGCCCATCAGGGCGCGGTTCGCGTCATCGTGCTCAAGGAACGGGATCAAGGCGGTCGCCACGCTGACCGTCTGCTTGGGGGACACGTCCATGTACTCCACCTTATCGGGGTGCACCAGGACGAAATCCCCGCCGTAGCGTGCAGACACCAAGTCGGCGATCAGCCGTCCATCAGGGCCGACTTCGGAATTGGCCTGGGCGATGTGATACCGATCCCCGTCGATGGCCGACAGGTGCTCGATCTCGTCCGTCACCTTTCCCTTCCGGACTTTCCGGTAGGGGGCCTCGATAAAGCCGAACTCGTTCACCCGTGCGTAGGTGGCCAGGGAGGTGATCAGGCCGATGTTGGGCCCTTCCGGCGTCTCGATCGGGCAGATCCGGCTGTAGTGGGAGGGATGGACGTCGCGGACCTCAAAGCCCGCGCGCTCGCGGGTCAGNCCGCCGGGCCCCAAGGCCGAGAGGCGCCGCTTGTGGGTGATCTCGGCCAACGGGTTAGTCTGGTCCATGAACTGGGACAACTGGCTGCTGGCAAAGAATTCCTTGATGGCCGCGATCACCGGTTTGGCGTTGATCAAATCGTGCGGGAGCACGGCTTCCATGTCCAGGAGGTTCATCCGTTCCCGGATGCTCCGCTCCATGCGGACCAGTCCCAGGCGGAACTGGTTCTCCAGCAACTCGCCGACGGACCGGACCCGGCGGTTGCCGAGGTGGTCGATATCGTCTACCTCTCCCTTGCCCGCCTTGAGATGCACGATGTAGCGAACCACCTCGACGATGTCCTCAGGGGTCAACGTCCGCTTCTCAAGCGGGAGATCGAGGCCCAGCTTCTTGTTCAACTTGAGCCGGCCTACCGGCGAGAGATCGTAGCGTTTGGAATTGAAGAAGAGGTTCTCAAACAGCGCACGCGCNGTCTCGATGGAGGGCGTTTCCCCTGGGCGCAGCCGCTTGTAGATCTCGACCATGGCCTCTTCCTTGGACGTGGTCTTCTCACTCTCGAGCGTGTCTTCGATCACCGAGGCGGTCGTCGCGCTGTCGTGGAAGACGACCTTGAACGAGTCGATCTTGCTGGCCAAGACCTTCTTCAGGACCTCAGCCGTCAGCTTGTGATTCTTTTCAAGGATCTTCTCTTTGGTGGCGATGTCCACCAAGTCGACCAGGACGGTGCGGCCCACCAGGTCCTCGGGGTTGACCTCGATCTCTTTGATCCCCGCTGCCTTCAACCGGCTGATGGTGGCCTTGGTGAGCTTCGAGCTTTCGCGGGCGATGGGCTCCTTGCCCCCCTTCTCCACCAGGTTATCNGGGACGCGCAGGCCGGCATGGATCTCCGGGTCCAGCTTCCGCCACAGCTTGCCCTTCTGGACGTGGATCTCCTCCACGGGATAGTACATCCGCAGGAGATCATCGGTGGAGTACCCGAAGGCTTTCAACAGGATCGTCGCCGGCATCTTTCGCCGCCGGTCAATCCGGACGTAGAGGATGTCCCGCGTGTCAAACTCAAAGTCGAGCCACGAGCCGCGATACGGGATGATCCGCGCCGAGAACAGGATCTTGCCGCTGGCGTGGGTGCGGCCCTTGTCATGTGTGAAGAAGGCCCCCGGCGAGCGGTGCAACTGGCTCACCACCACCCGCTCGGTCCCGTTGATGATGAACGTGCCGCGCTCCGTCATCAGCGGCAGTTCGCCGATATAGACCTCCTGCTCGCGCACGTCNAGGACTTTCTTGGTGGGCGATTTGTCCTCCTTGTCGAGCACNACGAGACGCACGCGGANCTTCAGAGGCGCNGCGTAACTCATCCCCTGCTCCATGCACTCGCGCACATCATACTTGGGCGTCCCGAGGCTGTAGTTGACGAACTCCAGCACCGCCGTGCTGTTGTAGTCCGCGATGGGAAATACGCTGGTGAGCGCAGCCTGCAGCCCCTTCTCCTCACGCCGATCCGGCTCGATGTCCATCTGCAGGAAGCCGTCGTACGACCGCTTCTGGATTTCGATCAGATCGGGAATGTCGAGGTGACGCGGGATCTTCGAAAAGTCCTTCCGTTCGATCAAACTGCTGCCCGTCATTTCGGACATGGATCCTCCCCCAGTCGNATAGTGGACGTGTCCCCCGCCGCCTTACTTAATCTCGACTTTCGCGCCCTGCTCTTCCAGCTTCTTCTTGACGGTCTCGGCCTCTTCCTTGGCGACGCCGGTTTTCACCGCTTTGGGTACACCTTCGACGAGGTCCTTCGCCTCCTTCAGGCCCAGATTGGTCAGCTCGCGCACGACTTTGATGACCTGGATCTTCTTGTCGCCGGCACCGGTCAGGACCACGTCGAACGCTGTTTTTTCTTCGGCGGGCGCCCCGCCTGGCACCGCGCCGCCGCCCGCGGCCGGCCCTGCCGCCGCCGGCGCCGCCGCGCTCACGCCAAAGCGCTCCTGCAGGGCTTTCACGTACTCGTCCAATTCGAGGACCGTCATTCCTTCGATCATCTTGATGAACTCATCCTTCGAGAGCTTTGTCGCAGATGCAGCGGACATGGATTCCTCCTTCGGTTTCCCCTTAATGGCGATCAAGGTTCCTACAAACGTAATCATAATCCCGTTCATCGTGCCGGCCAGCCCCACCAGAGGAGCCTGCAAACCCGCCAGCAGTCGTGATAACAGAGCGGTGCGTGGGGGCAGGTCCGCAACCGCCTTCACGCGCGATGCGTCAAGCAGGTTGCCCTCGACCACGCCAACCCTGATCCGCATCTTCTGGTCGCGCTTGTCCTTGGCCATGAAGTCGCGAAGAATCTTGGCAGGCAACGCCGGATCGTCATAGCTGATCGCAACGGACAGCGGCCCCCGGAAGTGCTCCTTGGCCACGACCAACGGAGTCCCGTCCGCGGCCCGGATGGCCAGCGTGTTCTTCACCACCTTGAGCTCCGCACGGGCCCCTCGCAGCAGCCGGCGCAACTCCGTGACTTCATGGCCCGCCAGTCCCGTGCACTCGGTCAGAAAGGCCGCCCGTGCGCGCGTGAACTTCTCCCTGAGCTCGGCAATCGCCTGTGCTTTCTCTTCCTTGCGCATGGCGTCCTGTCCCGTTCCTACGCGGCCAGCTTCTTGCTGAGCGCAGTGGTGTCCACCGAGACCCCGGGACCCATCGTCGACGACAGAGTCACCGATTTGAGATAGCGACCCTTGCTCGTCGACGGTTTGGCTTTGAGCACCGACTCCAGGATGGCCAGGGCATTCTCGTACAGCTTCTGCGCTTCAAACGAAACCTTGCCAACCCGGACATGGAGAATGCCGGCTTTCTCCACCTTGTACTCCACCCGTCCTTTGCGAATGTCATTGATGGCCTTGGCGACTTCGAACGTCACGGTTCCGGTCTTGGGATTGGGCATCAGTCCGCGAGGCCCCAGGATCTTGCCCAGTTTGCCCACGGTTCCCATCATGTCCGGCGTGGCAATGGCACGATCGAATTCGAGCCAGCCGCCCTTGACCTTCTCCACCAGTTCCTCGCCCCCGACGATATCCGCTCCGGCATCCCGGGCCTCTTTCTCCTTCTCGCCCTTGGCGAACACGAGGATGCGGACCTTGACGCCGGTGCCATGCGGGAGCAGCACCGAGCCCCGCACCATCTGATCCGACCGCTTCGGGTCCACCCCCAGGCGGATTGCCATCTCGACCGTTTCGTCGAATTTGGAGTAGGCCGTCCGCTTCACTAACTCCACCGCCTCCCGCAGGTCGTACGGCCGCGGTTCAACGAGCGCGGCGGCCGCTTTCCACTTCTTGCCCACCGTGGTCCTCCTCGCCCTACTCCTTCGCGACGACAATCCCCATGCTGCGCGCCGTCCCTTCAATGATCCGAGCAGCCGCAGTCACATCGGCGGCGTTAAGATCGGGCATTTTGATCCGCGCGATCTCGTTGATCTGAGCCGGCGTCACCTGCCCCACCTTGTCTTTGTTGGGCACCCCAGAGCCTTTGATGATCCCGGCCGCCTTCTTGAGGAGGTCCGAAGCGGGCGGGGTCTTCATCACGAAGGTAAAGCTCCGATCGGTGTAGACCGTAATGATGACCGGGATGATGGATCCCTCTTGGCTCTGGGTCTTGGCGTTGAACTGCTTGCAAAACTCCATAATGTTCACGCCGTGCTGCCCCAGGGCCGGACCCACCGGCGGCGCCGGGTTGGCCTTCCCAGCCGGGATCTGCAACTTGACCAGGGTTTTGACTTCTTTCGCCAAGACCTGCCCCTTCCCGTTACAGCCGCTCGACCTGCGGAAACCCCAGCTCCACCGGAGTGCCCCGGCCAAAAATGCTGACCAGGACTTTCACCCGCCCGCGTTCCTGATCGACCTCGTCCACCATCCCGTTGAACCCGAGGAACGGTCCGTCGATGATGCGTACGTTGTCCCCTTTGTGAAATTCCTCTTTCTGGCGGGGCACCCCTGTCCCGCCGTCGATCTGCTTGCGGAGCGTCTCGACCTCCTCCTGCGTCAAGGGGATGGGGTGCGCGCCCCCGCCCACAAAGCCGGTGACCTTCGGGGTCTCCTTGATCATCTGCCAGGACTCGTTCGACATGTCCATTTCGACCAGAACATAGCCGGGGAAAAATTTCCGAGTCGAGGTGCGTTTCTTGCCTTCCTTGATCTCGATCACGTCCTCGGTCGGCACCAGCACTTGTCCGATCTTGTCCTGCAGGCCCATCTGGTTCGCGCGCTCCATAATGCTGTCCTTCACACGGCCCTCGAAGCCCGCATAGGTGTGCACAACGTACCAGTTCTTGCCCATGACGCTGTTCTCGCTCACAGTATCTTCACGATCAGCAAACTGATCAAAATATCCGCCAACCTCAAAAACAGCGACACGATCAGCACCAAGACGATCACCACCGTCGTGGACCCGATCGTCTCGCTCCGGCTCGGATACGAGATCTTCTTCAGCTCCGAACGGACATCGTTAAAAAACTCTACGAGAGCAGCCCTCGTCTGTGCGAACATCTTCTCTTGTCACTCCATTCAAGATTACTTCAGGTATTGCATATTGCGGTCTTGAATGTCCGCCGCGTCTGATCGAAGCGTCGCCTCCAGCAAGCTGGGCGTGGCAGGGGCACTAGGAATTGAACCCAGACCTTCGGTTTTGGAGACCGACGTGCTAACCGTTGAACACCATGCCCCTTATTTTGTCTCCTTGTGGGGAGTGTGTTTGCGGCAAAACCGGCAATACTTGCGACGCTCCAGCCGCTCCGGATCGTTCTTCTTGTTCTTCATCGTGGAATAATTGCGCCGCTTGCAGTCGGTACAGGCCAATGCAATGATCTCTCGCATGCGCAACCCCTCGAGGACCCTTACGCCAGGATGGCGGTGACGATGCCGGAGCCGACGGTCTTGCCCCCCTCGCGGATCGCAAAGCGCAGCCCCTGGTCCATCGCGATCGGCGAGATCAGGTCCGCCGTGATCGTCACGTTGTCCCCCGGCATCACCATCTCCACCCCCGCCGGCAGGGCCACCACCCCCGTCACGTCCGTCGTCCGGAAGTAGAACTGCGGCCGATACCCGTTGAAAAACGGCGTGTGCCGCCCCCCCTCCTCCTTCGTCAGCACGTACACCTCGGCCTTGAACTTCGTGTGCGGCGTGATCGTCTTGGGCTTCGCCAGCACCATCCCCCGCTCCACCTCTTCCTTCTTCGTCCCCCGCAAGAGCACCCCGATGTTATCCCCCGCCTGCCCCTCATCGAGCACCTTGCGGAACATCTCCACCCCCGTCACCACCGTGCTCTGCGTGGGACGCAGGCCCACGATCTCCACCTCATCGCCCACCTTCACGATCCCCCGCTCGCAGCGCCCCGTCACCACCGTGCCCCGCCCGCTGATCGTAAAGACGTCCTCGATCGGCATCAAAAACGGCTTGTCCACCGCCCGCACCGGCGTCGGAATGTAGCTGTCCACCGCGTCCAGCAGCTTCATGATCGCCGGCACCCCCAGCGGAGATGTGTCCCCCTCCAGCGCCTTCGTCGCCGCCCCCACAATCACCGGAATCTTGTCCCCCGGAAACTCGTACTTCGACAACAGCTCCCGCACCTCCAGCTCCACCAGGTCCAACAGCTCCTTGTCGTCCACCTTGTCCGCCTTGTTCAGAAACACCACGATGTAGGGCACCCCCACCTGGCGCGCCAGCAGAATGTGCTCGCGCGTCTGCGGCATCGGCCCGTCCGCCGCACTGACCACCAGGATCGCCCCGTCCATCTGCGCCGCCCCCGTGATCATGTTCTTCACGTAGTCGGCGTGCCCCGGACAGTCCACGTGCGCGTAGTGCCGCTTCTCGGTCTCATATTCCACGTGGCTGATCGCAATCGTCAGGATCTTCGTCGGATCGCGCCGCCCCTGCGACTCGGAGGCCTTGGCCACCTCGTCGTAACTGACGAACTTGGCCATGCCCCGCTCCGCACACACCTTCGTGAGGGCCGAGGTCAGCGTCGTCTTGCCGTGGTCCACATGCCCGATCGTCCCAATGTTCACATGCGGCTTGCGCCGCTCGTATTTCGCCTTCGCCATAACGTCCCCCTAATCCTCCCCTGGAGGCCTCGTGTCTCCCGGCTCGTGTGATCGAAGTGCCGTACCCAGNAAGCCCACGGGAAAAGGGCCTGTCCCGACAGGCCCGGGGTGGGCGGGTGTAATAATGGAGCCCACGACGCGGATCGAACGCGTGACCTCGTCCTTACCAAGGACGTGCTCTGCCAACTGAGCTACGTGGGCATCCTTCGTCAATCGTTGTTCGCTAATCGCTGAATGAAGGGCAGAGATGCTCCAATACTTTACTCGCGGCCCAGTCCCAATTCTTTGTCTCACGCTTGACGAATAACGCTTAACGGTTGCCCAAAAATGGAGCGGGCGACGAGATTTGAACTCGCGACAGCCAGCTTGGAAGGCTGGAGCTCTACCCCTGAGCTACGCCCGCTCGTGCCATGTCGCAGCGGCATGAC
>JGI25383J37093_10000454_pt1 | contig 9609 bp, 9 predicted proteins | sample GraSoi013_1_20cm_4_FD_37093 | JGI IMG/M metagenome (IMG submission 37093)
ACCGACCACGGCTCGCCCGGGATGTTGAACAGGATCGAGGTGATCGCGCCGCCGAAGAGCGCTCCCCAGTAGAGCGACGTCAATAAAATTATCGCCGACGTNGGNGGCATCGTGAACGTGAGCGGCAGCAGGATCGCCACGCCGTTGGCGCCGCCGAGNCCGGGCAGGACGCCAATGATGGTGCCGAGGGTGATGCCGATGACCGCGACGAAGAGGTTGTACGGGGTGATCGCGATGTGGAAGCCGAGAAGGAGGTTCTCGATTCCCATCGCCTACTGCCCGAGCCACGCCTCGAGCGGGCCCTTGGGCATCGGCACCAGGAACCACTTCTCGAAGATGAAGAACGTCGCGAGTGGGAAGAGGACGGCGACCGCCAGCACGGCGAGCCAGGAGTGCCGACCGATCCAGCGCATGTAGAAGCCGGTGTAGAGCGCCGCCGAGACGTAGAGCCCGAGCGACANCGTGAGGACGACGAGCGCCACCGCGGGCCAGAGCACCTTGAGCACGGGACCGAGCTGCTCGCGCCTGACGAACGGTTTGGCGTCGACCCTGCGCGCCGCCTGGCCCAGGATCAGGGCACAGGCGGCGATCAGTAGCATGCCGAGCCAGAACGGGAAGAAGCCGCTCTTGGGGCCGTCGGTGCCCCAGCCGATGCCGATCCCGACGGCGTCGAAAACCACGACGCCGCCCACCAGGAGAAGGACGGACGCGGTGACGAGGTCGGCNACGCGCATGGCGTGAAAGCTACTTCTTCAGCAGTCCGCCCGTGGCCATCAGGTCCTTGTGGAGCTGCTCGTTCTCCTCCACCCACTTGACGTACTCGGCCCCCGCGGCGAANGACGGCTTCAACGCCCCCTCGCCGAGGTACTTCTGGAAGTCGGGGGTGTCGTAGACCTTCTTGAGGAACCCGACGTACCAGTCCACGGCGTCCTTCGGCATGCTCGGCGGCCCGAAGATCCCGCGCAGCATCAGGTAGTGCACGTCNACGCCCAGCGACTCCTTGACCGTCGGGATGTCCTTCCACTCGGCGACGGNGATGCGCGCCGTGTCGAAGACGGCGAGCGGGCGGACCCGTCCCGCCTTCCAGTGGCTCGCGCACTCGATCGGGTTGTTCACCGTCGAGTCCACGTGCGTGCCGACCAGGTTCACGCACACCTCGCCGCCGCCCTTGAACGGCACGTAGATGAACTTGAGGCCCAGCGCCTGCTCGAGCTGGATCGTGAGGATCTGATCCTCTTGGGCCGAGCCCGTACCGCCCATCTTGAAGGAGGTGGGCTTCGCCTTCACCGCGGCGATGTATTCCTTGGCCGCCTTGTACGGCGTCTCCGCGTTCACCCAGAGGATGAACTGGTCGAGCGCCATCCGGGCGATCGGGGTGAGGTCGCGCCAGTTGAACGGGATGCCCGTGTGGAGGGGCGTCGTGAAGAGGTTGGAGAGCGTGATGATCAGGGTGTGGGCGTCGCCCTTCTTTCCCTTGACGTCGAGGAAGCCCTCGGCGCCGGCGCCGCCGGACTTGTTGACGACGATGAGCGGTCGTGGCGAGAGCTTGTGCTTCTCGGCGATGCCCGAGATCAGGCGCGCCATCTGGTCAGCCCCGCCCCCCGTCCCGGCGGGCACGACGAACTCGATCGGTTTCGTCGGCTCCCAGGCAGCGCCGGCCGGCGCCGCGGCCACCAGCATGAGGACGAGCGCGAGAGCGGTCTTGAGGGCCATGGCCCACTCCTTTCGACGTGCGCGGCTACAAAGTTGGCTTCGACCGAAAACGGAACGGGCCGGACCCCGTCCGGGGCCCGGCCCTGGCCTTACGAGACGACGGACCGAGCGATCACGCGCGACATCCGGTTGGCTACTTGACCTCCAGGGCCGCCTTGGTTGCCTCCAGACGGCGGAAGGGCACGACGGCCGGGATCTCCCACTTCTCCCACATCTCGTCGACCTTCTTCTGGAAGTACTCGAGGTCCTCCTCGGTGAAGTGCGCGAAGCGGCCTTGCTTCAAGAGGTACTCGCGCACGGGCTTGCGCTCCCGCCCCTCGACGATCGCCTTGGTCTTGCCGTAGTACCTCACTTGGTGGTCCTCGACCTCGTAGAGGGGGAAGATACCGGTCTCGATCGCCAGCTCGCCGAGCTCGTGCGAGAGCATGGGATCGTAGTCCCACCCCTTGGGGCACGGGTCGAGGGAGTGGATGAAGGTAGGCCCGCCGATCGTGAGCGCGCGGCGCACCTTGTTCATCATCTCCACCGCGTACGAGGCGCACACGGTCGCCACGTAGCGGCACTCGGGATGCCCGGCCGCCATCATGCCGGCCATGTTCTTCTTCCAGCGCGTGTGAATGATGCGCTTGGCCTTGCCGGGGGGGCTGAAGGTCGTGTGGGCGCCGTAGGGCGTCATGCCGGAGAGCTGGATATCGGTGTTGGCGTACGACTCGTTGTCGTAGAGCAGGATGAGGCTGTTGTACTCCTTGTGGGTCAGCGTCGCCGAGATCGCGCCCACGCCCATGTCGGCGCCGCCGCCGTCCCCGCAGAACGCGATCACGTTGATCGGCTCGGCCTTCATCTTGCCCTTGCGCATGAGCGCCTTGAGGCCGGCCGCCGTGCCGAGCGCCGCCGAGCCCGATGAGCCCAGCTGTGTGTGCATCCACGGCACGACCCACGGCGTCGTGTAGTACGTCGTGTTCGCGACGTACATGCAGCCGGTGGAGCCGAGCACGATCGTGCGCGGGCCCGCGGCCTTCACCATGAGCTTCATGACCAGCGCGGACTCGCAGCCCTGGCAGGTGCGGTGACCGGAGGTGAAGTATTCCTCGAGCGTGACCTTCTTGACGCCCCGGAACGGCTCCAGGATCTGGGTCGCGTTGGTGAACGTCGTGCTCTCAGCCATGGCCGTTCTCTCCTATTCTCGGACACCGAGCCAGTGCGTCTTCGGGTCGGACTTGCCGGCCTTGGCCGCACCGTAGCACATGTCGGTCGCCTTGTAGACGTCCTCGAGCGTGACCTCGCGACCGCCGAGGCCGCAGATGAACGAGAGCAGCGGCGGGCGGCGGGCGGCGTTGTAGAGGGCCGCGCGGATCTCGTTGGCGACCACGCCGGATCCGAACGGCGAGCCGAAGGAATAATCGCGGTCGATGACGCCGAGCGCCTGCGCCCTGGAGAGCGCCGCGACGAGCCTGTCGGTTGGAAACGGCCTGAACCACCGCAGCCGGACCAGACCCACCTTCTTGCCCTTGGCCCGCATCTCACGAATCGCCACCTTGATCGGCAGGGAGATGGTCCCCATCCCCACCAGGATCACCTCGGCGTCGTCGGTCATGTACTCCTCGAACCACGGGTTCTCCGGCCCGCGGCCGAAGACCCGGCGAAACTCCGCGTACGCCTCCTCGATGACCGTGGACGCGCGCGCCATCGCCTCGTTGTTCTGACGCCGGATCTCGATGACCCAGTCCTCGTTGGCCTGCGGGGCCACGGTGATCGGGTTGTCGGGGTGGAGCAGCAGGTCGCCCCGGTCGTAGCGCGGCAGGAACCGGTCCACCTTCGACTTCGGCGGCACCATCGTGAGCGCCTGGGAGTGGGTCAGGAACGCGCCGTCGGCGGAGATCGCCAGCGGCAGGAACACGCGCCGGTCCTCGGCGACGCGGTACGCGATGAGCGTCGTGTCGAGCGCCTCCTGCGAGGTGTCGATCCAGCACAAGAGCCACCCGAGGTCGCGGACGAAGAGGGCGTCGTTGTGCTCGACGCCGAAGGCCCCCGGATCGTCGAGCGCCCGGTTCCCCACGAGCGCGATCATCGGCACGCGCAGCGGCGGCGTGACGACCAGGCACTCCATCGCGTACGCCCACCCCACACCCGACGACCCGCAAAAAACGCGCGCGCCGACGGTGGAGGCGTGCTTGACGATCTCGAACTGGCTGTGCTCGCCTTCGGCCACGATGTACTCGGCCACGAGCTGGCCGTTGGCGATCTTCTTGGCGATGGCCTGCATCACGGTGTCGTACGGCCGGATCGGATAGGCCGTGACGACGTCGATGTCGGCGAGGGTGAGGGCTTCCGCCACCGCCTCGCTGCCCGAGATCAGGAGCTCTTTGTCTTCCGCCGCTGCCGGAGCCGGTCGCGTCGCTACGGCCATGTCCTCGCCCCCCTAGACGGTCTTGTGTTGCGCGTTCTCGCCCGGGATCCCCGCGGTGATCTCCACCCCGCCACTGTCCAGGTCGGTCTTGAGCTCCTGCTCGTACTGGCCGCGGAACCGGAAGCCGTGCGAGCGCACCGTGGCCTGCTTGTCGCCGATCTTGTTCGTGAGCCAGACCTGATAGGCGGGCTTGTCCTTGCGCCACATCTCCCACTGGCTCGCGTTGTCTTCGAAGACCGACTCGTTGACCATCGTGATGCAGTTCTCGACGGGGCAGACGGCCTCGCACACGCCACAGCCGCAGCAGGCCTCCATGTTCGCGTCGTAGGTCCCGTCCGGCATGACGTCGAAGCAGGAGTCCGGGCACTGGATCCAGCAGAGCGTGCACTTGACGCACGTGTCGAAGTTGACGACCGGACGCATCGTGCGGGTCGTGAACTTCTTGAAGTACGGGTTCCGCTCCGGCACGTAGCCCTTGCCCTCCTCCTTCGGCTTGCCGATGGGGATCGCGGGGATCGTCACGCCCTCGCGCATCTCCCACCACTTCGGCATCTCGAAGGAGTACGGGATCTCGGGGTTGCCCTCGGTCATCGTCACCTCGCGCGTCTCGAGCCGCTCGTAGGCCTTGCGGGCCGAGGCAACCTTGAGGTCCGAGCCCCAGTCCATCTCGGCGATCGCCTGAGACACCCCGTCGAGCGAGAGGAACGCCGGCGCGATCTTGGCGAGCGCGCCCAGGATGCGCACCTCGGTATGGTCCTCCCTGTAGACCCAGAGACCGGAGAACGAGGCCTTGGCGCGGATGAGCGCGAGCTTGTAGGGCGCGTCCTTTCGGTGGATGTCCTTCAGGAGCTCGCCGAAGCTCTGAATCGACGTCATCAGCACGGTTCCGTTCGGGACGGTGAGGCGGTTGATCGGCTGCAGCCCGTACCACGCCCACGACTCGACACCCTTGGCGAGGGTGTCGTCCACGCAGATGGTCACGTCCACGTGCTTGGGCTCGTAGCGGGCCATGTTCTGCTCGAGCTCTTCGTTGGTGTCGGCGACGATCGCGAAGTCCTTGGCCGGGATGCCGTTGCGCTGCGGGCTGTCGCCGTAGCGCCCGAAGGCGATCCCCCACCGGCCGGACTTACGTGCCGAGAGCACGATGCCGCGCGCGATGCGGGAGGCGAGGTTCTTCTGGAAGATACCGCGGTACACGATCTCGCAAATCAGGGCAGCCATTCGCTCCTCCGCGCCTTAGACTGGGCTCTGGTCGGCTGGTCTGACCACAAGAGTGCGACACATGATGTGGGTCTGTCAAGCCGCTCTCCGGTCCCCCTAGCGGACGCGGCGAAGGAAGTCGGTCAGGGCGCCGCTGAAGAGGTCCGGCTGCTCGAGATTCGACAGGTGGGACGCGGACTTGAGTACCACCAGCTCAGATCCTTTGATCCGCTCGTGGAGCACCCGCGCCGCAGCGACTGGCGTTCCCGGATCCTCCTCGCCGACGATGACGAGGGTGGGGAGCTTGATCGCGCCGACCCGGTCGGTCAAGTCGAGCCCGGCGATCGCCCGGCAGCAGCCGATGTAACCGGCCGGCTTCGTCCCCCGGATCATCGCCCTCACCCGCTCGACGACCTCGGGCTGTCGCTCCCTGAACGGCGGGGTGAACCAGCGCCCGAGCGTCGGCTCCACCAGCGGCTCCATTCCCTGGGTGTCGGCCGTGCGGATCCGCTCCTCCCACTGGGGCTTGGCCTCGGGCGGCACCCGACTCGTCGTGTCGCAGAGGACCAGGCTCGCGAAGAGCTCCGGCGCCTTCAGCGCGAGCGTCTGCCCGATCATGCCGCCCATCGAGAGCCCGACCCAATGGGTCGTCGAGATGCCGAGGGCGCCCAGGAGGGCGCGCGCGTCCTCGGCGAGCTCGTCGAGCGTGTACGGCCCGGCCGGGGCGTCGCTGCCACCGTGACCGCGCGTGTCGTAACGGAGCACCCGCCAGCGCCCGGCGAGTGCCTTCACCTGCGGCTCCCACATCTCGAGCCGCGCCGCCAGGGAATGGCTCAGCGTGACGACGGGCGCCCCCGCTGGTCCTTCGAGCGCGTAGTGCATCCTGATGCCGTTGGCCGTGACGTTCATCGCCCACTCCTCTTGTCCGAGCGTCCCCTTATTCCTGGAAGATCATGCGACCGCCGGCGCGCGCCGGACGAGGTCGCAGAAGTAGCGGTGGACGGTCGTGTCCTCGGTGAGCTCGGGGTGGAACGTCGCGACCAGCACGCTCCCCTGTCGCGCCATCACTGTCTCCCCGCCGTGCTCGGCGAGTGGCTCGACGCCGGCGCCGAGCCGACGGATGCGCGGCGCCCGGATGAAAACCATCGTGACCGGCACGCGCCGGCCGTCGAGGACGGCGGCGCCCGGCGCCTGGAAAGACTCGCGCTGACGGCCGTAGGCGTTGCGCTCGACGGTGACGTCGATGAGCCCCAGGGAGAACTGGCGCGGGTTCTCGACCTCGCGCGCCAGCACGATGAGGCCCGCGCAGGTGCCGAAGATGGGCTTGCCGGCCGCGTGGAACTTCTCGATCGCCGGCACGAACTCCCACTCGCCCATGAGCTTGAGCAGCGTGGTGGACTCGCCACCCGGAATGATGAGCCCGGCCACGTCCTCGAGCGCCTCGGGCTTGCGGACCAGGACCGCGTCGACGCCCGAGCGCGCGAGCGCCCGGCCGTGGAGCGCGAAGTCCCCCTGAAGGGCGAGCACCCCGATCCGCACGCTGCTCCCGCTCACAGACTCGCCTCGCCTCCGGCTGCGGCTCGCACTACCATCCCCGGGTCTGGAGCAGGTCCTTCTCGGCGAGCTTCGCCGTCTCGATCCCGACCATCGCGTCGCCGAGCTCCTCACTCACGCGCGCGAGCACATCCGGGTCCTTGTAGTGGGTCGTCGCCTGGACGATCGCCTTNGCGCGCCTGGCCGGGTCGCTCGACTTGAAGATCCCAGAGCCGACGAAGACGGCTTCCGCCCCGAGCTGCATCATGAGCGCGGCNTCCGCCGGCGTCGCGATCCCGCCCGCCGAGAAGTTGGGGACCGGGAGCTTCCCGGCCCGCGCCACCCACCGCACCAGCTCGTAGGGCGCGCCGAGGTTCTTCGCCTCGGTCATCAGCTCCTCNGGCGAGAGCGTCGTGAGGCGGCGGATGCCCGAGGTGAGCGCGCGCATGTGCCGCACGGCCTCTACGATGTTGCCCGAGCCGGCCTCACCCTTCGTCCGGATCATCGCCGCACCCTCGCCGATGCGCCGGAGCGCCTCGCCCAGGTCGCGCGCGCCGCACACGAACGGGACGCGNAAAGCGAACTTGTCGATGTGGAAGTGCTCGTCGGCGGGCGTGAGGACCTCCGACTCGTCGATGAAGTCCACTGCGAGCGCTTCGAGGATCCGAGCCTCCACGAAGTGGCCGATCCGCGCCTTGGCCATGACGGGGATCGAGACCGCCTTCTGGATCTCCTTGATCTTCTTCACCGAGGCCATCCGCGCGACGCCGCCGTCGCGCCGGATGTCGGCGGGGACGCGCTCGAGCGCCATGACCGACGTCGCCCCCGCGTCTTCGGCGATCTTCGCCTGCTCGGCCGTCGTCACGTCCATGATCACCCCGCCCTTGAGCATCTCGGCGAGGCCGATGTGCTTCTTGTCCGCGATCCTGAGTTCGTCGAGCTCCGCCATGTCAAAGCCTCCTTATGTCTACACCACTGGAACGGTCGCGGGTTCGAGCCGGCCCCGACCCCGGGGCCGGGGCCGCGCCGCCTTGATCGTCTCGCCGAGTCGCCGGACCCCCTCGTCGATCCGTCCCGCCGCCACGGACGAAAACGACAGCCGCAGCGTGCCGGCGCCGGCGCCGTCCATGAAGAACGGCGCGCCCGGCGTGAACGCGACGCCGCGCTCGATCGCCGCCGGCAGGAGCTCCGTGGCGTCGAGCCCGGGTGGCAGCGTGAGGAGGAGCGAGAAGCCCCCCTGGGGCTCGGTCCAGGTCACCTCGGCCGGCATCCGGCGCTTGAGGGCCGTAAGCAGGAGCGCGCGCCGCCGCGCGTACTCGCGCGCCACGCGCGCCGCGTGGCGGTCGAGGAGCCGCCGCTCGCAGAACCGGTGGACCGCCGCCTGGATGAGCGCGCTCGTNTGGAGGTCGGCGAGCTGCTTGGCCGCCTGGAGCCGCTCGAGGATCGGGGGCGCGCCGACGACCCACCCGAGGCGCAGCCCCGGAAAGAGGATCTTCGAGAAGGTGCCGATGTAGATCACGACCCCGTGCACGTCGGCCGCCTTGAGGGGCACGGCCGGCCGGGCGCCGTAGTAGAGGCTCCCGTCGAAGCCGTCCTCGACGATCGGCACGTGGTGGCGCACGGCCACCTCGAGCAGCCGCCGCCCGGTCTCGGGGAGGAGCGTGAGGCCGGTGGGGTTGTGGGCGCTCGGCTGACAATAGAAGAGCTTCGGCGCGTGGCGCTCGAGCAGGCGCTCAAAGACTTCAACGCGCGGCCCCACCGCGTCCCACGGCACGGGCGCGAGCTGGGCGCCGAAGGACCGGAACACCTGGAGGGCGCGGGGGTACGTCGGCTGCTCGATCGCGACGGTGTCGCCCTGGTCGATGAGGGTGCGCGCGATCAGGTCGAACCCTTGCTGCGACCCGTTGACGATCAGGATCTCCTCCGGCCGCGCCTCAAGGCCGAACCGCAAGAGATAGGTCGACAGGTAGCGCCGGAGCGGCGGGTAGCCGCCCGCCGGGTAGTACTGGAGCAGCGACGCGCCCTCGTCGCGAATGACCTGGTTGAGCACCCGCCGGAACGCGTCGGTGGGGAAGAGCCCGCTGTCGGGCATGCCGCCGGCGAACGAGATCACCGCCGGGTTCGACGTCGCCGCGCTCACGAGCGTGCGCGCCCGCTCGTCCTCGGCGGCGATGATCTGCGCGCTCCGGGAGAGGAGCGCGGGCCAGTCGAGGGGCGCCGGCGCCAGTGGGGCGGGGGCCGCGAGATCCCCGTCGACCGAGGGGNGCCCGCCAGAGGTGCGGCGTGGCTCCGAGGCGCCCGGGGCGCCGGGACTCTCGGTGACGAACGTGCCCTGGCCGACGTGGGCGCGCGCCCAGCCGGCGGCGACGAGNTCCTCGTACGCCTCGGCGACCGTGCCGCGGTTCACGCCGAGCGAGTGCGCGAGCTCGCGGGTCGCGGGCAGCTTCATCCCCGGGGCCAGCAGCCGCTCGCGGATGAGTCGCTCGAGGTGCGCCTGGATCTGGCGCGCCAGTGGGATCGGCTTGTCCCGGTCGAGCGCGATATTCACAGTGGTCACCCTGCCCAGCCATTTTGACCTCGAATCGAACCCAGTCAAGAGCCAATTGGACTGGCCGCCACCCGGCCAATCGCGGCGTCCGCTATAATCGCCTTGGCGTTCAACCCCGACCGAAGGAGGAGCCTCATGGCACAGACGAAGGAGTTCGCCGGCCTCTACTACCGGGAAGGCGCGCTCGACCCGAAGACGATGCAGCTGG
>JGI25383J37093_10000463_pt1 | contig 9539 bp, 6 predicted proteins | sample GraSoi013_1_20cm_4_FD_37093 | JGI IMG/M metagenome (IMG submission 37093)
TCTGGCGCATGGTGACCTGGCGGCCGTCTCGCCTCTTTCATGAGTGACACTGGGTCAGGCAAATGTCGCGACACACCTCTGGTCGGAGGCTGATCGCGCCTCAACGGTTCTTCCGGCTCGCCTTGCCCACGCCGCCCCTCGAGTTGCCCCGACCCCGGGGTGCCCGGCGAGGCCTCCGGCCGCCGCCGGGGCCCGGGATCTCCTGCGCTGACTCTGCGGCTACTAGTGGATCAGAACGTTGCCGCTGCGGAGCGTCTCGTTCGCACCCTCCGTTGGTCCGGCGTCGACTGTGATGTTGAAGGAATCATTAGTGCCGGGCTCACCGTTGTCCGTCACGTGCACCTCGAAGGTGCACGGCACCCCGTTGTTGGTGCAGGTGCCACCGAAGGTGGCCGTGTTGCCGGTGATCACGAAGGAGTCGAACATCACGCTGTGCACCTTGGCCCCACTCGCGTGGTTCACGTACTGCAGATCGCCACCGATCGGGCCACTCGTCGACCGCGCTTGCACAATGAAGCCAAAGTTCGCAATCCCCGGCCCCGGAACGTCGACGGTGCCGCCGCCGGTCACCTTGCCCACGGTCGGTGGCGGGGGAAGCGCGGCCTCGGTGATCTTCGCGACGAAGGCGTCGCTGGTCCCACCGCCGAACGTCGTTTGGAACGCCCCCATGGTCGTCGGGAAGTTGGTCGAACTCGTGAAACCGACAACGTAGGCGTTAGGGGTCGGCAACGAGTCTACCGCGATGCCGGTGCCCTCGTCGAAGCCACTGCCGCCGAGGTAGGTGGAGTAGACGAGCCCGGAGCCGGCAGGGTTCACCTTGGTCACGAAGGCGTCAAAGCTGCCGCCGGAGGAGGCCTGGATCGGATTCACGGTCGGGAAGTCGATCGATGAGGTTACGCCCGAAACGTAGGCGTTGAAGGATGCATCCACCGCGATGCCGGTACCGGCATCATTGCTACTGCCGCCAAGGTACGTCGAATAACCGAGCGCGGAACCGGTGGGACCTACCTTCGTGACGAAGGCGTCCAGGGCCCCGCCCAAGCTCGTATCGAAGGCTCCAGTGGTCGTCGGGAAGTTGGCCGATTCGGTCTGACCTGTCACATAGGCATTGCCCAAGCTATCCAGGGTGATGGCAAAGCCTTCGTCGGCGTTGGTGCCACCCAGGTAGGTCAGGTAGTCGAGCGCAGCGCCCGCGGTATTCAGCCTTGCCACGAAGGCGTCGATCACGCCGCCGAAGCTGGTCTGGAAGGCCAAAGCGGTCGCGATCCCTGGCGAATTCGTCTGGCCCGTCACGTAGGCGCGGCCCGAGCCATCTACGGCGATGCCGAAGCCGAAATCGCTGCCACTGCCGCCGAGGTAGGTGGAGTAGACGAGGGCGGAGCCGGTGGTAGTGAGCTTCGTCACGAAGGCGTCGCTGCTGCCGCCGATGTAGCTCGGCGCCAACGTCCCGGGGGTAGTGGGGAAGCTGGTCGTTGCGGCTAGGCCCGAGCTCGTCACGCCCGTGACGTAGGCGCTCCCAGATGTATCCACAGCGATGCCGTTCCCGATATCCTGAGCGCTGCCCCCGAGGTACGTGGAATAAAGAAGGGCGGAGCCAGTCGAATTCAGCTTGGTAACGAAGACGTCGTCGGTGCCACCGCCGTAAGTCGTCTGGAAGGCCCCACGAGTCACCGGGAAGTCTGTCGAACTGGTCCGGCCTGTCACGTACGCGTTGCCGGAGGCGTCGACGGCGATGCCGAGGCCCTGGTCATCGCCGCTGCCGCCGAGATACGTGGAGTAAACGAGCCCCGACCCCGTCGGATTCACCTTCGTTACGAAGGCATCGCCAAAGACGCCGCCGCCGTTGAAACTCGTGTCGAAGGCGCCAGCGATCGTCGGGAAGTTACTCGAAAGGGTCTCGCCCGTCACGTAGGCATTTCCGGAGGGGTCGACCGCGATTGCTCTCCCGGCATCGGTGCCCATCCCCCCGAGGTACGTGGAGTAGAAGAGCACCGGATCAATGATGAGCGGCCGGCTGGGGTCGTACGTGTCCACCTTGAAGCCGACCGTTCGCGTTTCTCTCAGCACGTAGCCGCCCGCGATGTCGCGCCGGAGGCCGTCGACCTCCTGGTAGATGACCGGCTTTCGCTGGCGGATCGCGGCGCCAGCGGTGTGGAACACGAGGTCGCCATCGGCGTCCACTTCGAGTTTGTCGGCGCCCTGGAAGCCCAGCACAATGCGGCCGGGGTCCGCGCCCGGGCGCACGACGAGGTCGTACTCCAGTTGGCGCGGGTTGCCGTAGTAGATGAGGTCGATGCCGGGGTAGAGGTCTTGGTAGTGGACCCTGGCATAGGTGGGCACATTGGTCCGCCACTTGGCGGCGTCGTTGCCGATGAAGTAGTTGACCTTGCCGGGCAGTTCGTCCAACCCTGCCAAGCGCGGCATCGGGTTGCCGCCGGCGAAAGTCATGCGCAGAACGGTCCGAGTCCCCTCCTCTAGCCGGCCCGGCTTACCGCCCCTCGTTGGAGATTTCTCGTCCGCCGCTTGCGGCGGCGTGGTCAAGACGAGGACCGCCTCGGTCGGCGTGAGGAAGAGGACGTGGCGGCCGCCGCGGGAGAGGAACTTGACCTGGGCGTCGGTCTGTCCGCGGTTCGCCTCAAAGTACAACGGCAGCTTGCCGTAGGCCTCGCTTCCGCGGACCCGGACAGCATCATCCGGCTTGGACGTGGTACCCAGCGAGAGGCTCCGCTCCGCCGAAGCTGTGGTGTCGTCAGCGTCCGCGGCCGAGCATGGGACCGCCGCNAGGACTCCGATCGCCGCGATGATGAGCAGCGACAAGGTCAGGGTGCTCGAGTGAGCACCAGCTGACCCACTCGGCAATGTGTTCTTTCGCATGGCTTCCTCCGAGTTTCGACGCTTCGGCGAGGGACGACGTATTTCGGACGCCAGGCCGAGGGGGATCCACGCACACACACAACCCCTCGTTTAGGCCCCCGGCAGATGTCTCGGAAACTAGGGGAACCCCTCAAACAGAAGAGGGGAAATACCTGGGCGGGGATCGATGACGATTTAAACCTCGAAGATTCGAGGAGTTGGGACTAAGGCTGTTCAGTATGGATCGGCGAGGTTCGGAATGGTTTGATCGCAGCGTGGTAGCAAACCGCGGCCCTGCCAGGGGCGCAGCAGCCGAGTGGTCTACGGCGCCTGGCAGGGCCGCACCCTTTGTGGAGCTTGCGGGAATGCTAACGGAGAACAGACGCGAGGCTGGACTTCTTGACGTGCTTTGGAGACTTCTCGCGGTGGATAAACCGGAGGTCGAGGTCTTCAAGCGTCTCAAGGCCAATCGGCCGAACTCAGGCGCGAGGTCTGCCGAGCGCCGGACGAGCCGGCGCCGCCGCTCGTGGCCGAGCTTCCGGTCCTTGACGTTCGCCGATACTGGCCGATCCAGACTGAGCGCTCAGTCGCAGTCGTTACGCCTCCACCCACGGCGTCCAGAGCTGGAACCATTCCTCGGGCGGGTTCACGAATCCTTTCACCTTCGGGTTCAGGACGACGAGGTTGAGGTCGTTGCAGATGGGCAGGAACGACGCGTCTTCCTCCATGAGGATGCGGTCGATCTGCCGATAGATCGCCACCCGCTTACTCTCGTCGAGCTCGCCGCGCGCGGTGTCGAGGAGCGCGTCCACCCGGGGGTTCGCGTACCAGCCGACGTTCACGCCCTTGTCCGGCTGCCGCGTGGAGCGGGCGACGATGTCGATCCAGAAGTTGGTCGTCATGCCCCAGGAGAGCTGGTAGGCCCCGTGGCCCGGGCGGAGGCCCTGGAACATCTTCGACAGATACGTGATCCAGTCGAACGTCTCGAGCTTCACCCGGATGCCCACCTTGGCGAGGTCGCGCTGGATCCACTCCGCCATCGCCACGGGAATCATCTGGCCCGAGCCCGAGGTCGACGTCCAGAACACGGTCTCGAACCCGTTGGCGTGTCCTGCCTCCTTGAGGAACTGCTTGGCGCGCTCGGGATTGTAGGAGTACGGCTTGTACTTCGGATCGTAGGCGATGGTCGCCGGCGGCACCATGCTCCAGGCGGGCTTGGCCGTCCCGCGGAGCAGGTCCTTGCACATCTTCTCCTTGTCGACGGCCATCTGGACGGCCTTGCGCACGCGGACGTCCTTGAAATACTCGTCCTTCATGTTGAGGTGCCAGTACCAGATGTGGGGCGCGTTGCTCTGCAGCACCGTGAACTTGTCCTTCCGCAGCGCGTCGACCTCGTCGGGCGACGGCGCCAGGATGAAGTCCACCTCGCCCGTGCGCAGCGCCGCCACGCGCGCCGCGGGATCGTCGAGGCGTCGGAAGACGAGCTTGTCGACGTTGGCCTGCGGGCCCCAGTAGCCCTTGAAGCGCTCGAGGACGATCCGGTCGCCCGGCACGTTCTCCACGAACTTGAACGGCCCCGTGCCGACCGGGCCGTTCGCGAACTTCTCGTTGCCGAGCTTCTTCACCTGGGTCGGGCTCACCATCATCGGCTCGCCCCAGCTCTGCAGGGTCATCCGCTCCCACTCGGCGTAGGGCTTGCTGAAGGTCAGCTTGAGCGTGTATTCGTCGACCGCCTCGGCGCCCGTGACGTACTCGACGACGTAGGACGTGTAGCTGTTGGCCCGCGGGTAGAAGTGGGGCGCGTCCTTCTTGAACATGCGCTCCCAGCTGAAGACCGCGGCCTGGGCGTTGAACGGGGTCCCGTCGTGGAACTTGACGCCCTTGCGGAGCTTGAAGGTGCGTGTGAGCCCGTCCTTCCCGACCTGCCAGGACTCGGCAAGCCGGGGAATCAGCGGAGGCACGGCGACGTCCGCCTTCGTCAGGTCCTCGGCCAGGAGACCTTCGAACATCTGAAAGGTCACCCGGTAGGTGAGCCAGCAGCCCGTGGCCTGGGGATCGAGGATGTCGGACGGACCCTCCATGCCGTACACGAGCGTCCCGCCCTTCTTCGGCGTGCCCTGGGCCCGCGCGGCGCGGGGCGCGGCGAGCGTGCCCGCCGCCCCCACAGCCGTCGTCCGGATGAAGTCGCGACGACTGACCCCGGGCCCGAGCATCCGCAACATGCGACCGATCTTCTCAGCGTCCATGGCGCCCCTCCTTGTCGATCGTTCCTTCACTCACTGGCGCGCGCGAGGGTCGAGGGCCTCGCGCAGCCCGTCCCCGATGAAATTGAACCCGAGTGCGACGACGACGATGATAACGCCCGGAATGGTGGCCACGTGGGCGGCGCGGTAGATCACGAGGCGGCCGCTGCCGACCATCACGCCCCAGTCGGGCGTGGGAGGCTGGACTCCGAGGCCGAGAAAGCTCAGGCCGGATGACGCCACGATCATCAGGCCGACGAGGGTGCTGGTGTAGACGAGCAGCGGCGGCAGGACGTTCGGCACGAGATGCCGCCAGAGCACGCGACCGTTCCCCGCTCCGAGGGCGCGAACGGCTTCGATGAACTCCAGGTGCTTGACGGAGAGCGTCGCGGCTGCGCACGACGCGCGTGCTGTAGGGCACGAGCACGACGGCGAGGGCGAACATCTGGTTGCCGACGCCCGGGCCGATGACGCCCACGATGGCGATGGCCAGAAGCACGAGCGGGAACGCGAAGAACACGTCGAGCACGCGCATGATCAGGTGATCGAGCATGCCCTCGCGGTAGCCGGCCACGAGCCCGAGGAACAGTGCGACGAGGCCCGCGGCCACGGTGGGCACGATGCCGACGAGGAGCGAGATCCGCCCGCCCCAGATCAGGCGGCTCAGGATGTCCCGTCCCTGCTCGTCCGTCCCGAGGAGATATCCGGGCGTGCCGGGCGGCGAGAGTCGGTCGACCTCCACGGACTTGAGCGGATCCCAGGGGCTGATCAGCGGCGCCGCGGCGGCCGCGCCGCCGGCGATGGCGACGATCACGAGGCCGGCGAGGGCCTGGCGGTCCCGGATGAACGCGCGCAGGAACGCGGTGAAGCGCCCGGCGCCGCGCCGAGGCAACGGCCGGGTCCCCTCCATCGCCAGGACGGTCGCCATCGCTAGGCCTACGCGGGCCGGGCCCGCGGGTCGAGGTACAGGTTCAGCAGGTCGACGACGAGGTTGACGACGACGAACGAGAGCGCGATGAAGAGCGCGGCCCCCTGCACCACCTGCACGTCCCGCGCGATGACGAGCTGACGAGCTGGCGGCCAAGCCCCGGCCAGCCGAAGACCTCCTCGGTGAACACCGCCCCGCCGAGCAGATAACCGAGCTGCAGCCCGGCGATCGTGAGGATCGGCGGCCAGGCCACCCGCAACGCGTGGGCGCTGATGACGACCCGCTCGGCCAGCCCCTTGGCGCGCGCCACCATGATGTATCGTGCCCGAGGATCTCGAGCACCGACGCCCGCGTCATCCGCGCGATGATGGCCCCGGGGGCGGCCGCGGTCGTCACCGCCGGCAGCACCAGGTGGGAGAGCAGATCGGCGAGGCCGCCGGCCCCACGCGTCGAGTACATCCCCAGGCTCGGAAGCCAGCGCAGGTCGATGGCGAAGACGACGATGAGGACCAGGCCGAGCCAGAAGGGCGGCATGTTGCCGACGACGAGCGAGGCGCTCATGGTCACCCGATCGATCGCCGTCCTCTCCCGCGCCGCGGCCAGGACGCCGGCGGCGATGCCGGCGGTGGCCGCGAGGACGAAGCTCGCGCCGGCCAGGATCAACGTGTTGCCGAACTTCGGCAGCAGCAGCTCGACGACCGGCTGGTGCACGATGGGCGAGAGGCCGAGGTCGCCGTGCAGCGCGCGCCAGAGCCACTTCGCGTACTGCATGTGAAGGGGCTGGTCGAGTCCGAGTGCCCCGCGGAGCTGGGCCAGCGACTCGGCGGTCCCCATCGGACCGAGCAACGCCCGCGCCACGTCGCCTGGGATGAGCTTCATCCCGAGGAAGATCACCACCGAGATGCCGAAGAGCACGGGCACGAGTCCGAACAGTCGCTGGGCGACGTAGGAGGTCACGAGGCGTGCCCTTCGAGCCGGGCCCGCAGGCGATCGCAGTAGGCGGCGGCGTCCTCGGCGAACCGCCTCTCGAAGAAGTCGTCGACCGCCCGTCCGAGGATGGCGTCGGCGTCGGTCCGTATCGGCAGCGGACTCCGCTGCGGAGCTCGTTGACCGCTTGCTCCTTGAGGGCCGCGCCGACGTCGTAGTCGAGCGTCAGGTGGGCCAGCACGCCAGCCGCGCAGGGCTCGAGTCGCCAGTGCCCCGTGATCGACAGCAGCGCGCCCCGCACGGCGAACCGGCGCCCATCACGGCCTTCCCGGCCAACCGACAGCGTCACGCTCTGCCGCCGATGCCCGACGATGGGCAAGTCGAGGTCGTGGCACAATGCCCGACGGTCGGATGACCCATTTGCGTCGGCGCCGGGCGAGAGCCCGGGGAAGCAAAGGTAGGACACCCGCCGGCCGAGCGCCGTCCGCGCGTCGTCCAGGACGGCTGACAGTGGAGTCTGCACGCTGACGGTCACCATGGCTCCTCGGGACGGCCTCACCACACCGCCGGCCGACTATAGTCCACCGCGTCGAACGCACGCAACCCGTGCGATGGGATTAGGATTGACCGCATCGGCGGTCCACGCCCTGCACGCATGACGGGAGGACACGGATGCTCAGGCGACCCGACGTCGACGAGGTGAAGGCGTACGGCGAGGCCCTCGGCCTCGATCTCACGTCCACCGAGGCGCGGATCATGCACTCGCGGATGATGGCCACCATCGACGCGCTCGAGGTGTTCAACGAGCTGCGCCTCGAGGAGCATCGCCCGCCGCTCCGGTTCACCGATCGTGATCCGGGCTACCGGCCGACGGAGCACGAGGATCCCTTGAATGTCTTCATCAGGAAGTGCCGCGTCGCGGGCGCGGACCATGGCCCACTGCGGGGCAAGACCATCGGACTCAAGGACCACGTCAGCGTGGCCGGGGTGCCCCTGACGTTCGGCTCGCATCTCATGGACGGCTACGTTCCGGACTTCGATGCCACCATCGTGACGCGCATNCTCGACGCCGGCGGGACGATCGTCGGCAAGCTCAAGATGGAGGAGTTCTCCTGGGGCGGGCCGGGCCTGAGCGGTGTCGGCGACTACGGGCGCCCTCTGAACCCCCACAACAGGGATCATGTGACGGGCGGGTCGTCCTCCGGCTCCGCCGCGGCCGTCGCCGGCGGAGAAGTGGACGTCGCCTTCGGCGGCGATCAGGGCGGCTCGATCCGCATCCCCGCCGCCTGGTGCGGGGTCGTGGGCCTGATGCCCACGCACGGCCTCGTGCCCCACTCCGGCGTGTTCGGATTGGAGCCGACCATCGACTACGTGGGGCCCATNGCCCGCACCGTGGAGGATGTGGCGACGGCGCTCGCGTGCGTCGCCGGGCGCGATGGATACGACCCGCGCCAGGCTCACGTTCCTGCGAGCGTCCCCGCGTACACCGAGGCCCTGTCCCGCGGGGTCGGCGGGCTCAAGATCGGGATTCTCGCGGAAGGGTTCGGCGTCGAAGGTGGCGACCCGAGCGTGGATGCGTGCGTGCGCGAAGCGATCCACGTGCTCGAGCGGAATGGCGCGCGGGCCGAGAGCGTCTCCGTGCCGCTGCACGCGAGGGCGCCGCTCGCCCTCCTGCCCATCTACCTCGAGGGCGGCAAGCGGATGTACGACACGAACTTCGGGGGCACNTTCGCCAGGACCTACTACCCGAGCTCCTTCATCTCGATCTTCGGTCGCCTCAAGCAAAGCCACGGGCGAGAGTTCTCGCCAAATCTCAAGCTCAACCTGATGCAAGGCCACTACTTGCAGCAGCACTACGGCGGGCGCCTCTACGCGAAGGCGCAGAACGTCCGTCCCACCTTCGTCGCGCAGTACGATCGGGTCCTGGCCGGCGTCGATCTTCTGGCGATGCCCACCGTGCCCCTGCGTGCTCCCCGCTGGCGCGAACCCATGAACCACGAAGAGGCGATCGAGCACACNCTGTTCGGCGGCAAGCTCGGCATGGACCTGGGGCCGGTGATCGCCAACACGTGCCCCTTCAACTACACGGGGCATCCCGCCATCAGCATCCCCTGCGGGAAGTCGGAGGGGTTGCCCATCGGCTTGATGCTCGTCGCTCCGCACTTCAGGGAGGATGTGCTCTTCCGCGCCGCCCACACGTATCAGCAGTCGGTGGACTGGGCCGCGCTGATCAGCACGCCCGCCCGGGGTGGCTCGAAAGCCTGACGCTGTGGCTCGCGAGGGAGGGGGCGCGACGCGACTGGCGGCACCTACGCATTCCCGCACTGCACCACGACCGCACGAACGCGCACGACGGGCCCCTCGAGTGGGCGGGTGAGGAGACGATGGCGAGAATTGCGCTGATCAGTCCGGGCGACGTAACCGGTCGTGTCCGCGAGATCTTCCAGGAGATCGAGCGGGTCCGGGGCCCTGGACGCTGCCGAGCCGATGCACCCGGCTGCGAGACCGGGCCGGGCGCACAGCTGGTGACGTGGGGGAAGTCGACGGTCTGCACCGTTGACGCCTTCGGCTACAAATGGCAGTGGACG